>ERZ827181.53-NODE-53-length-161134-cov-24.981531_pt1 | contig 161134 bp, 140 predicted proteins | sample MGYA00519778_ERZ827181 | MGnify/ENA primary metagenome ERZ827181 (study PRJEB31778, sample SAMEA3449273) | human gut metagenome | biome: human gut; feature: human-associated habitat; material: faeces | place: United Kingdom | collected 2010/2012 ...
TGAGCAGTCGCGGCAGAGTGCCTGACGCAGTTATTCGCAAAATAGCGCCGTTCAGAAGCCGTTGGGGTTCTGACGCTGCCACCTCCAACTGTCTTCGCACATTTCGTCCAGCCCGTAACGGCACTCGAAGCCCATCTCGCGTTTGGCGAGAGAGGGGTCGGCGTAACACTCGGCTATGTCGCCGGGGCGGCGTCCCGTGATGACGTAGGGGACTTTTCTGCCGCTGGCTTTTTCGAAGGCGCGGACTATTTCAAGCACGCTGTATCCTTTGCCCGTGCCGACGTTGTAGGTGACAAGACCGGGGGCTTCGGCAAGTTTGCGGAGCGCGCAGGTGTGGGCGCGGGCAAGGTCGAGCACGTGGATGTAGTCACGCACACCCGTGCCGTCGCGGGTGGGATAGTCGTCGCCGAAGACGTAAAGTTTTTCGAGTTTGCCTATCGCGACCTGCGAAATGTAAGGCATAAGGTTGTTGGGTATGCCGTTGGGGTCCTCGCCTATCCTGCCGCTCTTGTGCGCGCCTATGGGGTTGAAATAGCGCAGCAGGGCTATGTTCATACTCTTGTCGGCGGCGAAAACGTCGCGGAGAATGTCCTCTATCATCAGTTTGGTGCGTCCGTAAGGATTGGTGACGGAAAGGGGGAAATCTTCTTTGATGGGGACGCTCTTCGGCTGACCGTAGACGGTGGCGGAAGAGGAAAACACAAAGTTTTTTACGCCGTGCTCGCGCATCACTTGCAGAAGATTGAGAGTGTTGCCGAGATTGTTGCGGAAGTATTCGAGAGGTTTCTCGCAGGACTCACCCACGGCTTTCAGCCCGGCGAAATGGATGACCGCCTCGATATTCTCCTTTTCGAAAATGTCGCGCACGAGCCCGATGTCGCAAAGGTCGTATTCGTAAAATTTCACGTCTTTGCCGCAAAGCTCCCTGACGCGCTTCACCGCCTCGAATTTGCTGTTGCAGAGATTGTCCGCGATAATCGGGTCATAGCCGTTTTCCACGAGGTCGATAACCGTATGGGAACCTATGTAACCCGCCCCGCCTGTGACCAGAATGCTCATTTTATGCCTCCGTTCCGGCGAATAAACGCCGCGTTGTGGAATTTTGTGTTTATTTTACTATCTCTTACCGACACTCGCCGCGACTGCCGCCGCCATCTCCGCCGCAAGCTCTTCCATACGGCGGACGAGCCTGAACTGCGTCCTGGCGCGCACTAAGTTATGCTCGGGATAAGCGGTCTTGAAATACGTATCCCCCGACAGGTAATCCGTGAGGAAACGCATCCCGCACTCGAAAGTCATCAGCCTTGCCGCGTCGGGCATAAGCTGCCTCTCGCGCTCCGTGACGCAGCCCTCCATCCCGCACAGGAACCCGTCCGCAAACGCGCGGAACAGACCGAGGTCGAAATCCACCTTGTCAAGGTCGGGCTCATCTTCTTTTGCGGTGGAACAGCCCGCGCGCACACCGTCGCCGAAGTCGTAAAGCATACTGCCAGGCATCACCGTATCCAGGTCTATGACGCATACGGCGCGTTTGGTGACGACGTCGATGAGCACGTTGTTCAGCTTGGTGTCGTTGTGGGTGACGCGGGTGGGTATCCCGCCCGACGCGAGCGCGTCGACTATGACGGAGCACCCCTCCTTTCTCGCCAGAACGAACTCCGTTTCCGCCGCGGCGGAAGCCGCCCTGCCCTTCACGTCCTCCGCAAGTGCGCGTTCGAAAGCGGCAAAGCGCTTTACCGTGTTGTGAAAATCGGGGATGACCTCGAAAAGAGAGCCCGCGTCGAAATCGGCAAGCCGCGCGACGAACTTCCCGAACGCCCTGCCCGCGTCGCGGAACATACCGTCGTCGTCCGCCACGAGATAGGCGTCGGTGTTTTCGATGAACTGCGTGGCGCGCCACACTTCGCCTTCGGGAGAGGTGTAGTACCTTTCGCCGTCCTTGTCGGGGATGAGACGCAAACATTCGCGTTCGGGGTCGCCGCCGTCCTCTTCGACCTTGCCGCGCAGAAAGTCCGTGACGGCAATCATATTGCGCATAAGCCCCGCCCTGTCGGGGAAGACGTTGGCGTTGAGCCTTTGCAGGATATAGCGCACCTTTCCGTCATCCCTCTCGCAGGACACGGCGTAAGTGTCGTTGATGTGTCCATTGCCGTAAGGGCTGACGTCCGTGATGCGTCCGTCGAAAAGAAAGCGTGATGCTGCGTCGTAAGCGTTCATATTCCACCCCGCGGTTTTCCGCGATACAATAATACCCTCCCGCGCGCAAAAAGTAAAGTGAACGCGCGCGGAACGGGCGTGCATACATACGCGTCGGGAGCTTTGGCGGACCCTCGCACGGAACAATTTGCGGCATTTTGCCGCAAATAGGGTCAATTTTGATGAAATCCGACACAGAATATTATATAATGACCGCGCAATGAAACAGTCCCTGCTTCAAAAACTCAAAGAAAGCCTGAAAATGTTCCTGGTCTTTTTCAAGATAGGGCTGTTTTCGTTCGGCGGCGGATACGCTATGCTCACGATGATTGAACACGAAGTCGTGGACAAGCGCGGCTGGCTCACGCACGGGGAACTGCTGGACATTTTCGCCATTGCGGAAAGCACTCCCGGTGCCATTTCCATCAACATCGCAACATTCATCGGAACAAAGCGCGCGGGGATAGTCGGCGGCGTGATAACGACGTTCGGCGTGGTGCTGCCCGCATTCCTGGTCATATTCGCACTGTCCTTCGTCCTCGACATCGTGCGCGACAACAAATGGGTCAACGCGCTGTTTATGGGCGTGCGCGTGGGCGTGATAGTGCTCATCGTGCACGCGGCGCTCAAATTCCTCAAAGAAATGAAGAAAAAGGCGGTCACCGTGCTGCTTGCGGTCGCGATGTTCTGTCTGGCGGTGTTCTCGGACGTCAACGTGATATATCTTATGCTCGGGTCAATCGGCATTTCGATAATCGCGGTGGCGTGGGCGCACGTCCAGGCGAACAAAAAGTTTATGATTGCGCTGACCGTCGGCGTGGCGCCTTACGAAAGAAAGAAAGGCGGGGACGACTGCCCGTCTTTCCTGCTCGCTTCGCATATGATACCAGTCGCAAAGGGCGACAATGACGGCACGGCGCGGACGGAGAACGGCTCGGACGCGGAAGGAGGACAGGACAATGCTTGAATTGCAGCTCTTCTGGACCTTCTTCAAAATCGGACTGTTCACGATAGGCGGCGGGCACGCGATGATACCTCTGATTATGGAGGAACTCGTGGCGAAGGGGTGGCTCAGCCAGGAAGTCCTGCTGGATTTCATAGCCATTTCCGAAAGCACGCCGGGACCGTTTGCCGTCAACATCGCGACCTACGCGGGACAGGAAATCGCGGGGCTGGGCGGCGCGATAATGTGCACGGTGGGCGTGGTGCTGCCCTCGCTCATCATAATCATACTCATCGCGAAATTCTTCTCGAAGTATATGAACCGTCCCGTGGTGCAGGAAGTGTTCGACCACGTCAGCGGCTCGGTGACGGGACTGCTCTTTTCCGTGGTCGTGACCGTGGGCATACTCGTGCTCTTCGGGATGGACAGCATATACGACACGGCGTCGTTCAGGGTGGACTACATCGCGCTCGGGCTCTTTCTCGGACTGCTTGCGCTGTCCTTCGTGAAGATAAAAAAGAAAAAGATACCGCCCATCGCGCTCATAATCGTTTCCGCGGTGTGCGGCGTACTGCTGTACGGTTTCATACCCGTGTGATAAAATTTTTGCCGCGGGGATTTTGCTCCGTTTTTCGACATAAAACACGGTTTTTCACCGCAAAATGTGCAATAAACGCCGCGTTTTGACAAAAACACGGCGTTTTTGACGTTTTTGACGCGCGCGTACACAAGTTGATAGGCGGCGGGGATTATGGTATAATCCGCGACAGGAGTATATTATGGCACAAGAAACACAGGAAAAGAGTTTTGCCGAAATCACGGCAAGCTGCGCAAAGGTCGTCAGCTACTTCCATTTGCAGAACGGCATCTCTCCCGTCAAACGTCTTTACGTCAAGAATTCATCCGACACGGAACGCGAAAATCTGCGCATCCGCATTTCGTCCGAGCCCAAATTTCTGGTGCCCTGCGAGATAACGGACGTGCGCCTGCCCCGCCGCACCACGGCGAAGTTCGAGGCCGCCGTCAGCCTCTCCCCTCTTTATATGGTCGCGCTGGACAAGAGAGAGCGCGGGGAGATGATTCTCGAAGTGCTGGACGAGAACGATTCCGTCGTGGCGTCGCAGCACTTTGCGGTAGACCTGCTCGCGTTCAACGAATGCGACTATGCGGAAGACCCCGGCAGCCTTGCGGCGTTCGTGCGCAGAACCGCCGAACTCAATAAGCTGCTCAATCTCGCCACACACAAATTGCAGGGGTGGAACCTTGCGACCTGCACGGGCTATTCCGGCACGCGCAACAACGTGCGCAACCATTTCGCCGCGTGTTACAGCGTGCTCGCCGACCAGAAGTTCGCGCTCGCCGAGGAAAAGACGGACGAGGGCTACACTTTCGTGTCCGACCACCGCGACACTCTCGCGTCGGGAGCCGCCACTCCGCTCGAACTCGCGCTTATGCTTGCCGCGATGGTGGAGGCGAACGGACAGAACGCCGTGATTTCGCTGATAGGCGGAAAGTGGTATGCAGGCTGCTTCCTGGTGGGCGAATGCTTGCCCAATCTGATTGGCGACGACGCGGAAATGCTGCGCAGGAAATCCGAGCGCGGCGTGAGCGACGTAAGCCTGGTGTGCGTGAACGACATCTTCGGCGGAATATCCTTCGAGAAGGCGGAAAAGAGCGCGCAGGCGACCCTGAAAAAGAACGCCGACGCGGAATTCATCGTGGATATCAAGCGCGCGCGCATAATGCACATCTTCCCTCTTCCCGAAAGGGTCAAGGGCGCGGGCGGATACGACCTCAGGCAGAGCAAGGACTATTACACCGACCTTGCTCCCAAACAGCTCAAAGAATACGGCGGCGACATAGGCGGCGAGAAAGAGATAAGCCGCGTCACGCAGTGGGAGCGCAGGCTGCTGGATATGGATATGCGCAACTCGCTGCTCAATTTCAAGGTGTCGCAGACGGTGGTGAAGATACTCGTCCCCAGCATAGAGGATTTCATAGAAAATATGGCGGAAATCCGTTCCTACACCCTGGAATGCAAGCCGAAAGAGAGTCTCGAAAGCCTGGACAAGCTGACAAACGGCTTTGACAGGACCAATTTCCTGAAACCTTTCGCGGACTATATTCTTTACGAGTACCGCAGCCGCAGGCTGCGCACGGTGTTCGAACCGCGCGACCACGAAACCGCGCTGCTCCGCCTCTTCCGCAAGGAAAAGTCCATTCAGGAAGAAACGGGCACGCTGACGCTCTACCTCGCGGCGGGCTTTCTCAAATGGAAGGAACAGGACCCCGGCGAAGACAAGTACGCTCCCCTCTTCCTCTACCCCGTGACCATAAGCAAAAAGGGCGTCGCCGCTCCCGTCTATTCCATAGAAGTCAACACGGACGACCTCAGGGTCAACAGCACGTTGCTGGAATTTCTGTATCAGGAGTTCGACCTCGATATGCGCGGGCTCGCTTCCGCGGACCTGTCCACGCCGCAGGGAGTGCTCTCGGTGCTTGCGCGCATCAAGCGCGAAACGGTCAGATTCAAGGGCTGGGACGTGCTCGGAAACGTATTCCTCGCAAGTCTGTCCTTCGGCAACTATCTGCTCTGGCACGACGTCAGATACAAGAGCGACCGCTTCCGCGAGCATCCCATCGTGCGCTCCCTCATCAACAACAGGCTGGAACTGCCCGAGGACGCTTTCGACCTCTCGGACCGCAGCAGCGACGAAGCGTACATAGGCAAGGAAAGAATGTTCCTGCCCATTTCCGCCGACAGCTCGCAGTACTCCGCGATTTACGACAGCCTTTCCAAGAGTTTCGTGCTGCACGGACCTCCCGGCACGGGCAAATCGCAGACGATAACCAACATCATAGCAAACAACATAGTGCGCGGACGGAGAGTTCTGTTCGTCGCGGAAAAGATGGCGGCGCTGTCCGTCGTCCACCGCAGACTGCAAAACATCGGGCTCGGCGACTTCTGTCTGGAACTGCACTCCAACAAAGCCAACAAGAACGTGGTGCTGAACCACATCATCAACACCCTCGCGCTCGCGGACGAAACGTCGGAGCAGGACCTCGAAGAAAAGGCAGCGGAAATCGCCGTCCCCCTCGAAAAACTGCAAAAAGAGCTGGACGCGATGCACCGCAAACGCTATCTCGGCTTCTCTCTTTACGAAGCGATACTCGACTATTTCGCCAACGAGAACGCGCCCGACTGCCTGAACATAGACAGCCTGTTCTACGAAAAACTCACGGAAAGTTCCTTCAACAACTACCTCGACGTGCTGACCGAGCTTTCTCTGCGCGCGAAAGAGTGCGGCGACATCGAGAAGTCGCCTTTCCGCCACATAGGCGGCTTTGCCTATGACGACAAGTGGAGAAGGGACGGCGAAAGCGTGCTGGAAATCTATGTGCTGGAACTCAAACATCTCAGACAGTACGCGCGCAATCTGCTTCCCCTCTTCAATATGCGCACGGTGTCGCTGACGAACGCCAAACTCAAAGCGCTCTACGACATCTGCAATCTGCTGAAACTCGACTGCGTGCAGTCCTACTTTGCGCGCTGCAAGACGGTGGCGAACGCAAAAGGCACGGTGGACTCCTTCCGCGAAGCGCTGGGCAGACACCGCAGACTCACCTCCGAATATGTGGGCAAATACGGCGCATATCCCTCCGACGTCCCCCTCGCGGAAGTGAACGACGCGGTGAAGACGGGCAATCCGAGCCGCGCGGTGAAGAAGTGCATCCCCTCCTCCGTCGACAAGCGCGAGCGCACGCTTTTCCTCGAATTCCTCGCGAAATGCGAGGCCAACCGTCTGACGCTGATGAAACGGCGCGACGAGCTGGCGGGACTGTTCGGGATGACGTCCGCCGACCTTTCGGGAGTGGCGGACCGCGCGGACAAGATGACGGAGCTTTACGAGTGCGCGCAGAAACTGTACGCCGACTTCGACATCAATCTGTTCAACGAAAGCTGCATAGAGCTCACGCGCTACGGGCTGCACCGCTACATAGGATTTTTCATCTCCGCATACGACAACTGCGAAGCGGCGGCGAACGCGTTCTCCGACGTGTTCCGCACGGGGGATTTCCTCGGCGGCGACGATATCGGCGCGCGCATAGAATATGTGGCGAACGTGCAGAAGAATCTGGACTACATCCCCAGCTGGTGCCGCTATCAGGAGATGGTGGAAAAGTGCAGACAGAGCGGATTCGACTTCATCTTGGAACCTCTCGACGTGGGCGAAATCTCCGCCGCCGACATCCTCAGCTGCTTCAAGAAGTGCGTCTACTACAACTTCATAAAAAGCGAGCTTTATCTCGACGACGTGCTCTGCCAGTTCTCCGGGCTCACCCTCGAAGAGGCGGCGAACAAGTTCAAGACGCTCACGGAGGAATACGAACGTCTCACGCGGCAGGAGCTCTACCGCCGCCTTGTCGCCGCACTCCCCCGCACGGACACCACGGGCGACCACAACCTCGAACGCGTCATTCTGATGCGCGCGGAAAAGACGAATATGAAGGGCACGACGCTGCGCGGACTGTTCAAACAAATCCCCAACGTGCTCAACGCGTGCTGTCCCTGTATGCTGATGTCTCCGACGTCGGTGTCGCAGTTCCTCGACATCGATATGGACAAGTTCGACCTCGTCATATTCGACGAAGCGTCGCAGGTGCCCACCTGCAAGGCGGTGGGAAGCATCGTCCGCGGCAAGAACGTCATCGTCGTCGGCGACCCCAAACAGCTGCCGCCCACGACGTTTTTCAGCTCCGACTACAAGGACGACGAGCACTTCGAAGTGGAAGACCTCGAAAGCATACTCGACGACTGCCTCGCGCTCGGAATGCCTGAAAACCATCTGCTGTGGCACTACCGCTCCAACCACGAAAGCCTCATCGCCTTCTCCAACGCGATGTACTACGACAACACCCTGCTCACCTTCCCCTCGCCCAACGAGCTCAACAGCAAGGTGTCGTTCAAGTATGTGGACGGCGTATACGAACGCGGCGGGTCGAAATGCAACCGCAAAGAGGGCGACGCGCTCGTCGCGGAAGTCATCGCCAGGCTCAAAGACCCCGCCCAGCGCGGTCAGAGCATAGGCATTGTCACCTTCAACACCGCCCAGCAGAACTACATCGAGAACGAGCTCTCCAAGCTCATCCACAAAAACAACCTCGACGCGGCGGCGTACGACTGCGACGAGCCTCTGTTTGTCAAGAACCTCGAAAGCGTGCAGGGCGACGAACGCGACGTGATACTGTTCAGCGTGGGATACGCCCCGGACGCGAACGGCAAGCTCTCTCTCAACTTCGGTCCGATAAACCAGGCCGGCGGCTACAAACGTCTGAACGTCGCCGTCACGCGCGCACGCAACGAAATGAAAGTGTTCAGCGGCATAACGGGGAATATGATTGACCTCAACCGCACGGACAGCAAGGGCGTGGCGGGGCTGAAAGCCTTCCTCGAATATGCGGAGCGCGGCAGGGAAATGCTCGCCATTTCCAGCGCGGACATCACGTCTACCCGCGGCGGCATAGGCGAACTCGTCGCGGCGGAACTGCGCGACAAGGGGATACTCTGCGACTACAACCTCGGCGTCAGCGATTTCAAAATCGACGTCGCCGTCGTCGACCCGCGCAATAAGGACAAATACATCCTCGCGATTATCTGCGACAGCGAAAGCAGCTGCAAGCTGAAAGGCGTCAAGGACCGCGTAGCGATGCAGACCAAGATACTCAAAAAACTCGGCTGGAACACCTATCAGCTCTGGACGGTCAATTTCTTCAACAACACCCGCCGTGAGATAACCAAGATAAAGGACGTCATCACCACGCTTACGGAAAAGAAGGTGCTATCCAAGAAGACGGTGCGCGAAATCACCGCACGCTACCGTGCGCCGTACAAGAGCTACTACTGCAAACCTATGGCGAAAGCGGGCGCGGACTATGTGCTCAATTTCGTCAACGAGGAAAAGATAGAATCCCGCATACGCGACATCATCGAAACCGAATCGCCGATTGAAAGCTCCGTTTTGCTGGATAAACTGCTTGTTCTGTACAATGTGCCGAAAACCGCAAAGCGCGCGGTCGCCACGCTGACGCAGTATACGGAAGAGTTTGCGTCCTTCCGCAAAGAAATGTTCGGCAAGGTGTTCTATGCGGACAAACCCGTCGAAACATTCCGCCCCTCCGACACGCGCACCCAGCGCGACCTCACCAAAGTGCACCCCGACGAGATAGTCGCCGCGGCGCGCTGCGCGGTGGAAACGGGGCTGAATATGCGCCGTGCCGACGTCGTCAAGGAAATCGTCAGTCTCTTCGGCGCGAAGAAGACGAAAGCGGTCACGGAGTGGATTGAGAAGTGCATAGATTACGGCGTGTCCGAAAACCGCCTTATGCTCACCGTCGACGATATGATGACCACCTGACAACGCCTGCGGAAAGACGCGCGGCGACAGCGCGCTCTCCTCTGCGCAATTCGTCCCGCACGGCGGCACTCCGTCGTGCGGGACGTTTTCGTAAATCCCCGCCGTCTTCCTCTTTGCCCGCCGTCTTCCCCTCCTCCTTCTCTGCGCCGCGGAAAAAGGGCAAAACAAGACAAATAAGCAATGCGCAAAACAAAAACCGCGCCGTCACCCTGCGGGAACTCCGCAGAATGACGGCGCGATGCCTGCCGTTTCCGAAAATGCGGGGAAGCCCCGCGTCGGGCTGCGCCCGAAACTTACTTTCTCACTTCGAAATAAGCCCTGGGGTGAGCGCAAACGGGACAGATTTCGGGCGCTTCCGTTCCGAAATGAATGTGTCCGCAGTTGCGGCATTTCCACGCGACTATGCCGTCCTCTTTGAACACTCTGCCCTCCTGCACCGCTTTGAGCAGACGGAGATATCTCTCCTCGTGCTCCTTTTCTATGGCGGCGACTCCGCGCATACGGGCGGCGATTTCGTGGAAGCCTTCCGCGTCCGCTTCGTCCGCCATCCAGTTGTACATATCCGTCCACTCCGCGTGCTCGCCCGCGGCGGCGTCGATAAGATTTTCCGTCGTGGTGCCTATGCCGTGGAATTCCTTGAACCAGAGCTTCGCGTGTTCCTTTTCGTTGTCCGCGGTTTCGAGGAAAATCGCCGCTATCTGCTCATAGCCCTCTTTCTTCGCCTTGCTGGCATAGTATGTGTATTTGTTGCGTGCCTGGCTTTCGCCCGCAAACGCGTCCATAAGGTTCTTTTCGGTTTTGCTGCCTTTGAGTTCCATAATGTCTCCTCCTTTGCTTTTCGTCAATTATAACCCCTTTCCGATGTTTCCGCAAGTGGCAATCTTCGCCGGTGTGCGATGTTCCGGGCAGGAAAACAAAGGCTTTCTCCGCAGTTTTCCGCCTTGTGTTAATATTGCTAAAAACGTTTGACAAATAGAGTGCCGGATGCTATTATTTCTTAGCATTCACTTTGGGGGTGTAGCTCAGTTGGTAGAGCGCTTGATTTGCATTCAAGAGGTCCTCGGTTCGAATCCGTGCATCTCCACCACACCCGCAAGGGGAAACTAGGGGTTGTAGCTCAGTTGGTTAGAGCACACGCCTGATAAGCGTGAGGTCGATAGTTCGAGTCTATTCAACCCCACCATTTAATGAAAAGGCACCTTTGGGTGTCTTTTTTCTTTAAAAGTCTTTGCTTTGATGAACATAGATTTGACACTATTAATTTTTAGTGCAAAACTTAAATTATAAAACCACTTGTTCAAAGGATTATTGTATGTTTATTGCAAATGATGAATTTGGGAATAAGATTGCGATTGATATGGCAAGTCCAGAGGGAAAATATTATTGTCCAATTTGCGGAAGTCAACTAATAACCAAAGCAATCGGTTCTCAAAATAGAGCAGCACACTTTGCTCACAAACGCAACAATATATGCCTTGATTCATGGTCATATGACATGTCTGAATGGCATAGAAATTGGCAAAATTTTTTTCCGATAAATTGTCGTGAAGTTGTACTTGAGTTCAATGGCATAAAACACCGAGCAGACATTTTGATTAATAATACCATAATCGAATTTCAGCACAGCCCTATATCTGCACAAGAAATCTCTGATAGAAACAAATTTTATACAATGCTCGGATATGATGTTGTTTGGGTTTTTGATGCAACTAATCGATTACGTAATTGCACAGATTCCTCCATTAATCCATGTGATTGTCGTGAGAATGACCTATATTGGAAACGCAAGCAAACTCAATTTTCCAATGGCATTATATCAGATGTAAAAGTTTTTCTAAACTATACTTTCCAATTTATTGACAATGAATATGGACTAATTGAAGACAAAGATACACTTATTCAGTTAACTGAGTTGACAAACAAAGAGATTCGCTTCCGCTCTTCTTCTCCTTTTCTTATTGAGCCTGATAATTTTTTAAAGGAATATGGTGCCATAACAGACGAAGCTATTGACTCTATAACTATAATATTCCAAAAAGCGGACAATTATAGAAAAAATCAACAACAAAAAGCATATGCGAATTTGTGCAAAAAAATTGATTCTTTGTATAATCCAGGCAAAATAAAAAACTCACGAATTCGTCTTTAAGCAATATAATTTGACGCTGTAAATATTGTGACGAAAAACGCGGCGCACCGCGCCCGAAAGGAGAGATATATGAAAGGAAACTGCGACAACAACCGTCCCTGCCCCTGCACCTACGACTGCCCCAGACACGGCAAGTGCTGCGCCTGCGTGGCACACCACCGCGACCACAACGAGGGAGTGCCGGGATGTTTCTTCACCCCCGAAGGCGAAGCGACCTACGACAGAAGCATCGAAGCGCTGTGGCGCGACTACAACTCGCGCAAATGAGTTTCGCCGAAACCGATGTTTACACAACAAAAACGCGGGCTTAAACCCGCGTTTTTCTTTCGGCTGCCGCTCCGCCCAGACGGCGAGTGTCAGGCCGCAAGTCAGATTTTTTCGTCATAAGCCCGCAGCACGTCAAACAGTTCCTCCGAAATGATGTGCTCTATGCGGCAGGCGTTTTCTTCGGCAAGTTCCTTGTCCGCGCCCATAGAGCGGAGCACGCGGGTGATGACCCGATGCCTCTCGTAAACGGACGCGGCTTTTTCGTAGCCCTTTTCCGTGAACGCAAGCTCGCCTCCCCTGCCCACCGTGACGTAACCCCTTTCCAGCAAAAGGTTTACTCCGCGCGACACGCTGGACTTGGCATATCCGAGCTCCTCCACTATGTCGACGGAGCGCACCATACCCTTGCGGCGTTTGAGCAGGAATATGGTTTCGAGATACATTTCTTCGGATTCGTGCGATTTCAGCATTGATGCACCCCTTTTCGTTGTCTTCCTTCCGGATGTGTTCGCATATGCGAACATTCTCGGCGCAAAAAGGGCGAAGCCCGCGGCCTGCCCGTTTTACGAACGTATCTCTCTCTTACTTACGGCATTATACTATGCTCTTCGCAAAAATACAAGCGTTTTTGCGCGTCAGCCGAGCGCAACGTCGAGCACCATCATAAGCACGAAGCCCGCAACAACGCCCCACGTGCCGAGGTGGGGATGCTCCTGCAACTTCGCGTCCGGAATGAGGTCCTCCGCCACGACGAATATCATTGCGCCCGCCGCAAACGCCAGCAGCCACGGTTGGAGCGCCTCCACGAACGAGGTGAGGAAAAAGCCGAATATCGCGAATATCGGTTCGACTATTCCGCTTGCCGCACCGTATAAAAACGCTTTCGTCTTGCTGCCCGTCGCCGCGTGAAGAGGAAGCGCGACGGCAACGCCCTCCGGGAAGTTCTGCACCGCCATTCCTATCGCCAGCACCAGCGCGGAAAGATATGCGCTCTCCGTGCCCACAGCCGCCGCCGCGCCGAACACGACGCCCGCCGCAAGCCCTTCGGGGATGTTGTGTATGGTGACGGCGAGGAAAAGTTTGGTGGACATATTCACCTTCCCCGTGTTGACTCCCTCGTCCTCTTTCGTTCCGCTGTGGAAGTGGGGAATGATTTTGTCAAGCAAGGTGAGGAATATCCCGCCCGCGAGTATCCCCGTCGCCGCAGGCAGCCAGCTGAGGTCGCCGTAGCCTTCCTCCGCCCCTTCGAGGGACGGGATGATGAGCGACCACACCGACGCCGCAATCATAATCCCCGCCGCGAAACCCAGAATGAGCGTATTGAGTTTGGGGGAAATCTCTTTCTTGAAAAAGAAAACCACCGACGCGCCCGCCGCCGTCGCGATAAATATCAAAGCAAAACCCAGTACAGTATATCCCGTACCGCTCATATCTCTCTCCTTCGTCCGCCCTTACAACACACCGCGGACGCCAACCCTGTTATTCCGTAGTTATTCCGTATCGGAGTCGTCCGCCTCTCTTGCCGAAAGCCTGACCACTTCGCCCGACTCTTTCTTGACATAAGTGTTGTCGAGCTGCGCGCGGAGATTGCCGACAACGCTGTCGATATACTCCCTGCGGAGTTTCGCCTGCTCCGCCTTCTCCTCTTCCGTCAGTCCTTCCGTCTTCGCCTTGCGGGCAAGTTCGTTTATGCGTGCTATGTCGATTGCCATAATTATACCGTTTTCAAAACCCGATGTTTAAGTGCTCCAATCTATCGTTTCAACGCCGCGTTGTGCCAAAAACGCGTTCGTCTTGCTGAAATGACGACAACCGAAGAAACCGTAATACGCGGACAGCGGCGAGGGGTGCGGACATTCCAGCACCAGGTGCTGCGGCGCGGTTATCAGCGCCTTTTTCGCGCGGGCGTTTCCGCCCCAGAGAAGGAACACGACGGGTTCCGTCCTCTCGTTGAGCCTCCTTATCACCGCGTCGGTGACCTCTTCCCATCCTTTGCCCTTGTGCGAATTGGGCTCTCCCGCACGCACGGTAAGCACGGTGTTGAGCAACAGCACTCCCCTCTCCGCCCACGGGACAAGACAGGGGGATTTGTTCTCCGCGCCGACGTCGTCGTGTATCTCTTTGAAGATGTTGACCAGCGACGGCGGGGCGGGGACACCCGGTTTGACCGAAAAACAAAGCCCGTGCGCCTGTCCTTCGCCGTGATAGGGGTCCTGACCGAGGATTACGGCTTTCACCTTCTCGTACGGCGTGTATTTCAGCGCATTGAAGATGTCGTGCATATCGGGATAGACCGTGTGCCGTCCGTACTCCGATTTCAGAAACTCGCGAAGCGCCGCGTAACTTTCGGAGGCGAAAACGTCTTTGAGCAGTCCGTCCCAGGAATTTCCTATGTTGACCATGCCGATATTATACCACCATATTCCGCGTCGCACAACGTATAAAAACAACGAAGTCCGCCCATACTACCCGCAAAGGACGAAAGTCCTAAAAACGGGGCAACCCCGAAAAGGAGTGAACATGGAAAACACCAAATCCAGAGCAAACGGCAGACAGTCTTCCGCTGAAAGCGAAAGCAAAGCCCAGGCAGGCAGCAAGCAGGCGAAAGCGTCCAAGAACGCGTCCGACGCCAAAGGTTGCAAAAACTGCAAGTGACCGTTTGAAATCCGAGAAAATTTCCGCCGCAAGGCGGATTTTTTCTTTATCGGACGGCTCGGCAAAAAATTCTCACTCCCCCGAAACTTCGAGAGCCGTCCGTGCGCTGCCCGCAGGCGTTTTCACGGCGCAAAAGCGCCGTTTTTGCAAGTCCGTTTTAATTTTTAATCCGTACACACGTCGGATTTTTAAGCATTTTTTAACAAAAATGCCCGCGTTTCAAAATTTTGATTTGCACTTTTGTAAGGTTTTCAAAAAATTTCCCGAAAATTTTTTATTTTTTCTACAAAAATCGCTTGACAGCATTATAGAGCCGTGATATTATGCAACTGTAATCAAGAGCTACGGCACTTTGATTATCTGACAAGCTCATAATTTTCCCCCTTATCATAGCAAGGTGCGCAGAGATTTCTCTGCGCGTTTTGCTTTTTCAAACGAAAGTCCGCGGGAAGCGGTTCTGCCCTCTGCACGCCGCACGGAAGCGCAAGGTCAATGCTTGCCCAGCCACACGATGAGCACGGCGATGTCAGCGGGCGATACGCCCGAAATCCTGGATGCCTGTCCGAGGTTCAGAGGGCGTATTTTGTCCAGTTTCTGTCTGGCTTCCAGCCTGAGCGCGGTCACGGAAAAATAATCCATATCGGCGGGAAGCGCGCGCTCTTCCAGTCTGCGCTGTTCCCTCACCGCCTGTTCCTGCTTTTTGAGATATCCTTCGTATTTCAGCTCCACCACCGCGGCGGAAAGCGCTTCGGCGGAGCATTCGAAAGGCAGAAATTTCGCGACGTCGGCGGCTGTCACGGACGGTCTGCGCGCCAAATCTCCGAGGGTCAGGGGTTTGGACGGTACGGGCTCTCCCCTTTCCGCCAGCGTCCTTTCCGCTTCCGCACGGGGGAGCGGCAGGGAGGAACAGCTTATGACGCGGTCAATCTCCGCCCTCTTTTTTTCCGTGCGACGCATTCTCTCTTCCGTCACGAGACCCGCGGCATATCCTTTGGCGGTCAGGCGCATATCGGCGTTGTCCTGACGCAGTTTTATGCGGTGTTCCGCGCGGGCGGTCATCATACGGTAAGGTTCGTTTGTCCCCTTTGTGACAAGGTCGTCTATCAGCACGCCGATATACGCTTCGTCGCGCGCAAGCACGAACGGCTCCTTGCCTTCCAGCCGCAGGGAAGCGTTCAGCCCCGCCATAAGCCCCTGCGCCGCCGCCTCTTCGTAACCGCTACTGCCGTTCAACTGCCCCGCAAGATACAGGTTTTTCACCGCCTTGCTTTCGAGGGTGGGAAGAAGAGAGGTGGGGTCGATGCAATCGTACTCTATCGCATAAGCATATTTTGCAAAGCGGCAATGCGTAAGTCCGGGTATGGTGCGGTACATCGCTTCCTGCACGTCGTGCGGCAGCGAGCTGCTCATCCCCTGAATGTACATTTCCGTGCTGTGCAGTCCCTCGGGTTCGACGAAAATCTGGTGCCTTTCCTTGTCGCGGAAGCGCATTATCTTGTCCTCTATGGACGGGCAGTAGCGCGGACCTATTCCGTGTATGCTGCCGTTGTAGAGAGGACTGCGGTGAATGTTGTTCAGAATAATTTCGTGCGTGCGCGCGTTGGTGTAGGTCAGCCAGCACGGCTCTTCCTCGAAAGTGCCCGCTTCGGACATAAAAGAAAACCTGTCCGTGTTTTCGCCGAGCTGTATCTCCATCTCGTCGTAATCGATGGAATCGCGGTAAATGCGCGCGGGCGTGCCCGTCTTGAAACGGCGCACGGGAAGCCCCGCCCTGACAAGACTTGCCGTAAGCAGCGTCGCGGGCGCGTGCCCGGACGGCCCCGAACTTTTCGTATACTCCCCTATGATGACTTTGCCGTTGAGATAGACCCCCGTCGCGAGAATGACCGCGTCGGCGTAAAACACCGTGCCGTCCGCAAGTCTGACGCCCTTGACCTCGCCGCCCGACACGAGCACTTCCGCGCACTCCCCTTCCATAAGGTCGAGCGTGGGAACTGCGCGCAGCGCGTCCATAATCACCTTCTGATAAAGCGGCTTGTCCTGCTGTCCGCGCAGCGAAAACACCGCCGGGCCTTTTGCGGAATTGAGCATTTTTATCTGCACGAGGGATTTGTCCGCGGCAAGCGCCATCTCGCCGCCCAGAGCGTCTATCTCGCGCACGAGGTGCCCCTTTGCGGTGCCGCCTATCGCAGGGTTGCACGCCATCATCGAAACCGTGCCGAAATCCAGACACAGCATAAGCGTCCTGTGCCCTTTCCTTGCGCACGCGAGCGCGGCCTCCACACCCGCGTGTCCGCCGCCCACGACTATGATTTCGAATCTGCCGTTGTCCATTTTCCTCCGATGATGCAATCCCGTGCGGGATTTATCCGCATTACTCCCGAAACGGAAGTGACCCGTCACAATAATATCGCAGGGCTCGCAGCCTCATTTGCCGACGCAGAATTTCGCGAAAATATTGTTCACGACGTCTTCCGTCGCGGTGCGCCCCGTGATTTCCCCGAGCGCGTCATACGCCTCGCGAAGGTCGACGAGAGTGCAGTCGACGGTGCCGTCAAGTGACTCAACGGCACTTTCAAGCGCACGTTTTGCACGATAAAGCGCGTCTTTGTGCCTTTCCGACGTGATGACTTCTCCGTCAGCCGTCTTGCCCTCCGTGTAAAGCGCGGCAATGGCGTGCCGCAGCCCGTCCACTCCCGTGCCGTCCTTTGCGCTGACGGCGAAACAGCCGTACATCCTGGGGCACATATAAGATGTGAGGTCGCATTTGTTGCGCACCGTGAACACTCTCACGTTGCCGAAGTCGGGCGCCTCTGCCCGCATATCCGTGGTGTCCACGACGTGAATGACCACGTCCGCACTCTTTGCCGCAGCCAGCGCGCGCCGCACGCCTTCGCTCTCGACGGCGTCGTCGCTTTCGCGTATGCCCGCGGTGTCTATGAGATTTATCTTCACGCCGTCGCACTCCACCGAGCCTTCCAGCGTATCCCGCGTCGTCCCCGCCACGTCCGTGACAATGGCGCGGTCCGTGCCGAGCAAAGCGTTCATCAGCGAGCTTTTCCCCGCATTCGGTCTGCCCGCAAGCACCGCGGTGACGCCGTGCTTCGCCATATTGCCCGTGCGCGCCGTGGCAAGCAGCGCGTCCACGCGCGCGAGCGCGTCTTCTATCTGTCCGCGCAAAGGCGGCAAAACTTCGTCTTCCGTTTCTTCGGGATAATCGAGCACGGCTTCCAGCCCGGTGATGACGTCGCCGAGCTCGTCGCAAAGCGAGTTTATCTTTCTGCTGAGACTGCCGTCCATAAGCCTGTACGCCGCGCGCAAAGCCGCCGCGCTTTCGGCGTTAATCATATCTGCGACGCCTTCCGCGTCGGCAAGCGACATTCTGCCCGCAAGATACGCGCGGCGGGTGAACTCTCCCCTTTCCGCCATTTTCGCGCCCGCTTGCAGGGCGGCGTCCAGCGCTCCGCGCATAATGCGCACTCCGCCGTGCAGATAAAACTCGACGGTGTCCTCTCCCGTATACGCCTTTGCCGCGGGGAAATACACCGCGTAGCCGCGGTCGCGGAAATCCGCGGCGCGGAAAGTGCCGAAACGCATAACGAGCGGCGTCTCGGCAAGCGCGCGGGAGGATTTGCCCCCGCAAATGAAAATGGCATCGGCGACCGCAAGCGCGTCCTCACCGGACACGCGCAGAATGCCGATACCACCCGCCCCTACGGGCGTGGAAATGGCAGCAATCGTGCTCATATCAACGCTTCCTGTTGCCTCCGAAGCTCTTGAATTTGGGCGGGCCGCTCTTGGGGGCGTCGGCTTTCACGAAATCGTCGGTGTAATAGCCGCGATATTCCCTGCCGTCCGGCACTTCCTCCTCTTCCGCGCGCGGAGCGCGTTCTCTTCTGCGGCCGTCGCCTTTTGCGTCGTTTCCGCGCTCCCTGCGGTTTTCTCTTCTGCCGTCACCGCGTCTTCCGTCGCGGCGGTTTCCGCGCGGTCTGTCCTCGCGCAGTTCCACGCCCTTGGGCACGATGACGATATGACGCGCCGCGTCTTCTCCCTCGGAGTGCGTCTCGGCAATCTCGCTGTCGGCGAGCGCGCTGTGAATGATGCGGCGCTCGAAGGGGTTCATCGGTTCGAGGGACACCTTTCTGCGCGTGCGGTACGCCTTTTCCGCAAGACGGTTGGCAAGCGCGACGAGCGTGTCACGGCGTTTTGCACGGTAATTCTCGCAGTCGACGACAATCTTCGCCGAACTGTTCTTTTCCTGATTGATGTAGGTGCGGGTCAGGAACTGTATCGCATCGAGCACTTCGCCGCGGTAACCTATCGCCGCGCCGCTGTCCTGCCCTTCGATGTCGAGCACGATTTCTCCGTCCCGTTCTTCCGCCTCCGCACGGGAAGACAGACGCATTGCGGAGAGCACTCCGTTGACGAACTCCGCCGCCGCGTCGGCGACCGTTTCTTTCAGGGTCACCCTGACTTCCGCCCTCTGGAACAACCCGCCCTTTGCGAGCACTTCCACCTGAACTCTGTCGCGCTCCGCGCCGAGTTCCGCCAGCGCCTTTTCCACGGCAAGGTCGACGCTGCTTGCTTTGACAACCACTGATTTTTCCATTCTTTCTCCTATCTTCCGGCGGGTCTGAATCCCCCGGTCTTCTTCTCCGCACGCTTATCCAGCAGTTTGCCGACGAGCGTAAAGCCGAGCTGGAACACAACGGACACCAGCGAGCTGGTGAACGTGTAAAGCGCAAACGCCGCGGAGTAGAACAAAGCGAACACGCCTATCATTACAGGCATAAAGTATTGCATCATTTTCATCGAGCCCTGCATCCCGTCGTTGCCCTTCTTGCCGTCGGCGGAGGGAGGGGGTGCACCCTGGGACTTGGTGAGCAGCTTCTGCGAAAGGAAGGACAGCGCGATGGAGAGCGCGGGAAGCAGCAGCCAGCCGTTCCAGCTTGCGTCGCCCTTGCCCCATCCGGCTTCGTCCGCGCCGATGACCTTGCCCATAACGAGCTCGTATTCGTCTTTCATAACGCCCGTAATCTTGGACATTCCGAAGCCTTCCTGCCCCGTTGCGACGAGATAGTCGGGCACGCCGTCCTGCCAGTTGTCGGACACGAAGATGTTGTGTATCCAGAGGAAGCCGCGTTTTTCGGTGCGTTCGGGCGAGAAATAGTGGTCGTAGACCGCCTGCTGCGCGACTTCGACGGCGGCATTGTACGCCTCCGCGTTTTCTTCCGTCTTGTCGAGGGACTCGTAGTCCGCGCCGAGCTCTTCCTCCATAGTCTCGGTGAAGACGTTGTAGCTCTGCACATAGTCCTGCGCGAACTGATAGCCCACCATCTCGCGGAAGCCCGTAAACACGACGAAGAACACCACAAGAGTGATGATGGACGGCAGACACGCTCCGAGCATAGAGTATTTCTCTTTCTTGTAAAGAGCCATCTGCTCCTGCTGATAGCGCTGTTTGTCGTCACCATACTTTTCGGCGAGCGCTTCCAGCTGCGGACGCATCCTTTCCATCGCTTTCGCGTTGCGGCGGGAGATGACTTTCTGCCAGATGTCCAGCGGAGAGAGTACGAGTTTGAGGATGACGGTAAACGCGACGACGGACCAGCCGAACACGGCAATGTCGTCGTCAAGCCCGTACATCAGCTTGGCTATGAAATGGGAGGGTTCGGACACGCTGCCGTCCGACACGTCGAAAGCGCCGCTGTCCGCGTTACACGCCGACAAGATGAAACAGCAAAGCACCAGCAGCAGCGCCACCATATAAATCTGGAACATCTTACGGCGTCTGTAATCTACACGAGCCATTTAATTCTACCTCTGTAATTTTCCGGCACGGGGTCGAAACCGCCTTTGGAAAAGGGGTTGCACCGAAGCACTCGGAAAAGCCCCATTATCCCGCCTATCACCGCTCCGTAGCGCGCGAGAGCGTCGTACGCGTACATCGAACACGTCGGAGTATACTTGCACTCCCGCCCGATATATGGCGAAAGAGTGCGCTTGTAAAGCAGGATGAGCGCCTGCAATATCCGCTTCATTTTGCCTCCGGAACAGCCAGCTTCCCCGCTTTGAGGAAGAGCTTTTCCGTTTCGGAACACACGGCTTTGAAATCCAGCTCCGCCGCCGTGGGATGCGCGACTATCACATACATAAACGCGGGATTTATCGCCGCGGTCAGCGGGGTGAGAGCCTCGCGCAGCAGCCTCTTGACGTGGTTGCGCGTGACCGCTCCGCCCACCTTCTTGGACACGGAAAGCCCTATCTTCAACCCCTCCCCCGACTTTGCGGCAAGCAAGGTCAGGTGACGGGAACGGGTGCGCTCGCCCCTCTTGTAGACATAGGTGAACGCCGCCCGCTTTTTAAGACGGAACTCTCGCTTCATTTATGCGGAGATGTGCTTTCTGCCTCTGGCGCGACGTCTTTTGAGCACCTTTCTGCCGCTGGTGGACTTCATTCTCTCGCGGAAACCGTGAACTTTGCTTCTCTGTCTTTTCTTGGGTTGATAAGTCTGTTTCATATTGCCTCCGAGGGCTTGCCGCCCCTGTTTTTTCTTGCGGCTCGCACGCATACGCGTACGCCGAACTAAAAATATGCTGGGTTATTATAATTAAAACGATTATATTATGTCAACTGTTTTGCGCCCCGTGCGGGCTTTTTCAATCCGCGCGCCGCGTCCCGCCGCGGACGAGTCCGTCCGCCGACGGCTCCCGCGCAGCGTGACCGCAAACCGCGGACTCCCCGTTTCACATCGTTTCGGGAGCGTCGATGCCGATGAGACCGAGCGCGGTCGCAAGCGTGTTTTTGACCATATCCGCAAGGAAAAGCCTTGCGTTCATTGCGCCCGCGTCTTCCGTCACTATGCGGTGACCGATGTAAAAACGGTTGAACTTCTCGGCAAGCTCCACGGCATAGCGCGTCACCATACAGGGCTCGCGCGTCCTCGCCGCCGCCCGCACCGCGTCCTCGAATGACAGCAGACACTTGGCGACTTCCGTCCCCTCTTCGGTGGCTATCGCGCCGAAATCCGCCGCGGAGAGGTCGTACTTCCCGCCCTTGCGCAGCGCGCTGGCACACCTTGCGTGAGTGTACTGCACGTACGGCGCGGTTTCGCCGTCGAAATTGAGCACCTTGTCGAAGGAAAACACGATGTCCTTGATGCGGTTGTTCCAAAGCGCCGAGAAAACCACCGCGCCCACGCCCACGCTTTCCGCCACGGCGTCCTTGTCTTCCTGGTCGGGGTTCTTTTCCTCAATAATCCGCTTCGCCTTTTCCACCGCTTTGTCCAGCACTTCCGCAAGCCAGACCACCCTGCCGCCGCGCGTGCTCATCGCGCCGTCTTCCAGCGAAACCATACCGAACGCGATGTGTTCCATATCCTTCGCTTTCTCAAAACCCATAAGTTCAAGCACCTTAAACAGCTGCTTAAAGTGCAGGTTCTGCTGATAAGCGACGACATACAGGCATTTGTGGAAATCGTATGTCGCGGCACGGTAATACGCCGCGGCGATGTCGCGCGTGGCGTAAAGCGTCGCCCCGTCCGCCTTGACGAGAAGGCAGGGCGGCATATCCCATTCGTCCAGCCTGACCACCTTCGCGCCGTCTGATTCCGTGAGCAGTCCTTTGCGTTCGAGCAGGTCCAGGCACGGCTGCATCTTGTCGTTGTAGAAGCTCTCGCCGGCATAGCTGTCGAAGCGTATTTTCAGACGGTCGTAAATCTTGCCCACCGCGCGCATCGTGATTGCCTTGAACGCGTCGAAATACTCCGTCGCTTCTTTGTCGCCGTCCTCGATTTTCTTGAACCACGCTCTCGCTTCGTCGTCGAGAGAGGGGTCGTTCTCCGCCTCTTTGTGATATCTGACGTAAAGCGAGTTGAGGAAGTATTCGTCGCGGGAGGATATCTCTTCGAGAGAGGACCACTTCTTCACCGCAACGATGAGTTTGCCGAACTGCGTCCCCCAGTCGCCGAGGTGGTTTATGCCCACCACGCGGTAGCCGAGATACGAAAAAATGCGGTAAAGCGCCGCGCCTATGACGGTGGTGGAAAGATGTCCGATGTGGAAAGGTTTCGCAATGTTGACGGAGCTGTAATCTATGCAGATTGTCTTCCCTTCCCCTTCGCGTTCCCCGCAGGTGAAGTCCCACTTTCTGTCCGCAAGCGTCGCAAGACGTTCGCATATCGCACGGGAGGAAAAATAAAAGTTGAGATATCCCCCCGCCGTTTCCGCCCTTTCAACCACGTCGGGCAGGGACAGCGCGTCCGCAAGTTCCTTCGCGATGACGGGCGGAGCCTTTTTCAGCGTCCGCGCAAACTTGAAACAGGGCAACGCCAAATCGCCCATCTTTTTGTCCTTCGGCACTTCGAGCGCCGCTTCCGCTTCCGCCGCGGTCACCGCGCCCGCGCTCGCCGCGGCTATGCTTGCCGCAATTTCCTTTTCAAACATATCCTCACACGTTGAAGCGGAAGAGCACCACGTCGTTTTCGCGCATAACGTAGTCCTTCCCCTCGCTTCTTACCTTTCCTTTTTCCTTCGCCGCGGCAAACGAGCCGCATTCCAGCAGGGTTTCGTAATCCACTATTTCCGCACGGATGAACCCTTTTTCGAAATCGCTGTGTATCTTCCCCGCCGCCTGAGGCGCTTTCGTCCCCTTGACAATCGTCCACGCCCGCGTTTCCTTTTCTCCCGCGGTGAGATAGCTGATGAGACCGAGCAGTTTATAGGACGCCTTGACCAGCTTGTCCAGCCCGCTCTCTTTCAGCCCGTACTCCTCCATAAACATAGCGCGCTCTTCGTCGTCGAGCTCGGAGAGGTCCTCTTCGAGTTTCGCACAGAGCACCACGCATTCCGCGCCTTCCTTCGCCGCTTCCGCAGTCACCCTTTCCGTATACGCGTTGCCGCCGAGTCCGCTTTCGTCCACGTTCGCGACATAAATGACGGGTTTGCCCGTGAGCAAGAACTGCTCGTCCGCAAACGCTTTGAACTCCTCGTCCATAGGCAGCGAACGGAGAGGTTTCCCCGCTTCCAGCCACGCCTTCATCTTGTCCAGCCTTTCCGCGTCTTCGGCACACTTCTTGTCCGCTTTGAGCATACTCTGCGCCTTGGCAATGCGACGGTCCAGCGTTTCGAGGTCGGCGAAGATAAGTTCCAGATTTATGGTTTCCATATCTCGCACGGGGTCGACCGTGCCTTCGACGTGAATGATGTTTTCGTCGTCGAAACACCTGACGACGTGAACTATCGCGTCCACTTCCCTGATGTGCGAAAGAAATTTGTTGCCCAGCCCTTCGCCTTTGCTCGCGCCTTTCACCAGCCCCGCAATATCCACGAATTCCAGCGTGGTGGGAGTGATTTTCTTGCTGTCGTAAAGCGCGGCAAGTTTGTCCAGCCGCTCGTCCGGCACCGCGACGACGCCGACGTTGGGCTCGATGGTGCAGAATGCGTAATTCGCCGCCGCCGCACCCGCCTTGGTGATTGCGTTGAACAATGTGCTCTTGCCGACGTTGGGAAGTCCGACAACTCCGAGTTTCATAGTCCTCCTGCGCGGACGGGATTGCGCGCCTGCGCGCCTCCCTCCGCGTTCTATTCCGTTATAAAAGACAATATAGTAGAACAATTATAAATCAACGCCGCCGATTAGTAAAGAAAACGGGGATATTTTCCCCTCGTGCGGCGGGGAGGCGGAATGGACGTTCTCGAAGCAGTGTTGCTGGGACTTGTGCAGGGCGCGGGCGAATTTCTGCCCGTGTCCTCGTCGGGGCATCTGCTCCTGCTCGAAAAACTCGGACTCGGCGAGGAAGACCTCTTCTTCAACATATGCCTGCACCTCGGCACCCTGCTCTCCGTGCTCGTCTGTATGCGCCGCGAAGTGTTCGGCCTCTTCCGCCGCGAAAACCGCAAAAAACTGCTGTACGTCATTGTCGCCTGCGTCCCGACGGTCTTGCTTGCGGTGCTCTTCAAATTCCTCGCGCCCTCCCTGATAGACGGCGCATATCTCCCTCTCGGATTTGCCGTGACCGCCGTGCTCATCGTGCTCTCCGAAAAGTTTGCTCCCGACAAAACACGGTGTTTATCGCTGAAAACAAGCATTTTAACAGGCGTTTTTCAAGGAATAGCCGTGCTTCCGGGCATTTCCCGCAGCGGCGCGACGATTGCCGCGGGACGGCTCGGCGGGTTGGAGCGTCCCGCCGCCGCGGAATTTTCTTTTCTGCTCTCCGTCCCAATCATAATAGGCTCCGCTCTGTTCGAAGGCACGGAGCTTGCTCTCACGGGAGGACTGGGGGACGTGCAGGTGCTTCCCCTGCTTGCGGGAGTCGCCGCGGCGTTCGTGTCGGGATGTGTTGCGATACGCTTCTTCCTCGCGCTCGTGCGCAAACACTCCTCTCTCCCTTTTGCGTTCTACACCGCCGCCGTCGCCGTCGTTTCGTTTGTGCTCCTTTATTAGCGGGGGATTATCCCCCGCACCCCTTACTTTTATATTTGGGGGTTTGCACGGCCAGGCTCGTTTTCTGACAAGGGAGTGTTGAACCCCCTCCTTCCCTTCGGGTATTCCTCCCCCGTTCGGAAAAAGTGCACACCTCCCAAAATGCGGGACTAACGTTACATTCCTATTGAGAGTTTGTTTCTCGCACCCACATAACCGAGCGGATGACGGCACTAACTTAACATCGCTCACGGGGCGAGGAAGGCGACTCGCCTCGCACTACGCCCGTGTCTGTTTAATTACTCATCAAGCTCGCGAGGTCGCAGAGCGCGCCGCGGCGTTCAAGCGGCGGTTGCACCGCCTGTGAACGCTTGGCTGAGCGGCGCCGCACGCTTTGAATAAGCCGTGTTATAAATAAAACCCCGCGCCGTGGAAGCGGTGCGGGGTTTGTTTTGATGCTGTTCGGAAGGGGTGCGTATTTGCGCAAACCCGTTGGATGAGCTCTTATTTGATTTTCACCACCACGATGCCGTCTGCGGGAATGCGCGCGACTATCTTGTTGCCCTCAATCGCCGCATCCCCCGCTATTATGCTCATAACTTCTCCGATGACGCCCACCGACGTCGCCGTGTTGCCCGCCGTCGCAGGGGAAACATAGTCGTCCCTGTACAGTTTTGCGATATCTAACCGCCTCTTTTGGGCAATCTTCGTCTTGTTGAAGAAGCACACCGCGATTCCGCCGTCGGCAAGAGGTCTGGCAAGCACGTCCACCGCGCCGCGGCGAATGCGTTTCGCCTGCTTTCCGAGGGGGTCCTGGTCTATCGCTATGAGCTCGCGGTTGGCGACGATGTCCAGCACGGGTTTGGTTATCTTGCGGATGTCGTTGCCGAGGACGAGCGGCGCGCTCATCATACACCACAGCGCAAAGTGGGAGAGGTTTTGATTGTAAGTCAGTTTGCCGTTGCCGACTTCCAGCATATCGGGGTCGTTGAAGTGACCGGGAGAGGCATATTTCCAGAGCTTTACGTTGCGGGAATAAATGGTCTTTATCCAATACCACCACGGACGGATGTCCGGGGTCGTGCGCCACATATTCCCGGCGGACGCACCCCACAGCCACGGCTTGCGGAAGCCCCATTCGCATATGGAGAAACGGATTGGCTTCACCTCTTCGCCGCGCTCTGCGGCGACCTCCGCCGCGGCGTCTTTCAGCGCGTACGCCATTTTCCGATACTGTATCGCCGCGCTGTCGCGGGAATTTGCCACGGGATTGCCGAGTTCTATTGCGTTCCTGCCCGCATTCAGGCGGACGACGGTCTGAAAACGCGCGGTAAGGTTGAAATGTTTCTGCGGCGGAAACTCTATCCCTCCGCACTCTCTTCCGTTCACGGTGACGGCGAGATATTTTTCGTACCTGCCATATTTTTTTATCTCGACCGTGAGCACATATTCCCCGTCCGCGTCCACCACGACGTTGTCGAAGACTATACTCCCCTTGCCCTCGTCAAGCCCGGACACATACTGTCCGCCCGGCAAGGCGTCGCACTTTCTGCGGCGGGCAAGCCCTTTCAGTATGCAGTTGGACACCTGATATTCGACCGCCTTCCCGCTGCCGAGAGGTGAAATCTCTATGCCGTACACCAGCGGCGCATAGCGCGGGACGGGAATGTTGTGGCAGAAGTCGTATTTGAGATACTCCATCCCCCACCTTGCGAAAGTGCGGGCGTCGTCGCGCTCCCTGCCCAGGCTTGCGGGCAGGTCCTCGCAGGTCAGGGTGCCGTTCGAGGAATATATCCCCGCCTTGAACCCCATTTCGTTGAGACGGCGCACCAGCGCGGGTATGCCGTCGGGAAAGCGCACGAGCTCTCCCTGCATATCGCCGTGCGCGTCGCGCATATTGGAATGCCAGTTGTCGTCAAGATTGACATACCGATAGCCCGCGTCCAGCAGTCCGTTCTCTTTCATCGCCGCCGCCGTGTCCTCGATGAGTTTCGCGTCAATGTTGTTGCGGAAGGTGTTCCAGCTGGACCACCCCATAAGCGGCGTATCGCCCGACCCGTTTTCATAGGGAGCGGCGGACGGACGGTCCACCGAAGGCGCGCCGATAAGCGCGCGCCTGAAATAACATATCGGGCACATCTTGTTGCGTTTCAGCATAATAAAACCTCTTTTTCTGCAAAACCGCGCCGAGCGGCGCGGTGCGTTGATTTCTTATTTCGCGGTCGGAGCGGTGTACCAGACGTGCGCCTCATAGGGTTTGAGCACGTCCGCCATCGAGCCTTTGTAGTTGCCGATGAGGTGCTTCGCGCCCGCACGCACGCACTTCTTCGCTCCCGCCGCGGACACGGGTTTGTCCGTCATATTGATGACCACGGTCAGCACGCCGCCGTCTTCCGCCACCTTGTCGTAGGCGAAGATTTTGCCGCTTGTGCGCAGCTTTTCCTCATATCTGCCGTATATCGCCGTCTCCTTATACTCCTTGCGCAGTGCTATGACCTTGCGGTAATAGTTGAGCAAAGAGTCGGGGTCGCTCTCTTCCGCTTCGACGTTGATTTGCGTGTAATTCGGATTGACGTGGAACCACGGTTTGCCCGTCGTGAACCCCGCGTTGTCGGCGGCACTCCACTGCATACAGGTGCGCGCGTTGTCGCGGGCGGCATAGGCGCAGTTTTCGAAAATCTTCTTTTCAGAGAACAGGTGCGTCTTTTCCATTATGCCCTTGGCGCAGAAAGTCGCGACGTCGACAAAATCCTCCCAACCTTTGAAAGGATAGTCCAGCATACCTATCTCCTGCCCCTGATATACAAAGTGCGTGCCCGACATAAACGTATAGAGCGTCGCGAGCGCCTTGCCGCTCTCCGTGCGCAGTTTTTCGCTGCCGTAACGGGAGATGACACGGGGCTGGTCGTGGTTTTCGAGATAGTTGGTGTTCCACGCGATGCCGTACATCTTGTGCTGCCAGTTGCGGTACACCTTTTTGAGCTTGCGCAGGTTGAACTTCGTCCTGAGATAGCTCGTCATAAAGCAGTCCGCTTCCATATGCTGGAACTGGAACATCATATCCAGCTGCTGGTCCTTGCCTTCGGTGATGTATTTCAGCGCGTTTTTCGGCGTCATCATAGGCGCTTCACCGAGCTGGAACGCGTCGTAATTCTTGACGACCTGCCTGTATTCCATAAGGTATTTGTGGATGTTGGGGCCGGGGGAATAGTGCTCCATACCGCGCATTATCGGCAGAGGGAAGCCGTTGGGCAGCCCTTCGCGCTTGCTGATGTAGGTGATGACGTCTTCGCGGAAGCCGTCAACGCCCATATCCAGCCAGAATTTCATCACCTTTTTCACTTCCTCGCGCACGGCGGGATTGTCGTGGTTGAGGTCGGGCTGTTCCACCGCGAACAGATGGAGGTAATACTCCTCCCTCTCCTCGTTCCACTCCCACGCGTTGCCCGGGAATGTGGACATCCAATTGTTGGGGAACTTTTTGCCGTCTTTGCCCCTGCCGGGACGCCAGATGTAATAATCCTTGTATTTCGGGTCCTTCGCCGCGCTCTTTTTGAACCATTCGTGCTGGTCGGACGTATGGTTGACGACGAGGTCCATAATGATTTTCATACCCCTTTCGTGCGCGCCGTCGAGCACTGCCCTGAAATCTTCCATCGTGCCGTATTCGGGGTTGATGTTGTAGTAGTCCGCTATGTCATAGCCGTAGTCCTTCTGCGGAGATACATAAAGCGGCGAAAACCAAATCGCATCCACACCCAGGCTTTTGATGTAATCCAGCTTGCCGAGCACGCCTTTGAGGTCGCCCACTCCGTCGCCGTCGCCGTCGCAGAAACTGCGCGGCCAAATCTGATAGACGGACAATTCTTTGTACCAGGTCTTTTTCATAACGCCATAATTCTCCCTTTCCTAGGTTTGACTATATTATAATACCAACATCATCGCCCACTTTCAAGAGAATGGAAAAAGTTTACTTCGTAAAAGGTATCACCGCGCCCCCTTGGGGAGATTTTCTTCACGCTTCCGCCCCGCAAGCCGACGGCATATTTACGAAAGCCGCGGCGGGGCGGAGGGGTGCGGCGCCAGGCGCAAAGCAAGTGTTTTGCGCAAAACAAACGGCGGCACAGCATAACAAAACGCGGAGTTAAACTCCGCGTTTTGTGTTTTTAAGTGCCGTTTTATGCGATTTATGCTCCGTCATTCTTCGGCGGGAGTTTCGGCTTCCGCTTCCGCGGACGGCTGTTCCGAAGCCGCGGACGCGCCTTCCGCATTCTCTTCCGCCGCGGCGTTTTCTTCCGCGGGAAGTTCCTCTTCCTCCTCGTGGGGAGTGAGCGCGATGCTGACGACTTTCGCCTCTTCGCCTTTGAGTTTCATAATCCGCACGCCCTGCGTCGCCCTGCCTATCTTGGATATCTCGTCCGCCTGCACGCGGATGATGATGCCGCCGTCCGTAATCATCATCACGTCCATATCGGCGGGGATGACTTTCAGCCCCGCAAGGTCGCCCGTCTTGTCGTTGAACACGCCCGCTTTGACGCCTTTGCCCGCTCTGCCCTGCAACGGATAATCCGCCACGTTGCTGCGCTTGCCGTAGCCCTGGGTGGTGATGGTGAGAATCTCGCATCCGTCGTGCACCACGGCGAGGTCCACCATATGCGCGCCTTCGGGTATGCGCATACTCTTGACGCCCATTGCCGTCCTGCCCGTGGGACGCACGTCTTTCTCGTGGAAGCGGATGCAGTAGCCTTCGCTGGACGCCATAATGAGCTGGTCGTCGCCGCTTGTCAGCACCGCTTCGATGAGCTCGTCCTCTTCCATAAACTTGATGGCTATCTTGCCGTTGCGCTTGATGGACGCAAACTCTTCGAGCGGAGTCTTCTTGATGAGCCCGCGTTTGGTGGCGAGCATAAGGAATTTGCCTTCCCTCTCCTCGGGCAGCGGGAGCACCGTCTGCACCTTTTCGCCGGGCGAGAGCTGCAACAGATTGATTATCGCGCGGCCGCGGGAAGTTTTGCTCGCTTCGGGTATCTCGTAACCCTTCATCGTGAACACTTTGCCGAGATTGGTGAAAAAGAGCATATCCTGGTGCGTGTTGCTCACGAAAATGTGCTCGATGAAATCGTCATCCTTCGCCTTGTGCGCGGTGACGCCCATCCCTCCTCTTCTCTGGGAGCGGTATTCCGCCACGGGCAGACGCTTGACGTATCCGCCGTGCGTCATAGACACCACGATGTCCTCTTTGTCGATGAGGTCGGCAATGTTGATTTCGGAATAATCGTAGCTGAGCTCGGAGCGTCTGGGCGTGCCGTAGCGTTCCTTGATTTCGGTGAGCTCGGTGACGATGATTTCCTTGACCGCCTCTTCCGAACCGAGGATGCGCTTGTATTCCACGATTTCGGCGCGCTTCTGTTCCAGCTCCTCGTTGATTTTCTCCACTTCAAGCCCCGTGAGGCGCTGCAAGCGCATTTCGAGTATCGCCACGGCCTGTTTCTCGCTGAGCAGGAAACGCTCCGTCAGATTGTCGATGGCGGCTTGTCTGTCCGCGCTCTTTTTGAGCAGTTCCACCACTTCGTCGATGTTGGCGAGCGCGATGGCGAGACCGTTCAGGATGTGCTCTCTCTCCTCCGCCTTTTCGAGGTCGAACTTCGTACGGCGGATGATGACGTCCTCCTGATGCGCGATGTAATATTCGAGGATTTGTTTGAGGTTGAGGATGCGGGGCACGCCGTCCACGAGCGCGAGCAGGATGATGGAGTTGTTGACCTGCAAACTCGTCTGCTTGAACAGCGTGTTGAGCACCACCTGCGGGTTGTGGTCCTTTTTGACGTCGATGACGATGCGCATACCCGTGCGGTCGGTCTCCTCGCTGATGTCGGAAATGCCTTCCAGCCTCTTGTCCTTGACCTGGTCCGCAATATTTTCGATGAGACGCGCCTTGTTGACCTGATAGGGTATCTCCGTGATGATAATGCGGCTCTTGCCGTTGGGGAGCTCCTCTATCTCCGTGCGGGAGCGGATGACCGCGCCGCCGCGGCCCGTGCGGTACGCCTGACGTATCGCCGCTCTGCCCAGCACCAGACCCGCGGTGGGATAGTCGGGCGCGGGGATGTATTCCATAAGGTCGTCCACTTCGAGCTCGGGGTTGCGGATGAGCGCGACGACGGCGTCGATGACCTCGCCGAGGTTGTGGGGAGGAATGGACGTCGCCATACCGACCGCTATACCGTCGGAACCGTTGACGAGCAGGTTGGGAAAACGCGAAGGCAGCACGACGGGCTGTTCGCGCGTGTCGTCGAAGTTGGGATAGAAGTCGACGGTGCGCTTGTCGATGTCGCGTATCATTTCAAGCGCTATCTTGGAAAGACGCGCTTCGGTGTAACGGTATGCCGCGGGAGGGTCGCCGTCCACGGAACCGAAGTTGCCGTGACCGTCCACCAGCGGGCAGCGGATGGAAAAGTCCTGCGCCAGACGCACCATCGCGTCGTAAACGGAACTGTCGCCGTGGGGATGGTATTTGCCCAGCACTTCGCCGACCACCATCGCGCTCTTGCGGTAAGGCTTGTCGGGCGTGAGGTTGAGCTCGCTCATGGCGTAAAGAATGCGCCTGTGCACGGGTTTCAGACCGTCGCGGACGTCGGGTATCGCTCTGGACACGTTGACCGCCATCGCATAGGAGATGAAGGACTTTTTCAGCTCGTTCTCCACCTCGACGTTGACTATCTTGCTGTCGGCAAGATGTTCGAGATATTCTTTGTCTTTCTGCGTATCTTTGCTCATGCGTCCCTCCGTCAGATGTCAAGGTCTTCGACAAGTTTTGCGTTCTCTTCGATGAACGCGCGCCTGAGTTCGGGCTGTTCGCCCATAAGCACCGAGAACATTTCGTCCGCAGAGATGGCGTCTTCCATACTTACGCGGAGAAGAGTGCGGCTCTTGGGGTCCATCGTGGTTTCCCAAAGCTGTTCGGGGTTCATTTCGCCGAGGCCTTTGTAGCGCTGCAAATCGAAGCCCTTCCTGCCGTTTTCCTCATAGAAAGCGTTCAGCGCGTCGTCGTCGTAAAAATACCATTCCTGCTTGCCGCGCGCGAGCTTGTAAAGCGGGGGCTGCGCGATGTAAACGTGACCGTTCTCGATGAGCGGACGCATAAAGCGGAAGAAGAAGGTGAGCATCAGTATGCGGATGTGCGAGCCGTCCACGTCCGCGTCCGTCATACAGATGATGCGGTCGTAGCGCAGCTTGCTCTCGTCGTAATCCGCGTTGATGCCGCAGCCGAACGCGGTAATCATCGCCTTGATTTCCTCGTTTTCGAGCACCTTGTGCAGCCTTGCCTTTTCGACGTTCAGTATCTTGCCCCTGAGGGGAAGTATCGCCTGGAAACGACGGTCCCTGCCCTGTTTCGCGCTGCCGCCTGCGGAGTCGCCCTCGACGAGATAAATCTCGCACGCCTTGGGGTCCTTGTCCGTGCAGTCGGCGAGTTTGCCGGGCAGCGTCGTGCTTTCGAGGGCGGATTTGCGCCTTGCGGTTTCGCGCGCCGCTCTCGCCGCTTCGCGCGCCCTCTGTGCGGTGATGGTTTTGAGGATAAGTTCCTTGGCTTCGCGGGGATGTTCTTCGAGATAAGTCCCCAGCCCTTCCGTCACGCTCTTTGCTACGGCGGCTCTCATACTGCTGTTGCCGAGCTTGGTCTTGGTCTGCCCTTCGAACTGGGGCTCCGCGAGCTTGACGGAAATGACCGCCGTCAGACCTTCGCGCACGTCCTCGCCGGAAAGTTTGTCCGCTTCTTTCAGAATGCCCGCCTTCTTGCCGTAGTCGTTGATGACCTTGGTGATGGCCGCCTTGAAGCCTTCGAGATGCGTGCCGCCCTCTTCCGTGTTGATGTTGTTGGCAAAAGCGAGAATGGTGTCGGTGTAAGAGTCGTTGTACTGCATCGCCACCTCAATCTCGCTGTCCACATACTGCGCGTCGAAGTAGACCACGTTTTCGAATATGGTTTCCTTGTTGCGGTTGAGGCTCTCGACAAAGGACACTATGCCGCCCTCGTAGCAGAACACTTCCCTGCGCGCGGGTTCGACGCGCTCGTCCGCAATCTCGATTGTCAGCCCCTTGTTGAGGTAGGCAAGCTCGCGCAGACGGGATTTCATCGTGTCGTAATTGAAATCCAGCGTTTCGAAAATGTCGCCGTCGGGATAGAACGTAATGGTCGTCCCCGTGCCTTCCGCAGGCCCGATTTCCGCAAGAGGTCTTTCCGCTATACCGCGGTTGAAACGGATGCGGTAGAGCTTGCCGCCCTGCCTGACTTCCGCCACCAGCCATTCCGAAAGCGCGTTGACGCAGGACACGCCCACGCCGTGCAGACCGCCCGAAATCTTATATCCGCCGCTGCCGAACTTGCCGCCCGCGTGCAGCTTGGTGAGCACGACTTCCACCGCGGATTTGCCTTCTTTTTCGATGATGCCGACGGGAATGCCTCTCCCGTTGTCCGCCACGCGCACCGCGCCGTCGGAAAGAATCTCGACCGTGATGTGCGTGCAGTAGCCGGCAAGAGCCTCGTCGATGGAATTGTCGACGACTTCCGTCACGAGATGATGAAGCCCTCTCGCGTCCGTCGAACCGATATACATACCGGGGCGTTTGCGGACGGGGTCCAGCCCTTCCAGCACCTGTATGTCGGTCGCATTATAGCTGTGTTTGACTTCTTCCATGCTTCCTCCTTGTGTTCGTATAGGTTAACTGTGATAGCTAATAATAACGAATATTTATTGTATTATATCACACGCACGCGCGCAAAGCAAGCGTTTTGCGCGCCGTGCGCGCGCATATGAAAACAAGCCCCCGAACCCCGCTCATTCGCGGCGGAAACGGTGAAAATCGACGTTTGTCGAACGCGAAATTGACATTTGATGTAAATTGTTTTATCTTCTTGTCGTGAAAACGCTCGGAAAAACGAAACTTTATCCCGCGGCGGCGCTTGCCGTGCTTATCGTGCTGATTGCGGCGGCGCTGTTTCCCGTGTCGTCCGCCGCTTTTGCCGCAGCCCCGCTGAATGCGGAGATAATTGAGCAAAACGGCAGGATTTTCCTGCAATGGGACGCCGTCGACGGTGCGGATTTGTACGAAATCGAAGCCGTTTCGGAATACGGTTCGGCGTCCAGACAAACCGCCGACGCTTCCCCGACCGAAATCGAGGACCTGTTCACTCTGGGCGGCGAATACTCCGTCACGGTCACCGCGTTTTCCGACGGAGAGGCGCTTGCCGCCGACACTGCGGTTTACGGTTATGTCGTCACCCTGTCCTCTCCCGCCGACCTGCGGTATTCGGACGGAGCGCTCCGCTGGACCGCCGTGCCCGGTGCGACAGGCTATTCCGTCACCGTAAACGGCATACCTCTCGGCAGCACCGCGGCGGACGAAACGGAGTTCGACTTGTCCGGGATACTCGCCGTGACGGGAGAATATACGGCCGCCGTGACGACGCTCGGCGACGGCGCTTTCAACCTCGATTCCCCTGCGGCGGAGCTGTCGTTCGCGTTCTCCGCGCCGCCCCTTTCTCCGTATGACATAGCGCTCGGAAAAAGCGGGGAAAGCTATATCGCAAGCTGGCCGCCTATGACGGACGAATCGCCCGAAGGATATGTTTATAAAGTCGAAACCGACGGTGAAAGATTGTTTTGCGGCATTACGGAGGAAAACCACGCCGACGTCACCGCATATGTCGCGGAGGACGGAGTCTACGTTCTGTCCGTCGCCTGCGTCCGCGACGGAATCCGGGGCGCCTTCTTTTCCCGCTCGTTTACGGTGACGGGCGGAGAGATTGTTTTATGAAAAAGAAAATCCTGCCCGCTTTGTTCCTGCTCTGCGTATGCGCCGTGTTGCTTGCGGCGTGTTCGGAGGACCTCCCGACTCTTCCCGCCGAAGACGGCTATGCCGTTTCGGGCAGCATTACCGCGGACGGAGAGCCTTTGGAAGGCGTCAGCGTGCTCGCCGACGGACAGGAAGCCGGCAAAACGAATTCTTACGGCATTTATTCCCTCACGGGTCTGGAATACGGCACGGTCATCGCATTCGTTGCGGACGGCTACACGTTCTCGCCCGAAAGCTACACCGTACGGGAAAACGCGTACGACCTCAACGTGCTCGCGTTCAAGGAAACGCCGGACGACGGCGACACCGACGAACCGTCCGAACCCGACGAACCGTCCGAACCCGACGAGCCCACCGAGCCCGACGAACCTTCCGAACCCGACGAACCGTCCGAGCCAGATGAGCCGACCGAGCCTGATGAGCTTGACGCTCCGCACGGATTTTTCGCGGCGTACACGGACGACGGAAATATTGTCCTTAACTTCTCCGCCGACGGCGCCGCGCAGTCGTTTTCCTTCGCGCTGTCCTGCGGGGACACCACCCTTTCCGCCGAATGCGCGGTGACGGAGGACAAAGAAAGCGAGGCGGATTTCGGGGAGTTCTCTCTCCCCGTCTATGTCGGCTCCGAAAGCGAAGACGGGCTTTCCGTCCTGATGGACGTCACGGACGCGGTCTCCTTCTTCGGCGGGACTTTCACCGTCACCGTGACCGCTTCGGCGGAAAACATGAAGGACGGCGTGTCGGAGCCTTTTGTATGTTCCTTCGCTGCGGGAGAGCCGCGGGTGTACGGTCTGACCCTGCAAGACGGCACACTTTCGTGGCACGCCGAACACCTTCCCGAAGGGTGCACTTTCGCCGTAATCGTCAACGGACTGAGGGTGTACGAAACTGCTGCCGAGGAAACAGACTTAGCCGACCTGCCCTTCGCGCTCCCCGACGGCGCAACGCTCCGCGTCGCCGCCGAAAAGGACGGCTCGGCGGTTGCGGTCTCGGAAGAAATCGTCTTCGGCGAAACGATGTGATTTTTGCACAAAGGCAGGTTAATCGGCGGTTTTTCCGAAACAAACTTCATCTTTTGCCGACTTCCGCGACGGCGATACGAAAAAACGGCACGCTTTTGCGTGCCGTTTTCACAAGGGGGATAAAAGGAGGATTTTCCCTTTCGGGATGATGTTATTCGATTACGATGTTCTTCTTGGCGTCGGGCTTCTTCTCTTCCTTCTTGGGCAGAGTGACCGTCAGGACGCCTTTGTCGTATTTCGCCTTGATGGACTCTTCCTCGGTGTCGCCGACATAGTAGCTTCTCTGGCAGGAAACGCTCCTCTCTTTCCTGACGTAGCGGTGCTCTTCCTTGCCGCTTTCGTCCTTTTCCTTCTTCTCGGCACGGATGGTGAGATAGCCGTTGTCGAGGTCGAGAGAGATGTCCTCTTTGTCAAAGCCGGGCATTTCGACATCCAGGATGTAGGAGTCCTTGGTTTCCCTGATGTCCGTCTTCATCGCGTCCAGCTTTTCGTCGTAAAACAGCGGACGGAAGAAATTGTCGAATGCGTCGTCGAAGAAATCGAACGCGTGATTGTTTCTGTTATAGTTGGTAAGATAATTCTTCATAAGTCACAAGCTCCTTTATGTTTATTTTCGGAACGGGTGACGGCCTTAGCTCCTTTTGGCACTCGCCGTCTTTGTCTGTTAGCACTCTATCGCTCCGACTGCTAACATTGTAGCACACTCTTTCCCCTTGTCAATAGTTTTTGCAAAAAATTTTCAAAAAATTTACTCTCCCCCGATTTGCCTGAAAAAACCGCTTCCTCCGCTCTTTTTGCACACCTTGCGCCCGTACGGAATATACTGCGCTATGCAAAACCTTACGGAAACCAGAAAATATTTCGGGACGGACGGCATTCGCGGCGTCTACGGCGAAGACCTGACGGACGGGCTCGCAATGCTTGTCGGCAACAGCCTCGGCCTTGCCGCCGCGGGCGGCACCGTCGTCATAGGACGCGACAACCGCACCGGCGGCGAAAATCTCGCGCGTGCGCTTGCGGAAGGCGTGCTCGCCGCCGCGGGCAACGTAGTTGACCTCGGCGTTGTGACCACCCCGTGCGTGTCTTTCGTAACAAGGGAAACGGGGGCGTCCGCGGGCGTGATGGTGAGCGCGTCGCACAATCCTCCGCGCTACAACGGCATCAAAGTTTTCGGGCCCGACGGCAGAAAGCTCGCAAGGGAAAGGGAAGCGCTCGTGGAAAAGCACATCGCGGACGCGAAATTGTGTTACGCGGAGTACCGCGGCGAGGTGCGGAGCGCGGCAGGACTGACCGAAAGTTACAAATCCGCCGTCTGCGCCGCCGCGGGAAGCCTTGACGGGCTGCGCGTCGTGCTGGACTGCGCGAACGGCGCCGCGGCATATACCGCGCCCGAAATCTTTTCGCGGCTGGGGGCGGAAGTCTTCCCCGTCTTCACATCTCACGACGGCGCTCTTATAAACGAGGGATGCGGCGCGCTTCACCCCGATGCCGTGGCGGAAGAAGTCGTGCGGCGCGGCGCCGACATCGGGCTGTGCTTCGACGGCGACGCGGACAGGGTAATCGCAGCGGACGAAAACGGAAAAACCGTCGACGGGGATATGACGATATACATTCTCGCCCGCAAAATGAAAGCGGAGGGACGCCTGCCCTGCTCCGCCGCCGTCGGCACCCTGCATACGAATATGGGCGTGGAAGCGGGGCTTGCAAAGCTCGGCATCGACCTCGTCCGCACGGACATCGGAGACCATAACGTCATCAGGTGTATGTGCGAGGCGGGGCTTGCGCTCGGCGGGGAGCAGTCCGGGCACATCATTCTCAGCGAATTTCTGCCCACGGGCGACGGCGTATTCGCGGGCGCAAGGCTCGCGCGCGTCCTCAAAGAAAGCGGGAAAAAACTCTCCGAGCTTGCCGACTGTCAGGTCTTTCCGCAGCGCAACGCGGAAGTTGCCACCCGTCACAAGGAAAAGATAGCGCGGGACAAAACGCTGCTGCGCTACGTGGCGGCAATAGAAGATATGCTGGGCGACAGCGGCAGGATTATGCTGCGGCCGAGCGGCACGGAGAAAAAGCTCCGTATTATGGCGGAAAGCCGCGACGCTTTCCTTGCGGACTTCGCCGCACGGAGCATCGAACTCTTCATACGGACGCAGTTCGAGCTGCTCTGACCGCGTCACCGCCGCACCGCATCCGCGGTCGGAAAAAGTCGGCTTTTCCTTAACGTGGGCGTTGACAACGGAGCGTATATATAACAAAAACAGCCGTTTTCACGGCTGTTTTGACTTGTTAAACGTCTTTTCCGCTCATTCGCCGTCGAGCAATCCGCGCAGATAATCCGTCATTCGGGCGCCGTAACGCCTCAACCCCATTTCCACGTTGGCCTGCAAGAAACCGAACTTGTCGCCTATGTCGTAGCGCACCCCTTCGAAGTCGTAAGCGTACACGCCTTTGTCCGTCAGCAGGTCTATCGCGTGCGTCAGATATTTCTCTCCGCGGAACACGGGCGCGCGCTCTATCGCCCCGTAGATGTCGGGCGTGAGGACATATCTCCCCAGGCTGCTGAGAGTGGAAGGCATATCGTCGGGGGAAGGTTTTTCCACGATGCCGAGCACTTCCGTAAGCCGCCCTTCCGTCCTGCCCTTCCTTATCACCGCATATTTCGCCGCCTCCTGCCGCGGCCTTTCCTGCACTCCGAGCACCGTTTTGCCCGTGCGACCGTAGGCGCGGATGAGCTGTTTCAGACACGGTTCGCCGCCGTCGTTGACAATCACGTCGTCGCCGTACATCACGGCAAAAGGTTCGTCGGCGGTAAATTCCCTCGCAAGCAGCACCGCCCCCGCGGTCCCGTCCGCCTCGTCCTGATAAACAAACTCGAAACGCACCCTTTCCAGCAGGTCGTCAAGCTCCCTTTCCGCGGCGCAGGTCTCTTCCTCCTTGCAGAAATAACGGCGGATGAGCTCCTTTTCCCTGTTGATGACGACGAGGATTTCTTCTATCCCGCTGTCCGCAGCCTCCTGCGCCACATATTGCAGCGCGGGCGTGTCTATGAGCGCCAGCATCTCTTTGGGCAGCGCCTTCGTCACGGGAAGAAACCTCGTTCCGTGCCCCGCCGCGGGTATTACGGCTTTTCTGACTTTTTTCATCTGCCCCTCCGAGCGCTTACTACTTATATTCTATACATTTCGGCGGCTTTTTGCAATACGAATTTGCCCCGTGCGCACATATGCGGACGGCGGCGCACGTCCCGAAGTCCCATCTCCCTCCGCGCCGACACGCCGCAAAATGCCGTGCACACAAACGAAAATGCTGCGCATAATAATAAGCGAGCCGCGGCGAGCGGTTGAAAACCGCGCCGCTTTGCTTTATAATCGAGCGCAGGCGCAATGAAAAATTGTCTTATCGTCATCAACAGAATGAGCGGCCGCTCCGCAAAAATCGACAGGGATAAACTCCTTGCCAAATTCGGCGCGGCTTATGACGTCACGGTGACGGAAATAACCTGCGACACGGACGAATGGTCGCCGAAAGGATACGACCTTGTCGTCGCGTGCGGCGGTGACGGCACGTTCAACCGCGCGCTCAACCTCTGCGCCGAGGAAAACGTAAATCTGATTTATTACGGCTTCGGGACATTCAACGAATGTGCCAAGGCGAAAGGCAAATCCCGCGAAGGGCGGGAGTTCATACGGCTTTACGAATACGCCTACGTGTCCGGCAGATATTTCGGCTACGTCGCCGCGACGGGGTCGTTCACTCCCCTCGGATATGTGGTGGACTCCTCCGCAAAACAAAAAATGGGCGTGCTTGCCTACCTTCTCCGTGTCGTAAGGGAATACAAGGTCTGGAACATAGGCGCGCGCGTCACCGCGGACGGAGACGTTTACACGGGCAACTACACGCTCATTATGGCAATAGACTCGATGCGCTGTTTCGGTTTCCGCTTCAACAGACTTTACGAACCCGACGACGGAAAAGTCCACCTTCTGCTCGTAAGAAGCCCCGGCAAGGACAATTTCGTGAACAGAGTCAGAATCTTCTTCCCGCTGTTCCGCGCCTTCTTCATCGGCTTCGGCAAAGAAAAGCACGGCAAAGACATTACCTTCCGCGCCGTGAAAAAGCTGGACATCTCCCTTTCCTCTCCCGCCGTATTCGACGTGGACGGCGACGCGGCGGAGTTCGGAAATACATTGTCCATTTCCGTCACAACGCCGAAAAACGAGGTTTATATCGGCGATTTCGACGCATTATCTCTTTGATTTGCAATTATCCCCGCCCAAACCAATATGGTAAAAAGCGAACGGAAAAGAAAAAGTCGGGCAGTGCCCGACTTTTATTTCAGGTCGAAAGACGTCATTTTTCTTCGGACGCGTCCGCGTCGTCATCTTGTTCGTCCGCTTGTTCGTCCGCTTCTTCGTCCGCCGCGTCTTCGCCGTTCTCAGCCTCATCGTCCTCGGCTTCGGACGTATCGGCTTCCTCTCCGTCTTCGGACTCCGCACCGTCCGAGTCAACGTCTTCCTCTGCGGCATCTTCATCCGCCGCATCTTCGTCTTCCGCGCTCTCCTCCGCGGCATCCTCGTCTGCTTCGGAGGCTTCGTCGGCGGCCGCTTCGGCGGTTTCGCCGTCGACTGCTTCGTCCGATTCGTTCGCTTCGAGCTCCTCTTCCGCTCTTTCCGCCGCCTGTCTGGCTTCGCGCTCTTCCGCTGCCCTTTCCCATTCGCCGAAAGTCAGCAGTCCCGCCGCTTCGCGGTCGAGCACTACGGTCACGTCGGGATGTCTTCTCAGCGCAGCCGCGGGACAGGACGTATCGTCGCGCCCCATAACCATATCGTATATCGCCTGCGCTTTATTCTCACCCATAGCGAGCAGAAGAATGCGCTTTGCGGTCAGGATTTCGTCAATCCCCATCGTGAGCGCGTACTGAGGCACAAGGGACGGGTCCTTGAACGCGGCGGCATTGTCCGCTCTCGTCCGCGCGGTGAGCAACGCTATGTGCGTCGGCTCTTCGGGTTTGGTGTAAGGTTCGTTGAAAGCAATGTGCCCGTTCGCGCCTATTCCGAGTATCTGGATGTCCGCAGGATGCTCCTTCACCGCGGCGGAATATCTCTCGCACTCCGCGGAAAGGTCCTCCGCCATACCGTTCGGAATGTCCGTGTTTGCGGGGTCTATGTCGATTCTGGAAAAAAGTCTGTCCTGCATAAACCGCGCAAAACTCGCTTTATCGCCGGGGTCGACGCCTACGTATTCGTCGAGATTGAACGCTCGGACGTCTTTATAGCTCGTGCCGTTGCGCTTGTGGTCGTCCGCCATCTTGTCGTAAAGCGGAATGGGCGTAGAGCCCGTAGCAAACCCTATCACCGCGTCCGGCTTTTCGTCCAGCACCTTCTTGATTTCGAGAAATGCCCTCTCTGCGAGTTCCTTTGCGTTCTTTACTATTGCGAATCTCATAATGCCACCTCTCGGTTAGTTTAACACAGAAGTGTTTCACTTGCAATAAATTTCTTTTCGCGCGCTTCGCGCGTCCCGCGCATGTACCGCGTGCATACCGCTCAAAAGCGCAAATCCTAAAAACACGCGTATGCATTCGGCACACACTCCTCCACGTTGTTCTCCCTCCAATCGAAACGGCGTTGATTAAAACATAACAATGAGTCTAATCTGTTGCAATTATTGCACCATCATCCCGGTGTTTGCCTGCCGCCCGTTCTCCCACGCTTTCACAACGCACACGGCAAAATCCGACCGCGCAATGTCAATATTATCCGAACTGCGGAACGGAAAATGGCTGTCCCCCTCATTCGATAAATCTCTTATTGCCTTTTGCCGTCTTTGCACGGCAGAAAGTCATTTGCGGGATAAATCAAGCGCAAAAACAACGTCGGAACGGGCACTTCCGGACGCATATGCCGACAAGCCTCGGCGGGCTTCTTCCCGAGTGACAGCAAAAAACGTTGATTTTGCGGCAAAACCGTCATAAAAAGGCACAATGTTCAACATTTACCGAAAAATCCGACGGCACAACCTTACCGTGCGAAAAGTCGCACCGATTACGGCACGGGAATCACGTCGAAAAAGACGACCGCCGACTCACCGCCCGCCCGATAAAAACATCAACTCCGTCCGACGGCAAAACAAACGCCACAAAAAATCAGTTATTCCCATACCGACAACACAAAACAGAGCGCAGAATTTTCATAACACAGTCACGGCACGCCGAAATCGCACCGAAATCACGGCAAAAAACGCACAAAAACTCGTTACCACAACTATTGCACGATTATGCGCAGCCGTCATCAAGACAAAAAGCCTCCGAACATTTCGGAAAAAACACATCGACCTCGGCGAAACAGCCGTCGAAGAACGCAAAAAAGGCAGAATAACGCCATCGAAATCACTCAAAAAAAGCCGTCACACAGCAAAAAACAACAAAATCGAAGCAACCAAAGCAGAAAACATAATAACTGTGTGAAACGCAGCGATAATTACAGAAATTTTGTGTAACAATTTACCGTAAAAAATTTGGTAGGAAGGCAGAAATTTTTTCTGTAAAATTTTTTGGTAGAAAGACCCGAAAATTCCGTAAACACAGCATTTCGGGCTGTCTACGTCGCAAACCAACACCCTAAAACCCCACTATTTAGTGGGATTTTAAGCAATTTTGCCCATATTGCGGTTTCACGTGAAACGACCGCCCCGGATGTTTTGTTTCACGTGAAACTTATTCTTTTTAGTTAATTTTCGTCTTGCAGACGACCTGTCTTTCACTCTGCACGCCATCGACATCCAACACAACATACAATGCGCCACAATCAATCATCGGGTCGTCACTTCCTTTTTTGCCGTTTGGATTCGCCCGAAATCAGCGTGTTCCCCTTTTTTGGGTTTGTTGCCGGATTGCTGCATTTTGCGTCCGCAAACCCCCTCCTCCTATCCGAGCGCGACAGGATTTGTCGGCGAATTATTGACAGTTTTACACCGCAGCTCGCATATTTTTTGCGATTTTGGTGCATTGCAAACAAGAAAACCACATCAAAATGATGTGCGCACGCTCTATGAAAGCTGCTTTTCTGCTTGATGACGCAGATTAAACCGAAAACAACCGGCGAACAAATTGTTGCGACACGCTGTTTTTGTTGCTGTTCGCTCAGCCTTCAACAATATCGACACGCACACTCGGCAACCCCGTCTCGGTTCACATTGTTATTAAAACAGCTTGCCGACACATTGGCTTCGTCTGCCAGGCTCGATAGAATATTTGCTATGTCAAATGGCGTGTTTCACGTGAAACACAGGTTTTTCTATTGCTTTTCCATCGAAATTCTACCTGTTTTCTATTGCGCATTTTGCTTGTTTTTCTTTGCTTCGTTTTGTTTTATTGGATTATCGGGTGTGTTTGGTCAAGCGCTTTGTTTGTTTTTGTTATTTTTGCGGCTTTGCTGAAATGTTGCTTCCAGTTTTGTCGGCAGGCAGTCCTCTTTTTTTGCGGGGTCGGCTGTTTGATGTGGGTGGGGCTATCAATTTTGTTTTGCGGCGGCAATAAACCTATGGGCTTTTGCTGTTTTGTTTTGCAGCAGATGTTGAAACCTCTTTTACACGGCAAGACAACCGTGCGCACCGAGCTCTTTCTTATCATATATGTTCGGCTACGATATTTCTATTTGTATTTGTGTTGTCTCTCCTTGTGTGCCAGAACGCAGAGTATGCAAAACTGCGCGAATCTAATAAACCTCTGTGCGGCGAAACCGACCGTCGAACTTTTTGTTGAGACGATATTTCAATTTTCGGCGCGCTTATCGGTGAAAGATTTGCCTTCTTGTGCGGCGTGGAGCAACGGTTAGGTTTAGGAGCGACGATTAGGTTTAATTGTCCGAATACGGGTGGCGGTTGTTGGGTTTGTCCCGCGGTTTGCGCGCACCGAAATGGTCTGCTTTGCCTGTAAGTGGCTTCGCGCGCGGCTTTACGGCGAGCAAGCTGCCGCCTCGCTTTTTTTGATGCGAATGCGGATGTAGGTTCGGTGGCGTGTCGGCAGCTTGCGGCCCTGACCGACGGTGTTTGCCGCAAATTATTAACGGGTTTGTAGTTGCAGCTCGCCGATTTCGGCGGTTGCGGCATTGTTAAAAAGGAATGCGGCAAACGGCGTGTCGACGGGTTTGCGGCGGCGCATCAGACTCAACGACGCCGATTGAATCCTACGGCATTGTGCAAGCAATAAAACGACGGGAAACACGCCGGACGAGGAGGACTCAGCATAACCCAAGGGATAATTACGGAGTTGTCAGAATATGTGCGTAAGATGGTGGCATATTTTGCCGACCGTCCAAACAAACGGAAACTTTGATAAGATTTTTGTCGGAATGATTTTGTTGCAATGTACGAGCGTGGTGAATTGTCAGGAGTCAGAATCGACGCCGCAAAAATATGACTGCTGTTTTCGAAAGAATTTGTCGCTGGCGCGCAAAGATAATATGCGCAAGGATAATATGCGACACGGCCTTGCGGTGAGTTTTTCAGTGATTTATTAATAATTCGTCGGCGGAAACCGTATCGGACGACATACGATGCCGCAGCAGACATAAGGCAATGCGCATCGGGTTGGGTGGACGAGAAGCGGACAACGGGGCGAACGGACGGACGAATGAGGCGCAAACGCGATTTTCGGATGCCGCCGCATTTTGTCGGCATTTTTTCTGTTTCCGAAATGGCGTTCCACCCGAATGGACGGTCAGGTTTCGGGAAAAACGCAACTCAGCGCGTTTTACGGCCTCTACGCGTGATTTTTTCTTGTTTTTCGCTGAATTTTCGCCAAACTTCGCCTCAGATATCCCCAAACGCCGGCAAAACGGGTGAAAGAGGTCGGTTTTATCTCTCACGGGCGGAGCGAGGGTGAAAGCGTTGCGAAAAGAAATCGTTTTTGCCGTTTTTCAGAAGCCTCTCCGCATTTTTCAAAAAATCGACAGATTTGTTTGGGGCTTCTCCTACGCGCGTTGAAATCGCTGCTCGAAAAGCGGGAAGTAAACGCGCGCATTGCCGTCAGGTTCCTGTTTTCCGAAAAGTTCATTCTGCGACGGAATGTTTCTCCGCCTTTTGTCCTTGAATTTTTCTGCGCATACATTGTAAGAGTAAAGCGGCGTATCCGAACGCGCTCTTAGGTGTCGACAAAAGAGATGCGAGGAATCGGTATAGATTTGTGTCGGCCGCTCGCCCGACATTCCGAAGTGCGCTTTGGCGCATTATGTCGGCGCTTCGCAAAACGCATATGTTTGCCGCAAATATATACTTTTCTTCCTTTTCCCAACGCTCTATGCTTGAAAAGCAACGGAGCTTTCCCGTTTGTTTCGTAAATATCCATACAAAAAGAAAAACAACAAAGCAGGATTATATTGAACAAAATCTATTTATATAAAAGAAATAAGTATGTGTTTTGTTGTTTTAAATTTATATTATACGGGGTGCTTGTTGCGAATTTGCTCCGTGGTTCGTTTTTGGGGGAGGGATTATTATGCAATCGGGGTTTTGCCGCAAAGCTCTTCATCAAGCGTTATATTGCTGTCGTCATCGGGCGAGGCCTGTGGCGGCGTCTCGGCATTGTGTTTGACAAAAAAGACTGTTTCGGACGGGCAGGATTTTCGGTTCGTTATCGGCTCGCTTCTTTGTCGGTTTTCGGCAAAGAAAAGACCGATTCCTTTCGTGCTATACCCGCAAATCAATCCGACAGCGCGTTTTGACGGCGGACAAAACGGCGTCCGCCGTTTGTGCGAAACTCCTTTTTACAGCCGTCTTGTGTTGACTGCATATTGTGCGCACAAACTGCATTTATCCTTGCGAAGCGGCGGCCTTTTGCCCGCATCCGGACGTGTTTTTAACGGCGGTATTATTAACCGTGGACATCTTCTTGAAAATAGAGTATCATATCTGCGACGATATGCCGTCTGTCGTTTCTGACGATATGCGGCAAAACGCTTTGTGCGGACAAGACGCTTCGGAAGCCGAACGAAAAGCGACCGTTTGCGCTTTGCGGACCGTGTGCCGCTTGCGCGCTTTTGGACACAGGGTGTTTTGGGCGCAGGTATTTTGTGTTTGGAGGCGTACACGGTCCTTTCGTACACAGATTTATACCGCAACAGTCACCTGTGGCGGAAAGGAGAATATATGAGCAAAGGCGAACAGAAAAAAAGGATGTCGGCAGGGGAGTTTTATAATCCGACAGACAAAGAGCTTGTCCTGGCGCGCACGCGCGCACGTTATATTGCCGACAAATTCAACCGCTCGCGCGCCTGGAATCTGCCTTACAGGACGCACCTCATCAAAAAACTGTTTCCCAACGGAGCGGACGGCGCATTCTTCGAGCCGTCAATCAGAACGGAATACGGGTTCAATGTGAAATTCGGGAAGAATTTTTATATGAATTTCGACTGTCAGCTGCTGGACGTCGCTTCCATCGAAATCGGCGACAACGTAATGTTCGGCCCGCGCGTCGTCGTGGCGACACCCTTCCATCCTCTCATTGCGGAAGAGAGAATATCTCACGTTTACGATGACGGTGAACACGACTGGGAATACGCAAAACCCGTAAAAATCGGCAACAACGTCTGGGTCGCGTCCTGTGTGACGATATGCGGCGGAGTGACGATAGGCGACGACACGGTCATTGCCGCGGGAAGCGTCGTGACGCGTGACATTCCGTCCGGCGTGCTCGCGGGCGGAGTGCCGTGCAAGGTCATACGCCCGATTACCGACAACGACAGAATGTTCGAAAAGCACGGCATCAAACCTCAGATAAAATAATCGTATGCGGATGACAAAAAAAGAGCCGACAGCGGCTCTTTTTCATTTTATGCGGTTTATCTGTGCGTTTTTTCTATAAAACCCTGTTTTTCGACGTTTTATATCTTTGCGGGAGGGTCGGGTCTCTTTTTGTCGCCGGAAAGAGCGTCCAACACATACGGCAGCAGATGCTCGTATTTGGAAAGACCCTTCTCCAACACTTCGCCGAAACTTACCGTCGCGCTTTCGTCCGCTCCGTCAGACACGACCTTCATTGAAAACACGGGCAGCCCGTTTCTTTCGGAGGCAAGGCATATCCCCGCTATTTCCATTTCGCAGATGTCGGCAAAAAACGTTTCCCTCAAAAACTCTTTGGTTTCGCCGTCGGCGACGAATTTGTCGCCGCTTGCCGCGGTGACCGTGCGAAGACGGCGGGGAAGGGCGCTTTGCACCTTTTCGAGCAAAGTCCCGTCGGTGTAAAAATACGGCGTGTCTTTGTCGTCATAGAACCCGAGAGGAACTCCGTTGACCGCGCTGATGTCAAACTGATGATGCACCGCGCGTTCTACCAAGACAAGCTCCCCTACGGGGATTTCCCTGTTCAGCGACCCGACAAAACCGAAATTGAGCACCGCTTCGACGTCAAACAAGTCAACCAGAAGTTGAACGGCGAGCGCGGCGCGTATTTCTCCGATGCCGGACGTTGCGAGATAAACGGTGTGTTTTCCCGTTTCTATCTGTTTTATTTTGACGCCCGAAACGACGTCCTCGGCGACGACGTTTCCGAGTTTTTCGAGTATGGGAGTTGTTTCTTCCGCCATAGCGGTGATTATCGCTATTCTCATTTTTCGCCTCCGCTTCGATTATACTCTTTTTTCGGGGCGTATTCAATAAGAGCGCGTTTTGTTTTTTATTTTTGACCGTGACTGACAAAACAAGCTGTTTAATGTTTTCGTTTGCCGTTTCAACACCGTATTTTGTCAAAACAACGATGTTTTTCGCTCTCGAAAAGCGGACTTGACGTCATTCGGCGCCGATTTGTTGATTTAATGCGGTTTTGATGATATGATTCTTTTATGAAGTTCAACTTGAAAAGAACTTTGCTGTGTTCGCTGGCGTTCGGGTGGATATCGCTGTTCTGGGGCTCGTACGACGCGATAATGCAATCGATAGATTACGACGTGTTCGGGCTGGACTCCGTCCTGCACGGTTTGATTATTGCTCTCGACAACATTCTGGGGCTCATTCTTCTGCCTTTGTTCGGCAGAATATCGGACAAAATCGACACCCAGTTCGGAAACCGCAAACCCATCATCGTCGTCGGGACGGTGATTTCGATGATAGGTTTTATGGGGGTGTGCGTGTTTGCATCCCTCGGGAAAGATTATTTCCTTCCGTTTATAATCTGCCTCATTGTTACTCTCGCCGCAATGGCCTCGTACCGAAGCCCGGCTCTCGCGCTTGTGCCCGATGTCAATCCCGACCGTTTCCGCAGTATGGCAAACGCGGTGAGCAACGTGGTTTCCGTCGTGCTGACCGTCGTCGCAATGTTTTACTTCTACGTCTTTATGCTTTTCGACGGCTACTACGCCATCGGCGCGGCTTTCTCGGCGACGACGCTTATTATGCTGGTTTTCTTCTGCGCGACCGTTCACGAAAAGAAGTTCAAGTCCGATATGCAGACGGAGGAAGCCGAAGCGCTCGAACACGACAAGATAGAAGCGGAACTCCGCCGTCTGAACAGCGAGATGCAGGACACTTATTCATCCTCCGACGAGGAGCTCATTTTGTCCTCCAAAAATCACGCGCTGGACGTGCAGGCTTTCACGGAAGACTCACTTCTTCACCTTCCGAGCATCGACACCGCGCTCAGCCACCAGTTCCTGTCCAAAAGAAAAGCGGAAAGAAAAGAGGCAAAAGCGAGCGGCAAGCGCCGCAAATCCGTCAGAAACAAAGCCGCATTCACACGCTTCTGCATTCTTGCCGTCGTCTTCTGTTTTTATATGACTTACAACGCGCTGACGTCAAACTTCGTCAAATATGCGGAATACATACTCGGCTTCAAGCAAAACGAAGCGATTATTCCTCTTATCCTCGCCCAGGCGGCGGCAATGATAGCGTTCCCCGCCGCAAGTTTTCTTTCGAACAAAATCGGCAGAAGAAACACTATGTTGATAGGTTTTGCCATTATGATTGCCGCGTTTTCCGGAAGCATCGCTTTTTCGTCGCCGCATCCCGCGCTGTACGTCCTTTTCTTCCTGCTCGGAATGAGTTTCGGACTTGTGATGGTCAACATCTATCCGTTCTTCCTCGAAACCTCTCAGAATACGAAACTAGGGCAAGACACCGGCATATTCTCTATGGCGATGACGGTCGCGATGGTCATAACCCCCATTCTTTCGGGCGCACTCATTTCCGTGACCGGGGGATGGTTCGGCGGCGGAGAAAACGCAGGGTTCAGGATTCTGTTCCCGTACAGCATTCTGTTCCTCGTGCTCGCGTTTATCCTTACGGCGGTGATAAAAAACAAGCACAAGGAAAAGAAAACGGGTGCCACGGAGGTGATAAGTTTTGATTGATAAAGAACTTCTCGCAAAAGAGGCAAAATCTTTCGGTGTGTCGTTTTCTTCCGCAACCGTCGATATCCTGGACTCTTTTTCCGTCTATGTGTCCGAACAAAACAAATTGTTTAATCTCACGGCGATTACGGAGGGGAGGGAATTCACGGAAAAACATCTCATAGACAGCCTGTCTGCCGTGCAATTCATCCCCGAAAACAGCACTCTTTGCGACATAGGAGCGGGAGCGGGTTTTCCGTCTTTTCCGATTGCGGCGGTCAGACGCGACGTAAACGTCACGGCTTTGGACTCCACTTCGAAAAAGACGTCTTTCGTTTTACGCGCCGCAATCGCGTTCGGGATTTCAAATCTTTCCGTTCTCACGGCAAGAGCGGAGGAGTGCGTTCACGAAAGGGAAAGTTTCGACGTCGTGACGGCACGGGCAGTCGCTCCTCTCGGCATTCTTTCCGAAATCGCGCTGCCTCTCGTAAAGCCCGGCGGCCTTTTTATCGCATACAAAACCGACCCGGACGAACCTGTTTCTTTGTCGGCATTGGACTTGCTGGGGGGCTCTCTTCCGGAAAAATTCGTCTACTCTCTGCCGTCCGGCGACAGACGGTGCCTTTTCGTTTTCCGCAAAACAAAACGTACCGACGCAGACTTTCCGCGGCAGTTCGGCAAAATCAAAAAATCGCCTCTTTTCTGAAATCGTTACGAAAACAAAAAATCCCGATTTTTCGGGATTTTGTTGTTTTTTTTTGTTTTATTGCGCTGTTTTTATCTGATAAACCTGCTTTTCAGAGTTTTTCGTTGAGTTTCAGTATCTGAATAAGCGCGTGGATGCGGTCTATGTCGTCTTCGTTGAAATAGTCTATTATTATTCTGCCTTTTTTGTCGTTTCCGAGCAGTTTGACCTTTGTCGCAAAGATGCGTTTCATATCGTTGACCATTTCTTTGAGCTCGACCGAAACTTCTCTCTCTTTTCTCGGTCCGCCTGGAATTGCTTTGCGTGTGAAATAAAGGCGGACTCTGTTTTCTATCTCGCGCACGGTGAGTTTGTTGTCACACGCCTGTTTTGCGAGATTGATGAGATAATCCTTGTCGTCGATGGAAATTATGGCGCGGGCGTGTCCGGGGGAGAGCGCTCCGCTTCTCACCATCTCCGTCACCTCGGAAGGCAGCTGCAAAAGCCTGAGTGTGTTGGTGACATACGGACGGGATTTGCCTATCCTCACCGCGACTTCTTCCTGGGTGAGCCCGTGGTTTTCCATAAGCTCTCTCATCCCTTCCGCCGCTTCTATCGCGTTCAGGTCTTCGCGGTGAAGGTTTTCGATGAGGGATATTTCCTGTATCTGCTGGTCCGTGAATTCGCGGATTATGGCGGGCACTTTTTTCAACCCCGCCATCGTCGCGGCTCTGAACCTTCTTTCGCCCGCGATAATGAGATATCTTCCGTTGTCCTCTTTGACGAGCAGCAGCGGCTGCAAGACGCCGTACGCAGCAATGGACGCCGCCATCTCTTTCAGGCTGTCTTCGTTGAAAGTTTTGCGCGGCTGATTGGGATTGCGGTCGATTTCCGACACGGCAATCTCGACGGTCGGCATATCTTTGACGTCGACTTTCACATTGGTTTCGTTGTCGGTGAAAAGTGCGGTGAGCCCTTTTCCTCCGAGTCCTCCTTTGGCTGCCATAACTACCTCACTTGTTTATTCTTTCCAGAAATTCTTCCGCGAGTTTCGCATATGCGAGCGCTCCCGCGCATCTTGCGTCGTAAACGGCAACGGGTTTTCCGTAACTCGGAGCCTCCGCCAGCCTCACGTTGCGCGGAATGCGAGTGGAATACACCTTGTCGCCGAACACTTTGTCTATCTCGGCAATGACTCCTTTTGACAGTTTCGCCCTGCCGTCGTACAGGGTTATGACCACGCCCTGCACCTCTATGTCGGGGTTGAGAAATTTTTTGACGAGTTTTATCGTGTTCATCATTTGAGAAAGCCCTTCGAGCGCGAAATATTCACACTGTATCGGCACGATGACCCCGTCGCTTGCGGCAAGAGAGTTGACCGTCAGCAGACCAAGAGAGGGAGGGCAGTCCACAAACACGAAGTCGTATTTTCCTTTCACTTCCGCAAGTTTTTCTTCGAGCACTCTTTCGCGCCCTATCATAACCTGCGCAAGTTCCAGCTCCGCTCCCGCGAGGTCTCCCGACGACGTAATGACGTCAAGCCCGCTTATTTCCGTGTTTTTCACGGCGTCTTCCGCTCTCTTGTTTCCGCACAGAACTTCGTAAACCGAATTTTTGTCGTTTCTTTCGAAAAAGCCCAGCGAACTCGACGCGTTGCCCTGCGGGTCCATATCCACGACCAGCACTTTCTTCCCTTTTTCGGCAACGAAAGCCGCAAGATTGACGCAGGTCGTGGTCTTCCCGACGCCGCCCTTCTGATTGGAAAACGCAATAATTTCCGCCATACCGAAAGTATACAATATGCTCCGTCAAAAAACAAGTTGTTTCACAAAAAGTTCCACGCTTCGCGGAAGCGCGGACTCTCTCTCTCCCACACTGTGGACAAATCTGGAAATTGTTTACGGAATGTTCGTTTTTGCGACGGTTTGTCAACACACGGTTTTCTCTCTTTTTTCAACATCTTGTTTTTCTTTCCCTTTTTTCTCTCCACCCGTTGTGGCAGCGAAGTTTTTTCCACTTGTCAACACCCCTTATTTATGCTATTATTATTAAAAACAAAAACCAAAACAATATCGGGCGGATTATGAAAGTCATTTGTCAAGGAACAGAGCTGTCGGACGCTCTTGCAAAAGTAACGAAAGCGCTTCCCGTAAAGCGCAGCAATCCCATTTTGGACGGCGTAAAACTCACCGCGGAAGGGGACACTCTCACGCTGTTTGCCACGGACCTGGAACTTGCCATCGAAAAGAAAATCAACGCGGAAGTTCTCATCGAAGGCGAATGCGTCGTTCCGGGCAAACTTTTTGCCGATTACGCGAAAAAGATTGAGGAAGAACAGCTCGAACTCGACGCCACGGGCGACCACTCTCTCGTCATCAGATATCTCGACAGCGAAGTCAAAATCAAAGGCTACGACTCCGAAGATTATCCCGTTTTCAAGGACGTTGCGAAAGAGAGGTCTTTCATCATCCTTAAAAAAGACCTCAAAGAACTCATAAACAAAATTATTTTCAACGTCGCGACGGACGAGGCGCGTCCCGCGCTGCGCGGCTGCTGTCTCAACATCAAAGAAAACGAAGTGGAAGGCGTCGCATCCGACGGCTACCGTCTCGCGCTCGCCAAAATGCCGATAAAAAACAACGGCTTGGTCGAGAGCATCGTCGTGCCCGCAAAGAGTATGATGGAGCTCAGCCGCCTTATCGACGAAGAAGAAGAGAGCATGACAGTCTATGTCGACAAAAACTATGTGATGGTCGACCTCTTCCACACCAAGATAGTCACCAGACTGATTGCGGAGAGCTACATCAGTTATTCCAAAATCATTCAGACCGTTTTCGACACCGAAATCGTGGTCGACAAGAAAATCTTCGAGAATGCGATTGACAGAGTTTCGCTCATCAACCGCAATTCCAAGCGCTACTGCGTCAAGTTCGACATAAAAGAGGGCAGTATGAACCTCAGTGCGGAGAGCGAGGAAGGAACCGTCAACGAAAAAGTGCCGATTTCCCTCAAAGGAAAGGACCTGACCGCCGGGTTCAACAGCAAGTTCGTGATGGATTGTATGAAAGCCATCGACGACGAGTACGTCACTTTCAATTTCACGACGTCCACGGCGCCCGTCATTATCAAAGGTTCGACGGACAGATGGCTCTATCTCATTCTTCCGTTGAGGGTCATTGTGTAAAGACGAAAACAAAAGAAAATCACCGCAACCGCGGTGATTTTTTTGTTTCGGAAAATGTTGTTTATACTGTCGGGAAGAGAGAGGATAAGGAATCGGTTTTCCCGAAAATTTCATCTGTTCAGCAGCATATTTTTCAGGTCGGCGACGATGATTTTGATTCGGGGATTGGTTTTGATTTCCTCGCTGATTTTGTCGCGGGCGTGGATGACGGTGGTGTGGTCGCGGCCGCCGAAGAGCTGACCTATCGAAATCAAGGGCATAGAAAGCAAGTCCGTGATGAGATAAATCGCAATCATTCGCGGCTCTACGATGTTTTTCGTCTTTTTCTTGGAAAAGATATCCGCGGTGGTGATGTTGAAATATCTGCAAACGGTGGATACGATGTCTTCCGCGTCCAGGGTTTCCTTTTTTTCGTCGATGAAATCCTGCAATGCGTCGTAGGCGAGTTCCTTGGTGTCGATGACGCGGTTTGCAAGCGAACTGAAAAAGATAATCTTGTTGAGAAGACCTTCCATTTCGCGGATGTTGGTCGTTGCGTTTTCGGCGATGAATTCCGCCACTTCGTCGGAAAGTTTGAAGTTCTCGTGCGCGGCTTTCATTTTGAGGATGGCGACGCGCGTTTCCATATTGGGCGGTTGTATGTCCACCGAAAGCCCCCAGGAAAAGCGCGTGCGGAGACGGTCTTCGAGAGTGGGCAAATCCTTGGGCGCACGGTCCGACGTGATGATGATTTGTTTGTTGGACTGATAAAGGTCGTTGAAGATGTGGAAGAAAGCTTCCTGCGTCGCCTCTTTTCCGCTGAGGAACTGTATGTCGTCAATCATCAGAACGTCGCAGGCGCGGTATTTCTCGCGGAAACGGTTGCTGTCCTCGTTGTTGCCGCCGCGGATGACGCTGATGAGCTCGTTTATCATCGTTTCGCAGTTGGCGTAGACGACTTTGGTTTTTGGTGATTTTTTGCGAAGATAATTCCCGATTGCGTGGAGCAGGTGGGTCTTTCCGAGACCGACCCCGCTGTAAATAAAGAGGGGATTGTATTTTCCGCCCGGGTTTTCCGCCACGGTCTTTGCCGCGGCAAGCGCGTATTCGTTGGACTTTCCCTGCACGAAGGTTTCGAAGGTGTATTTTTCAAGGAAAGGGCTTGCCTTTTCGCCTTTGTTTTTGTGGGAAAATTTTTCGTCGACGATGAGCCCTTTGTCGGGGAGGGAAACGCTCTGTTTTTCGAGATATTCCCCCTCCTGGTCCTTGACGATGATTTCGACGTCCGTGACGAAGGAGTCGAGAGAATTCACGACTTCGCGTATCTGGTCGAGATAGCTTCTGTCAATCGTCTTTTTCGCCATTGCGGTATTTGCGGCGAGCACGAAAGTGCTGTCGACGAAACAGACGGGTTCGAGCTTCTCAATCCAGATTTCGTAGCTTATCGTCTGCATAGTTTTTGAGAGTTCGTTCTTCACGTCGTCCCAGAATTCTTCTTTACCTATCATAGGGGATATTATAAGTAAAAGGCTTGATTTTTTCAAGCGGAAAAGGCAAAATAAAACACGACCCCAACATATGGGACGCGGGGTCGGAAAAGTGTATAAGACGAATGAAAATAATTTCGCTTTCTCTCGAGAATTTCCGCAATTACGCTTCCTGCGAACTTGAATTCGCGGGCGGTATGAACGTGCTCTGCGGAAAGAACGGAGCGGGAAAGACGAACATTCTCGAAAGCCTTTATCTGATGTCCCTTTTCACTTCTCCCCGAACGACAAAGGACAAAGAACTCGTAAAATTCGGCGCGGAGTACGCGAGGGTGCGCCTTGCAATCGAAAAAAAATTCCGCAGGCATACGCTTGCGATGCAGATAGAGGCGAACGGGAAAAAGAAAGTGCTGGTGGACGGCATTCCCGTAAAACGCGCGGCGGAACTTATCGGGATACTCGGAGTCGTGTTCTTCTCTCCCGACGAGATGAAACTGGTGAAAGAAACTCCTGCCGAAAGACGGAGATTTCTGGATGTCGGGCTTTCTCAACAACAAAAAACGTACTTTATAGCGCTTTCCCGCTACAATAAAGTGTTGAAACAGAAAAACAATCTGTTGAAAGAAGCGTTTAAAAACAGTTCTGCCGACGACATTCTGTCAGTGTGGGACACACAACTTGCCGAGTACGGCTCGGTGATAATCGAGCGCAGGCGCAGGTATGTAGCGGAACTCGACGCGCTCGCGTCCGCGGCTCACGGGGAAATAAGCGGAGGCAGGGAGGTTCTCCGTCTGGGATACGAAACCCCGATGTCAACGGAAGGCAGGGACGCACTGAGAGCGGAGCTTCTTTCAAAACTCGAACAGTCCAGAGAAAAGGACAAACAGCTCGGTTTCTGCACCGTCGGTCCACACCGCGACGATATATCGATTGAGATAAACGGACTTGACGGCAGAAAATTCGCCTCGCAGGGACAGCAGAGGACCATAGCGCTTGCAATGAAACTCGGAGAGGTCGGCATATACGAAAAAGAGAGCGGAGAAAAACCCGTGCTGCTTCTCGACGACGTGCTCAGCGAGCTTGACGAAGACAGGCGGCGCACGCTGATAAAACTCACCGCGGGCGCGCAGTCTTTCATCACCTGCACGGAATTCGATATGGCGGACGAGGCGGAAAGGATAGTGAAAGTGGACGCCGGACGTGCGGAGGCGGTGAAATGATAGGCGAAGTTTTTCTCGACGCGCTCATAGACAGCCTTATCGTGCTGGCGTTTTTGCTGCCCATAAATTTCATCATCGCGCTCGCCGAACCGCATCTTGCGGGAAAAATAAAACTCAAAGGAAAGGCCGCGCCCCTCGTCGGGGTCACGGTCGGACTTTTCCCTCAATGCGGTTTCAGCGTGGTCGCAACCGACCTTTATCAGAAAAGGCACATCACAGTCGGCACTTTGCTCGGCGTGTATCTCGCGACGTCTGACGAGGCTCTGCCCATCTTCCTCGCGGCGGGAGAACGGGCGATTGACATACTCCCCATTCTTGCGCTGAAATTCGTCATAGGGCTTTTGGTGGGCTACACGGCGGATCTCGTGTTTTCAAAAAGCAGAGCACGCGTGGAGGCGCACAACGCGGAGTGCGAACACGAGCCGGAAGTGCACCTCGGCTGCTGCGGACACTCGATAGAGGACGACGAGGAAAAGAGCGAGCACGACCACGCGCATTGTGACGAGCCTTGCGGAGAGGAAAAGGAACTCGCCGCCAAAAACAGAAAACACAAAACCAGGCAATATCTTCTGCATCCTCTCGAACACAGCGCGAAAATTTTCGTCTATATCTTCGTCATCAACGTGATTTTCGGGCTGATAATACATTTTGTCGGAGAGGACACCCTTATGGATTTCCTTTCCGCCAACAGGTATGTCGCCCCGCTTTTTGCCGTGATAGTCGGCGCAATCCCCAACTGCGCGTCTTCCGTCGTCATCAGCAATCTTTATCTTATGGGCGGGCTTGGTTTCGGTGCGACCGTCGGGGGATTGCTTATGAACGCCGGCATAGGTTTTGCCGTGCTCTTCCGCAACCGCAAGGCGTGGAAGGAAAACCTCGCAATTTTCGGCACAATGTTCGCCGTATCCCTTGCGTTCGCCTACATCCTCTCCGCCGCCTTTTCCTTCGGCACGCTGAACATCTGACCCGAAAGAAACCGAAAAATCAAAAGTTCGAGAAAAGAAACAATCAACGGAAACAACAAAATAAAAAAGAAACCTTAGCAGGTTTCTTTTCTGGCGCCTGCCCGCGGACACGAACCCCCGTAAGGAGCGCAGAGCGCGACGGAATAGCGCGTTTTCGGCATCTGTTCTGCACGCAGGAGTCGTGCAGGCCGAAAACAGCGTAGGGGGTTCGAGATAATAACAGGAATAAGAAAATAAAAAAGAAGCCATTCGGCTTCTTTTCTGGCGCCTGTTGAGGGACTCGAACCCCCGACACTGCGGTTAACAGCCGCATGCTCTACCGGCTGAGCTAAACAGGCATTTCGGTACGCTTGATAATAATAATCTTCCGCGGGGTTTTTGTCAACGGATTTTCGCAATCTCCCGTCAAATGAGTGTTTTCCGCACAAAAAGCGGCGTTGACAAGAGAGCGGCGTGCCAATATAATCGGGGCAGGGAGGTTTTTATGACAGGATTTATTCTCAACGGCATTTCGGCGGTCGCCGCCGTGAATGCGGAAACTCTGAAACAGATTTTGTCCGACAACATTGCGGCGACGGTCGCGACGTGCGGGCTTGCGGTCTATTTCTTCTGCACGGCGGTCGTGTTTCTTTCAAAGCCCGAAAAGTTCGGCAGACAGTATTCCGTTCAGCCCGTGGACAATGCGGGAAAGACGGAAATCCGCGTCTACTACGGCGGGATATCGTTTGCGCTGGGGCTGTTCCTCGTTCTGCTGGCGTTTGTGTTCGGCGAACCGTTTTATTCGCTGGTGGGCGGACTGGTGTTTGCCAACACGGTGTTCTTCACCCGTTTCGCCTTTACGTTCGTGGACAAGGCGTGGGGCTGCCCGTACACAAAGCTCGCCATTCCCGCGGAGGGAGCGTTCATCGTTCTGCTGTGGATATGCTTTGCGATAGCGGTCGCAGTCGAGGGCGCGCTCTGACCTCCGAAAAGAGAAATGTTGCAAAAACGCCGGATAAACCGGCGTTTTTTTGTTTTGAAAACCGCTTTTGCGTCAAAACGGCGTTTTGGTCAAGGCGGTGCGGACGATTAGACAATCCCGAACAGCCTTTCCATATTGACGACAATCGTGCCGCTTGTCGCATTGTATTCCAGCGCGCCGAAGAAGTCGGCGAGCATTACGTCTTGCAGGATGTAGGATATCTCGGAAGACACGGAGATGTTGGAGTAGACGAGCAGTTCGCCGATGGTCATTTCCGTGAACATTGAGGATACGTTGGCGGACAGGTCTTCGATGGTGGAGCCGCGGAGGAGGGGATTGTCGAACACCGAGCCTTCCTCAATCTCCATCAGCTCTTCGAGGGTCAGCGTGTTCACGGCGTCGTTCATACCGCCGACGGTTATCTGCCTGTCGAGAAGGGAGAGCAGAATTGTCGGGCTCTTTTCCTCGACGACGGAGACGCGTACGTCCGAGATGGGGGCAAGCCCCGTACCGCCCGTGTTGGCGGCGTCGTTGCCGATGTAGCCTATGACTCTGTCATAGCGCGTGAGCCCTTCGTGGTCGCCGTTCGCCGCGTCGTATTCGACGTACTCGCCGCCGAAGTTCACCCAGCCTCCGTTTTCGTTTTCCATAAATATGACGTCGCATTCGCGCTTGGAGTAGCGGGTGTAGCTTTCCTTATATCCCGCGTCTAAGGACGAGAAGTAGTAGAGGGTTTCCTCTCTGCCTTCTTCCGCTCTGGAATCGAGCCGTATATATTCGCCGTTTTCGGCGGCGGAGAAAATTCCGCTGTCGAAAGAGAAAGAATATCTCGTTTCGTCCGCGAGCGCCTCGTCGGAGGAGGCGAGGTAATAGCCGTCGGTGTATTTGAAGTAAAGCTCTTCGCCCCAATGCGTCGGGTCGGCGGAGTCATAGGGCACATACGAGCCGAAGGACGCGGTTATCTGTCCGTCGCTCAGGTTAAACGCCCCATTGCTTATGACGTAAAGACCGCTGCCGTCGGTCAGACCCGTGACGTTGTCGTATACTGTCACGGTGACGGTGTCGCTCGCGTCCGCGTCCTGCGTGCGGTAGTACGCGGCTTTCAGCGCGGCGAGATTATCGTTTGCGACGTAGTAGGCGACGAGGGCCGGGTTCGCTTCGTATCCGCCTTTATCGTTGCGGAAATAAATGTTTGCACCGTGTGCGGCGACAAATGCGGCAGCGTTTGCGGACGTGTCGTCGGAATACTGCTTGTAGCCGAAGGTCAGTTCCGTTCCGCCTGTGAGCTGGCTGCTCGTCGCGGACAGGAAGAGCACGTCGGAGAGATAGAAGCTGCCGCTGCCGTCGTAGACGTAGGTGTAATAAGTGCTGACGTCGTCCGCCGTTTCCGTATAGGCGGGGTCGCTGCTTATCAGCCAGCTGTCGCCGTCTGCGTCTTCACGAACGACCGAATACTCCACGACGTCTATGATGTCGGCGAGCAGAGTATTCTGAATGATTTCGTCCATAGCGAGGGACACGTCGTCGATATTGACATAGGCAAGCTGTTTGAGCACCGCGTTGCCTTCGCCTTCATAGGTGCGCTCATAGAAGTCGGGGAGTTCGCCCGTGTAATCTGCGGCGTGATACACCACGCGTTCGGGATAGCCGAATTCGGCGTTGAAGACGTAATAGGTTTCGCCTTCCGTAAGGCTGCTTTCCGCGACGGGGACAAAGGTGTCCGTCTCGACATTCAGCGCGTCGCCCAGCACCATATCGGAGAAGGCGGCGGAGATGTCGGGGATTGCCACGTCGGCGAGCCTTTGAAGAGCGGCGGAGGACTCTCCGTCGACGGAGGTGCGTTCATACCGCGTCAGCCCCGCGTGCGACGGGTCGGACGGGTTGTAGAGCGTGTAGTAAGTGCCGCCCGTTTCGGAGGTCACCAGAACGTACGAACCGTATTTGGCTTCCGTATATGTGCTCATCACGATGTCCGTCGCGTCGGAGAGGGTGACGGTGTCGAGCGCTTCGCTCATTTCCTTGATGGGGGTGTCTTTGAGCGTCTGCAAAATCTTTGCGCTGTTTTCGTCGATGTCGAGCACCTCGCCGAGTTTGAGGGCGGTGATTTTGTCGGTCGCGCCCGAAACGGAGGATATCGTTTCGCCCGCGATTACCTGCATTGCGGGATCCGCCGTGCCGACGTGCACGCGCACCCATCCTTCGTATTTGTCGTCGAGGCGGGAGTCGTCCGCGGGCACGGTTCCGTCTGCAAGACCGTAGTCTGCCGCGGGCACGCCGTGCACACCGCCGTCATCCGCCGTTTCCGCGACGTAAAGCGGCAGGGCAGAGAGGTCGATTTTGCCCTCCGACACCGTGACGGCGCCCGAAAGCACCGCGTCGTTCAGGGTGACGGAAAGCCCTTCGTCCGTGTAGACTTCCGCAAGAGAGAACATTCCGTCGGACGCAAGCACTAAGCCGCCTTCGCCGTCGGACACAAAGCAGTTGAGGTAAGCCTCTGCGAAAAATTCCGTGCCTTCGCCGTAGACGGCGTCCGCGTCGTAGGCTTCGTAAACGATGTGACGGTAGAACGTCTTGTCGTTTGCCGCCGCGTCGAAAGAGGAAGAGTAGCAGGAATTGTCGACGGAATAGGTCCCGTCGCCGTTTGCGACATAGCGCAGCTCGCGGTAGACGAGCCCGTTGTCGTCCGCTCCCGCGATATACGTTTCCGCCCCGTCCGTTACGGCGGAAGACGAAAGTTCGTCCGCGGAAACTTCTTCGTAGCGGTCTGCGCCGACGTACAGCGCGTTTTCGCCCTGCGTGAGGAAGAGGTCGCTGTCCGCGTCCGTCACCACGCCCACGGGGAGATTGTCCATCACGTCCGCAAACGCATTGAGAGGCGTATGGCGCAGGGTCGTGATGAGGTTGTTTTCTCCGAGGGAAAGCCCGAAGTCCTGCCCGATGGAGTAGATGGTCATATTTTCGTCGTCTATGGAGCTCAGTATGTTGTCCAGTGCGACGTTGACGTTGTTGTCGAGGTTTTCGTCGATGATGGGAAGTTCGTAGCTTCCGAAGTCCATTTCGAGGAATTCGCCCACGTCGCGCAGCGTCATATTGTTGACGACGTCGCCGAGATGGTCGGGCACTTCCTTCACGGGGTAGTCGAACAGCACGGAAATGTCAATGCCGCTGATTTCCTCGGGGATTTTCAGACCGTAATCCTGACGGAGTTTGTTTATGGTCAGTCCGTCGAGATTTTGCAGGTCGCCGACGAGCGCCTGAACGAGTTCGAGCACGGTCATTTCGTTGACGTCGTTTTCGTCGTCGAAAATGTCCGTGCCCAGCGTGTTTTCAAGCTGACCGACGCTGACGAGACTGCCCGCGGCGAAAATCACGCCGACGACGGCGACCACGAGCAGGACCATACCCACTATCATACCGATAACGAAATTTAGCGCTTTCACTTTCTACCTCCGGAGTCAGGACCCGAAAATCCGCGAGAACAGGGTCGAAACGGGGTTGTGGTTGTAAAGAATTCCCGCAAACGCGGAGTTCGCGAGATAGTCGTTTGCCGCCGCGGCGTTGTCGCCTATTGCGGCAATGATTGCGAAAATTATCCACACGAAAACAAGCCCTATGAGCAGGCTGAACACCGCTCCGAGCAGCTTGTCGACAAACCTTACGCCGGGCAGAGTCGCCTTTGCCATAGGTGCGACGAGGCGGCGTATCACAAAGAATATGAGCGTGATGCCTATGACGTACACGAGGAACATTATCGCCGCCACGCATACGCCCGTAATGCTTGCCACCGCCGCGCCGGCGACGGTTTCGCCCTCCTCGACGCGGAACTGCTCCGCAACGAAGTTGGCAAACGTGCCCTTGAAGCCGAAGTCGCCGCCCGAAAGGGGAACTTCCGCTCCGTCCACCGTGATGCAGTACGCACCGTCGCCGTTCACCGTGACGGGAGAGTTGAACGCCACGCCCCAGTCCTCGGAAGCGGACGCGATGCCGTCGTGAATGGACGTGCCCAGCGCGCTGTCGTACACCGCGTCCTGCGTGACCCCCGTCAGCAGCAGGGAAACGCACACGACGAAAACGAACACGAAGAAGCCTTTCGTGGACTTGGCAAAGCCTTTGATTATGCCCGCGAGCAGGAAGAGCAGGAGCAGCGCCGCCAGCGCGACGTCGGCATACCAGCTTGCCGCGGAAATAATGCCGCTTAAAAACATAGTTGCCCTCTTTGACTTTTTATCACTCTATAATATATCACATCATACGCGCGAGTGCAAACCCGCAGTCGGGCAAAAAGATGTAAGTTAATGGTAAAGAGCGCCGCGAAATTTCTTTCGGCGGAATTTTGCGGGGCGGAAGCCGCGCGTTTTTTGAGAAAAGATGCGTTGCTCGCGGACGGCGCAAAGGCGGCGAAACCGGCTGCTTTTCAGGAGCGGCGGCCCGACGCTCGGCGGAAAGAGAAACGGGCGAAACGACAAAAACCGACGGTAAACGTCGGTTTTTGCTAAATCAACCCTGTTTTTTGGTCGAATGCTTCGGAGGGCGAATTTTCGTCCGTCAGAGTTTTTCAACCACCGCGCCGTCCTTGGTGTCCTTGACGGACCAGCCTTTTGCCGTGATTTCGGCGCGGATTGCGTCCGCCGTCGCCCAGTCCTTTGCCGCTTTCGCTTCCGCGCGTTTTTTGACGAGTTCCGCAATGTCTTCGGGCACGGAAGAGCGGTGTTTCGCGTCGCAGCGGGCGATGAATTCTTCCGGTTCGGAGCGGAACAGTCCGAGCAGTCCGTACGTCTTTTTCACCTGACCCAGCAGATTGTTCGCGCCTGCGGCGTCGCCTTCACGCAGCATTGCCGCCGCGCGTTTGAATATGCCGAAGAGGTCGGCAAGCGCCTTCGCGGTGTTGAAGTCGTCGTCCATCGCGGCGTCGAATTCCGCGTCGAGCGCGGCGTCCGTCCCGTCAAGCGCGGCACCCGCGCGCTTCGCGTCCGCCATAACCTTATAAAATCCGTAAAGATGTTTTTCCGCTTCGGGGAAAAGGTTGTCCGTCACGTTGATGTCGCCGCGGTAGTTGGTTTGCAGCAGGGCGAATTTTATCGTTTCGGGGGAGTATTCCGCAAGCAGGTCCGCAAGCAGGAGGCTGTTGCCCAGCGATTTGCTCATTTTCTGCCCGTTCACTTTGATGAGCCCGTTGTGTATCCAATATTTGGCGAAGCGTTTGCCCGTCAGCGCTTCCGTCTGCGCGATTTCGTTCTCGTGGTGGGGGAAGATGAGGTCGCGGCCGCCGCCGTGGATGTCAATCTGTTCGCCGAATGCCTGCATATTCATCGCGGAGCATTCGATGTGCCAGCCCGGTCTGCCGTCCCCCCACGGGGAGTGCCAGAAGGGCTCGCCCGGCTTTGCGGATTTCCACAGCGCGAAGTCGAGCGGATTGCGCTTGTTTTCCTCGTTTTCTATGCGCACGCTCTCCCTCGCGTCTTCGAGGTTGCGCCCCGAAAGTTTGCCGTATCCGGGGAAGGAGTCCACGGCGAAATAAACGTCGCCTTCGGGCGTCGCGTAGGCGTGTCCTTTGTCAATCAGGCGGGCAATGAAGTTTTCGATGTCCTGCATCGCGCAGGTCGCCCTCAGCCACACGTCGGGGTCGTCCACTTGCAGCGCGCGCATTTCGGCGTCGATTTTCTTTATCATCATCTCCGCGTATTCGTCGGCGGGGATGCCCGTTTCGTGCGAGCGCGCTATGATTTTGTCGTCCACGTCCGTATAGTTGCGCGCATACGTCACGTCATAGCCTTTCTTTTGCAGATATTTGCGTATCACGTCGTATATGAGCGCCTGATAGGCGTGCCCTATGTGAGCGTCGCCCGACACCGTTATGCCGCAGGCGTACATACGGACCTTGTTTCCTTCTATGGGAACGAATTCTTCCTTTCTTTTGGTCAGAGTGTTGTAGATTTTCATTGGTCAATCCTCGCCCGAGCCCTCGAATTCTTTCACGGCGGCAATCTCCACTGCGCTTTCGGGCTCTCCCGCGCCCGTCGCTCCGTCAGCCATTCCCGCCGCGCGTTCGAGCTCCTGCAATCTTCTGTTTATGCGCTGAAATTCCGCGTGTATGGGGTCGGGCAGCAGCACCTGGTCCATATCCGCGACCCTTCTTCCGTCCTGTTTGACCACGCGTCCCGGCACGCCGACGACGGTGGAGTAGGGCGGCACGTCTTTGAGCACCACGCTCCCCGCGCCAATTTTCGAGTGCGCTCCCACGGTGAGGGGACCGAGCACTTTCGCGCCCGCGCTCACCATAACGTCGTTTTCGAGGGTGGGGTGGCGTTTGCCCGTGTCCTTGCCCGTTCCGCCGAGCGTCACTCCCTGATAGAGCACGCACCCGTCGCCCACTTCCGCCGTTTCGCCTATCACGACGCCGCTGCCGTGGTCAATCATTATGCCTTTGCCGAGTTTTGCCGCGGGGTGTATCTCGACGCCCGTCTTTCTGCGGGCGCGGTCCGCGACGAGTTTTGCCAGCGTAACGAAACCTTTGAGATAAAGCCTGTTGGCAATGCGGTAGGCGGAAAGCGCCTTATATCCCGCGTAAGTGTGCTTCACGGACCATTCCGAAGTCGCGGCGGGGTCCTTGTCCATCACCGCGTGCAGGTCCGCGCGCTTGGCTTCGCGGATTTCTCCCAATGTGGGAATGTGTCTTTTGGTTTCTCCCTGTTCTCCCATATATGACAACCTATGAGCGGGCGGGGGAGAAAGTCACCCCCGCCGCCTTATCGTGATTATTCCCCGTCCGTCTTCGGAGCGTTGCCGTCCTCTGCGGCAGCGGTGCCGTCGGCGTCGGGCGCGGCGATTGCCGCCGTGACCCCGTCGGGTGCGGAAGTGTCCCCCGTGCCGCCGTTTTCCGTGGCGGAAGCGTCTGTTTCCGCCGGTTCGCCGCCCTCTGCGGGCGCTTCGTCGTCGCGGAAGAGAGAGTCAATCTCTTCCGCGTAAATGGTTTCCTTTTCGTAAAGCATCTTGACCATCTTGTCCATAACCGAGCGGTTTTCGCGCAGGATGGACAGGGCCTTCTGATACTGCGTGTCGATGATGGCTTTGACTTCCGCGTCGATTTTCGCCGCCATTTCGTCGCTGTAATTGAGCTGCGTCTGATAGTCGCGGCCGAGGAAAACCTCTTCCGACGCGCCGAGGTACATATTGCCTATCGCGTCGGACATACCCCATTCCGTCACCATTTTGCGCGCTATCTTGCTCGCGCGCTGGATGTCGTTGGACGCGCCCGCGGAAACGTCTTTTATGACAATCTCTTCCGCCGCTCTGCCGCCCAGCATCATTGCAATCTGGTCAAGCAGCTTCTGTTTAGTGAAATGATTGTCGTCGTTTTCGGGCAGAGTGATGGTGTAGCCCGCCGCCTGACCGCGGGGGATGATGCTCACTTCGTGCACATTGTCGCAGTTTTTGGAAAGCTTGGCGATGATGGCGTGTCCCGACTCGTGGTATGCGGTGATGCGTTTGTCGCGCTCCGTCACCACGCGGCTCTTTTTAGCGGGGCCCGCGATGACCTTGTTTATCGCCTCGGAGATGTCTTCCATCGTGATGAGCTTGCGGTTTGCGCGCGCGGCGAGGATTGCCGCTTCGTTGAGCAGGTTTTCGATGTCCGCTCCCGTGAAGCCGGAAGTCAGCCTTGCGAGGCTCTTGAAATTGACCGTCGGCGCAAGCGGCTTGTTGCGGCTGTGCACCTTGAAAATCTCCTCCCTGCCTTTCACGTCGGGGATGTTGACGTATATCTGTCTGTCAAACCTGCCCGGACGCATAAGCGCGGGGTCGAGGATGTCCGCGCGGTTGGTCGCCGCCATAACGATGATGCTGTCGTTGGACTCGAAGCCGTCCATCTGGACGAGCAGCTGGTTGAGCGTCTGCTCGCGCTCGTCGTTGCCGCCGCCCAGCCCCGCGCCGCGCTGGCGTCCGACGGCGTCGATTTCGTCGATGAAGATGATGCAGGGCATACTGTGCTTCGCCTGGTCGAAGAGGTCGCGGACGCGCGACGCGCCCACACCGACGAACATCTCGACGAAGTCCGAGCCGCTGATGGAGAAGAAAGGCACGTTCGCCTCTCCCGCGACAGCTTTCGCAAACAGCGTTTTGCCCGTGCCGGGAGGGCCTACGAGCAGCACTCCCTTGGGAATGCGCGCGCCTATCGCGGTGAATTTCTTGGGGTCTTTCAGGAAGTCGACGATTTCCTGCAATTCCTGTTTTTCCTCTTCCGCGCCCGCCACGTCGGAAAAACGCACCTTGCTGTCGCGCACCTGCGACGCCTTGGTCTTGCCGAAGTTGAGCGCCTTGTTGTTGGCGCCGTTGGTCTTGCGCATTATGATGAAGAACACAATGGCAAGCAGCACAATCATAATAATCGGCACCAGCAGCGAAGAGAGCAGAGAAGAGCTGGACGGGTCGTTGAATGCGACGGTGATGTCGGGCGCAGTCCAACCCTCTCCCATTTCCGCTTCCCATCTGGCAAGCTCGTCAAGCAGAGTCGTGCGGCCGGGGATGTAGCAGTAATAAGAAAATGAATTTTCACCCGCGATACGGATGTCGACACGGTAAGAACCCGACACGGATATCGCGTCTATGTGAAGCACATTGCCCCCGTCGGTTATCTGCCCTTTGTAGAGCCGTTCGAAATCCGACCACGCTATTTCGTTCGGTCCCGTGAGGCTGACGGCGAGTATAATCGCAAGCAGAATCAGCACGATTACGGAAACGATGATTATCGTACGTCTGGTCGATGGTTTCATTTTACCTCCCGCCCGCCGCAAGCCCGCGACGGGCACGTCGGAGCAGCCGCGCCTGCGGGTCCGACTTTAATAATATGCACTATATTATAGAAACTAAAAGCGAAAAAGTCAATGCCGACAGGCAAAAAGGCGCGCGGCGCCGTGTACAACCTCCGCTTTTTCGAAAATGTTAGCGTGCGGGAGTTAAAGCAAAATTAAAAAACGGCGGACGCGAATTTCAGCCCGCCCACGGCGGATTTTATCAAATCGGCGACTTTATGTGCAAGTTCCGACACATAAACCGCGTTTGCCTGCATAAGTTCGGTCAGAGCGTCGCCCGACTTGTCCCCGACGACGGCAATGATTCCCACGTCGCCGAAGCGGCTTTTCTTCCCCCCGACCGCCGCGGGACACACTCCGTCGGAGCGCACGGAAATGCGTCCGAGATTGGACGCTTCGCCGAGGCAGGCGTCCACGGCAAGCAGAACGGCGCCCTTGTGCGTTTCGCGGACGAAGGATATCCACTCGTTCATATTCCTGCCCGTGACGGGGCGGTCGAGAGTGCCGTACACAAAGGCGGGGAAGTTCTTGTCCTCGCGCAGAATGGTGCCCACTTCGGGACCGAGAGAGTCGCCCGCGATGGCGGGCGTGCCGAAACATACTACGACCAACTGACGTTCAAGCGGAAACATATCCGGATTATTTCCGCTTTTCCTCCGCGCTATACCCGCGGATTGAACGGAAAGGCGGTGTTTTGGCGGCGCGGCAAGGAAATTTTTGTTGCTATCGGGCGCGTTATGTTATAAAATAACTGTATAAAACGTGAGTGCGCGCATAACGGAAGGGAAGTTCGTATGCTTGCGCCGACGCCGACTCCGCGGCCGTGTGCCGCGGGGCGGGCGGAGAGCGTCGCACGGAGAGGTGTTATGAAAATCATTGTCGCAGGAGCCGGAATGGGAGGAATGATTGCCGCCGAAAGGCTGGCAAAGCTCGGATTCGAAGTCACGGTGTACGAGCAGTCCCCCTCTTTGGACGAAATGCGTTACGATTGGCACGACGACGTCAATCCCCGCATATTCCGCAGACTGGGGCTGGAAATGCCCGCCGGCAGTTTCAAGAAAAAGAGCTGGACTTTCGTTTCGCCGCACGGCGTGGTGGTGCGTGAGTTCAGGCAGGACGAAAACAACGCGGATTTTTCCGTCGAACGCCGCGCGCTCAACCGTATGCTTTACGAAAGAGCTTCCGCGGGCGCGAAATTCGTGTTCGGCGCAAAGGTCGAAAGACCCGTTGTCGAAAAGGGCACCGTGGTCGGCGTGGTTGTGGACGGCAAGGAAGCGCGCGCGGACCTCGTCATTGACAGCCTCGGCGCGAATTCCGCCCTCAAAAAAGACCTCCCCGTCGAGTTCGGCGTCACCCAGCACCGCGAGGACGAAGTCTTTGTGGCGTACCGCGCGTTTTACGAGAAAAACACCGACGCGCCCGCACCCAAATATACCAACAAAGTTTATCTCAAACATATGGGAGAGCCCGGCATTTCGTGGGTGATACAGGACAACGACCCCTCTCTCGTCAACGTGCTCGTCGGCAGGATAGGGAAGCTGTCGTCATACGATTTGGAGCGCGCGCTCGAAGACCTGCGCAAGACCAATCCCACCATCGGCGAAAAAGTGGTCAGGGGCGGCGAAATCTGCGTCATTCCCGTGCGCTATCCCGCGACCCGTATGGTTGCCAACGGCTATGCCGCAGTCGGCGACAGCGCGTATATGACCATCCCTATGCTCGGCAGCGGCATTGCGTCGGGTATGCTTGCGGGACAGCTCCTTGCCGAAACGATTGGCGACAATATGTCCAAAGGGGTCAAAAAGGAAGACCTTTTCAAGACCTCGCGGCTCTGGAAATATCAGGTCAAGGTCTTCCGCGAATTCGGGGCGGAGCACTGCGCCGTCGACATCCTCAAACGCGGCGTGCTGAATTTCCCCGACGCCACGCTGGACTGGATGCTCGGCTCCGACCTGCTCACCAACGACGAGATAGGATGTCTTGCGTCCGGCAAGATGCTGCGCGTCGGCGTCAAAGAAGCCTTCCGAAAACTGAGCATAACTGAATTCAACAGGCTGCGCATTCTCATCAAGGTGAACAATATGCTGCAAAAGAGTCTGCACGCATACCGTGTCGCGAAAAACATTCCGCGCAACTTCGACCCGAACATCTGCCGCACCTGGGAAAAGCATATGAAGTGGTTTTACCGTGCTCCCCGCCGCGACCGCTGAGTCCGTCGCCGCGACTGCGTGCGTACGGCACGGAAGCCGTCGTGAACATTGACGGAAAGCAGGCGCACCGCGCCGCAGACAACGGAATACACGCCGTCCGAAAGGGCGGCGTTTCTTTTTGCCGCAGCAGCGGAAAGAGTCGACCCGACGCTTTCGGAAAGTTCGGAAAAGAGCAAAACGCGCGCTTTACAATGCAAAACGCGCGAAATAAAACGCCTGATTTGTCGTTATGTTTTGTTACGGGATGTCGAGCGAACCGTCCGTGCGGACGATGAGGAAGCATTTCCCGATGACTTTTTCCTGCGGGACGCAGCCTATGTCGCGGCTGTCCGAGCTGTTGTTGCGGTTGTCGCCCATCACGAAATAATATCCGTCGGGGACTGTGACGGAAAACCCGTCGTAAAGAGAGTTCATCTCTTCCGCGATATAGTCTTCGCGTTGCGGTTCGCCGTTGAGATAAAGCTCGCCCCCGCGGATTTCGACGGTGTCGCCGGGGAGTCCTATCGCGCGTTTGACGAGCGCGTGCGGATTGCTTTCGGCGCTTCCCCAATCGTATGTGAACACGATTATGTCGCCGCGGTCTATGTCGGCTATGCGGTTGAGGATGAGTTTGTCGCCGTCGTCGGGAATGTCGCCGTCGCCGCCGTTGAGGGTGGGGGACATACTCGCCCCGTTGACTATGAACGACGTGAAGACGTATTCGCGCAGAAGAAGAGCGCAGGTGACCGCGAGCGCGAGCACTACGACGACGGAAACGAGCGCCGCAAAAAGGCGCTTTTTTTTCTGCGGTTCCGAGGGAGTGGGGTCGAGAAATTCCTTTTCGTCCATAGCACCACTATATGCGCGCGGACGTCAAATCCACACGAGATTGTTGAACAGCACGTCTTCCGCGTCGGATACGAGCAGCTGTTTGCAGAATTCGAAACGGGAGAGAGTCCTGCCTTCTTCGCTCTTGCAGTCGGAGGCGGAAAGTTTGATTTTCTGCCAGAAGTCGCCGCCCGCGAGATTCACGCGGCAGGAATAGCGCGTGATGTCGGGATAGGAAACGAAGGTGAAAGTCACCGTTTTCGCTTTTTCGCTGAATATGTCCATTTGAAGCACGGCGTTTTTGTCGCAGGAGAACGGCTCGTGCGAAGTGCGGCAGAGCACCAGCGTGCCCTTTTTCGTGCCCACTCCCGTTATGCCGAAAGGACCTTTTTGGGCGGAGAGAACGGACTCGTCGAGAAAGAAGTCGTCTGTGGTCACCCAGAAAAGCCCCGTGCCCATATCGCCCGAATAAATGACGCGCGACCTTGCGGCGGCGCCGCGTCCCGCACCCGCTTTCACGCCTGCGGCGGAGGGGATTATGCCCGCCACGCGGGAGCTGGAATACACGCCGTCCTTGTTTTTCACCGTAGCGAAAGCCACGACGAGTTCGGCAGGGTCGCCGACGGGCACGCGGTAGACGTATTCGCCGCTGCCGACCGTCTGCGGTTCGGAAAGAGGGGACCAGTTGCGCGCGAAAGACACGGGTTCTCCCGCCGAACGGAACGCCTTTATCTCTTCCGCGTCGCCCTTGCATTTCAGATGGAGATACAGATTGTTTTCGTCCGTGCGGAAGAAAACTTCCGGCATACCCACGGGCGCGCTGTCGTGTGCGAAATTCCTGCGCAGCCAGATGATGAGGCTGTCGAATGCCGACACGCTTATCTGAGACGCGGAGCCGCGCACTATGAGCAGGACTTTCGCCTTTGCGGGAACGAGCGCGAGGATGTCTCCCGCTCTGTCCACGTCCGTGTGCGCGGAGTTGGACGACACGATGAAATAAGTGGGGCAGGACACGAACTTAGCATAAGTTTCCGCGCCGACGCCCGCCGAATATGCGCGTTCCTCGTCGTCGGATGGCAGTTCGTTGTCGCCGCCGGGGAAGCGGGGAGTGTTCCTGCGCCAGAGGTAGCCGCCGCCGTTGATGGGCACGAGAGCGCGCACTCTGCCGTCCATTCCCGCCGTCTGCCACGCAATCTGCGCGCCAATGTCGACGCCCATAAGCCCGATGCGCGCCGCGTCGACGTATTTCATCTCCGAAATCATCGTAATCGCGCGCCGCGCGACCTTCGCCCATTGGAACCACGGGGTTTCGCGTCCGGTGGTCGTGATGTGGTAGAGGTGCGAAAAGCATTCGGGAGCCTGTGCGTAAGCGTACTCTTCGGGGTAAGTGGTGTGAGGCGCGTCGTTCTCACGCGGTCTGCCCAGATAATCGCAAAGGCACACCACATAACCCGCCTTGACGAGGGATGAGGTGATGTCGTCGAATTTTCTGCTTTCGTCGTGAGAGGGGAGAAGGAGAAGCGCGGGGCGCGCGTCGCGCCAGCGCGCGTCGTAACTTATCTTTGCATAGACCCGCACTCTGCCGCTTGCGGTCTTTTCGGACGTGAAAAAGACTTCCGTCGTGACGATGTTGTCATTTTCTCGGGAAGAAATAATCGAAGTCTCCGTCCCGTCCTTGACGGGATTGAAGCCTTCCCAGATTTCCGTCGGCGTCAGCAAGCGCATTTCCATACCCGAAATTATACCCCAAAGCGAAGGCAAAGTAAAGCAGTAAAAACCCCGGACAGGCACGGTCTCCGCCGCGTCGGGGAGAGGCTGCTCCGTCGGCGGCGTCCAGCGAAAGTGCTTTGCCGCCCGTGTCGGACAGGGCGCGGGCGTATTCTTTTGCCATCTTTTCCATCACCTCTTCGGAGGGCAGCAAAACGTCCATAATTTCCTCCCCTCCATAATATTCCGCCTTCCCGCCGTCCGTTACGGGGCGCAGGGAGCGGGACAAAAATCGCCCGCGCCCGTCAGCCCGCCTCTTTCACGGTCACGGAAACGGAACAGGAGAAGCCGATGTCGCCGAGGCAGTTTTCGGGGAGGGTGTAGCCCGCCTTTTTGTAGACCGCGTTTTGCAGCTGCAAAAAATCCGCGTCCTTTTCCAGCGACAGCGCGTGACATTCGTAAAGCCTTTTCCGCAAGTCGTTTGCCGCCTGTTCCGCGGCGCGTTTCACGAGGTCGTCCGCCGGGGTTATTTTTCCGCCCGAAGTGTTCTGCGCTTCGAGGAAAGAGACGGACACTTCGAGTGACGCGGTCACGTTCATCCCGTCCGCTTCCGTCTTCGGGGAAACGTCCAGCACCCTGAACTCCACCGCTTCGCCGCCCGGGAGGGTGACGCTCAGACGCCCCAGCACGTCGTTTTTTCTGCCAAGCATAGTCGTCACCTGCGCCAGGTCCTCTTCGAGCACGAAGTAATCCCCGCCGTGCACGACGAGATTGCGGTTCATAAACAATTCGTAATTTCCTTGGCTTTCTCCCTGCTGCGACTCCGGCTGATGTTCCATCTCTTTCATATCAATCAGCGGAATGTTCATACTCGCGCTGCGGGAGAGGGAATGGGCGAGGAAATCCTTCACGGTCACGAGAGCGATTCCGTCGCCGCCGAGATTTTGCAAGAGAGACGCCTGCACGAAATATGTGGAAGCGACCGTTGTCCCCACCCGTGCGGCAAGAATGTCCGACGGCGGCTGTTCGGTGGAAGTCACCGCAGCCTGTTCGGGAAGAGAGTATGCGGAGATGAGCGGGTCGAAAAGGAGCGCGTGGTCGGTGTCGAAGACGCTTGGCGACAAAACAACGACATTACAATGCGAAAGCGACACGATAAGCCCCATTTTTTGCGAAATATGGTCAAGTCCTTCCGAAATCGTCGCGCCTTCCGCGCTGTAAACGGCGTAGTTTTGCTGGTTGTCTCCGCCGCTTCCGCCTGACACTATGACCGAAAGCGTTGACACGTTGAACGCGCTTTCCGTCCGCTCTATGCCCAGTCCGATGACGAGTGCGGATTGCGTAAGGGCTTTGTTGTCGGAAGTGCGTCCGAAAAATATCAGCACGACCACGGCGACAAGCACCACCAGCCATTTCGTACGGAAAAATCTGTCCCGCAGTCTGACTGCGACGGCGTGGCTTGCCTTACTCACGGAGCGCCTCCTTTGCGGCAGCGTCCGTGTCTTCTTCCTCTGCCGCAGGGGATACGTCCGCGCGTTCCGCCGCGGCGGCGGGAGCGGGTGACGGTTTGCCGAGTTTCTCACGGACGGCACGGCTTCGCCGCGCATACAACGCAAAGACCGTGAACGCCGCGGCGAAGAACAGCGACAGTCCCAGCATAACGTATCCGAAATCCGTCATCGAAAAGGCGACGACGTCCTGCGCCGTCGGGACGGCAAGAGGGATGACGATGACTGCGGCGGCAAACACCAGCCGTGCGGGGACGGGCGTGCCCGTCGCGCGGCGGCAGCTTTCGGCGGCGCCCCACATTTGCAGGGAGAGTCCGAGCACCGCCATAACGATGACAACGAGAAGCGCCGCCCATTCCAGCCTGCCGATTTCCAGCGAAAGCTGGTTGAACCCCGCGATGCGGATGAGCATATTGTAGACGTACGGAAGCGCGCCGCCGTACATTGCTACGGCAAGCAGAGCGACGATTATCACGAGGGAGTAGGATATTCCCGCGCCGACGGCAATATACGGAAATTTCTTGTTTTTCACCGCGACGAAGAGCAGGGGGAAGAAGTCGCCCAGCCAAAGCCCGAAGCGAAGCCCCCGCCTGAAAAATTCCTCCGTCGGCATTGCGTAAAGGGGCAGATTTCTGCCCGCGTCGAGGTCTGTTTCCAGGAATGCGAGGTTGAGCACGATTATGGCGAGAAGGAAGGGCGCGAGCAATTCCGCACAGCGCGCAATGCCGCGGACGCCCTTGCAGCCGAGATAAACGACGGGCAGGGCAAGCACGATGACCACGATGTAGGGCGCGACTCCGACGAAGAGGTCGACCATCAGGAATATTTCGGTGTAGACGAAATAGATAAAACCTTTGAGCGTGATATATCCCGACAGCAGCAGACATACGGCGCGGTATGCGGCGTTGTTTCTTTCGGTTAGCACCGTGTCCGCTCCGCTTTTCGCAAACAAGAACGCGGCGGCAAGGCAGAGTGCGTCCAGGCACACCATAAAGATATACAGCCACAGGGTGTCGCTCATCATTTCGGAGTAGACGAGGCCGGGGAGAGAGGAAACCTTGAAGACTATGCCGCAGGCGAAAACGAGGTTCGCCGCCTGCGAATTGTAAATGACGTTCGCGGCGGAAAGGGGCGCCGCCTCCGACGATGCGGAAACGGACGGAGAAGCCGTCTTGTCGACCGAAAGCGAAGTTGAAGCGGCATTTTTCACTTGTCATCCTCCTTTTTGAGCCGAGTTCTGTTTCTGTTGGGGAAGGAGAGCGGGCGCGTCGTCATATCGTCCGCGGAGGCTTTGAACACCCCGTCTTTGAGGTCGCCGACAATTCTCGGCGCATACGGCGCAAAGTACGGCGCGCCGTAGTTCTGCATTGTGGCGAGATAGCCCACCGTCACCACGAGCACCGCGATTATGCCGAACAGCCCCAGCACCGCGCTTGCGCACAGAAAGATTATGCGGAGGATGGATAGCGAGCCGACCTGGTCGGGCACGCAGAATATGCCTATCGAAGATAGCGCGGTCACGAGCACGGCAGGCGAGGAAATCAACCCCGCTTTGACGGCGGTGTCGCCCAGCACTATCGCGCCCACTATGGACAGCGACACGCTGAGGTAGCGCGGCATACGCATCGACGCTTCGTTGAGGATTTCGAAGAGGAGCAGGACGAAGAGCATTTCCACCGCGGGCGGGAAGGGGATGGTGGAAGTCGCCCCCACCAGCGTGACGAGGAATTTTATGGGCAGCAGGTGATAGTGGTAGCTTTGCAGAGCGACGTAAGCGGCGGGCAGCAGCACGGTGAGCGCCGCGCCCAGAAAGCGGAATATGCGCGCGAAGGTGGCGCGCCAGTCCCCCGAATAGTAGTCGTAGCCGTCCTGCATATCCTCCATAAGCACGAAGGGCAGGGTGAGCACGATGGGGGAGCCGTCCACAATGACCGCGACCCTGCCTTCCAGCAGTTTTGCCGCGACGACGTCGGGTTTTTCCGTGTTGCCGACCTGTTTGAAGAAGGAGTGTTTGCGCTCTTCGAGGAAGGAGGTGAAATACGCGCTGTCCGTCACGCCGTCGATGTCCGCTTTTTCCAGAGCGGCCTTTATTTTCCGTACGGTGACGGGGTCGGCTATGCCGTGGACGTACGCGACGGTGACGGGGGTGGAGGAGTATCTTCCTATGCTCATATTCTCGAACACGAGGTCGGGGGACTTGATTTTGCGGCGTATCATCGCCGTGTTGGTCTTGATTTCCTCGATGAACCCTTCACGCGGACCTTTGAGTACGGTGGCGGTGGGCGGTTCGGCGACGGAGCGCTTGTCCGTCTTGCGCAGGGAGAACATAAAGAAACAGTCGAACCCTTCCGCGAACATACCCACGTCCCCTTCCGCGATTTTCTTCACTCCGTCTTCCACGGCAAGCACGGTGACGTCCTGACAGAAAAAGGTGACGGCAAGGAGCAGTTCCCGCATTTCGTCCTGAGATTTGACGCTGCCGTCGAACACCTTTTCGCACTCCGACACGGGCGCGATGACGTCCTGTTCGAGGAGCAGTTTGTCCGAAAGGCTGTCGATGTAGCAGAACAGGACGCCGCCCTCCCCGTGCGGGATTTCGCGCAGGAGCAGGTCGCCCGTGTTGTGGAAGCGGTCTTTGATGAAACTTTGCATTTCGGATGTATTCACGCGCATATCATTGCCATATTCGCGCAAAACTAATCCCTCCGTTTCCCGATTGTGCGGACGACCTTTAACAAATCAACGAAATTTCGGATTACCCCTTTTCGCACGGAAAGTTTTGTAGTATAATCTTTTCATTGCAAGGAGGGAAACGATGAGCAAAGACAATTATTTCGACACGCAGCTCGCATTCGACTATCTGGATGCGGAGGCGGAAAAAGAGGAAAAGAAAGCCAAGCGAAAGACGCTGGTGCAGATTATCAAATACGCCGTCTGCACGGCAAGCGCAGGGCTTGTGGAATTCATTACGTTCACCATTCTGTCCGAGGCTCTGACGATGCTCGAAGGCAGGACGGTGTGGTTCATCACCGAAAACTCCCTGCTGTGGTTTGTCGCCACGGCGGTCGCGCTCTTCCTGTCCATAGTCTGGAACTTCACCATCAACAGGAAATTCACCTTCAAATCGGCGGGCAACGTGCCGAGGGCAATGTTCCTTGCGTTCCTGTTCTATGTTCCGTTCTTCCCGTTCAAACTGTGGTTCAACAGCTATATGCCCGACTACCTCGGCATACCCGCGCTGGTGGTCGAAGTGATTACGATGCTCATCAACGGCGTGCTGGAATTCTGCTGGCAGAAGTTCGTCATCTACCGCAAGGAAGCCGACACCGCCCCCGCCAAACACGAAATCGGCACGATAGGGGAGTTCGGCGAGATTTCCGTCTCCGAACCCGAAGTGAGCGCAATGCAGATGCTCGACCTTATGCGCGCGGGTGTGGACATCACGGAAGACGACAAACAGCTCAAAAAAGAGCTTAAAGCCATCGAATCCGCCGCATAAACGCGCAAATAAGCAAAAAAGCACCAAAAGCCGTCCGATGGACGGCTTTTTTATGCCCCGTTAAATCGTCACGGACGATTTAACGGGGACCCCGAGTTTATTCCGTTCTCTTACAGGGGAGTGTTGAACCCCCTCCTTCCCTATCGGGTATTCCTCCCCCGTTCGAAAAAAGAGCACGTCTGCCAAAATGCGGGACTTACGTTACATTTCTATTGAGAGTTTGTTTTTCGCACTCACAAAACCGAGCGGATGACGGCACTTACTTAGCATCGCTCACGGGGCGAGGAAGGCGACTCGCCTCGCACGACGCCCGTGTCTGTTTAATTATCCGACTAGCTCGCGAGGTCGCAGAGCGCGCCGCGGCGTTCAAGCGGCGGTTGCACCGCCTGTGAACGCTTGGCTGAGCGGCGCGTGACACCCCTCCGTATTTTGATAAAAATGCCCCACCGAAAAATCATAGATTTCTCGGCGGGGTCTCCGAATGAAACCCCACCGAAACGACTGCGTCCTTTCGGCGGGGACCCCGATTGCGCGAAAGCCCTCTCATTCGGGACTCGCAGCGTACTTTCTGTACGTAAGAGGGCTGAATGAGAGGGCTGACGCAGTTATTCGCAAAATAGCGCCGTTCAGTCGCGGGTGCGGCGCAAATGACGCAGGAACGGCGGCACCTGTCTGCCTGCATTGCCGAGGTCGATGCGGCCTGACGGAATGCCGTCCGCGCTTTCGGGAGCGGAAGCGGGTTCGGGACGCGCGGGCTGCACGGGTTCGGGCTCGGGAACCGGAGCGGCGGACTGCTGGGGACGCGTATTGAACACGGGACGCTGTGCGAAGATGTCGGGGTTATATTCCGACTTCACGGGCTCGACCGTTTCTTCGTCTTTCTCGGATGTTGCGGCAGCGTCAGCTATCGCGGCGGCAAGCGGTCTGCCCGTCTGCACGGGTGCGGAACCGACGGAACGCGCGGGGGCGTTGTTCTTGTCGACAAAGCCCGTTGCGATTATCGTAATCTCGATGTCTTTCTTGTCGGGCACGAATGCGGTGCCGAAAATGATGTTGGCGGCGGGGTCGACGACCTGTTTGACTATCTCGCAGGCTTCGGTGACTTCGCTGAGCAGCATATCTTCGCCGCCGCTGATGTTGACGATGATGCCCGTCGCGCCTTCGATGTCCGTTTCGAGCAATGGGCTGAAAACGGCGTTCCTCACCGCTTCGATGACCCTCTTCTCTCCCTTTCCGTATCCTATGCCCATATGAGCAAGACCGCGTTTTTTGAGAATGGTCTTCACGTCGGCAAAGTCGAGATTGATGAGTTCGGGATTAGCTATGACGTCGCTGACGCCCTGCACGCCCTGACGGAGCACGTCGTCGGCGATTTCGAACGCGCGCTTGAAGCCTATCTTGTTGTCAAGCACTTCGATGAGCTTCTGGTTGGGGATGATGAGCAGCGTATCCACGAAATTTTTGAGGTTGCGGATGCCCGCTTCCGCGTTCTGCATACGCTGTGCGCCCTCGAAGTTGAAGGGTTTGGTGACTACGGCAACGGTGAGGATGCCCATCGATTTGGCGATTTCCGCCACGACGGGAGCCGCGCCCGTGCCCGTGCCGCCGCCCATACCTGCGGTGATGAAGAGAAGGTCGATGCCTTCGAGCGCTTTCTTGATTTCCTCGCGGGACTCTTCCGCCGCCATTTTTCCTATTTCGGGGTTGGAGCCTGCACCCAGACCGCCCGTGCGGTTGGTGCCGAGCTGTATCTTGCACTCTTCGGGCACGAGGGACATATTGAGCGCCTGCATATCCGTGTTCATAACGATGAAACTTGCGCTCTTGATGCCCGCGCGTATCATATTGTTGACGGCATTGTTGCCGCCTCCGCCCACGCCGACGACGACTATGTTCGCCTTGCCCGGAACCTTGCGGGGCACGGGGACGTAGTCTATCTCCTCCTCGGCGTCTTCCGAGCCGTAACCGTAGCCGGACTGTTCGGTTTCGTCGTCAGCAGCTTTTTCGGAATAGCCGAATTTTTCGAAATCTATCATTTTTTACCTCCGTTGAAAACACGTTTGATATAACTGCCGAAAGTATCTTTCGAGAGAGTTTCCGCAACAATGAGCAACGACACCTTGGAGCTGTCGTCGGGACGGGCAAAGCCCGGAAGTTTGGGCGCGCATATTTCGACGCTGCGTCCGAGTTTTTCCGCTATATAGGCGCGTGCGCCGCGGATTGAGGTCATTCCCTCCCCCGTCAGCCATACGGGGACATAAGTCGGGAAATCCCCCCCGTCAAGCACCTGCGCCACTATTTCGGCGAAATATTCCAGTCTGGCGCGCACGATTTCGCACGCCTCTGCGGCATACACGACGTGTTCGCCGTCCGCGACGAGCACCGCGTCGTCGGAATAGGAAAGATTGAGGTCCACAAGTTCCTTCGCGCGCTCCGCAAGCTCGAACGGCACGCCGAGAACTTCGTAAATGTCGGCGGCGATATGTCCTCCGCCCATAGAGAAGGATTTCAGGTCGACGAGCCCTTCTCCCCTGCCTATCGCGACGGAAGTGGACAGATAGCCCGCATCCACCACGACGTAAGTCGCATCGCGCTGCTCGCGTTCGAACATCGCGACGCCTTCCGCCCACGGTGTGGCGACGAAACGTACATCCTTAAAGCCCGCTCTCTTTGCCGCCGCTTCGAAAAGGTCCGTAAAACGGCGTTCCGCCAACATATAGGAAACCGTCGCGGACACTCTGCCCGCGTTCATACCGCGCACGTCGAAGTACAGTTTGTCGGAAGTGTCCACCGAAAAGCATACGGCGGAAGAATTTACGAGAACGTACGAGTCGTCTTCAAAGACGCCTCCCTTTGCGATGAGATAGTCTATATCCGCGTCGATGACTTTGCGCACCCTGTCCAGAGTGACGGACACGGGACGGTTGACGAGCGTGACGAACTCACCCGGCACGCCTATGAAAACGCGCCGCGCCGAAGTGCCGCTTGCGTTCACCGCTTCGGACAGCACTTCTTCCGCCGCTTTTGCCGCGGCGTCCGCGTCGAAAAACTCGCCGTCGGAATATCCGTCGTATTCTCTTTCGGCGCACGCTTTCACGTCATAGACGGACTGCGCTTTTCTGCACCCCGCTATGGCGCTTATCAGCCTCGACGTGACGTCGAGCACGACGATGTCTTTGTTGAACAATGCGCTCATATCTCCCCGAACTCGCGCATATATGCGAGCGCGATTATACTAGTACTAACTTTATTATATAATAATTGGACCCGCTGTCAATGGTTTTACGTTAAAAAACGCTGTTTTTCGGAAAAAAAGGGAGAAAAAAGCGGCTGTTGAACAATTTTTTCGGTTTCAGACGGTAATGCGCGAAATCTTTCCGCCGAGCGCCGAGAAAAGATTTTCTATTTTTTCGTAGCCGCGGTCGATGTAACGCAGTCCGTCCACGGTGCTCTCGCCGCGCGCTCCCAGCGCGGCGACCACAAGCCCCGCACCGCCCCTGAGGTCCGCGGCACAAAGCGCGGCGCCGTGCATACCTTCGCTGCCGTCCACGAAAGCGGTGTTTCCCGCAAGCGCTATGCGCGCGCCCATTTTCACGAGTTCCCCGACGTGGGCAAACCTGTCTTCGAACACCGTTTCGCGCATCGAACTCATCCCCGACGCATAACACTGGCACGCCATAAACGGCGCCTGCATATCCGTCGGGAACAGCGGATACGGACCCGTTGAAACGTCGGTCGGCGAAAGCATACCGTCGCTTTCGAAGACAATGACCCCGCCGTGCTCCACCAAAAAGGTGTGCGCTCCGAGGAAAGGAGAAATCACGGCTCCCAGCACGGAAGAGTCCGCTCCCGATATCTCCACCCTGCCGCCGCATACCGCAGTCGCCGCCATAACCGTGCCCGCGACTATTCTGTCGCCGACGGGAGTTGCCGCCGCGCCGTCCAGCGCATCCACTCCGCGCACGGTGACCACGGGCGTGCCCTCTCCCGAAATCTCCGCTCCCATTTTGCGCAGAAGTGCGACGAGGGACACGATTTCCGGCTCGCGCGCCGCGCCGATAAGACGGGTGACGCCCTGCGCCTTGACGGACGCCATAATCAGGTTTTCCGTCGCGCCCACGCTCGGATATTTGAGCACTATGTCCGCTCCGCGCAGTCTGTCGGCGGTGCAGCGGACGTAATCTTCGCCGTACTCCACTTCCGCACCGAGGCGGGAAAATCCGTCGAAATGTATGTCGAGAGGCCGCGCCCCTATGCGGCAGCCTCCGGGCGCGAAAAGACGCACTTCGCCGCATTCGGCAAGCAGCGCTCCCAACATAAATACGGACGAACGCATCGCACACGCAAGATGTGCGGGAATTTCGGTGAGAGAGGGCGCGCCCGACACCGTCACGTTTCTGCCATCGCGGACGGCGGAAACGCCGAGCGCGCGCAGGACGAGTATCATATCGTCGACGTCGCTTATCAGCGGACAGTCGCGCACCGTGACGGGACTTTGCGTGAGCACGCTCGCCGCAAGCATAGGAAGCACGGCGTTTTTGGCGCCGTGGACGGTGACTTTGCCGAAAAGGGACTCCCCGCCCCCGATTCTGAGAATTTCCTTTGCCATATCTCCCTACCCCTGTTTATGCCGCCGCGCGTCCCGCGGTCAGGCTGCGTTTTACGGATTTCGTTTCGCGCGCTATCGCTTCGGGACGCAGGAACCTGCCCGCCGAACGCCTGGACACCGAAAGCAGAGCGCCCGTCGCCGCGAGATAGGACACGAGAGAACTCCCGCCCGCGCTCACGAAAGGCAGAGGCAGTCCCGTCGGCGGAACGGCGCCGCAAACGACGGCGGCGTTCATAAGAGTCTGCATTGCGATAATCGCGGTTATGCCCGCGGCAAGATAACACGAATATCTGTCCGTCGCCCGCGAAGCTATCACTATGCCGCGCACCACGATGACGGCAAAGAGCGCGAGCACGAAAAACACTCCGAAAAAGCCCGTTTCCTCCCCTATGACGGAAAGTATGAAATCGCTCTCCGCAAACGGAAGGAAGAGATATTTCTGCCGCGAATTGAACAGCCCCACGCCGAAAAGTCCGCCCGAACCCAACGCGTAATAGGACTGAATGAGCTGATAACCTTCGTCGAGGGGGGAAGACCACGGGTCGAGGAAGGCAAGCAGCCTGCGCACGCGGTAAGGTTCCGCGACGACCAGGGCGACCCCGCATATCACCACGGGCACCAGAATGACGACGAGATGAGAAGGTTTCGCACCCGACGCGAACAGCAGCGCGAACGCCGCCGCGCCGACGCATATCGTCACGGACATATTGGGTTCGAGAAGCAGCAGCAAGCATACGACGCCGGCAATCGCAAGAAACAGCAGTGCGCGCGGAAGCGTGCCCGTGCCCTTTTTAGCGGCGAACGCGGCGAGGAACGCCGCCATTGCGAATTTCGCGTATTCCGAGGGCTGAACGGTGAAAAAGCCGAGGTTCAGCCACCTTTTCGCGCCGTAACTTTCCACGCCGAGCCCCGGTATGAACACCGCGGCGAGCAGAAGAACGCCCACGGCATAGAGAACGAAGGAATATTTCTTTATCGTTTCGGGCGGAACGAAGGACACGGCAAGCATTGCCGCAATGCCGAGGACGAGCGCTATACCCTGCGTTTCGACATAGTGGAAGGCGTCGCCGAACTGCAATTCCGCAGAATACGACGACGCGGAATAAATGAACACGAGCCCTATGCAGGAAAGCAGCACCGCTGTAAAGGCGAGCGGCTTGTCGAACGCGAAAAACTCTCTCCCCTTCATTTTTCGTTCATCAGCCGTCTGACGGCGGCGTCGAAAGCGCGCCCGCGCTCGGCATAGCTCGTGTAATTGTCATAGCTTTTGGAAGACGGCGAAAACAGCACGTTGCCGCAGTCGAGTTCGTGCGCGAGTTCCACCGCGTCGGCGCACGCGTCGAAAATGTTCGGGCTTTCGGATATGCGCAGAAACCCTTTTTCGCGTGCGGCGGCAATTATTTTGTCCGCGTTCTCTCCCGTCGCGACCGCGCCTTTGATTTTGGAAGGAAGTTTATCGAAAAGTTCCGCGAAGTTCTCGCCCCTGTCCGCGCCGCCGAGAATAAGGACGGTATCGCCGTCCATACTTTCCGCCGCGGAAACGGTGGAAAATACGTTGGTGGCCTTGCTGTCGTTGAAGACGGACACACCCCGCACTTCCCCACACGCTTTCCGCCTGAAATCGGGACGTTTGAAGGTGTGCAGCGCGGAAGCTATCGTATAAAAACTTATTCCTTTTTCCGCCGCTACGGCGACTGCGGCAAGCAAGTCCTCTATTTCTCTTCCCCTGAAATCGAGGTCGTCCGCCTCCGCGACGGGCATCCCCTTGTAGCACACGAACCCCGACGAAAGATAAGCTCCGTCGACGGGTCCGTTCAGGCTGAACGGCATTTTCCGCGCGCGTATGACGGGAAGGAGCGAGCGCACGTTTTCGTCGTCGGCGTTGAACACCGCGAGGTCGCTCTCCGACTGGCGGAGAAACACGTTTGCCTTCGCGCCTATGTATCTGTCCAGATTGCCGTGCCTGTCGAGGTGGTCGGGGGTGATGTTGAGCATCACCGCGATGTCCGGGGCGAAAAACTGCGCTCCTTCCAGCTGAAAACTCGACGCTTCTATCACCGCCACTTCCATTGCGTCGAGTTTGTCGGCAATGGAAGAAAACGCCGCGCCGATGTTTCCGACCGCGTGGGACGGTATCTTGGCATATTTGAGGATATGGTCGATGAGCATCGTGGTGGTCGTCTTTCCGTTCGTGCCCGTGACCGCAATCTGTTCCGCACGGCAGAACGCGGAGGCGAGTTCCAGCTCGCTGACCACCTGTTTGCCGCCGAGTTTCGCGTCCAGCACGTGGGGATTCCCGCTCGCCACGCCTGGGCTGACCACCACTATGTCGCAGTCGTTGAACACCGATGTGCACGACGTGGAATGGCTTTTTGTCGGATTGTCGTCGTAAATGACCGCGCGTCCGCCGTGGTCGCGCACAAGCTGCGCGGCGGAAAGTCCGCTCACGCCCGCGCCGTACACGACGACCTTTTTTCCCGCAAGATTCATACTGCCCTCGCCAATATCAGAGTAAGCGCGCCCGCAATCAGGGTCAGCACGAGATAAAGAGCGCATATGCGGGTTTCGGACCAGCCTTTCATTTCCAGATGGTGATGGAAGGGAGCCATCAGAAACACGCGGCGCTTTGCCGTCTTGAACACGAGCACCTGCATTATTACCGATATGCTGGACCATACGAACATTATGCCTGCCACGGGCAGAAGAAGTTCGGAACGCGAAAATACCGCGACCGTCGCCGCGGCGGCACCCAGCCCCAGAGAGCCGGTATCCCCCATCATCACGGAGGCGGGATTTGCGTTGAACACAAGGTATCCCAGAAGCCCGCCGAGCAGGGATGCGGAAAGCGCGGAGAGGGAAAAGAGCTGTTCCGCCCGCGCTCCGTCCCCCGCGGACTCCGCGTCCGAAAACATCAGGAAAGTGAGCACGGCAAACACCAGAAAATAGCCCGCCGAAGTCGTGGCGGCGAGTCCGTCAAGCCCGTCCGTCAGATTGACGGAGTTGGTGGTGGCGACGTAAACGAGTATCACGAAAGGGATTATTCCCCGGGACATATCCCCCTCTCCTCCGCCGAGCGGAAGCATAACGGAGGTGCCGATTTCGGGCGAGGCGAAACAGAAATACGCGGCGATTGCGCTTATGCCCAGCTGACCTATGATTTTCTGATACGCTTTCAGCCCCAGGTTGCGGTGAAACTTTATCTTTATGAAATCGTCGAGAAAACCGAGCACGGCAAAACCCAGCGTAACCGCCAGCGCGACCAGCGAAAACGCCGTGGTTTCGACCGCGCAGACTATGACGGCGGGCAGCAGGAAAATTATGCCGCCCATTGTCGGAGTGCCCGTCTTGTGCTCGTGCTGCGTGACGTATCCGAGCACGGTCTGCCCCGCTTTCAGCCGTCTGAGCGCCCTGACCGCAAAAGGCGCGACGACGAGAGCGCACACGGCGGAAAGCAGGAAATATACAAGCAGCAGTATGCCGGGTTTCATCTGACCTGTCCCCACCTGCGCGCGGTGTCGAAATCGCTGTACGGCACTTTCTTGCCGCGGATGTCGAGATAGTCCTCGCTGCCCTTGCCCGCAATGACCACGGTGTCGCCCTCCGCCATCTCGGACATCGCATAAGCAATGGCCTCCGTCCTGTCCACGAAAGTTTTGTATTCCGTGCCCTTCATCCCGACGGTGATGTCGTCGATGATGCGCGACGGGTCTTCAAAACGCGGATTGTCGGAAGTCACAATGACGAAATCGCTGAATTTCGCCGCGGTTTCCCCCATCAGCCGCCGTTTGCCGCGGTCGCGTTCTCCGCCGCAGCCGAACACGGTTATCAGCCTGGATTTCGTGAGAGTACGCGCCGTCCGCAACAGATTTTCCAGCCCGTCGGGAGTGTGCGCGTAGTCTATGATGACGCTGCCGCGGTCGTTGCGCAGCACGCTGAACCTTCCTCGCACGGCTCTCACTCTGCGCACCGCGTGCGTCAGCGTTTCGGCGGAAACCCCCAGCTCCCTCGCCGCCGTCAGCGCGGCAAGCAGATTGTAGACGTTGAACTCGCCCATCAGCTGCGATTTCACTTCCACGATGTCGTCGGACAGGTTTGCCACGAAACGCACGCCGTCAATATCCTCGCGCACGTTGACGGCAAAGGAATCCGCGGGATTTTCCAGCCCGTAAGTCACACAGTCGAGCCCCTCTTTTTCCGCGCGGCGCACAAGCTCGCGCCCCGCCGCGTCGTCTACGTTCACGACCGCTTTTTTTACGTTTTCGGGACGGAAATAAGAAAGTTTCGTTTCCTTGTACGCCTCGAAAGTGCCGAAATAATCCAGATGGTCGCGCGAAACGTTCGTCAGCACGGCGACGTCTGCGACAATGCCCGCGGTTTTGCACAGCCTTATCGCGTGCGCCGAAACTTCGGACACCACCGCGTCCACGCCTCTCGCCCTCATTTTGAAAAGCAGTTCGTTCATTTCGAAGCTGTCGGGAGTGGTAAGACTCGCCCCCACCTTTTCCCCCTCTATGAAATGCCCTTCCGTGCCCGTGAGCCCGACTTTGAAGCCCGCGCCCGAAAGCAGCGAGGCAATGTAATGTGCGGTCGAGGTCTTTCCGTTGGTCCCCACGACGGCAACGAATTTCATCCCCTGCGCGGGATGTCCCCAGAACGCCGAAGACATCAGCGCGTATGCGCGTCTTACGTCGTCCACGAGAACGTATCTGCAATCCGCGTCGGGTTTGCATTCCGTGACGGCAACGAAATCGGCTTTGATTTCCGGAAGATATCTGTTTCCGTCGTCCCGCACCCCTTTCATACAAAAAAACAGGTCGCCGTCACCGACTTCCCGCGAATCGATTTTCAAAGAATTGACCTCGAAATTTCCGTCCGCGCACACCGCGGAAACCCTCACTCCTTCGAGCAGTTTGCTTAGCCTCATGAGGCACCTCCGTATAAGTTATAAACACATATTAAGTAACGAAAAAGCGCCGGTCAACGGCGCGGTAAAATAAGACATCAACGGAAAAATTAAGTGTTCAGCCCGTAAGCAGCAGCACGGTATTTCTGCCGTCCACGATGGCGCCCGCGGCGGGGAACTGCCCCGTCACCGTGCCTCCGTCGCCGTCCGTCTCGACGTGCAGGCCGAGCGCCGCGAGTTTCGCTTTCGCCTGCTGCACGCTCATACCCGTATAGTCGTCGAGCTCGAACGGGTCGCCGATGACTTCCGCCTCTTCTCCCGTGAACTCCGCCTCAACGCCGAGATACGCGAATATCCCCGAAAACACCTCTCCCACGAGCGGAGCCGCGACGAGCGAACCGTAATACATATATCCCTGCGGTTCGTCGACGAGCAGAAGCACGGCGTAAGGCGCTTCCTCTTCCAGCGAAAATCCGAGAAAAGAAGAAATGTATTTCCCCTGCGCGATGTGCCCGTTTTCGTATTTCTGCGCGGTGCCCGTCTTGCCCGCTATGCGGTAGCCGGGGACGTAAGCGCTCTTGCCGCTGCCGTTTTTGACCACGTTTTCGAGCAGAGTGCGCATAGTTTCGGAAGTGGACGCGGACACGGTCGTGCCGCGCGTGCCGAAATCGCCTCCTGCGGTCGTGCCCGAATACGGGTCGCTGACGTAATTCAGCAGATGAGGAGTGACGAGAGTTCCGCCGTTCACCACGGAAGACGCGGCGGCAAGCATACCTATCGGCGTGACCGCGACCGCCTGCCCGAAGCCTATGCGCGCGAGGTCCACGCTCTTCACGTTGCCGCGGGAGATGAATATCCCCGACGTTTCGCCCGTTATGTCCACCCCCGTTTTATCCGCGAGCCCGAAAGCGGAAAGATAATCGTAAAACACGTCCGTGCCCATCGCCAGCGCGCTGTCCATAAACACGCAGTTGCAGCTCTGCTCCACTCCTTCCGCGAAACTTATCGAGCCGTGCCCTTTTGCTTTCCAGCAGCGGATTTTCTGCCCGTCGACCACCCGCGTCCCCGAACAGTAATATCTGTCCGTCACGCTTACGCTGCCCGTATCGAGCGCCGCCGCAGCGGTGAGTATCTTGAATGTGGACCCCGGTTCGTACACGGATGACACCACCGAGCTCTTGGAGTAGCCGAACAGCTTTTCGAGGTCGTCGCGGGGCACGTCGTTGAGGTCGAAAGAAGGATACTCCGCAAGCGCGAGTATCTCCCCCGTGCGGTAATTCATCACCACGCACGCCGCCGCCTTGGGGCTGAACCTCGCCTCCGCCGTGCGCAGCGCGCCCTCCGCTATGCGCTGTATCGTGGCGTCCAGCGTGGTCACCACGTCCATACCCGCAACGGCGGGGACGTAATAGCTTCCGCCGCCTTCCAGCTCCCTGCCCACGAGGTCGGTGTCGGTGAGTATCATACCGTCCGTGCCCGCAAGATATTTGTCGTAATACGCTTCCAGTCCCGTCTGCCCGTTGCCGTCGAATCCCGTAAAGCCCAGCACCTGCGTCATAAAGTCCCCGAACGGATAATAACGCAGATTGTCCTCTCCGTAATAAATGCCCGAAAGCCCCGACGCATACAGCGCGTCGAGCTGTTCCTTCGTCGCGCCGCGCGCGACGGTGACTTCGGACGTCTGGACGGAGATTTTGTCCAGCGTCGCCTGATAATCGTATCCGAAAACTTCCGCAAGCAGCCTTGCCACGCCCTCCTTGTCCCCCGTGGCGTTGGGACGGACGTATATGTTGTAGCGCGTGGCGGTGTCGGCAAGCACGACGCCGTTTCTGTCCAGAATGCGCCCTCTCGCCGCTTCCGTAGGCACGTCGCGCATCCATTGCGATACGGCTTTCGCCTGCAATTCGCTCCCGTCGACCACCATAACGACGAACATCTTTCCTAGTATCGCGGCAAAGGAAAAAGCCGCAAGCAGTAATACCGCAAGCAGCCTTTTCCTCGGATTATGAATTATTGGGGATTGATTATGGTCAGATTTCGGGAACCTCATACCCAAATTCTATTTGGGAAAGGTTCTGATTATTCGCGCCGTCCTCCGCAAGCGCCGTAACGGACGAGGAAGGAACGGCAGCCGTACCGTCGTTGAGGGGTTTGGCGTTGACGATGATGAGCACGGAAACTATCACCACCACGGCGACGTACGCCGCAATGAGCAGTTTCGCCTTGATGCCGAGCCTGGGACGCTTGCGCGCCTTGTTTGCCGCGCGGTATTTCTCGGCATAATTTTCGGCATAGCTTTCGCGCGCCGCTCTTTCCCTCTGCGCCGACTGCGCGGAAGGAGAAACCCCCGACAGTCTGTTGTAAAGGTCTTCGCTGGAAGCGCGTTCCGCGTCGTTGACCGTGAATTCGTAAAGACCGCCGCGCGCCGCGTCTTCGCGTCTTGCGGGACGCACGTCTTCGGGATACGGCGCATAACCGTTTTCGGGCGCATAGCTTTCGCGGGGAACTGCCGCCCTGCGGTCGAACGCGGTGGAATAATCAACGGGTCTGTACTCGTCCACTCTCGGAGCTTCGTAAGGGCGGGACGCTTCGTATGCTCTCGCCGACTCCACCGAACGGGGGGCCTCGTAGGGACGGGTCCGGAAGTCGTAGTTATAGGCAGGTCTGTCGTAGCCGGCGGGAGAGCCGTTTTCCGTGCGGCGCGCCGTGTAAGCGTCGTAGGACGGGAAACTGTCCACCGAAGCGGGTTCGTTTGCACCGCCTCTGTTCCTTCCCAGCAATTCGTCGAGTGTAATCGCCATAACTTTCACCTCTCTTTCGTCTTCCGACCCTCTGTTGCGAGCCTTTCGATTATTCTCAGTTTCGCACTTTCCGCCCGCGGATTTTCCGCAAGCTCGGCGGCGGACGCCGTTATCGGTTTCGCGTTCACGAGTTCGACTTCCTTCACCTTTCCGCACACGCACACCGGGAAATCCGGCGGACAGGTGCAGGACAGGTTCATCTCCCTGAACGCGTTTTTCACTATTCTGTCTTCGAGGGAATGGAAGGTGAGCACCGCCATTCTTCCTCCGGGAGCAAGCCGCCGCGCCAGCGCCTGCACGCTCTCCCCCAGTCCTTCCAGCTCGCCGTTGACTTCGATGCGTATCGCCTGGAACACGCGCTTTGCGGGATGACCGAATTTGTAGCGCGTCGCCGCGGGATAACACGCCGCGACAAGGTCCGAGAGCTGCATCGTGGTTTCGACGGGACGCTTTTCGCGTTCCCTGACGATGCGCGCCGCTATCTTTCCCGCGAGTTTTTCCTCTCCGTAATCACGGAATACCGCGGCAAGTTCGCGCTCGGAATATCCGTTCACCACCTCGTACGCGCCGAGCCGCTGTCTGCGGTCCATACGCATATCGAGAGGCGCGTCCTTCGTGTAGCTGAACCCGCGTTCGGCAGAGTCCAGTTGCCAGGACGACACTCCGAGGTCGAGCAGCACGCCGTCCAGCGCGCCCACGCCCATTTCGTCCAGGTCCGCACACGCGTTTTTGAAATCGTCGCGGACGAACGTCACTCTGTCAAGGTACTCTTTCAACCGCTCCCGAGCCGCCTTGTGTGCGTCTTCGTCACGGTCGACGGCGATGAGCCTTCCGCCTGCCGTCAGTCTTTCGGCTATCGCAAGAGAGTGTCCTCCGCCTCCCATAGTGCCGTCGAGATAAATTCCGTCGGGTCTGATGCGGAGCGCTTCTATGCATTCGCCGAGCATAACGGGCTTGTGAGAAAATTCCATCTCACACCCCGAGTTTTCTGAGTTTGTCAATCATCTTGGAAAGGTTGTCGGGATTGAGCACGCTGTAACGCTCGTCCCACGTTTCCGCCGGCCACACTTCGAGATAAGTGAGCTTGCCGACGAACACGACGTCTTTGACAATGCCCGCGGCTTTCGCCAGCTCTTTGGAAAGACGAACCCTCCCCTGTCCGTCCTCTTCCAGATAATCGCCGTTGCCGACTATCTCGGTGAAAAGGTCGTTGTCGGAAGTGTCGGCGAAAGGATTGCCGCCGGACAGCGATTTCACCGTTTCGAGAAGCTTATCCTCGGGAATGATGAAAAGGCAACCCGCTCTGCCGGGAAGAATGTATGCGGAACCGCCCAGCCCTTCGCGGAACTTGGCGGGAATGCGCATCCTTCCTTTGTCGTCAAGCTGATGACGAGCGTTTCCCAGCAAAAATTTCGGCATCTTCGCCCTCCTTGTTTGTATTCTAAACCACAACTCCCCCGACGTCAACCACTTTTGACCACTTTTTTAAGAAAAATGTTTCCGTCAAAATCTCCACCAAACAGTGCATTTTTTCAAAAATCGGCCGATTTCGGCAATTTTTTGATTAGTTTACAAATTAACTGTTTGCGTTTTTCCTCTCCTTCGGAGCGGCGGTTTCCGACGCAATTCTGCGCTCCGCGAAAAATCCTCCGCAATTACGAAATGCGGCGCGGGAGTCGGAATTCACCTTTGCTTACGGGAGCACATATATTACAGCAAAAGCAAAAAAAAGGAGGTAAAAAGATGTCTTTTTGCAACTCGAATAACGCTGACAGATGTCCCGGGAACATCAGCGGCAATCCGTTGAACGGCCTTTGCGAAAAGGTCTGCGTTCAGGTCAAAAAGGTCTTCGACGCGTGCATCTCGCAGATGACGCTCGAAACCCTTTCCGTGACCCTCACGGACCTGACGCCGGCTTCCCCCGCAGAACCCCTTACGTTCGTCAGCGGAAAATCAACTTCCAGCAAGGGTACCATCACCGCGCTTACCGTCACTCCCCTCGCCGACAGGCCGGGGCTTTCCAGAGTGCTCGCCACGGTGTCGATACCCGTCCAAATCACCTACACCGACGCCAACGGCGTCGAGGGCACGGGTACGGGCACGGTCGCGGTGACCGAGGATATCGTGATGTGCGTGCCGACGGGCAGCGTCTTCCCCGTGGAGCTCGCCGCCACGGTCAATATGGCAAGCCCCAACGGGGTTTACGTCAGCGGCACGACCTTCTCCATCACCGCGTGCACCACGGTTGTGATGAAAGTCCTCGCCGACGTCGACCTGCTCGTCCCCTCTTACGGCTACTGCAAGATACCGCCCTGTACGGCGTTCTCGCAGGAAGTGTGCCAAGGGGTGTTCGACCTGCCTCTCTTCCCCAGATAGCGGGAAAGAAGGAAAGGACGGGAGGGAAAGCCGCGCGCTTTCCCTCTTTTCCCGTTCTGACGCCGCGAGAGGCCTCTTGACGCGTTTTGCGGCGTTTTCGAGTGAATTTCCCCGCCGACGCGCCGACGGGGCGTATAATGCGCGTGGCGCGCCCGAAACGCCCGCGCACAGACCGCGCCGACGCTTCGGCAAAAAAACACGAGGCATCGCGACATACCCCGCAACCGTCCGTTCCGCGTTTTGCATTTCATATTCCCGGCCGCAAGCACGCGCCGCAGCCTTGCCAAAATCCGCAAATATGTTAAAATGCAAGTATGAAAGTCTTTGCGATAAGCGATTTGCATCTCTCCTCCGCCGTCGGCAAACCTATGGACATATTCGGCGACGGGTGGCTCAACCATTTCGAGCGCGTGCGCGAGAACTGGCTTTCGCTCATCGGCGAAGACGACCTGGTGCTGCTGGGCGGCGATATGTCCTGGGGACTGACGATAGAAGAAGCCGCGCCCGACTACGCCGCCGTCGCGGAATTGCCGGGACAAAAAGTCGTCGTGAAAGGCAATCACGACTACTATTGGACCTCTCTCGGCAAAATGCAGACGGCATTTCCGTCCTTCGGCTTCGTTCAGAACAACTGCCTGCGCAGAGGGAAATATCTCATCACGGGCACGCGCGGATGGAATCTTCCGACGGAAGATTCGTCGGAACACGACCTCAAAATTTACAGACGCGAACTTCTGCGGCTGGAACTCTCCCTGAAATGCGCCGAAAAAGCAAAAACGGAGGACGACGTCGTCATAGCGATGCTACACTATCCGCCCTTCGACGCAAAATACGGCGACAGCGAAGTCACCGCCCTTTTGGAAAAATACGAAGTAAGAACGGTGACATACGGGCACCTGCACGGGAAAAACGCGCGCGTAACGCCCGTAGTGCGCAAAAACGACGCCGACTATTATCTGACCTCCTGCGACCTGGTCAACAATACGCCCGTGCGGATTTTCTGAACGAGGCGGCGCAGGGCGCACAAAAACACCGTCCGCAGACATTTCCCGCCGTCGCACGGCACCGACCGTCCCCACGCCACGTCGTCACCGCCCGCCCGCACGGACCGATTTACACCGCTTTTGCAGACCGCTTTCCCGAAAGGGAGCGGTTCTTTGTTTTACAAAGAAAATGCACGGAAAATACACGAAACTATTCTTAAAATCGGCGTAAAGTATAATACTTTTCGGCATTTTAGAGAATACTTTCTCAAAAATCGCAAAAAGAAAACGCCCTCGTCGGGCGTTCGGAATACACACACGGGAATTTCACACCCGCATGCTCTTCCGATTTTCAAAGCGACGGTCGGCGGCAGACTGCCCGCTCCGCGGACGGGCTCACTCCGACACGGGCGCAAGCAACGCGTCCAGCCTTGCCAGGATTTCCTCCTTGCCCGTCTTTTTGAGAGCCGAAATCATATACACGTTCCCCGTCCCGACGCCGACTGAGGAGGCAATCTCCGCCCTGCGCTTCGTCAGTTGCGCGCGGGACAGCTTGTCGCATTTGGTCGCAATGACCGTAAAGGGGATGTTGTAATGATACAAAAAGTTCAGCAGCATCTTGTCGTCGGCGGTCGGCTCGTGCCTGACGTCGAGCAGCACGAATACGTTTTTCAGGTTTGCGCTGCCAGTGAGATAGCCCTCAATCATTGCACCCCACTTCGCCTTTTCCGTCTTCGCCACCTTGGCAAATCCGTACCCGGGAAGGTCGACAAACACGATTTCCCTGCCGTTTATGCCGAAAAAGTTCAGAAGGCGCGTCCTGCCCGGGTCGCCCGAAGTGCGCGCCAGTTTGCCGTTGCCCGTAAGAAAATTTATAAAAGACGACTTCCCGACGTTGGATTTGCCCGCAAAGGCAATTTCGGGCGCGCCGAAATCCGGCAGCTTGCCCGAATCGGCAACCGAAGTCAGAAATTCCGCGTTTTTGATTATCATATTCCAAATCTCCTTTCGGACACTTGCCGTCGGCAGAAGTTTCGGCATTATATTCCGCCGACGGACGGCAACGGTGCGCGGCGACGCGCGCTTTGCTTTCGCGGCGCGCTCCGCGTCTTGTGCAATTCGGATTTTAATCCAAAATGCCGATTATTGCAAGCAAACGCCCGCAATCACGCCTTAGACAAATAGGGACGGGGTCAATTTGTCCAAAAACCGGACAAATAGGGACGGGGTTAAAATGTCTAGAAATTGGACAAAACAACCCCGTCCCCGTTTGTCCAATTGTCCTACACGTCCCCAAATGCCCCGACTTCCGATTCCGGAGTGTCCAACGGTGCAAAACACATTCCACACAAAAAACGCACGGACATACCGTGCGTTTTCGTGATTGGCTGTGATTTGCCTCGTCAGCTCGCAGTCTGCACGGACGAAGCGTCCATACGGCGGATTATGCGCGGGCGCGCCTTCTCCGTCACGCATTCGGGCACGACGACGACCTTCTCTATCGTGTTGTCCGAAGGAAGCTCGTACATCAGGTCAAGCAGAATGTCTTCCACTATGGAACGCAGTCCGCGCGCTCCGGTATTGAGCTTGATTGCCTTTTCCGCGATTGCGCGCAGCGCCGCAGGCTCGAATTCCAGCTCCGCGCCGTCCAGCTTGAATTGCAGCTGATACTGCTTGACAAGCGCGTTTTTCGGTTCGGAAAGTATTTTCACCAGCGCGTCTTCGTCCAAGGCGTTCAGTCCCACGACAATCGGGACTCTGCCGACGAATTCGGGTATAAGACCGTATTTGATGAGGTCGGCGGGCTGCAACTCCGCGATGAGTTCGTCATAGCGGTAATTCTTCGTGCCTTTCACCGCCGCGCCGAAACCGAGCTTGGAGCTGTCTTTGCGCTGGTCGACGATTTTGTCCAAATCCACAAACGCTCCGCCGCAGAGGAAGAGAATGTTGGTGGTGTCTATCTGATAGCACTCCTGGTTGGGATGCTTTCTGCCGCCCTGCGGAGGCACGTTTGCGACGGTGCCTTCGATGATTTTGAGCAATGCCTGCTGCACGCCCTCGCCGCTGACGTCGCGCGTAATGGACACATTCTCGCCCTTGCGCGCTATCTTGTCTATCTCGTCGATGTAGATTATGCCCACCTGAGCCTTGCGGATGTCGCCGTCCGCCGCCTGAATGAGTTTGAGCAGAATATTCTCGACGTCTTCGCCGACGTAGCCCGCTTCCGTGAGCGTGGTGGCGTCCGCAACCGCGAAAGGTACGTTGAGAATCTGCGCCAGCGTCTTGGCAAGCAAGGTCTTGCCCGACCCCGTAGGTCCGAGCAAAAGCACGTTGCTCTTTTCGAGCACCACGCCGTCGTCGCCACCCGCAAGCCTGTTGATGCGCTTGTAATGGTTGTACACCGCGACGCTCAACACTTTTTTGGCGCTGTCCTGTCCGATGATGTACTCGTCGAGTTTGGCTTTGATTTGCTGCGGAGTGTACAGCGAAACGCCGTTCCCCGTCCCGGACACAGACTCTTTCGCAAGCAGATGGGCGCACTGTTCGATGCACTCGTTGCAAATGGTCATCCGATTGGGACCGACTATTATTTTTTCGACTTCGCTGTCGCTCTTACCGCAGAAGCTGCAATGCAGTTCCTTCTGAAAACCGTCCATATCGCCTCTTATGGTCACTTTCTGGAATAGAAGATTTTGTCCACCAGCCCGTATTTTTCCGCTTCTTCCGCGGTCATATAGAAATCGCGGTCGGTGTCGAACTCAATCTTGCCGAGTTCCTGTCCCGTATTCGCCGCGAGGATTTCGTTCAGGCGCTTTTTGGTGCGGAGAATTTCCTCCGCCTGGATGGCGATGTCGCTCGCCTGACCCTGCGCGCCGCCGAGAGGCTGATGTATCATAATCTTGGAGTTGGGCAACGCAAACCTCTTGCCTTTTTCGCCCGAAGAAAGCAGGAACGCGCCCATACTTGCCGCCATACCCACGCAGATGGTGGACACATCGCATTTGATATAGTTCATCGTATCGTAGATGGCAAAACCCGCCGACACCGAACCGCCGGGGCTGTTGATGTACATATTGATGTCCTTGGACGAGTCCTTGCCTTCGAGATAAAGCAGCTGCGCGACGATGAGGTCGGCAACCTGGTCGTTTATCTCGCCCGTAAGAAAGATGATTCTGTCTTCGAGCAGACGGGAATAGATGTCATAGGACCGCTCTCCGCGCCCCGTCTGTTCGATGACCATTGGGATAAGCTGATTTCTGATGTCCATAAAACTCCTGTCGTTTTATATTATTCCGCCTTAGGCTCGGCTTTTTTCTTGGGAGCGGCTTTTTTTGCGGGTTTATCCGCGCTCTCCGCATCCGCTTCCGCCTTCTTCGCCGCGGGCTTTTTGGCTGCGGGCTTCTTCTCGCCGTCCGCCTTTTCGGATTTTGCCGCCTTCTTCGCCGCGGCACCGTTTTCGGCGCGCAGCATATCGAGCAGTTTCTCGGAAAGCAGCTGATTGGCAAGATAATCGTAATGCTCCTTGCCGAGGCCCTTCTTGAAGGTTTCGACGTCCTGACCGGAACGCTCCGCCATCTCGGCGAGTTTCGCGTCGAGCTCGCTGTCCTCGAACTTCATTTCTTCCTTCTTGACAATCTCTTCCATCACAAGACGCACCTTGACGGACTTCGCCGCCTGCTCCTTGTACTCGTCGAGAAGCTGTTCGCGCGTCATATTGATGTATCCGAGATAATCCGCGAGCTTGATGCCCTGATAGGACAGACGGTACTCGAACTCTTTCGCCATATCTTCGGCTTCCTGGTCAATCATCGCCTGCGGAATTTCCACTTCCGCCCCGTCGACGACCGCCTGAACCACCGCGTCTTCGAACTCTCTGTCCGCACGCATCTCGGCGTCTTTCATAAGTTTATTTTTGACGTCGGCCTTGTATTCCGCAAGAGTGTCGAACTCGGAAATCTCCTTGGCGAAATCGTCGTCGAGCTTGGGCAGTTCCTTCTGCTTGACGGCGTTGACCGTGCATTCGAACACCGCTTCTTTGCCTTGGAGTTCCTTGGCGTGATAATCTTCGGGGAACGCGACCTTGACGTCCTTCTTGTCGCCCTTCTTCACGCCGACGAGCTGTTCCTCAAAGCCGGGGATAAAGCTGCCGCTGCCGAGTTCGAGGTCGTAGCCTTCCGCGCTGCCGCCGTCGAATTTGACGCCGTCAACGGAACCGACGAAGTCGATGTTGACGATGTCACCGTTCTTTGCGGCGGCGTCCGTTTCGACTATGCGCGCCTGCTTTTCGCGGGCGTCTTCGACCGCTTCGTCAACCTGCTTCGCGGTGACCTTGTCGACCTTTCTTTCGACCGCAAGCCCCTTGTATTTGCCGAGTTTCACCTCGGGTTTGACTGCCACGGTGAGCGTGAACGTCGCGCCGCCGTCTTCCTTGAAATCGAAAGCGGTGAGTTCGGGCTGGGCCACGACGTCGATTTCGGGCTCCTTGTCCAGCGCGTCCGAATATGCCTCGGGAATTACGATGTCCATCGCATCCTCGAAAAATACCTCTTTGCCGTAAATCCCCTCGATGACCTTCTTGGGAACGTGACCCTTGCGGAAACCGGGGATGGCGTACTTGTGCTTGGTCTTCGCATACGCGGTGTCGACCGCTTTGGCGAAAGTGTCCGCGTCGATGTCGAACACGAATTTGACCTGGCTCTTTTCCAACTTTTCAACTGTGTAACTCATTTGTCCTCCGTTTGTCGGGAACCGCCGCGGATGTGCGCACCCGCGAATTCTTCCCTTAAAACACCGAATTATCGTAAGTAAAAGAGATTATATCATAAGAGGAAAATAAACGCAATAGATTTTTGCGTTGCGCTCGGGCGGAGCGTGTGTATAATAGAAATATGGGCAGCGATTATCTCGCATTGAGCGCTCTCGCAGACGAGCTCAACGCACGTCTTGCGGGTGCAAAAACGGACAAAATAGTTCAGCCGGAAGCGGACGAAATACGCTTCTTTTTGCGCGCGGGCGGCAAAACGGAATGCCTGGTCGCGTCCTGCAACGCGGGCGCCCCGCGCCTTCACATCACTTCCGACCGCAAGCCCAACCCCGTATCCGCCCCCAACTTCTGTATGCTGCTGCGCAAATACCTTTCTGTGAGCGCGATACGCGAAATCGGAATGTGGCGGAAAGACAGAATAATTTTTCTGCGTTTCGAAGCGCGCACCGAAATGCGCGACAACGCGACGTTTTATCTCTTTATTGAGATAATGAACCGCTATTCGAACATAGTTTTCACGGACGCGGACCTCGTCATTTTAGACGCCGTCAAGCATCTGGGTTTCGACGACGGAGGCGGGCACGTCGTGCTCCGCGGAGTGAAATATCAGCCCCCCGAACAGCCGAAACCCAACTATGTGACGGAAGAGGCGAAAGCGCGGCTGGAAGCGTTTCCCGGCGGCGACCTGCACCGCTGGTTTTTGGACAACGTGTCCGGCTTTTCGGGTGCGACGGTGTCCGAAATCCTCCGCCGCGCAGGGCTTGAAAACAATCTCCCGACTCCCCTGTCCGCGCCGCAGAAAGAGGCTCTTTTCGGGCTTCTCGACGAGCTGAAAGACGTGACGCACGCCCCGTTTTACGCTCCCTGCGTATTCGGAAACAAAGAGGTGCTGCCCTTTCCGTATGCCGCGGCAAAAGGAGAACGCAGGGACTTTGCCGACATAATTTCCGCCTACGACGCGCTGTACACCGCCGCCGACCGCGAACTGCGCAACAAAGCCCGCCTGAAAACGCTTGCCACGGCGGTGAAACACCTGCGCTCGCGCACGGAAAAGAACATTGCGATAGACCGCGAAAGGCTTGCCGAGTGCGAAAATACGGAAAAATGGCGGATTGCGGGCGAGTTGATTGTGGCAAACATTTACCGGGTGAAAAAGGGCGACAAAGTGCTGAAATGCCTGGACTATTACACGGGCGAAGAACGCGAAATTCCTCTTGACGAGAGACTTTCCCCCTCCAAAAACTCCGCGGCGTATTACAACCGCTACAACAAACTCAAACGCACAAAGGAATTCACGGAAAAGAAACTCGCCGACGACATTCTGATGTTGAGTTACGTCGAGTCGCTGGAAGAAGAAATCGCATCTCTTCCCTACGACTCCCCGTCCGCGGCGATAGAGGAAGAACTTGCGCGGCTCGGCGTGCTGAAACGCAAATCGGGCGGCAAAGTGCGCAAAGAAAAGCCCGAACCGCCGAGCGAATACCGCATCGGAGGGTTCACGGTGCTTGCGGGCAGGAACAATTTGCAGAACGACGAGCTCACCTTCCGCGTCGCGTCGTCGTCGGACGTGTGGCTGCACCTCAAAAACCGCCACGGAGCGCACGTCGTCATACTTGCCGAAGGCAAATCCGTGCCCGAAAGCGTCATAGGGACGGCGGCAGAGATAGCGGCGGCAAGCGCAGGCGCAACTGCGGAAGTCGACTACACCCTGCGCCGTTTCGTCAAGCGCCGTCCGGGCGGACACCCGGGGCAAGTCATTTACACGGACTACAAGACCGTGCTCGCACAGCCCGACCCGCACCCCGAACTGCTTTCCGACGGCAGAGAGAAACCTTAGGCAACGCCCGCAGACAGACGAAAGTATTATAATTTTGCTGGTTTTTGAGAAATGTTTTGCCGATAAAAAGAGAAAAGGCGCTCCCGCGCCTTTTATTCTTTCCGTGCCTTTATTCGTGCTTTTATCCGTGCGGAGAGCGACGGTTTCCGCCGTCAGAACCGCAACCCTGTTGCCGTCGGGCGGCAATCCGCCGCAAACGGTGTCCCCTTTTATCTGTCGCCCGCGGGCGGCAGTTTTTCGCCGTCACGCCCGCCGCGAAGCTTGCGAAGCACTTCGCCGAAATCTTCGGGCAGCGGACACTCGAATGTCCTGCGCTCGCCCGTTGCGGGGTCGTCGAGCACCAATTTTTCGGCGTGCAGCAGCTGTCCGCCCGAAAAGAGCGCCGTCGACCCTCCGTACGTTTCGTCGCCCGTCACGGGATGGTGAATGTATGCCGTATGCACGCGTATCTGGTGCGTCCTGCCCGTTTCCAGCTCGAAGCGCACCAGCGTGTACGCACCGAATCGTTCAAGCACCTCGTAATGCGTGACCGCGCGGCGGCCGCCTTCGACGACAGCCATTTTCTTGCGGTCGCGGCGGCTTCTGCCTATCGGCGCGTCCACAGTCCCCCTGTCTTCCTTGAAATTGCCGTCCGTCAGCGCGACGTAAATGCGGCGCGCCGTCTTCTTTTCTATTTGTTCGGCAAGGTTTTTGTGCGCCTCGTCGTTTTTCGCCACCACAAGCAGCCCCGTGGTGTCCTTGTCCAGCCTGTGAACTATGCCCGGGCGTATGACGCCGTTTATCGAGCTCAGATTGCCGAGCCTGAAAAGAAGCGCGTTGACGAGCGTATCGTTTGCGCGATAGCTTGCCGCCTGATGCACCACCATACCGCGCGGCTTGTTGACGACGGCATAGTTTTCGTCTTCGTAGACTATCTCGACGGGGATGTCCGCCGCTTCCGCGTTCAGGGGCTGCGCTTCCGGCGGGGTGAACTCCACGACGTCGCCGCTGCCGAGTTCCCAGCCGCTCTTGAAACGCACCGTGCCGTTGACTTCCGCTCCCGTATTTTCCACCGCGTTTTTGACCGCGGAACGGGAAAGCCCGCTTTCGCGGGCAAGAAAAACGTCAAGTCTTATCGCGGTGTCTTCAACCCTGAACTTCATCGTCTTTGCCGTCGCCCCCGTCGTCTTTCGGAGCAATCGTAAACGCCGCTCGCGGCGCGTCTTCGCCGCCGTGCTTTGCAAAGGAGCTCTCCGTTTCGGTTTTTTCCTCATCCGCGCCCGTTTCCGCCGAGCTTTCTCCGTCGTCGGACGCACTGTCTTCCGCGACGTCTTCCGTGCGCGGACCTACGGGCAGACCGTCGGCGTCCGTCACGGTAAAAGCGGTTTTGCCGCCGTCACCGCCGCCCTCCGCAGACTCCTCTTTCTTCTGCGGCTTGAACATAATCACGATGAGCGCGATTATAAGCACTATCGCTCCCACCGTAACGAAAGCGTCCGCGATGTTGAATATGGCAAAATCCATAAACGTGAACTCGAAAAAGTCGCGGACATAGCCGAGCTGAGTCCTGTCCACGAGATTGCCTATCCCGCCCGCGGCAACCATTATGAGAGGTATGCGGATGTACGCTTTTTCCTTTTTGAAAAAGAGAAGATAGCCAAGTATCGCGGCGATGACTATTGCCGTGATTATCGTGATGCCGAGGGTGCTGTTCTTGCCGAAGCCGAACCCCATCCCCGTATTCTCCGAATACGTCAGGTCCAGAAAACCGTCTATCACGGTGTAATTGCCGCCGTGGCGCACTTCGACGAAGTCGTAAAGGAATTCCTTCATACAGAGGTCGAAGGTGATGATGAACGCAAAGAAAAGCACCTCGAAGAGGTATTTTCCGAGCACCGTAAGGTGCGCCTTATCCCACTTGAATTCCTTGAAAAACAGCACGAATTTCCCGAATCCTTCCTTGATGCGGGTCTTCAATGCCTTTATGTCAAGCTTTTGTTTTTCTGCCATTATCTTCTTCCGAGGTGAGGAGGAACGGTAATCGTCACGCCGCTGGGCGCGAAGAGAAAGATGTTCTTGGTGATTTGCTGTATCGAGCCGTTGAGCGCATAGATAGCCCCGCTCATAAAGTCGAGAATGCGGTAGACGGAGGTCTGGTTGATTTCCGAAAAATCGACTATAACCTGCTCGCGCATTTTGAGATGGTCAATGAGCAGCTGCACGTCCTCGTATGTGGAGGGAGAATAAATCACGGTGCCGCCCGACCTGCTCTGCTGCATCTGCGGAGCGCGGGGGCTTTCCTGTCCGCCGAACAGGCGGGAAAGCCTGCCCGACCTGTTCTGTTCGGGATATCTCCCGTCGCCGTAGCCGCGGTCGGAGCCGCGCGCCTCGGGTCTGTAAAATTCGCGTTCGTTCATAAACACCTCGTTTTACCAAGTCATATCGCGGAGGCGGGATAGACCCTTTCTCCGAAGAGAGTCCGCCCCAGCCTTATCATATTCGAACCGTATTCCAGCGCAATTTTGTAATCTCCCGACATCCCCGCGGAAAGATAATCGGCGGAAAGGTTTTCCTGCTTCATATTCCGCACTTCGGCGAACAGGTCGCGGAGGGAAGCGTAAAGCGCACGGAGTTCGGGAGTGTCGCCGAGGTTGGGAAGCACGCTCATCAGCCCGCGCACGCGGATGTGCCCGCAAGACGCGAGCGAGCGGATAAAATCAACCGTTTCGGCGGGCGCAACTCCGCCCTTCGAAATTTCGCTGCCCATATTGACTTCGACAAGGCAGTCCTGCACCTTGCCGTGCTTTGCCGCCTGCTTTTCTATTTCCTTGGCAAGCTCTTCGCGGTCGAGAGAATGTATCAGCTCCACCTTATCGGCGATATATTTCACCTTGTTCGTTTGCAGCTGACCTATGAAATGCCAGCGGTAAGCGGGGTCGTATTTCGCGGTCAGCTCCTGCACGCGGTTCTCGCCCAGCACGAAATCGGGCGCGACGCGCATAAGCTCGTCCACCGTTTCCTTTGTCTGCATCTTCACCGCCGCCACGAGAGTCACTTCCCTGCCGCACTCCGCGACGGCTCTTCTCACTTCTTCTATATGTTCGGTGTAAACCATATCACTTCACGGCTCTGACGCTGTAATCTCCCGTGGAAAGGTCGAAAGCAAACACCTTTTCCACTCCCTTTTCGACAAAGCCCACGTTTATGCGGTCCTTGCCGACCATCTCCGCGCTCAGCACGGTGCCGTCGAGCGGCGCAAAGGCGTCCAGCAGCATAGCGCGGCGCTTCGCGTCGTAGTCGCCCGCATTGTCCGACACGAACAACACGCTCCCGAACATCTTGTTGACCCTGGCGAGCACTTCTTTCTGCGACTGCGTGTAAGACGTAGGCTTCATCCCGTCGTCACGCAGGAAAAACACGTCGGGGTCGGACAGGAACACCCTGCCGTTCAGATGTCTGCGGAAAACGGTGTCGATGACGGAGTTGCGGGTGGAGATTATCTCGCTGTTGGTGCACTTCACATATAATTTGTCCTGATAGGACAACTCCGCGTCGCAGCCCGTCCTGCACGCGTCGACGAACCCGAACGACGATGCCATCGGCACGCCGCATCCGAGCAGCAGTTTGTCGCGCACGCACTCACGCAGAAAGCTCATTGCCTCGTGCATAAGTCTGCCTCTCGACTTGCCGTTGCGGGGGGTCATACAGGCGGCGTAGAGGAAATCCAGCTTGAACATATCGTAGCCCCATTCGTCTATCGCCGCGTCGAACACGCTCTTTATATACTGCCTGACTTCCGCCTTCTCGTGGTCGAGGACGTAAAAACCGTTCCAGGCAAAGCCGCCGATGACGGGTCTGCCCTTTGCGTCGCTCACCAGCCAGTCGGGATGTTCCTTTGCCACGACGGATTTGAACTCCGCCGCAAAAGGCGCGACCCAAATGCCCGCGAGATAGCCTTTGGCGTGTATGGCGTCCGCCGCGGGTTTCATACCGTTCGGGAATTTCGCGGGGTCCACTTTCAGCCAGTCGCCGACCTTCGACTCGTAGCCGTCGTCTATCTGGAAGATGTTGGCGGCGCTCCCCGCCGCTCCGTACATTCCTTCGAGGTCGCGCAGGACGATTTTTTCGGTGACGTTCTGATAGTAATTATACCACGAAGTGTAGCCTGCAAGCCTCTTTATGCCGCGACGGGGCGCTTTCAGCGGATACAGCGCGAAATAGCGGTCGAACACTTCGTCGTAGGTCCCTTCCGCGCGGAAGAGGTCGAACAGAGTCACGCCGCCTTCAATCTCGGCGCCTTCGACGTCCTTGACGACCGCGAATACGTTCTCCTCGGCGTCAATGTAAAAGAGCGTAAAAGCAAAGCTCTCGTCCAGCGACCCGAAAAGCTCGGTTGCGCTGCCGCGCCTGATATAGGTGTAGCCGTGGGAGTGATAAAGTTTCCTGCCGTAACGCGCAAAATCGTAATCCCCCGACGCCGCCGCAAAGGTGCGCACGACGGGAAGATGGGCGACGTTGCGCAGCCCTTTCTGCCTGTCTTTGGGAGAATATTCGCGCGTAAGCGACCAGGACTGATATCCGCCGCCGAAGAAACGCTCTTCGGGAGCGAATTCCCGCGAAGCCACCATACGCGCGGAAATCAGGCGGACTTTTTTCGCCGCGTCCAGTCTCACGACAAACCTGTCGCCTTCCGCTATCTTCTCGACGGAAATTATTCCGTCGCCGTCGCTTACGACGACTTCCTTGCCGTCCGTTTCGTAAGACACACGCAAAGAAAAATCTTCGAATTTCATATCCACCTCTCAAAGCGGATTATACATCACTTGCGCGCAGTTGTAAATAAAATAAACGACGCTCCCCATAAGTAAGGGAACGCCGCAACGTCGGTCTTTGCCGCTCAGTAATCCTGCTTTTCCAGCCGCGAAACCGAAACTTCGTACGCCACTCTGTCTTCCACACTTCCGTCGGGCAGGGTCTTCTGATAGACGCGCGACTGAATGCGCCCCGTCACCGCCACCTTGTCGCCGACGGCGAATTCCCCCGCATATCTGGCATTTCTTCCCCACGCTATCGCGGGGATGTAATCCGACTTGTTGTACGCTCGGTTGACCGCAAGCAGCATATCGCATATTTCCCTCTTGAAAGGCGTCGTCCTGTAAACGGGCGGTTTGCAGATGAAACCTTCCAGCTCTATGCGGTTGGGAGTGTCCGACTCCCCGTCGTCAAGCTCCCTTGCGAATATGCGCAGCACGAGCTTGCTCCTGCCTTCCGTCTGTTTGTTGTAGCTTCTGAGCTGCCCGCTCACTCCGACCGTGTCGCCGGGAGCGAGAGGCATATCCTGCATAAGCCGGTCGGACACCGTGACGGGGATTTCGTCGTGTCGGTCCGAAAGCCGCCGCACGCTGAGCGTGACGTCATAGAACTTTTCGCCCAACACTTCGTGTGAGAATTCCGGGACGGTGATGACCGTGCCCGCAACGTATGCTCTGTTGTTTTGCATTTGTTCGTAACCCATAATTCCTCTCTGTCGCATCAGCGAAGTATTTTTTCAAACGTTTTTGTGCTGCACGCCCGCGTGGTCGACGGTGAAATTCTCCGTCGCGACCAGCTCCGACAGTCCCACAAAGGAAAATCCTTTGTTTTTCAGCCCCATAAGCACGAGCGGCAAAGCGTCCAGCACGTGGTCGGAGTTGTTGTGGAAAAGCACTATGTCGCCGCTTTTCGCCTTGGGGACGACGCGTTCCACTATCTCTTTTGCGGAAAGCCCCTTCCAGTCCAGTGTGTCTATGCTCCATTGGACACCGACCATCCCCAGCTCTTCAACCGCAGTCAACAGCCTGTCGGAATAGTCGCCGTACGGCGCACGGAAATAAGTGGGCACAATCCCCGTCAGCTCCTCCACCTGTTCGTTCACGGAGGTGATTTCCGTCCTCATCGTGGAATCGTTCAGACGCGGCATATTGAGATGGTTTTCGGAGTGGTTGCCTATCTCCAACCCCGCTTCCGCAATGGCTTTCACCTCTTCGGGATATTTGTCCATCCAGAACCCGACGAGGAAAAACGTCGCGTCCGCATCGTATTCGTTCAGAATATCGATTATTCCCCGCGTCTTGTCCGCTCCCCACGCAGCGTCGAATGTGAGCGCGATGACCTTTTCTTCGTCTTCACCCCTCTCTACGCTGTAAACGGGGATTTTGCGCGTGCTCGTCCCGAAAAACACACCCGCCGCGCCCGACGCTCCGAGCGACGCCGTCAGCACCGCGAACAGCACTACGAAAGCGGCGGCAAACAAAAGACTCCTCTTTTTTACGACGACAAACACCCTGTGCACCTCATAGTAAAATAGTGCGCGGAGCGCAAAACGGATGATTTTGTCGCGTTTCGGCGAAAATCGTCGTTTCGGGCACTCCGCCCCGTAAAATTATGTATGCCGCGGAGCGCCTCGCTAGAACGCCGCGTTTTTCATAAATCGCGCCCCCTCCCCGTCGCTTGACTTGATATAGACAAATCCGTATAATATCCGCAAAAACAGGGATAAGAAGACAGGCATGAAACAAAAATCCGAACAAACGCAGAAATTCCTTTACGCGCTCCCTGCCGCGCTCATTGTGCTGCTCGCGCTTGCAATGGCGGCGCTGTGTGCAGTCGCGCTGTGTTATGCCGTGGCTATACAAATCGCCTGGGATTCCGTGATGGCGTTTTTCATTCTTTTCGGGCTTTCTTTCATAGGCGCCGGGCTTTGCGCGATATCCGTAGCGGGATTTTTCACCTATATGCGCCGCGTGTGGTACGACCGCTGGCCGCAGGCTCCGGGAGCACGTTTCTTCGTCCGCGCGGACGAAGGCGTCAAACCCGTCGGCGGCAATACTGCGGATGAAAAGAGCGGCGACGAAGCGGAAAACGATGCCGAAAGCGGACAAACTACTCTCAAAAACGCGAAAAACAAGAGTTCTTCTGTCATATTCAAACCGAAATTTCTCACTTTGCAGAATGTCGGATACGGAATGCTGCTCATAGCGGTGGTGTTCGTCGTGGTTTCCGCCGCGCTCGGCAGCCTCAACTCCGACAACTGGATAGAAGCGCGCAGGGGCTATCTCGAAGAACACGGCTATTATGCCGACAGTATGCCGATACGTCTGGAATTCAGCCCAAACGAGGTCAGCGAAATCAACATAACCGTAAACGACAGGAAAACCGTCGTCGTCTACGACTCATCCGTCAGCCGCATAGTGCTGGAATATTACGAACTGTACAGCGGAGAATACAGCATTTCCACCACGGAAGTGGAACAGGACATCGACATTCTCAACATCACCCGTATGCCCGAACCCGCACACGACGACCCGATAGACAAAATGCTCGACCTCTGTTTTCAGCCTAACCGCATCGAGGAACAGGTCGTCATCACAATCCCCGCCGCTTACCGCGACAGCATAAAAGTGAACGGGGAAAACATCATTTACGCAAAGGACTGAAAATCACGCTCCGCGGGCGTGGCTTGAAAGAAACACGGGTAATGCCCGTGTTTCTTTTTGCCGCAAATACCGCCGGCACCTTCGCCGCTTCTCATATGCTCTTTTTCGCACCGACCCGCCGCCCCCTCCTCTTCCGCGTCTCCGACACTCCTCTTTCGCCCCGCTTCGCGCCGCGGGTACGTTCGGACAAATTCCGGCAAATCGGATAAATTCTAGCAAAACTAGAATAGCAACAAAAATTCTTCGGCTTAATTAGAATTGAGGTGATGTACGGCAAAAGAATACGCGAGCTCCGCAAGGAGCAGAATCTCACCCAGCAACAGCTTGCAGCCATATTGCAGGTGGATTTCCGCACGGTAAGCTGCTGGGAAAAAGAGAGATACGAGCCGAACATCGAACAAATCGCGAAATTGTGCAGACAGTTCGGTGTGACGGCGGACTATCTGCTCGGCATAGACGATTTGGTCTGACGCCGCGCACGGGAAAAGCGGCAAGCGGCAAAGCGTATAACGAGTGACTGAGTGTGCAACGAGTGACCGAGTGCGCAACGAGTGACCGAGTGTGCAACGAGTGACCGAGTGTATGACGACAATAAAAAGAGCGGCAAAAGCCGCTCTTTGTTTTTACGGAGTTTCGTTCTTACATTACAGCCTTTTTGCGACCGCTTCGAGGAATTCTCTGCTGTTCAACGCTTTGACTTTCACGCCGTCCAGGCTGAACATTCCCGCCAGGTCTTTGGTCATTTCGCCGCTTTCGATGGTGTCTATCGTCGCCTTTTCCAGCCTTGCGGCAAAATCGGCAAGCTCGCGGTTGCCGTCGAGTTCGCCGCGTTTTCTGAGCGCACCCGTCCACGCGAACAGCGTCGCGACGGAGTTGGTGGAGGTCTCCTCGCCTTTCTGATACTTGCGGTAATGACGGGTCACGGTGCCGTGCGCCGCCTCGAACTCGTACGCTCCCGTGGGGGAAACGAGGACGGACGTCATCATCGCAAGCGACCCGAACGCCGTTGCGACCATATCGCTCATAACGTCGCCGTCATAGTTTTTGAGAGCCCAGATGAACCCGCCTTCGGAACGCATAACGCGTGCGACCGCGTCGTCGATGAGGGTGTAGAAATACTCTATTCCCGCCGCCTCGAACTTTTCCTTGTATTCCGCCTCGTAAATCTCGGCGAAAATGTCCTTGAACGTGTGGTCGTAAATTTTGGAAATCGTATCCTTTGTCGAAAACCAGAGGTCGGTCTTTGTGTCGAGCGCGTAATTGAAGCAGCTTCTCGCAAAGCTCTTTATGCTGGCTTCCGTGTTGTGGATGGCCTGCACGATGCCCGCCTTTCCTCCGAAATCGAACACGGTGACGGAATTTCCGTCGCAGGAGAGCTCCGCCCTGCCGCCTTTCGCCTTCATTTCCACGCCCTTATATACGTCGCCGTAGGCGTGACGGGCAATGACGATGGGCTTTTTCCAGCCGGGGACGAGCGGGGTTATGCCGCGCACGATTACGGGCGCGCGGAACACCGTGCCGTCCATCTTCGCACGGATGGTGGCGTTGGGGCTTGCCCACATCTTTTTCAGACCGAACTCCTCCACTCTCTGCGCGTTGGGGGTGATGGTGGCGCATTTCACGCCCACGCCGAGGCGCAGACACGCTTCCGCGGCATCGACGGTGACCTTGTCGTCCGTGGCGTCGCGGTTTTCGAGAGAAAGGTCGTAATATTCGGTTTTCAAATCCACATAAGGAGTGATGAGAATGTCCTTGACCCACTGCCAGAGCACTCTGGTCATTTCGTCCCCGTCCATTTCGACGATGGGAGTGTTCATCTTGATTTTATCCATTTGTCACCTCGCAATGCGCTAATCATAGCACATTGCGCCCCTCATTGCAAGCGCAGCGGCGGCTTTCGCGCAGGCTCCGCAAGCCCGACGGAATGCAAAGCGGCGGAATTCTCCGCCGCCGCCGTCATTTTCCGCGTTTCGCGCCCTTTGCCCCTCTGCCGTAAAGTTCCAGCACGGGAGTTCGGTACACCTTTCTCTTCCCTCCCTTGCGCTTCCGTTCGAGTGCTTCCTCTATCTGGTCGGAGATAAGTTGAGAAAAGCTCACGCCGAGCGGCTCGAAAAGATAGAACGCCAGCGACCCCGGCACGGTGTTCACCTCGTTGACGTACACCTTGCCGCGCGTCTTGTCCACAAGAAAATCCACCCTGACAATGCCCCTGAGCTCCATCGCGCGGTAGACGCGCTCCGTCACCGACCGCACGACGTCGTTTATCTCTCCCACATCCGCGGGGATGACGTGCCCGCCGCCGCTCATCTTCCCGTCCGCCATATATTTGTCCTCGAATGTGAGCAAGTCGCCCGCCGCCAGCGGACGCTCCGTCTGAGACACCACGACCTTGCCTCCCCTGCCGTACGCGGCGCAGTTCACTTCCGCAAAATCCGTGAGCTTTTCTTCCACCAGCAGTTTGTCGTCGAACTCCGCCGCCACCGCCATAGCGTCTATGAGCTCCTCCCTGTCCGCCGCCGCGCGTATGCCTATGCTGCTCCCCTGCGCCGCGGGTTTCACAATCATCGGATAGCGCAGAAAACTCTCCGCCCTCTCCGCTTCCGCCGCCGCGTCGCGCTCGAAATCCTCCGAAAACACCACGACGTGCGGCAGAACGTTGAGAAGCATCTGTTCGAATATGCCTTTTGCCGCCGCCTTGTCCATTCCCACGGCGGAGCCGAGCACTCCCGACGAGCAGTACGCCACTCCGTTGAAGTCCAACAGCCCCTGCAACACGCCGTTCTCCCCTTCGCCGCCGTGACAGCAGATGAACGCCGCGTCGGGGCGGAACTCGCGTTTCAGCCTGTTTTTCCTGACCGAACAGAACGAGCCGTCGACAAGCACGGTTTTCAGATGTTTTTCCTTGCAAAAAGGGGTGAACGCGTCAATGCGGTCCACGTCTTTCATATAAAAATCGCCGTCGCAAAGATAAAACGGCTCGACTTCGTATTCCAACTCTTTCAGCACGGCGAGCGCCTGCATTGCGGTGATGACCGAGATGTCGCTTTCCAGCGACCTTCCTCCGAATATAAGCGCGACTTTCGTCCTCATTTCCCCCTCCCTCAAACCGCGCAAAACGAAATGCGCTTCCGTTCAATCGTCGTAACAATCGGGCAAATCGTTGAGCAGCAGCAGAACGTCCCCGACGTGCAGCACTTCCCCGAACGACGCTTCCGCCTCTTCCAGCGTCGCGTACATACGGACGTCCCCGCAAAAACCGCCCTCTTTCAGCCCCGCGCCCACAGCGCGCGCCCTCTTGCCGCCCACAAGCATAACCGCGTCGGCAACCTGCGCAAGCATTCTGCCCAGGGCGGCGTTTTCCGCTTCCTCTTCCGCGCCGAGCTCCACCATACCGGGAGTGACCACGACTTTTCTTCCCGAAAACAGCGAAAGCACTTCGAGAGCGCGCCGTGCGCCGTCCGGGTTGGAATTGAAAGTGTCGTCGATTATTTTTATGCCGTTTCCTTCTATAAGTTGCAGTCGGTGGGGAACGGGGCGTATCTCCGCTATGACGTCGCGTATCTGTTCGGGAGAAATGCCGAAACGGAACGCCATCCCCGCCGCCAGCGTCAGATTTTCTATGTTGTGCACGCCGAGCAGCGACGTCGTGCACTCCACACGCGTGCCGTATAGCCACAGCGTGAACACGCTTCCGTCCTCGCACACCGCGACGTCGGAATACCTTACGGGAGAATTTTCGTCCCTGCCCGCCAGCACGATGTTGCCGTAGCGGTTTTCCGCAATTCTCGGCACGGACGCAAGAGAGTCGTTCACTATGCACACTCCGTCTTCCGCACGCACGTCCAGGATTTTCAGTTTTTCGCGCATTATGGCTTCGCGGCTGCCGAAGGTTTCGAGGTGCTGGTCGTTCACTCCCGTGAGCAATGTATGCGACGGCCGCACTATGCGCATAAGCCTGCCTATATCCCCTTTCCGCCGCGCGCCCATCTCCGCAATGAACACGTCGTGGGTCGCGTCCAGCGTCTTCACCGTCTTCGCTATGCCCATCGGCGTATTGTAGCTTTCGGGAGTGGCGAGCACGTTGAAGCGTACGGACAGCATAGCCGCCAGCGCTCCTTTTACGGAAGTCTTGCCGAAACTCCCCGTTATTCCTATCCTGATGAGGTCGCGGTCCGCCCTGAGCGCGGCACGCGCACGCCTTTCGTAGCGCAGATTGTTCATCCGTTCGAACACGTTCACGACGGACAAAACGGCGGCGAACAGCAAAGGGAATATGACGGACAGCCCGAAAAAAACGAGATACCGCAGATAACCGTCTTCCGTCTGCGCGTTAAGCAGCGCAACCGCCGCGGTCACTGCGGCGGACGAGGCGAAAGCTACCGCGATAAGCCCTCTCACCGCGCGTTTGGTGTAACGGAAGGGTTTCTTTTTCTTCGGGGTTTCTTCCACGAAATAGAGCGCGACTTCCGCAATGCAGAAAAACAGCGACACTAAAAATCCCCAGAATATCCGCGACGACAGGAACCAGCATCCCGCCCATATCCCGCCGAACACGAGTATGCACACGAGGTCGGTGACGTAAGCCGAGCGTATCCTGCGGCTTTTGAAAATCTCCGCCACGCGGTAGTTGTCCTGTTGCACCGCGTAAAGGTACGGGCGCGCCATAAACACCCCCATCACGAACGCGAAAAGCATAAAATACCAGTCACCGCGCGCCAGCGTCATAACTCCTCCTCACGACAGCGTACGCGCTATTATATGCGGCGGGGATTCGAGCCGTTCCCTTTCCGCCTTTTCGGGCGTATTTCAGGATGTCTTTTCGGGTTTCTTTCCGGAAGCGTCGACATCCGCCGCGGAACGCAAAACAAATACGGGAAACAATTATAATACGAGAAACTCTTCCGTCGGAGATTAGCCAATGCGTAATGGGCTATTCCGTCCCTTCCAGGAAGGCTTTCAGCACGGGGAAGAAGGTCGGGTCGGTGAGGTACGCGAAATGTCCGCCGCGCAGAAGGAACAGGTGCGCGCCTCGAATGCCGCGCGCGAATTTTTTTGCCATATAAAGCGGCGTATCGCGGTCGTCCTCTCCCCAGAACACCGCCGTGGGACACCCGATTTCGGACAGCAGCGGCGTCTGGTCGTAATTCACCACCCTCACGAAAGTGGCTTTCATCACGGGCGACAGGACGCTGTAATCGGAAGACCCCGCCAACCCCTTTTTCCCCATCTTTCTGAGCAGCTTGTGCGCCGCAACCCTGAGGTAATAGGACGGCTTCCTGCGAGGTTTCAGCCCCGCGGCGTCGACGAGCGCGAGCGCGCGGACGCGTTCGGGGTGCTTCGCCGCGATTTCGAGCGCCACCCTGCCTCCGAAACTGTGCCCGACGAGCGCAAAAGACCGCGCTCCCAGCCCGTCCGCAAGCGCAAGCACTTCCTCCGCGTAATCCGCGACCGTGTAAGGGCGCGTAGGTTCCGCACTCTCTCCGAACCCCGGAAAATCCACGCACACTCCGCGCATACCGCCCGCAAGCGCCTTTGCGCAAAACAAAAAGGCGGAGGCGTCGCCGCCCCAGCCGTGAAGATAAAACACCGTTTTTCCGCTTTCGCCGAAAGTCAGACTATGCACGCTCCTCCGTGTCGAGCCACATAACGTAGGCGTCGAAGAGATTGTTGTAGTACTTCTTCCGTACGCCCGCCACCTTGAAGCCGAAATCCTCGTACATCGAGATTGCGACTTTGTTGGTGGTCTTCACTTCCAGCGTGATGTATTTCGCGCCCTTTTCGCGCGCCTTGCCTATCAGCGTCGCCATAAGGAACTTGCCTATGCCCTTTCCCCTTTCGGAGCTTTTGACGGCGATGTTCGTGATGTGCGCTTCGTCGAGCACGCTGTGGAAACCGCCGTAGCATATCACTTCGTCCCCGCGCGTTCCCACAACGTAAGTCGCTTCGGGGCTGCCCACTTCGGGGATGAACATATTTTCCGTCCACGGCATATCGAAGGCTTCCTTTTCGATTTCCGCCATCTGCCGCAGATGTTCGTATCGCAGCGGTTCAAACCTCATTCGCGTTCCTCTCCGCCTGCGATTTTCTCATATAAAACGGCTCGAACGCGGTGACGAAATCCCCTCTCGCCGCCTTTTCCGCCGCTATGCGCGCCAGCGTATCCGCGCGTCCGCCCGAAGGCGAAAAAAGAAAAATATGCTCTCTTTCCGCGCCCTCCCGCTCTTCCGCGGGGATAAACCCCGTCCTCACGGGGACGCCGTCTTCGCATTCCGCGAAATACAGGTTGCCTCTCCCCGCTTCCACCGCGGCGTACGCTTTCGCTCTATTGTACGCGATGATTTCGAATTCCGTCACCGCAATCTTTGCCGCCCCCGTGCCGCGGCAGAGCGCGGACGCAGTCGCCGCACCTATGCGTATGCCCGTAAACGACCCCGGACCCGTCACCGCCGCAACGGCGTCGATTTCGGAAACGTCGAGCCCCGCCTCTTTCAGAGCGGCGTCGATTTCGGACAGAATTATGAGCGTGTGCCCGTTTTTGCCCGCATCGACGGAACGCGGAAAATTCTCCGCGCCCTTCAAAACGCCTGCCGTAAGCACGTTCTGGGATGTGTCGAGATAAAGAATGTTCATAATCCGCGCACGGAGCGCGCTCACGCTTGGGCTTTCGCCCCGCCCGTACGTTTTTCCCTGCGGATGTCCTTATTTTCGGCACTGTCCGTCACGGTAAACGTCCTTTCGTGCTCTCCGTCAAGGGTTATTCTGACATTTATAATGCGCCCTGTCAAGTCGGTGAACTTGTTCCACTCGATGACTTTCACCGCATTTTCCGGCACGGTGTCCGTGAGTCCGAGCTCCTCACTCTCCTCCGCCGATTCCAGACGGTACATATCCATATGGCACAAAGGAAGCCTGCCGTCTTCGTATACGTTCATAATCGTGAAAGTCGGGCTCGTGACCTCTTCTTTCACTCCGAGCGCCGCGGCAAGCCCTTTCGTGAACGTGGTCTTCCCCGCGCCGAGGTCGCCGTCCAGCAATACGGTTTCGCCGCCCGTCAGCGTGTCCGCCACCTTCTTCGCGAGAGCGAAAGTTTCCTCTTCCGACGCGCTTTCGTACTCTCCCGACAGTTTGTGCCTGAGAGAAGTCCCCTCCCAATGCAGTATTCTGCTCAGCCGCTTGTAAAGCAGGAACGCGAGCAGCGCGATGATTATGTAACGCAGCAGGTTGAACGGCACAATGCCCAGCCCGAGATAAAAGGCGTAAAAGGTGTCCGCCGTGGCATTCGGATAAATGACCGCGCACATCCCCACCAGGGAGTCGAAGTCGCCGTTGAAATACAGCTCCGTATAAAACGGTATGGAGATGTAGCGGTTGACGATGACCGCCGCGGCGGTGGCAAGCACCGTGCCCGTCACAAGTCCCCAGAATGCGTGCTTGCGGTCCTTCTTTACGGCATAGAATATCGCCGCGGGCAGGACGAACACCAGCCCCAGCAGCATATCCGTCAGTTCCCCCACGAACGCGGTGGACGTCAGCGGCAGCTTGAAAAGGCATTTCAGCACTATGACAAGCGCTCCCGCGACGGGTCCCATCGAAAAGCCCGCAAGCAGAGCGGGAAGCTCCGAAAACTGCATTTCGAGGAAACTCGGAAACATAAACGGCAGATTGAACTTCGCCATATAGAGCGCGAAGGACAGAGCCGTGAGCAACGCCAGTTTGGCGACGTAAGCCGCCGACATTTTGAGAGTGATTTTCTTTTTTCCGATTTGCATAGTTCCTCCCGAAGGGCGTCAAAAAGCCCCGATGGTATACAAATCGGGGCAATGCAAAGCAGAATGGATTGCACTTCTTCCATCCGGACTGTACCGTCGGTACGGGAATTTCACCCGTTCGGCTTGCAAAGCAAGTTCGCGGACTATACCGCCGGTGAGGAATTTCACCTCGCCCCGAAGCAACACCATAATATAACCGCGGACGGTTCTTGTCAACAAATCCGCAAAAAAGTTCCCGTCCCGCCCGAAAAAACGCGGAAATGTATGTATTCCGCCCCATCTGACGACAATCTCCGTATGGAAACCCCTTATGTGAACCCGAATATCCCTTCTCACGCCGAAAGCACGGAGCGCACAGCCGCATATTCTGCGGACGACGCCGCCCTCGCGGCGGAATATTCCGCGCTAGAAAATCCCCTCGTGCTCGCCGCGCGCGCTTTCGAATACGGCGAAACGGTGGTGCTCGCCGTCCTCACCGAACCCATCTATCTTTCCAGCGACCGCGCCGCGCTGAAAACCCTGCTCAAAGACAACGCGGAGAAAAACACGGGCAAGTCCGTCGCGGTGTCGTTTGACCTCGAAGTCTACCGCCGCATATCCCGCGATATGTCGGACGGACTGAAAACCCTCCTGCTCAAAAAAGTCCTTGCCTGACGCAAAACCGCCGAAACCATTCTCAAAACGCCGTGAAAGTATAATACTTTTTGCCGTTTTTGAGAATAGTAAAGCGCGCAAACTCTACTGTTTGCGCGCTTTTTGTCAATCCGCCGAAAATTTATTTCGTGGGATAAAACTCTACGTTATCTCCGTCCGTCCACAGCTTTTCGAGGCAGTAGAACATTCTGGTGTCGTCGTTGAAGATGTGCACTATGACGCTGCCGAAATCCAGCACCGCCCATTTGCCCTCGCGCACGCCGTCGCTCCGAAGCGTCGGCACGCCCGCGTCTTCCAGCTTTTCCGAAACGTATTCGGCAAGCGCCTTGACCTGCTTGTTGCTGCGCGCCGTACATATGACGAAGTAGTCCGCGACCACCGTCAGGTGCGACACGTTGAGCACGGTGATGTCGACGGCTTTGCGCTCGTCGAGTTCCTTGCATACTGCGTTTTTGATTTCTTCGGGACTCATTTGTTCTCCTTATTGTGCGCCTTGGCGCGTTTTTCTTTCACGGCTCTCCCCTTTTGCGAGTTCGGGAAGATAAAATTCGACGGCGTCCTCCGTCAGAGGATAGACTTTCCCGCCCTTCTTTTTGAGTTTCAGATAAGTGTACGCCAGCACTTCGCGGAAACCTCTCTCGAAATCCGCGTCCACGGCGGCCCGCAGCTGCGGAATCGGGTCGTATTCCCTGTCGTACGAGGTGCTGTCGGCGGTATATATCAGCCTTTCCAACACGGTCATATCGGGTTTCGCCGTGGTGTGATAGCGGATGGCGCCGAGTATATCCTTGTCCGTTATGCCGAAATCCCTTGCCGCTTTTTCCGCACCGAGGAACTGGTGCAGCACGGGAGTGCCTATGCTGTCCGACGGCACGTCGAGACCGTCCGCGGAAGGACGTTCCTTCGCATTGTCGTGCAGAAGCGCGGCGAGGAACACCTTGTCGAAGTCCTGCCTGAGATTATGGCGCGAGTTGAGGTCAACCGCACGCATAACTGCCTGAACGGAATGCGCGTAGAGCTCCGCGCTCTCCATTCCTTTGAGTTTTTCCGCCGCGGCGGCGTGAGTGCGGAACAAACCGTGAGAAGTTATATATTCCGCCACCTTTGCGGGCACGTCGTCGCAGTCCTCTCCGAGGAGGAATTTCGCCTTTATGCGCCCCGAGGACACGTCTTCGCCGAGAAAATCCAGAAGTATAATCTCTCCGCCGTACTTTTTCAGTGCGGCGTCGCGCTGTGCCGCCGCGTCCCCGCAGCCTTTGCGCGGCGCGACCGCAACGGGACATATTTTCATTATGGCTTCGGGATTGCGCCACGTGTCGAGGTCGCGCAGACTGTCGCCGCCTATGAGGTATATTATGTCCCCGTACTTTCTTTTCATTTCCGCAAGCAGAATGCAGGCGAAATTGTCCTTGCCGCGCCGTTTTTCTTCGTCGTCGACCACGACTTTGCATCCGACGTCGGAAAACGCCAGACGGCAAAGTTCCTCGCGCGTGGCAAAATCCAGAAACCCCGCGCTCTTGTGCGGCGGATAATACGTCGGAAGAATGACCGCGCGTTCCGCCCCCGTGGTTTCCACGGCGCAGCGAAGTGCTTTTATATGTTCGTTATGCGGCGGGTCGAACGCGCCGCCGAAAATCAACGTCGGCATAATTGAATTATACCATCCTGCGGCGAAATTTCAAGCCGCGCCGCCCATTTTCCGCGTCGGAATGCGGCCGCGGTGCGCTTGCGCGCATAAAACGCGGCGTCCGTGTCGAAAATCATCTTATGGCACGCTTTGTAGACTATGCGGCGCTCACGGTCATATCCTTTCTGCTCACGCTCGTGTGGGCAACATTGCTGTTCGACAGCTGGACGGCGGTTTTCGCATTCGCTTCCGCCGCCGCGCTCATAGTGCTGGTCACGGCGGTATACATAAAACGGGGCACGAAAAAACCGTGTTCCTGCGACAGACTGACGATAGAATGCGCCGTCCGCCCGCCGTCCTATCTCATCGGACTGCTGAAATCCGCCGCGGACAATCCCGCCTGCGAATACGGCGCGAATTACGTCCTGACGGCGGACAGCGTAATATTCGCCGCGGTCAAACTCTCCGCGCTGGGGCTGAACGACCTCAACAATCTGCTGACCAAAGCGGACGAACTCGGCAGAAAGCGCATTTTCGTCATCACGCAGTCGGTGGACCGCCGCGCCTATCAGCTGCTGCAATTCCACGAAGTCCGCATCACGGCGGTAAAAATGCGTGCGGTCTACCGCTGGCTGTCAAAGCGCGGCGCGCTCCCGAACCTAAAACGCGTGAAGCAAAAGTTCTCACTCTCCGCGTTTTTCGAAGCCGCGCTGCGCAGAAGCAACTTGAAAAACTATCTGTTTTCGGGCGTGATACTCGTATCCGTCGCCTTCCTCACCCCGCTGAAAATATATTATCTCGTTTTCGGCAGCATATCCCTTTTGATGGCATTGCTCACGCTCACCCCTCTCGGCAAAGGCCATTTCGGCGGCGACAAGATTTTCGACGGACTTTGCGCCGCGCCCGAAACGTCTTCCGAAGGCGAAGGCAACTCCGAAGACGGCGCGGAACCTAGCGAAAATGCAGCCGACAAAGCGGACGGGACACCGTCGGAAGACGGTCGTGGTAACAAATCGGACGGAACGCCCGCCGACGGCGAATGATTTTTGCAAATACAAAAACAAACGCTTAAAACTTTTCCCGCACCGTGTTATATTTTATTTATGGATGAAATAAACAATGCGTACACCGTGCGTAAAATGACAAGTACCGAATACGGTGCCCTCGCCGATTTTACATACCAAGCCATATTTATTCCCGACGGAGCGGTTGCACCGCCCAAAACCATTGTAAATACACCTGAACTGCGCATTTATCACGAAAACTTCGGACAATTGCCGCACGATACGGCTTTTGCCGCCGAATTCAAAGGCAAAGTCGTCGGAGCGGCCTGGGCACGCATAATAAGCGATTACGGTCACGTGAACGAAGATACGCCGTCTGTCGCAATCGCAATGCTCGAAGACCACCGCGGAAAAGGCGTCGGAACGGCGCTTCTCGAAAAACTGCTTGCGGAACTCGGACATTCCGGTATCTCCGCCGCCTCGCTGTCCGTACAAAAGCAAAACCCCGCCGTGCATCTTTACGAAAGATTTGGGTTTGTCACCGTCAAAGAAACGGAGGAGGAATTCGTTATGCTTGTGCGTTTGCCGCAGCAGACGAACGGTCGGTGAAATCACAAAACGGAGATAACCGAAGCGTGTAAACAAAAAAACGGAGCGTCCCGAAGGCGCTCCGTTTTTCAATCCGTCATCCGTCAATCCATCCATTCGAATTCGAGGTCGGAAATGACGACCGTATCCCCTTCCTTCATTCCCTTGCGTTTCAGCTCGTCTATGACGCCGCGGTCTTTGAGCACTTTCTGGAAAAAGGCGAAAGATTCGGGCGAAGAAATGGTGACGTTCTGGATGAGGAAATCCACAAGTCCGCCGTCCACGAGGAATGAGCCGTCGGGCAGGCGCGTTACGGTGAACTTCTGGTCCGACCTCTCTTCCAGCACCGCGTCCGCGGATATGGGCGTACGCGCGGGGGGAGGAAGCTCGTCCACCTTACGCTTCATCACTTTGAGCAGCTCGTCCAAGCCGCTGTATGTGACGGAACTGACGGGATAAACTTCCTTGCCGGTCAGAGTGCGGAGTTTCTCCACGGCTTCGTCCGCGCCGTCGGGGATGAGGTCGGTCTTGGACGCGACGACGATTTCGGGAGTTTCGGCAAGTTTTTCGCTGTACGCGGCAAGTTCCGCGCGTATCTTCACATAGTCGTCGTAAGGTTCTCTTCCCTCGCTGCCCGAAACGTCCACGACGTGCACAATGAGACGGACCCTCTCGATATGGCGCAGAAAATAATGTCCGAGCCCCGCGCCGTCGCTCGCGCCTTCAATTAACCCCGGAATGTCCGCTATGACGAAACTGTCGTCAAACATCTGCACCACGCCGAGGTTGGGATTTATGGTGGTGAAATGATAATTCGCGATTTTGGGCTTTGCCGAAGTGAGGACGGAGAGCAAAGTGGACTTTCCGACATTCGGAAATCCCACAAGCCCGACGTCCGCTATGGTTTTGAGTTCCAGCGTGACCTGCCTTTCCTCCGTGGTTTCTCCCAGCTGCGAAAAACCGGGAGCCTGCCGCTGTGCGTGGGCAAAACGCGCGTTACCCTTGCCTCCGCGGCCGCCCGTAAGCGCGACGAAACGGTCCCCTTCCTCAAAGAGGTCGGCAACGGTTTCTCCCGTGCGCGTATCTTTTATCACCGTGCCGACGGGCACCTTTATCACGAGGTCCTCCCCGCTTTTGCCCGTACAGTTCCGCCCCGCGCCGCTCGCGCCGTTCTCGGCGCGGAAATGCTTTTTGAACTTGAAGTCGACAAGGTTGTTGAGGTTTTTGTCGGCAAGAAACACGATGTTTCCGCCGTTGCCGCCGTCGCCGCCGTCAGGTCCGCCGTTGGGCACGTATTTTTCCCTGTGGAAGGACACGGCGCCGTTGCCGCCGTTGCCCGCTTTTATGAATATCTTTACGTAATCAAGAAACATCGTCTTTCTCCGCCGTGTGCCGCAAAACGCGGACCTTCGTCACAGTTTTCCCGCCGCTTTCAGTTCCTCCGTTATGGCGTGCGCGCTGCGCTTGCCCGCACCCATAGCCAGAATCACCGTTGCCGCGCCCGTCATCGCGTCGCCGCCGGTATAAAGCCCGCGCACGGACGTCCTGCCGCATTCGTCGGCAACGATAGTGCCCTTGGGCGTCGTTTCGAGCTGCGGAAAACTGCGTTTGATTATCGGATTCGGCGTCGTGCCGAGCGCGACAATCACCTCGTCGCAGGAGATGTCGAACTCGCTGCCCGCGACGGGCACGGGTCTGCGGCGTCCGCTCGCGTCGGGCTCGCCGAGCTCCATACGGATGCAACGCATTCCAGCGACCGCCCCGCCTTCGCCCAGAATTTCAACGGGGTTCGTGAGCAACTCGAATTTTATTCCCTCTTCTTCCGCGTGCTCTATTTCTTCCGCTCGCGCAGGCATTTCCGCGCGGCTCCGCCTGTAAACCAGCGTGACTTCCGCCCCCAGCCTGCGGGCAGTGCGCGCGGCGTCCATAGCGACGTTGCCCGCGCCCACGACGACGACGTTCCTGCCGCGCTGAACGGGCGTAACGGCGTCTTTTTCGTATGCTTTCATAAGGTTGACGCGGGTGAGGAATTCGTTTGCGGAGGACACTCCCGAAAGGTTTTCGCCCTTGACGTGCAAAAACGACGGAAGCCCCGCTCCCGTGCCCACGAATACGGCGTCATACTCGCCGAGAAGCTCGTCAAGCATAACCGTTTTGCCGACAACCGTATTCGTTTCTATGTCCACTCCGAGCGCCACGACTTTGTCAATCTCGCGCTGCACCAGACTCTTGGGCAGTCTGAACTCGGGGATGCCGTACACCAACACGCCGCCCGCCTTGTGGAGCGCCTCGAACATAGTGACCCGCACGCCGGCTTTTGCCAAATCCGCGGCACAGGAAAGGGACGCAGGCCCCGAACCGACAACCGCGACGCGCGCGCTCCCGCGCTCTTGCGCGACGGGATGTATGCCCTTTTCCGCCGCATAATCCGCGACGTATCTTTCCAGCGCGCCTATCGCGACGGAACCGCCGAGTTTTTCGCGGCGCACGCAGAACTTTTCGCATTGGTTTTCCTGCGGACACACCCTGCCGCATACGGCGGGCAGATTGTTGTCGGCAAGCAGCCTTTCGGCGGACTTGTCAAGCTCTCCCGCGCGGATGTGCGCGATGAAATCGGGGATATGCACCCCGACGGGACATCCCTTCATACAGGGCGCGTTTTTACAGTTCAGGCACCTTTCCGCCTCGGCAAGCGCAAGTTCGGGGGTGTATCCCAACGCCACTTCGCGGAAATTCTTTATCCTCTCTTCCGGCGGCTGCGCCGGCATAGCGTGTCTTTTGAGGTCGCCCTTCATCTCGCACCTCCCCTGAGCCTGCACATATGCTCGTTTTCCTGCTCTCTGTATGTGCGGGAACGCTGTATCGCCTCGTCGAAATCCACCTTGTGCCCGTCGAATTCGGGTCCGTCGATACAGGCGTACTTTATCTCACCGCCCACGGTAAGACGGCAGCATCCGCACATTCCCGTGCCGTCGACCATAACGGGGTTCATACTGACAATGGTCGGAATGCCGAACTCCGCCGTGACAGCACACACCGCACGCATCATCGGCAGAGGTCCTACGGCAAGCACCGCATCGTAACGGACGCCGCGTTCGAAAAGGTCGCGCGCAACGTCGGTCACAAACCCTTTCCGTCCGCTCGACCCGTCGTCGGTAATGACGTAGAAGTCACGCGCAAACGTGCGGAACTCCTCCTCGTAAATGATGAGCGACTTGTTGCGTGCGCCGACGATTACGTCCGCGGGTCTGCCTTCTGCGGCAAGCTGTTTTGCCTGCGGATAAATGACCGCGCTCCCTATGCCGCCTCCGACCAGAAGAATGTCTTTATACTCCGACAGGTCGGTGGGATTTCCGAGCGGTCCGACAAAGTCCGCAAGACGGTATCCGACTTCGCACCTCGCGAGCAATGCGGTCGTGTAGCCGACTTCCTGCACCAGAATGCATACCGTGCCCTTTTCGCGGGAATAATCGCAGACGGTGAAAGGCACTCTCTCTCCGTCCTCGTCCACGCGCAGAATGACGAATTGACCCGCACGGCAATGCTTTGCGACGTCGGGAGCGTAAACGACGTATTCGTTCACTCTCTCCGCAAGCGTCCTTTTGGCAACAATTTCGTATTTCTCCATACTTCCTCACACGCCCGCGCGCATTATGCGCGACGAACAAATCTGACGCGGAAAACGGGAAAAGTATTCTCATTTTCCGCAAAATGTATTATACTTTTTGCTGATTTTGATAATACTTGCACACTTCCGTGAGCTTGCACTCCGCGCAATTCGGCTTCTGGGAGTGACAGACGTAACGCCCGTGAAAAATGAGCAGGTGATGCAAGTGGCTCCACTTGTCTTCGTCAAACGCCGCCATAAGCTGCCTTTCCGTTTCCTCGGGCGTCTTCGCCGAAACGATGCCGATGCGGTTGGACACCCTGAAAACGTGCGTATCCACCGCTATTGCGTTGCCGCCGTACGCCACGGCGTAGACCACGTTCGCGGTCTTGCGCCCCACTCCGCGCAGTTTCATCAGTTCTTCGCGCGTGGTCGGCATCCCTCCCATTTCGATTATGCTCGCGGACGCTTCCTTTATGGCTTTCGCCTTGTTGTGATAAAACCCGCAGGAAAAGATGTGTCTTTCCAGCGCCTCCACGGGCATTGCGGCGAAATCTTCGGGCGTGGACGCGATTTTGAACAGCTTGTCCGTAATCATATTCACGCGCTTGTCCGTGCACTGCGCGGACAGTATGACCGCGACAAGCAGCTGAAAGGGCGTGCCGAAATCCAGCTCGCAGTCCGCTCCGCCGTGCATTTGTTCAAGCAATCCGTAAATTTTTTCGTTGGTCGCATTCACGCGAACATTATTGCACACTTCCGCGCTCTTTGCAATCTATTCCGCGGCCCGATGCACAAAAACCGCCTTCTTTTGCGCTCCGTTTTTTCTCTTTTGCTCCTTGGACACCTTCGCCGCGCAGACTTATGCCGCTACGGCGAAGCGGCGGGCTACATCCGCCTCGCCGCTCCGCTCTCCGTAATGTAGAAAAATCCGATTGCCGATGTGAGCCGCATCCTTTCCAGAATCGCTCTCGCCTGTCCGAGGTTTTTCACCAGCAGTTTGACCGACAGCCCGCAGCCTGTCCCCGCGGATGACGGGGTGTTGATGATGCGCGCGGGTATGCGGTAGGTCGCCAGCTCCTCGTAAAAACGCATGGCATCGGAGCGCGAACGGAACGCAATAAAGAATTCTCTCATAAACCCCTCCGAATATTGTATGTATCCGTCCGCTAATATACAATACTGACGGATTTTTTCTTTTGACACACTCCCCTGCGTATCACACGGGAACGCGCGGGCATATCCTATTGCGGAGGAAAATATGATTTATCTCGACAATGCCGCAACTTCGCATTTCAAACCGCAGGGCGTGCTCGACGCGCTGACATACGACCTCGCCCATTCCGCAAACAGCGGAAGAAGCGGACACAAATACGCGCTGGACGCGGCGATGAAAATCGAGGATTGCAGGCGCTTTCTGCTCTCCGCGCTCGGCGCGCCGGAGGGGGAATACGGCATTGCGTTCACGAAAAACTGCACCGAAGCGCTCAACCTCGGCATTTTCGGTTTCCTGCGCGAAGGAATGCGTGTGGTGACGACGGCTTACGACCACAATTCCGTCCTGCGCCCCCTCTTTGAGCTCCAAAAACGCGGCAAAATCGAGCTTATGGTGGTTGACCCGGCCGACAACGGCTTTGTCACGCCGGAACATCTCGACACCGCAATGCAGAATGCGGATTTCTGCGCGGTGAGCGCCGCCTCGAACGTGACGGGAGCGCGGATAAATCTGAAAGCGCTTGCGGAATCGGCGGCAAAATACGGCACGGTGACCCTCGTCGACGGAGCGCAGGCGGTGCCGCTCGTCGAAATCGATATGAAAAAACTCGGCTTCGATATGCTCGCGCTGCCGGGACACAAAGGGTTGCACGGACCGCAGGGCACGGGATGTCTGCTATTCCGCACCGACCTCAGGCTCCAACCCCTGGTTATGGGCGGCACGGGAACGGCGTCGGACAGCACCTATCAACCCACCGAACCGCCCGAAGCGCTGGAAGCGGGGACGCTCTTTGCGGGCGGCATCGCCGCGCTGCACGCGGGCGCGAAATGGAGTTTTGCCGAACGCTCCCGCAACGCTCCGCACGTCAGAAGGCTTGCGGAAGAGCTCACGGAATATCTCAAAGGGCTTGACGCGGAAGTCTACACCAAGGACCCCTCCCTCGGCGTCGTGTCCTTTAATCTCAAAAGCAAAGAGAGCTCTTTTGTGGCAAATGCGCTGGCGGAAAGGGATTTTGCCGTGCGCGGCGGACTGCATTGCGCGCCTCTTGCGCACCGCGCTCTCGGAACGTCCGAACGCGGCGCCGTGCGCGCAAGCATAGGCACGGACAACACGGAAAAAGACATTTACCTTTTCGTCGCGGAACTCGAAAGGATAAACGTGCTCCGAAGATAGTCTTCCCGTGCGGACATATGCGGAAAGGCGGCGCAATGCGCCGCCTTTGTTTTCCGTGCCTCACGGCATACGGCACCGGGAAGCGCGCGTTCCGCACGAAAAGTCTTTTATGAGCTTTTTACAGCCTGAACACGCGCACTCCGTCCACAACGCGCGACGAGGCGACGATAATGCGCTTCGCCTCGCGCGGAGTCAACGCGGAATACCTCTCGTGCAGCAGACAGCACGCGCCCGCAACGTACGGCGCGGACACCGACGTGCCGGACATCATCGCGTAAGTTCCGCCCGCATCCACGCCGCGCACCGCGACGCCGGGAGCGTACATGTCGGGACGGTACACCCCCTGATATACGCCGGATGACGAAAACGGGGCGACTTTCAGGTGTTCGTCCACCGCACCGACGGTGATGACTTCGCCGCTCACCCCCGGCGATTTCAGCCCGCCGACGCCGCTGTTGCCCGCCGCGCACACCACCGTTATCCCGCTTCGCGCAAGCATTTCCGCGCCGAGTTTAAGAGGGTCGGCGGAGGCAAGCGGGTCCGCGCCGAAACTCATACAAGCGACTTTCACGTTCAGTCTGCGGAAATTGTCGTAAAGCCATTGCATCCCTTCGAGTATGGTGAACGCCCCCGTTTCTCCCGAAGCGGAAATGACCTTTACGGACACGACGTCCGCCTGCGGCGCCACGCCGTGCACCTCACCCGCCGAAAGGATGCCGTTGCCCGCCGCGACGCCCGTCACGAACGTGCCGTGACCGTTGTCGTCGTACGGAAACTCTTTCCCGCCCACGAAATCGCGGAATTCTTTCACGCGGTCGCGAGGAATGCTGATGTCGGAATGCGGCGAAACCCCCGTGTCGAGCACGCAGAGAGTGACCCCGCGCCCCGTCAGCCCTTTAGCGGAAAAAATCTCCGCTTCCGCGTTTGCCGCCGCATAACTTGCGCCGACGTCCGCGGAAAGCCCGTCCTCCGACGCGCCTGACGCGCTCTGCTTCGCTTCGCCGTCATTTTCGGCCGTTTCCCCGGCCGCGCCACCGCCGCGCGTATCGAGGGCGTCCAGCGCGCTCACGCGACCGCTTGCCGAAACGGACACCACCTCGTGCATTTCCGCAAGCCGCACCGCGTCCTTTCTGTCGCACCTAAGCCCCAGCGCGCTGATAAACGGAAACATCGCCGCCACTTTGAAATGGCGCGCTATGTAACCCAACTGCCACGGGTTGCGCACCCGCACCACCGCGTCCGCCTCGCCTCCTGCGGCAAGTACGCTTACAAGTCCCTCGTCAAGTTTTTTCATACTACCTCAACATCCCTATTATTTCGCGCATACGGCGCACCTGCTCCGCAGTCATATACGGCGCCGCCATACGGCAGAACTCGTCGAGCCTGTCAACGTCGAGAAGCCCCTGCGCCCTGAGGGAAGACGCTTCGCGCATAAGCTCCTCGGACAGCTCCTCCCTGCTCATTGTCGAATACTGCGCCGCGCGTTCCGCCACATCCTGCGGAATGTCGCCCGGCACACTTCCGTCCGTGCGTCCGCCGTTCTGCGGCCGACCGTATCCGCCGCCCTCTCCGCCGACGCCGTAACGTGTTCCGAAGCCGCCGTAGCGCACTTCGCCCTCAGATGAGTAACCGCGGTTGTCCGAACCGCCGTAGTTTCGGTAATCGTTCATTGCCACCTCCGTCACAATCATAATATGACGGCATATATTGAATTGCGTGAGGTGGATATGAACGCGGATATGAACACCTTGATGGCTCTGATGTCTATGATGAACAAACCGCCGTCGCAGGACGGCGGGAATCCGATGCAGACGATGCTGCCGCTGATTATGGGAATGATGGGCGGACGCGGCGCGGAAAACGCGGGCGCGGACGGAGGCGCACAGGGCGGAAACGCAATGCTGAAAATGCTGCCTATGCTGATGAATATGATGCGCGGAGGAAATCCCTTCCCCGCGGGCGGCGCGGACGGGGGTCAATCCTCAGGCGAAGAACGGCAGCAGAACGGCGACAGACGGGACGGAGAAAACGGAGCCCGTCCTTTCGCCGCGGAAGACGGGCGCGCCTCGCCGCGCGCGCAAGAGCGCGCAAAACCGCCGTACGCACGCACGCCCTTTTCGGAGATAGGGTTTGCGGGAGCGGAAGTGCGCGGTTTTATGGAAACTCTGTGGCGGATAAGGCGGAACGTCTGAAAACACCGCAGACTTTTCGGGAAACGGAAAACAAAAGAGCCGCGCTTTTGCGCGGCTCGGTTCGGCTTTTTTAGGTTGTCAGAAGATAACGTCGTTTTCGTAAAGCGGATGCGCCTCGCACAGCGCGAGCACCTTTTCGGTCACGCGGGGAATAGCTTCCTCCCCGTTCTTTATGATGTCCGCAATACAGCCGCCGATAACTTTCATATCCTCTTCTTTCATACCGCGGGTGGTGACTGCGGGAGTGCCGATACGCACGCCGCTGGTGACGAAAGGCTTTTCGGGGTCGTTGGGCACGGCGTTTTTATTGACGGTGATGTGCGCTTCGTCCAGCCATTTTTCGAGCTGTTTGCCCGTGACTCCCGTGCCTACGAGATTGAGCAGCATAAGATGGTTGTCCGTGCCGCCGCTGACGAGGTTTATGCCCTCCGAAAGCAGAGTGTCGGCGAGCGCCTTCGCGTTCTTGACCACCTGCACCTGATACTCTTTGAATTCGGGAGTGAGCGCTTCCTTGAACGCGACCGCCTTCGCCGCGATGATGTGCATAAGAGGTCCGCCCTGCGAGCCGGGGAAAATGATTTTGTCGATGCGCTTTGCGAGCTCTTCGTCGTTGGTCATAATAAGACCGCCGCGGGGTCCGCGCAAAGTCTTGTGCGTCGTAGAGGTGATGAAATCCGCATACGGCACGGGAGAAGGATGTACGCCTGCGGCGACGAGCCCCGCGATGTGCGCGATGTCCACCATAAAGTATGCCCCGACTTCGTCCGCTATGGCGCGGAACTTGTCGAACTCTATCGTGCGCGCATACGCCGACGCGCCCGCAACGATGAGTTTCGGCTTGTATTCCAGCGCCTTGGCGCGCACGTCGTCGTAATTTATCCTGCCCGTTTCGGGGTCGAGCCCGTAGGACACGAAGTTGAAAAGTTTTCCGCTGAGGTTGACGGGAGAACCGTGGGTGAGATGTCCGCCCTCGGACAAAGACATTCCGAGCACGGTGTCGCCGGGTTGCAGAACCGCATAGTAGACCGCGAAATTGGCGTTTGACCCGCTGTGTGCCTGAACGTTTGCGAATTTCACTCCGAAGAGCTCTTTCGCGCGCTCTATGGCAAGCTCTTCCGCACGGTCGACGAACTGGCATCCGCCGTAGTAACGCTTGCGGGGATAGCCCTCCGCGTATTTGTTGGTGTAAAAGCTGCCCGCCGCCGCCATTACCGCGGGGGAAACTATGTTCTCGCTGGCGATGAGTTCGAGATTGTGCTGCTGACGGTGAAGTTCCTCCACCATGGAATCATAAAGTTCGCCGTCCACGGCTTTGATGCATCTGAGGTCTACCATACGTTCTCCTTTTGTGATGTGACGGGGAAAAGCCCCCGTAAAAAAGTCAAGCCCGCATAAGCGGGCGTTGCTTTACAGGTTTTTGTCGAGCGCCGCCGCAAGCTGCGCTTTCTGACGGAAGCCAATCATTTTGTCCACGACTTTGCCCGCCTTGAACACGAACACGGCGGGAATGGTCATGATTCCGAACCTTTCCGCCAGGTCGGGACAGTCGTCCACGTTGACTTTGCCGACGACGGCCTTGCCGACGTAATCGTTCGCCACGTCTTCCACGACGGGACCGAGCATCTTGCAGGGACCGCACCAGCTTGCCCAGAAATCCACCATAACGACGTCGTTGGAAGCGATGATGTCATCGAAATTGTCGCTCGTGATTTTCACGCAATTTTCGTTCATTTTTTTCTCCTTCCGGCTTATTGCCGTTCAGCATTATGCTGCGAGTTGTTTACGTTTTTATTCCCGTCTTCCGCAGGTGCGGCGCTCTCCGCGCTCCGCTTTGCCGCCTCTCCCGAAAGAGCGGACGGCGGCGGACAAATTTCCACCATCTGCGGTGCAAACCCTTTGCGCTTCCTGATAACGAAACGGTCGAGAAGGAAGGCTATCACAAACCCCGCAACCAATCCGCCGACAGCCAGAAGAGCCTGCGCAAGTTCGCTGAGCAGCGACCCCGCGCCCACGCCTATTCCGACGAGTACAAGGGGTATTATATAGACTATGAGCGCGGCTGTCAACACAAACCTCTCCCCCATACGCACGCTGACGAAATCTCCGACAACCGCACCGAGAGTGTTCTCGATGACAATCTGAACTTTCATTCCGTCCTTTGTCACGGCGCACATATGACAGCTGTCGCACGCGCTCTTTCTGTCGAACTGTACGGTGGCTTTTCCGCCTTTGACTTTCGTGACGACGCCGCGCTCGGTCATTCTTTCACCGCCGCCGCGACGGCCGCCGCCGCACACGCAAAACTCTCGCCCGTCGCCATATTTTTGAGGGTGACTTCGCCGCGGTCCAGCTCGTCGTCGCCTATGACCGCAGCATAACGCGCACCGCACTTGTCGGCGTATTTCATCTGCGCTTTGAGCCCTCTTCCCATAAGGTCGAATTCCGTCTTTATTCCCTCTTTGCGGAGCATTGCCGCAAAGCGCGGGGCGAATTCCTCGGCGCGCGCGCCGAGAGCCGCGATATACACGTCCGTCCTTTCCGGCTCCGCACGCAGAGCCCCCGTGTTTTCAAGCACGAGCAGCAGCCTTTCCAGCCCCAGACCGAACCCGACCGCGGGGGTGGGCTTGCCGCCGACTTCCTCCACGAGATGGTTGTATCTGCCGCCGCCGCACACCGTCCCCTGCGCTCCGATGTCCTCTGACACGAATTCGAACACCGTACGGGTGTAATAGTCCAGCCCGCGCACGATGGACGGATTGACCTCGAACGGGATGCCGAGCCCTCCGAGTATCGCCTGCACTCCCGCAAAGTGCGCCTTGCAGTCGTCGCAGAGATAATCCGTGATTTTGGGTGCTCCCGCGGTGATGCGCCTGCATTTCTCTTCCTTGCAGTCGAGGATGCGCAGCGGATTGCGGTCGAAACGGTCGCGGCAGGACGCGCACATATCGGCAAGATTGTCGCCGATATACTTTTTGAGGGCGGCATTGTATTCCGCACGGCAGGTGCGGCAGCCTATGCTGTTGATGTTCAGTTTCAGCGCGTTAAGCCCCGCGGACGTAAGAAAGGTGTGCGCAAGCGCGATGACCTCCGCATCCGCGGCGGGAAGCTCGCTTCCGTACAGCTCGACTCCGAACTGGTGATGTTCGCGCAGTCTGCCGTTCTGGGGACGTTCGTAGCGGAACACCGACGCCAGATAGTACGCTTTCATCGGCAGTCCCTGCTGCGCAAGCCCGTTTTCGATGAATGCGCGCGCAACGCCAGCCGTCCCTTCGGGGCGCAGAGTCATACTGCGGTTCCCCTTGTCGAGGAAGGTGTACATTTCCTTGTTGACGATGTCCGTGGTTTCGCCCACTCCCCTGGTGAAAAGTTCGGTATGCTCGAAAGTGGGGGTGCGCATCTCGCGGAAACCGAAAAGCGCGGCGACTTCTCTCGCCTTGTTCTCGACCCAATGCCACTTGTAGGCATCCTGCGGCAGCATATCCTTTGTGCCCTTGGGGATAGCAATCATATTCCCTCCGTCCGCCGCCTCCCGCGGCGCATAATCGGCTCAAAACGGTGTTCAACGCGCGTTTTGCGCAGCTGAACACCGCTTTTGCGTCAAAATATTGTGTTTCCTCAGAGAATGTATTTCCTGAGCGACGCGGCTCGCAGCGACGTGGCGAGATGCGCCGTCACATAGTCCTTGTCGATGTGTATCTCCTTGGTTTCGTTGTCGTCCGCTTCGTAAAGCACGTCTTTCAGAAGATGTTCCAGCACTGCGTGCAGACGGCGCGCGCCGAGGTTTTCGCTGTTCTCGTTTTCGTAATACGCCGTGCGCGCGATTTCGCGGATGGCGTCCTCCGTGAAGTCCAGTTCCACACCGTCCACGCCGAGCAACGCCTTATACTGTTTCAGCACCGCGTTGTCTGGCTCGGTGAGTATCTTGACGAAGTCGTCTTCCGTGAGGTTGTCCAGCTCCACTCTGATGGGGAAACGCCCTTGCAGTTCGGGGATGAGGTCCTCCATCTTGGACATATGGAACGCGCCCGCCGCGATGAACAGTATGAAGTCGGTGCGTATAGAACCGTACTTGGTCTGCACCGTGCTGCCTTCGACTATGGGCAGAATGTCCCTCTGGACGCCTTCGCGCGACACGTCGTGTCCCTGGTCCCTGCCCGCGCGCGCCGCAACCTTGTCTATCTCGTCGAGGAAGACCACGCCGTCCTGCTCCGCACGCGCAAGCGCTTCGGACGTGATGGCGTCCTGGTCGACCATCTTCTCCGCCTCCTGGTTGACGATGAAATCCATCGCCTGCTTGACGGTGAGCTTCCTCTTCTTTTTCTTGACGCCCATCATACCCCCGAAAATGTTTCCGAGGTCGATTTCGTTGCCGGGAGCGTTGCCGGGAGTGAGCTGTATGGGCTTGGGCTGCTGTTTTATCTCCATCTCGATGGTGATGCCGTCGAGATGTCCCGCGCGTATCTCGCTGAGCAGTTCTTCTTTAAGCTGCGCGTCGGACTTGTCCGAGGTGTACACCTTTTTGCGGATGGGCAGAAGCAGCTCGACGAGGTTGTTCTCCGCGATTTCCGTCGCGCGGGGCATAACCTCTTTGAACTTTTCTTCCTTGACCATACGCACGGAAACCTCGACAAGGTCGCGGATGATGCTTTCCACGTCCCTGCCCACATAACCGACTTCCGTGAATTTGGTGGCTTCCACCTTGACGAAAGGCGCGCGCACGAGTTTCGCGAGCCTGCGCGCGATTTCCGTCTTACCCACGCCCGTGGGCCCTTTCATAAGAATGTTCTTGGGCGTGATTTCTTCCCTCATTTCCTCGGGAAGACGGCTCCTTCTGTAACGGTTGCGCAGCGCGATTGCCACCGCTATTTTCGCATCCTGCTGCCCTATGATATATCTGTCCAGTTCTTTGACGATTTGTTTGGGTGTAAGTTCCATATCCTTTCTCCTCAGACCGTCTCGACCGTGATGTGGTCGTTGGTGAAGACGCAAAGCTCCGACGCGATTTTGAGCGCGCGCACCGCAATCTCTTTCGCGTCGAGGTCCGTCGCGCCGGCAAGCGCGCGTGCCGCCGCAAGCGCGTAATTTCCGCCGCTGCCTATCGCGCATATGCCGCTTTCGGGCTCAATGACCTCGCCGCTGCCGGACACGATGTAAAGAGAGTTCGCATCCGCTACGATAAGCAGCGCTTCCAGCTTGCGGTACATCTTGTCGCTGCGCCAGAGTTCCGCGAGTTCGACCGCGGAACGCATAAGGTTTCCGCTGTATTTTTGCAGCATTTCCTCGAACTTTTCCGAAAGCGCGAACGCGTCGGACACCGAACCCGCAAAGCCGATGACGACTTTGTCGTTGTATATGCGCTTCACCTTGACGGCGTTGCCTTTCATAATGACGCTTTCGCCCATAGTGACCTGTCCGTCGCCCGCTATGGCGGTCATTCCGCCCCTTTTGACGGCACAGATGGTCGTTCCTCTGAATTCCATAAACACCTCCGCCGGATGTCCCGGCACGGTCTGCGGTGAGTTTTCCGCAGAGCCGTATTTCAGTCGCGGTACCGCATTTCGTCCGCAAATCGGATTATATCACGCACGGCGCGGTCGCGATAGTATTTTTTACGTTCTTTTTTGCCCACATTCCCCGCGTACGGCAGCAGCCCGAAATTTGCGTTCATAGGCTGAAATCCCGTGCCAGCGGAAGCGACGTAACGGCACAACGCGCCCGTAACCGTCGTCGCGGGAGGCACCGCCGCGCTCTCCCCTCTGAGCTCTCTCGCGAGGGATACCGCCGCGACAAGCCCGCTCATTATGCTCTCGACATAGCCTTCCACGCCCGTGAGCTGTCCCGCCGCGTACAATTTATTGTCGCCCGCGAACCTGAAATTCGCATTAAGACAGCCGTCCGAATTGAGATACGTGTTGCGGTGCATAACGCCGTAGCGGAGATATTCCGCCTCCGCAAGCGCGGGTATCATACCGAACACCCGTTTCTGCTCGCCGAAAGTCAGGTTGGTCTGAAAGCCGACTATGTTGTAGCAGTCGCCCGCCGTATTCTCGCGGCGCAGCTGCACGACGGCGTAAGCGCCCTTCCCCGTGGCGGGGTCGCGCAGCCCTACGGGGCGCAGCGGACCGAAACGCATAGCGTCCTCTCCCCGCCTCGCAATCTCCTCTATGGGCATACACCCCTCGAAAAGCTCCTTCCTCTCGAAGTCTTTCAGCACCACGGTTTCAGCCGCGACCAACGCTTTGCGGAACGCCAGATACTCCTCTTTTTCCATCGGGAGGTTGAGATAATCCTCCCCGCCCTTGCCGTAACGTCCGCCGAAATAGGCCCGGCGCATATCCACGGAGGAAAACTCGACTATGGGAGCGACCGCGTCGTAAAAGTGCAGATTCTCCTCTCCCGTAAGTTCCGCAAGCCTTGCCGCGAGCGCGTCCGACGTGAGCGGACCCGTAGCGACGACGGCGGGTCCCGAAGGCAGTTCCGTCACCTCTTCCCGCACAAGTTTGAAACGCGGATGAGAAAACAGCTCCTTTTCCACCGCCGCGGAAAACTTCGCCCTGTCCACCGCAAGCGCGCTGCCGGAAGGCACTCTGCACTCTCTCGCCGCCGCAAGCAGACGGCAGCCGAGCGCGTCGAGCTCCTCCTTGAACGTGCCGGAAGCGGTGTCGCCGCTCTTGGATTTGAGAGAGTTTGAACACACAAGTTCCGCAAGCGCGTCCGTGGAATGCGCGCCCGTCATACGCACGGGGCGCATTTCGTACATCTTCACGCCGAAACCGCGGGACAGCAGCTGCAAGGCGGCTTCGCACCCCGCAAGCCCTCCTCCGACCACGGTCACGACGTCGTTCATTTCTTATCTCCGTCCGCTTCGGCGGGAGCCGCCTCGCGGTGTCCGCATTGCTTGTTCATACAGACGTAAGTCTTCTTCTCGCCCCTGCCCGAAACGCGCATTGCGCCGCCGCAGTCCGGACAAAGTTTGGGCGCGGGCAGGTCCCAGCTGGTGAAATCGCACTTGGGATAATTGTCGCAGCCGTAAAACACCTTGCCCGCCCTGCTCGTCTTTTTGACGACGTCGCCGCCGCACTTGGGACATTTGCCCACGACTTCGACGATACGCTTGATGTTTTTGCATTCGGGATAGTTGGGACAGGCAAGGAATTTGCCGTACTTGCCGTCCTTTATCACCATCTTCGCGCCGCACTTGTCGCAAATCACGTCGCTCTCTTCGTCGGGCAGACGCCCGCCGCCCGCGGAATGATAGGCGCGGTCGATGAACTTCTGCAACCGCGGATAAAACGCCCCGATGAGCTCCTGCCACTGCTGTCCGCCGTCCGCGACTTTGTCCAGCGCGCCTTCCAGCCTTGCGGTGAAGTTGAGGTTCATAATGTCGGGGAAGTTCTTTTCCATATACTCGCAGACTATCTCGCCAAGCTGCGTAGGTTTGATGAATTTCTGCTCCTTTTCGGTATACTCGCGCTTTGCGAGCACGGAAATTATGGACGCGTAAGTGCTGGGGCGGCCAATGCCGTTCTCTTCCATTGCCTTGACGAGCGTCGCGTCGTTGTAACGCGCAGGGGGCTTGGTGAACTTCTGCTCGCTCGAAACGTCGTCGAGGACGAGTTTTTCGCCCTCGTTGAGGTCGGGAAGGGTGTCCATTTCGTTCTGCTTGTCCTCGTCGTTTTCGGCGGTGGAAGTGTATACGGCGGTGAACCCCTTGAACTTCACGCTCCTGCCCTTCACCACGAAACCGAGCTTCGACTCCGCGCCCTCTCCCGCGATATGCACGCGCATTGTGTTGTACTGCGCGCTCTTCATCTGCGACGCGAGAAAACGCTCGTAAATGAGCTTGTAAAGGCGGAACTGGTCGCGGTCTATCTTGCCTTCCAGCGATTTGGGGGTGCGTTCGAGCGAAATGGGTCTTATCGCCTCGTGCGCGTCCTGCGCGTTGTCGCTGGTCTTGTAGACGTTGGGCGTGTTCGGAGCATATTCCTTGCCGTAATGCTCCGTGATGAACGCAAGCGTGCCGCGCGCGAAGTCGGGCGACACCCTGACGCTGTCCGTGCGGATGTAGGTGATGAGGGCGTGCAGCCCCTCTCCGCCTATGTCCACGCCTTCGTAAAGCTGCTGCGCCACGCGCATAGCCCTGTCCGCCGCCATATTCAGCTTATGGTTCGCCTCCTGTTGCAGCGTGCTTGTGGTGAACGGAGGCGCGGGACGCGCCGTGCTCACGCTCTTTTTGACTTCGTCAACGGTATAGTGCGACCGCCGCATAATGTCGGTTATGCGGTTTGCCGTATCTGCGTTGTCCACTTTCAGCTTGTCGCCGTCGAGGTCGTTGAACGCCGCTTTGAATATGTTAGCCTTCGTGCGCGGCGCGCCCTCTTTCAGCAGCATTGCGAAAATGTTCCAATACTCCTCGGGCTTGAAATTCCTGATTTCGTTCTCGCGGTCGACAATCATTTTCAGCGCGGCGGACTGCACCCGTCCCGCCGAAAGCCCGGATTTCTTCCCCGCCTTTATCTTGCGCGAAAGAATGGGCGAAATCTTGTAGCCGACGAGCCTGTCCAGCACCCTCCTCGCCTGCTGCGAGTCCACGAGGTTCATATCTATCTCGCGCGGGTTCTCCATCGCCGCGCGCACCGCTTTCGGCGAAATCTCGTTGAACTCTATCCTCACCTTGTCCCCCTTTATGCCGAGGGTGTTTTTGAGGTGCCAGCTGATGGCTTCGCCTTCGCGGTCCGGGTCCGTCGCGAGATACACTTTGTCATACTTCCCGACAGCCTGCGAAAGGCGTTTTATCGTTTCCTCTTTGTCGGGCGTGACGATATACTGCGGCTTGAAACCGTATTCGACGTCAATGCCGAGAGTCCTCTGCGGCAGGTCGCATACGTGTCCTTTCGAGGCAAGCACGGTTGCGTCCCCGCCCAGATATTTCTGGATTGTCTTTGCCTTGGAAGGCGACTCGACTATGATAAGCTGTTTCATTCTTTCTCCTTTCGGTTCAGCACAATGCGTAATGATTGCCGCCCGTCTGCACGAGCGCGCCCGCAAGTTCCAGCCCGACAAGCGCACCCGAAAGCTCCGACGCGGTCAGTCCCGTGTCGGCGAGCAGTTCCTCGAAATGCTTTTCTCCGTCGTGCAGGCTGTCGAGAATAAGACTTTCCGTCATATCGAACTGCATCGGCTCTTCTTCACTCTTTTCGGTGGGTGCCATGCGGTAATAGGACAGAACGTCTTCGGGCGAAAGCGTGAGAGCGTGCGGCATTGTGCGCAGCAGCGCGTTGGTGCCTCTGCTCTCCTGCGAATATACGTTGCCGGGGATGACGAAAAGGTCTCTCCCCTGTTCCACGGCGGTGTTCGCCGTGATGAGCGAACCGCTCTTTTCGGCGGCCTCGGGCAGAAGCACGCCGCGGCAAAGTCCGCTGATTATCCTGTTGCGCTCGGGGAACCTGTACGGCATCGGATGGGTGCCGGGAGCGTATTCGGACAAAATCAATCCGCCGCTTGTCAGCACCGCCCTGTAAAGTTCGCGGTTTTCTGCGGGATAACACACGTCCACCCCGCAGCCGAACACGGCAACGGTGGGCGCTCCGCTCTCCACGCACGCCCTGTGCGCACAGGAATCAATGCCTCTCGCAAACCCCGAAACCACGGTTATGCCCGCGCGTGCGAATTGCCTTGCAAACTCGTCGGCGAGTTTCGCTCCGTAACGCGTCGGGCGGCGCGTGCCGACTATGGCGAGCGAAAACGTGTTCAGCAGCGACGCGTTTCCCTTGGTGAACAACACGGCGGGGCGCGCGTCCGTTTCGCGCAGCAGGTCGGAATATTCGTCGTCGAGATAAGTCACCCAGCCTATCCCTTTGTCCGCAAGTTCGTCAAAATAACGGTCCGCGCCGGATACGAAATTAAAGAAGTCGGTCGCGCTCTCGCCGAGAGCCGCGCACACCTTCGGGCGGAGTTCCGCCGACAGCAGTCCCGACGGCACGGGCGTGAGCGACAGCAAATGCTCCCTGCGCGAGGGAGTGAGTTTGTCCGTCCTTTGCAGCGCGACGAGCACTGCGGTTTCGGCGTCGCGTCCGTTCATCAGATATACTTCCTTTCCGTATTACGGTATTGTATCGCTTCCGCGATATGCTTGGGCAGAATGTTTTCCTCCCCTTCCAGGTCGGCTATCGTGCGCGCCACTTTTAAGATGCGCGTGGTCGCGCGTGCGGTCAGCCCCATTTTGTCGAACGCCTTTTTGAGCAGGCGCTCTCCGTTTTCGTCGACCGCACAATACTTCGCAATGTCCTTTGCGGTCATCTGCGAATTGGTGGCGATGTCCCTGCCTTCGAAACGTCTGCGCTGTACGGCGCGGGCGCGTTCCACCCTTTCCTTCACTTCCGCCGAAGTTTCGCCGCGCTCTCCGCCGCGCAATTCGGCATATTCCACTCCGTCCACCTCTATCTGCAAGTCTATCCTGTCCAGCAGCGGACCGCTGAGCTTGGACATATACGCGTGTATCTGCGCCGCGGTGCAGCGGCAGGTCTGCGTGCGGGAGCCGTAATTGCCGCAGGGGCACGGGTTCATACTCGCCACCAGCATAAAGTTGGCGGGATATTCCACGGAATGCATAACGCGCGCGACGGTCACTTTCTTGTCTTCGAGAGGCTGCCGCAGCGTTTCCAGCGCGTGACGGCTGTATTCGGGCATCTCGTCGAGGAAAAGGACCCCGTTGTGCGCAAGGCTCACCTCGCCGGGTCTCGCCTTCGCGCCGCCGCCTATGAGCGCGGGCACCGTAGCCGTGTGGTGCGGCGTCCTGAACGGACGCACCGCGACAATGCCTTCCGACCCGTCGAGTATCCCCGCAACGCTGTGTATTTTCGTCACTTCCACCGCTTCGGCGAAAGTCATATCAGGCATTATGGTGGGCACGCACCTCGCAAGCATTGTCTTGCCCGCGCCGGGAGGCCCCGACATCAGCACGTTGTGCCCGCCCGCGACGGCTATTTCCAGCGCGCGCTTCGCCGCCGCCTGTCCCTTGACGTCCGCCATATCCACATCGTAGCGCAGGGTTTTCCGCGCCGCTTCGAAACCGCGCTTCGCCACTGGTTCTGCGGGCGCGCCGTTTAAAAACTCCACCACTTCGCGCAGGTTGCCGAACGCATACGCCTCTATTCCGTCTATATAACCCGCTTCCGCCGCATTCGCCGCAGGCAGAATGAACTTTTTCTCTCCCTTCTGCATAGCGGAAATTAGCAGCGGCATAACGCCGTTCACGTGGCGCAAATCGCCGTTGAGGGCAAGCTCGCCTATCATCACGAAGTCCTTATACAGTCTGCCCGTCACGGTTTCGGCGCATACCGAAATCCCTATCGCAATGGGCAGGTCAAGCGCCGCCCCTTCCTTCTTCGTTTCGGCGGGAGCCAGATTGACGGTTATGCGCCGCATAGGATAAGAAAATCCGCTGTTCTTTATCGCGGCGCGCACCCTCTCCTTGGACTCTTTCGTTGCGGCGGAAGCGAGGCCCACCGTTTCCACGCCGGGCAGACCGTTGTTGACGTCCACTTCCACGTCCACCGCATAACCTTCCAACCCTTCCAATGCGTAACTCTTGACCCCTGCAAGCATTAGGAAACCTCTTGAAAACAGAGAAATTATCACAAGTCTAGCACACGCCGACGCAAAACGCAACAGATTGGGCGGACAATTAAAAGTCGCGCGCACGCGAGAGCGCGCGAGCAAGCGCAATTTGAAAGCGCGTGCGCCCGTGCGCGTTGAGTTTTTTCGGGGGATTTTTAACAATCGGTCGAAACCGGAATATTCCGACGCAAAAAACAGATTCTTACTCGCCTTTTTCTTCGGCACTCCCCTTCCCGTCCGCCTTTGCGGCAAGATACCGGGAGAGCGCCCCGTCCGCAAGAAGCACCGCCACGAGAAGGATTATCGGCAGCCCTATTACGAGCATCATTCCTCCGGCAGACCCCATAAACCCCGACACATTCGTGACGACGGGCATTTTTCTCTCATACACTCCGACGATGTCGTCGCGCGTCAGCGTCCAGGTGTCCGTCCCGTCCGCCGCGTCGCCTTTGGTGCGGAAACCGACCTCTTCGCCGTCTTCCGTCACAATCTCCGTCACTCTGTGAGTGATGAGCATTCCCGCATAAGCGCCCCTCGGAGCGGTGAAAGTCACGACGTCGCCGACGGAGATGTCCCCGCCCTCGTATGCGTCGCACAAAATCACGTCGCCCGCGGACAGCGTCGGCTCCATACTTCCCGACTGCACTTTCAGGATTACGTATCCGAAAACTTCCCTGCCGTCCTCGCCCGCTTTCGCCACCAGCACAAGCACAACGCAAAAACACACCGCGGCAATCGCCGCCACGGTCAGCACGAGCGAAACCGCCCTGTACCACAGCGGCAGTTTCTTTCTTTCGTTTTTGTCCGCACCGTTTCTCGAAAACATATCTTCCGACACTTTATCTTGCTGTTTTTGTCATATAAAAGGCTTGTTTTGCCGTTTGCCCCGCCGACGCCGATTCGCCGCATACGACTTCCGCGGCGCATTCTCCCGCGTATACGCACACACATTCACACACACGCCTGCACGTTCTTCCGCCGCAGGCGCACGGTCCGAAGATACGGCAACGGATAAATTATACTCCCCTACGCCATTTCGCGCAAGTGCCCGCCGTGCGAAGGCTCTCCGCTGCTCCTGCTCATCCCTCAAGGCATTATCCTTCCTCGGATTTTCTGCCCCGTATGCGGAAACTCTTCCACGCCCTTTCCCTTACTGTGACTCAAAGCCGACCGTCACTGACACTATCCGCGCACTTCGGCAAAATGTGTTGAAATATATCCCTTCTTGCGTTATAATCAATCGCGCAGGCGGCAGAATCCCGCCCTGCACCAGACGGCACGCCGGTGTGGCGGAACGGCAGACGCACGGGACTTAAAATCCCGAGAGGGCGACTTCGTGTGGGTTCGAGTCCCACCACCGGCACCAAAAAACTCCTCTTATTGAGGAGTTTTTCTTTTCCGAGGTGTCCCTCTCATCTTTCGCTGACGCGAGCGCGGAAATGCCGGCTGACAATTCCGTCGCGGTGCAGAACGTATCGGCAACGGAATCGGGACGGTTTAACCGTAGTCGGCGGGCGATTAAAGTTTCCGTTTCAGGTAGTAGGCGGTGCAATCGTCGACGCAAAGGCAGCCGAGGATGCCGCCGAGGTAGACGCCCGTGTCGATATGAATTTTGCAGTAATCGCGGATGTCGCGGCTGCACGCGGCTTCTTCGCTGCGCGGATAAAACAAAAATCTGTCGTCACCCGAAATGTTTCTCACGGGCGTATGCCCGAAAACTATACATTTCGCATCCCGCGGGAACACATCCTTGCCGTTGAGCGCGCGCGAATAAACGAATTCCTCATAAGGCGTTTCGGAAAAAGGCAGCACCGCTCCGCTCTCATCCATCCCCACGGAAGCGTGAACGCCGATGAAGTCCTCTTCCTCGAAATAAAGAGGCAGGGAGTCCAGCCAATCCACGATATCGAAGCTCATATCTTTGCCGTCCCCCGGGAAATAGCGGCGCAAGGCGTCCGACACTTCGTCGAAATCGCCGTCGGAATTTTTCATCAGCCCGTGATACGCTTTCAGGAAATCGCACTCGTGATTGCCGAGTATGCAATGTATGTTCGGCACGTTGCGCAGAAGGTTGCAAAGCGCGACCGTGTCGTTTCCCTTGTCCGTCATATCTCCGAGCACGAAAAGCTCGTCGCTGTCGGAAAATTTCACATATTCCATCAGCCGACAAAACAAATCGTATTCTCCGTGGATGTCAGAAATGCAGTACCTCATCTTTATAAGCAATGAAACATCATACTTCGGTTTCATTATAATGAACTCTGTCGGGTTTTTCAATGCGACTTGCTCAAAACGGCGGCAAGTCAACGGAATTGCAAACAAGCCGGCAGCTGCGGCATCACGCGCCGACCGCACGGGAAACCGAAACTTCATAAGACAGAACGCCGAAAAAAGCAAAAGCGGTATCGCATAAGATACCGCTTTTCGTTTGGAGGCACCATCCGGATTTGAACCGGAGAATGAGGGTTTTGCAGACCCTTGCCTTACCTCTTGGCTATGGTGCCGTGCTTTTTGGAGCGGGAGACGGGATTCGGACCCGCGACTTTCACCTTGGCAAGGTGACACTCTACCACTGAGTCACTCCCGCGCGCTTTATCAATATATCAAAAGGACGCCGTTTTGGCAACCGATTTTTCAAAATAAAGCCGTTCGGGTCAATTTTTGCGTATGCGGAGTTGCTCGGCAAACGCCGCGAGCTCTTCGCCGAAAGGAAGACCCCCCGCGCACCTCACCGCTCTTTCGGTGCACTCGTCGAGGAGTTTGCGTCCGCGCTCCGCGCCAATGACGGCGACGAGAGAATTTTCCTCGCCCTCGTCGAGCAGGTCGTCCGCAATCTGAAATCCGAGTCCGAGCGCCCCGGCATACTCCGCGATAAGGCGGATTTGCTTGTCGTCCGCGCCCGCGACCGTTGCGCCCGCGACAAAAGCGGCTCTGATGAGCGCGCCCGTCTTCAACGCATACATTTTTCGGAATTCCTCTTCCGTGCGCATTCCGGCAAGGTCGTACACCTGCCCTCTCACCATATCTTCGGCGGCTTTGGTCATCACCGCCGCCGCGGCGGCATATTTTCTTCCGAATTGCACCGCTCCCGACGCCAGCACCTGCGCGGCGCGGCTGAGTAACGCGTCGCCGACGAGTATTGCGGCGGCTTCGCCGAACTTCTTGTGCACGGTAAGACGTCCGCGGCGGTAATCGTCGTTGTCCATTGCGGGCAGGTCGTCGTGCACGAGCGAATAGCTGTGCACAAGCTCTATCGCGCCCGCGAGGCTCAGCATCTCGTCGAGAGGCGGCGCGGCGGACACCGAAGCCGCTCCGAGATATACTCCGACGGGGCGCACGCGCTTTCCTCCGCCGAAACAGGCATAGCGCATAGCGTCGTCAAACTCCTCCGAGCCGTCGAACAGCGTGGAGAAACACTTTTCGAAAAGCGCGCGGAAATCCGAAGCGTTCATTTTTCCAAAGTGAATTCCTCGGTGATTTTGTCCAAATCCCCGACGAGGAGTTCCAGCTTGCCCTTTTCCGCTTTGAGTTCGGAAATGCAGAGTTTGGTGAGCTCTATCCCCTTGGAAAACGCCGCTATCGCCTCGTCGAGCGGCACGTCGCTTTCCAGCTTTCTGACAAGCGCTTCGAGCTGTGCCAGATTGTCTTCGAATTTGTTCATTTTTTCATCAGCCATACAGCCTCCGTCCGCACGAGATGCGGAACACTTATTTTTCGTCGGGTACGATGCGGGTGACCTGCGCGTCGAAACTGCCGTCCCCGCCGCGTGCCGTGACTGTGTCACCCACGGCGAGCTTTCTGACGGACGTCACGCTTCTGCCCGCCGCCTGCACGTTGAAATATCCTCTGGAAAGCACTTTGAGGGGGCTGAGAGCGTCCAGCATACCCGAAAGTTTTCCGAGCTTTGCCTCCGCCGCCGCGACCTTGTTCTCCGCAAGAGTCCTGAGCCGCGAGGACAGCGCGCGCACCCTGTTCTCCCGCGCGGTGTGGAAGGAAACCATCCGCCTGCCGAGCGCCGCGCCCGCAATGCTTGTGCGCGAACTCTTCCTTTCGAAATTGCGAAGCACTCCGCGTCTCATATCGGCGGCATACTTTTTCACGGTGTCCGCAAGAGCGTAATAGTCGTAAGCCACCAGCTCCGCCGCGGCGGTCGGAGTCGCGGCGCGGACGTCCGCAACAAAATCCGCAAGCGAAAAGTCCGTTTCGTGTCCGACGGCGGAAACGACGGGGGTCTTCATATCGTAAATCGCCCTGACGAGCTCCTCGTCGTAAAACGGCGCAAGGTCTTCCAGCGACCCGCCGCCTCTTGCGATTATGACCACGTCATAGCCGAGAGCGTCCACCCTGCGGAGCACTCCCGCAATCTCGTGCGCCGCCCCTTCGCCCTGCACCCTGACGTCGCGCACGGCGATGTTGATGACGGGGTTCTTTCTGCGGACGGTGGTGACGATGTCGCGGATGACTGCGCCCGTTTTGGACGTCACGACGAGCACGTCCTTCGGAAACTTCGGCACGGGAACTTTGTGTTTTTCGTCGAAAAGCCCTTCCGCCGCAAGTTTTGCGCGCAGTCTTTCGAACTCGATTGCGAGCAACCCCTTCCCCGCGGGAGTGATTGCGGACGCGACGAAGGACAGCCTGCCGCCCTTCGTCCAGTAATCCACGCTGCCGCGGACGATGACGCTCTCTCCGTCCTTCGGGATATAAGTGCGCGCCGCATTGAAAGAGGTGCACTGTATCTGCGACTCCCTGTCTTTCAGCGTAAAATAAAGATGCGCGCCGCTCATACGCGCACCCGACACTTCCCCGAACACTTCCAGCCCGCGGAAAATAGGCGCGTCCAGACACGCTTTGAGCGAGGCATTAAGCTCCGTGACGCTGATTGCTTTTTCCGAAATCGGGTTCTGTGCCGTCATTTTAACGCAATAAACCTTGAAATCAGCGCATTATGCGCTTTGCCCGTTCTCGCGGACAAACTTCGCCAGGACGCCGTTTACGAACGCGCCCGACTTTTCCGTGCCGTACTTTTTGGCAAGGGAAACCGCTTCGTTGACGACGACTTTCGCAGGCGTTTCGCCCTTTTTCAGCTCGTAAAGAGCGATGAGCAGGACGCAGAGGTCGGGACGGTAAAGCCTGTCCACGGTGTAGCGTTCCAGCTTGCCCGCAAGCTCCGCTTTGAGCGCGTCCGCGTTCTCCGACACGCCGTCGTAACAGTCGCGTATGAAAGCCTTGTCCTCGTCGTCGAGGTCGGCGTCGGTCAGAAAAAGTTCCAGCGTATCGGGATTTTCCTTGCCGTAAAAGGTGTATTCGAACACCAGCTTGAAAACGTATTCTCTGCTTGCTCTTCTCATATATCCGTCTGAGTGGGGAAAAGCACGCTCACCACCTGCACGTTGACGCTGTGCACGCGGAAGCGCGTCGCATTTTCTATCTCTTCCTTGACGCGCAGCTGAACGGCTGCAACCGCTTCGGGCACGCGGCAGGGATAATTGACATTGACGAAAACGTCCACGGCGACCTTGTCGTTGGGCAGAAAATAGACGGAAACGCCGCCGCCGCGTATGGCGCGCTTGGAAGAGTCGCGCGAGCGCAGCACTTCCACTCCCTCCACCTCCGCCGCCGCGTCGGACGCCAGCGACATTATGACGTCGGAAAACACCGACAAATTCTTCGCATTCATTTCTTTGGGCATAAATTCACCGTGAAAGCAGTATATCACAATGCCCGCCCGCGCGCAACCCGACCGCCGCAAAATAAAGCGGCAAAAAGAAATTCGTCCGCAGCACAGGCGGACGAACGGCAAAATCACCGCAGCGGCGGGAAAGACTTACTCTCCGTCGTGTTCGATGTGCCTTATGACCTTTGCGGGGACTCCGCCTACCACGGTGTTTGCGGGCACGTCGCGCGTCACCACCGCTCCCGCGGCGATGACGGAGTTGTCGCCCACGGTCACTCCCGCAAGCAACGTCGCGTGAGAACCCACCCAGACGTTTTTCCCCAGTTTTATGGGCGCGGGATACATCCCCGCACGCAGTTCGGGGTCGAGGGCGTGATTGAGCGTCGCAAAGACGACCTGATGCCCGATGAGGCAGTTGTCGCCTATTTCAACTCCGCCCTGGTCCTGAAAACAGCAGCCCGAGTTTATAAACACGTTCTTACCCACCGTGATGTTCTTGCCGAAATCGGTGTATATCGGCGGAAAGAGGGCGAAACTCTCGTCGACTTCCCTTCCCGTCAGACGTGAGAAAAGCTCTCGGAGTTCCTCGGCGGTGTGGTAAGAATTGTTTATTTCGGCGGTTATCATCTGCGCTTCTCTCGCAAACGGCCGCATAACGGCGCTCGCTTCCGAACCCGGCGCGATGAAATTCCTTCCTGCGACAAACTTCCTGTATTCTTCTAGCGTCATTTTCCCTCCGAAGCGTCCCGTCAGTCGAGTTTGCCGTACTCTTCGTCGGTGACGGCTTCCTGCCATTCGTTGCGAGTGTCCTTGCCCGGCACTTCGACCGCTATGTGCGAAAACCAGCTGTCCTTTTTTGCCCCGTGCCAATGTTTCACTTCCGCGGGGATTTCGACCACGTCGCCCGCCGACAGGGAGCGCGGAGCTTTGCCCCATTCCTGATACCATCCCTCTCCCGCGACGCAAAGCAAAATCTGCCCGCCGCCTTCGGAGGCGTGATGGGTGTGCCAGTTGTTGCGGCATCCCGGCTCGAACGTCACGTTGGCAAAGAAAGGTTTCCCCGTCCTGGGGACGGTCAGGGGATTGAGATAAGATTTGCCGATGAAATACTGTGCAAACGCCGTGTTCTCGCTGCCGAGCCCGAACACGTTCTGCTTCTCGAATTGCTTGTAATCCACGTTTATACCTCCTGAACGAACAGTTAAACCAGCAGTTCTTTCGCGCAGTTGAGCGCATTGAACAACCTCGGAATGCCCATATACGGCATTGCGTGGACGAGTGCGCACACCACTTCCTCTTTGGAACAGCCGACTTTCAGCGCGCCCGCAACGTGGGAGCGCACCTGCGTTTCGGCGCCGCCGACGGCCGCGAGAATGACGACGGTGAGCAGCTCCCTGTCCTTGGCGCAAAGCCCTTTGCGCGTCGCGAAATCCCCGAAGCCCAGCCCGGAGAGGAAGCGCGGCACCGCCTCCGCAAACTCGGCGGGCAGCCACGCGTATCTTTCCTTGATTTCCGTACCGTACACCGCCTCCTGCAATTTCACGCCATCGGCAAGTCTTGTGTCCTCCGTCACGGTTTCCGCGTTTTCGAGCGGCAGAGAAATCCCGTTCGCCTCGAACACCTTGTCAATGACCGCGATTGCGTTCAGCGTCTTGGGAAACCCGACAAAAGGCGCGCATTGATATACGACTTCCCTTATCTCCGCGGGCGAAACGCCGATATGCAGACACGCCGCGGTGTGCGATTCCAGCTGCGGAAGAGTCTGATTGACCGTCAGCACGGTGACGGTGATAAGCTCGCGCATACGGTTGTCGAGCGAGCTCGTATAACACACCTCGCCGAAAATGAACCGTTGCAATATGCGCATAAATTCGGGGTCTTTCCCCTCATTCGTCACGGGCTTGCCGCCGAAGAGCTCCGCAAATTTTTCTTCGCATCTTTCCACTCTGTCCATAAAAGCCTCCTGTCAGATAAGATTTTTCCCGAGCAGATAAGCCTGCCGCAGATATTTTTGCGGCATCATCGAAACAGTGCCGCTTCCCTTTGCGAGCACACGCCCCATATCCTTGAACGACAGATAACCGAATATTATGTCGAAAGAGGTTTCCACGCCTTTCATCACGGTGTCGTCGTCGTTCCAAGCGGTCGCAATGAGCGCCGCTTTCATATGTTTGCTCGTGATTGCGCCGTTGCGCGCATAAAAACGGTCGACGACGGTTTTCAGCTGCGCGCTCATTCCGAAATAATAGACGGGCGTTGCAAACACCACCATATCCGAGGCAAGCAGTTCCGCAAGCACCGCGTTTCCGTCGTCTTTCTGAACGCAGTCCCCTGCCATACCGCAGCGGTCGCACCCCAGACACGGGCGGATGTTTCCCTTTGCGGCATCGTAAATCTTCACGGAATGTCCCGCTTCCTCCGCGCCTCTTGCGAATTCCCGCACGAGGGTGTTCGAAGTCCCGTTCTTGTGCGGACTGCCCGCAAGCACCAATATTTTCATACCCGCACCTCCGCCACGATTATAGCACCGCGCGCGGCTATGTCAAATGCTTATTTATTATCGTATACTATTCCTTTTCGTTATGCTTGCGCGGGTTGTGCGAGGAATGAAAAGAAAACCGAAATTTCGGTTTTCTTTCGCATTTCGCGCTCCGCGGGCAGACGTTTCCGCGCCGTCACGGAAGCGGACGTTATTCTGCGTCGCCGCTTTCCGCGTCCCCTCCGAAATAGGAAAACAGCATATCCAACGCAAGCACAACCTCCTCTTCGGGCGTGGACGGAGGCGTAATTCCGTCCATCTCCAAATCTATCGGGAAAAATTCGAATTCTATATGATAATCCAACCCGTCAAAAGTGAATATAATTCTGTACCGATGCAATTCTATCAATTCGGTGCCGGATGTCGACTCGTCCCAATATGTAGCCACGGTGAAATAAACCTCCGTGCCGTGCCAGTCACATTTTCGGGCATACGACGTGTCCACGTCCCATTGCCAGTCATACTGTTTCCCTTCGCCGACCGCCGTACATTCCACACCGCCGAAAGCCCAGTCGACAGGCAGAAAACTCAGCCTTCCGCCGTAAAACGTCCCGTCCTCCGAATCCACTATCGCCTTTGCGTAAATCTGCGTTTCCACGGCGATATCGGGTATCATCATCGAAAATCCGTACACTTCTTCCAGCTGTGAAACGTCGTCGAGGGAAATAAAGTCCGCGTCGTAAAAGCTGTCCCCGAATTCATAATGCGGGTCGTCACCTTCCGCAGCCAGCGTCAACGGCAGGCACACGGAGAGCGTGACCGCCACCACTACGACGGCCGCAACGGCAGGCAGCCATTGCGAAAGCTGCAAGCGGCGCTTTTTCGGCTTTTCCTCCGCTTTCAGCTTCGCAAGGTCGTGTTCTTCACCCTTTGCCGTGGATGCGACATAGGAACGCATCGTTTCGTCGAATTTTCTGTCATCCATTCTTCACCTTTCAAGGTCATATTGCGGCATAATCCGCCGCGTCTATCGTGCCCGTGCCTACGGTCACATAACCGCTAACATTCGCCAACCCCGTGGACACGAGAAGATTGAGCTTCGTCGCAACGAGCTGTCCCGCCGCGTTGTAATATTCCACGTTTTCGTAGCCGTAGACTATCATTATGTGTGCGGAACCCGCATACACGCGCTTGGTGTAGACGGCGGAAGAACCGTTGTCGGTTATGGACGTGGTGATGCCGAACCCGCTCATGAAAATCGAAACGGGGCGGTCCGCGGAGATTGCCGTGTCGAGCTTCGCCAGGTCAATCGCACCGCCCGTCATCACCGAACCGAACGAAATGCTCAACCCCTTGGACGCAACGTAAGAAGTCAGTCCGTCTATGTAATCCTGACGCGACGCGCCCGCGGCATCCTGTCCGACGTTCATAAGGTCATAAAAACCGTTGATGACCGCCTGCACGTAACTTTGGATTTGAGATTGCTCAAAGTATTTATAAGAAAATCTCCCCGACCCTGTCGCCGTCCCGGGGATGAGGTCGGCGTGATATCTGTCGTAATACCCCATCAATATAGCACCCGCAACGCCCGCGCAGTTGTCCGTCACGGAAGCGACGGTGTTGTAATAGGCGGGAAAAGAGCTGCCGATGGTGTTTCTCGACGTCGATTTCGTGGCGTAAGAAACGGTTTCCGTCTGCGTGACGTAACTGCCCGCCCCGAGATAGCTGCTGTCGCAATAGCGTTTTTCTTCCGCCTGCGCGACGTCCGTTCCCGCCTGTCCTATCGCCGCGAAAAGGAAATACGTCGCGCCGAGCGCCACCGCGAGAAGCAGCGCGAAAACCGTGATACGGATTGCAAAATTTTTGATTGATTGTGCTTTCATTTTTCTGTCCTCCGTATATATAACAAATCAGCCACCGCTTTTTTCTCGCATTTTTTCAAAATTTTTCTTCATTTTTTCCATCGCGTCCGTTTTCAGCCTCGAAACCTGCTGCACGGAAAGTTTCATATCGTGCGCTATGGCGCGCAAAGTCTTCTCCTCGAAATAAGTTTCCTGGATGACGATTTTCTCCTGGTCGGTGAGGGATGTCATTGCCTTTTCGACGGCGCTTTTGGTCTCGGCTTGTTCGAAAGTGAACTCCGCGTCACGGTCAATGACGGAATAGTCGACGAAGTCTATGCTGACTTCTCTGCCGCTGTGCATCTCGCGGTAACGGTTGATTGCTCTGCGGGTCATGACTTTGCACAAAAATGCGAAAGCGTTGCTCATATAGAAAAAGCCGGAAGCGATTTTGTAAATGTCCGCCCAGAAATCCTGCACGAGGTCGTCGGCGTCGGCATCGTTGCGCACGTATTTCAAAGCTATGTATCGCATAGTGGGGGCAATCTCCGCATAAAGTTCCGATACGCATTCCGCCTTGCCGTTTTTGATGCCGATGAGGGCTTCGTTTATCTTCTCGCTTTTTCTTTTGTTCATTCCGTCTGCTACCTGTTTTTCATATTAACACACCGCAGCGGAAAAACGAAAGCATTATTGTATTTTATCTCTTTTTATATTAAAGCAAGCAGGCGCGCAAAGTTCGCTCTTGCAAACCCGCGGCGGCAAGTGTAAAATAATATGTTGTCGGCGATGAGGCAACGGTTGCCGCCTCCGCGGTTTTCAAGGGAAAATATGGGTATTATCGAAGCAAAAGGCATTTTTCATTCCTACAACGGCAAAGACACGGTGCTGAACGGCGTTGACCTCTCCGTCGAAAAGGGAGAGTTCCTTTCCGTGCTCGGCGCGTCCGGCAGCGGAAAAACCACCCTGCTTTCCGTGCTCGGCGGCATAGAACGTCCCACCGAAGGGCACGTTTTCGTAGACGGCGAGGACATCACCGAATGCGGCGAACGCCGCCGCGCCGTGCTGCGCCGCAGCAAGATAGGTTTCGTGTTCCAGTTTTTCAATCTCGCGCCTTATCTCACCGTGGAACAAAACATACTCGTCCCCGTTCTGCTCGGCGGCAAAGGGAAAAAGTCGGTCGGCAAGGACCTTGACGCGCTTCTGGAACTGGTCGGGCTCGCCGACAAGCGCAGCTCCCTCCCCGGCAAACTTTCGGGCGGCGAACAACAGCGCGTCGCAATAGCGCGCGGGCTCATTTCGCGCCCCGAAATCATACTGCTCGACGAACCGACGGGGAACCTCGATTCCGTCAATTCCGAGGGGATAATGCGTCTGCTTTCGCAGATAAACTCCGATTTCGGCACAACAATCATACAAGTCACCCACAACGAAAAGAACGCTTTGTACGGCACGCGGGTCATCACGATAAGCGACGGCAAGATTGTTTCTTCCGAGGATATCCCCTCCCGCATCCGCCCGGAGGAACGCTCGGAATGAACATACTCCTCCGCCACACTCTCGCAAGCATTGCCCGCAATCCCGTGCAGTCGGTCATCATAATGATTTCGACGGCAATGATAACCGCCTGCATCCTCGTGTGCCTTTGCATATCGTCGATGTTCGAATACACGACCTCGCTTTGGGCAAACAAATACTATGTCGGCTCGCAGATGGTCATTCATGCGGGAGCGGACACCGGGGAAACCGTGCTCGCGTGGATAGAAGAACATTCCGACGAAATCGAAGCCTACACCGTGCTCAGCGAAATCGATGCAATCGTAACCGTCGACGACGAAACAATCAACGCCCGACGGCTCGGCGTTGAATACGGCACTCTGGACGAATTCGACGAACAGGTCGGCGCGACGGTCTTGTCTTACGCCGAAAACACTACCGAATTCCCCTCCGCACATATCTCGCTGTCGTTGGCGCGGACAGCCGGACTCGATGCGGGCGATTTGTTCGACATCAAAAACAGCGGAACATTCTTTGTCGAAGCGATATGCGCCGATACATCCTGCTATTACCCCAACCCGGACCTGACATTCTCCTGCGAAATCGATTTGGAAGCTGCCACGATTGGCATCCGTTTCAACGTCTGGTTCAACGACCCGTATGCGCTGAACGCTGACGGAAAAGAAAACACCGCCGCATATGCCGACGAGGTAGGCGCGTTAATAAAAGACCGCAGCGCGGTTGTCGTTTCCGCCCGCGACAGCTTTGCGGACGCGGCGGAATCCGTCGGCGAAAGTATGCGGATGATGAACATCGCCGCCGCCGTCATAACCGTGGTTATGGTATGCCTGCTCTGCTCATCGTTCTCCGTCATAGTGAGAAGCAGAGTCGGCGAACTCGTAAAATTCAAAGCCGCGGGAGCAACGCCCGCTCAATCCGTGTTCATTCTGCTTTCGGAAGCGGCAGTATATGTCATCGTCGGCGGGTTGATAGGTCTTGCGCTCGGACAAGGGCTCGTGGGTTATCTCAACGGACTCGTTGCCGAAAACGTCACGTCCGCAGTGATAACGCCCGTCGCGACGGACTATGTGCTCGCGCTATTTATCGGAGCGGCGTGCGGACTTGCCGCCTGTTTTATCCCCGCCGTCCGTATGAGCGTCCGTCCCATACACAGACTGCTCGGCGGAACCGAACGCATAAAAAAACACCTCCCTCTGCCTGTCGCATTGGTGATTACTGCCGCCGCGCTCGCCGTTGCAATCGCCGTTTTTACCGTGCCGACGTCTGCTCTTTTGCCCGTGTCGTTTGCGGCGGTAGCTCTGCTGCTCGTCTGGCTGCTGACGGTGATGCCCTCGGTTTTGCGTGCGCTGTGTTTTGTCGCACGCAAATTCACGCGTTCGGGAGCGGAACTTGTCGCGGAGTATGCCGCCCCGCGAAATGCGTCGGTTAACTCGGTCTTCACAATGCTTGCCGCCCTCATAGCTTTTATCTGGCTCGGCACTTGCCTCATCGACATCGTCACATTAACGGGCGCCTCTTCTTCCGCCCGATACGACTCGGATTTCGTCGTCAAAGTCGACAACCTCTCCCCCGCAACGTACGAACAGGAATTGGAGCGTTGCCTTGCCGTCGGCGGCATAACTTCGGGAGCATTGATAGGACAACACAACAATGTCACTTTGGCGTATCCCGACGGGACGCCCGTGGGTGAAACTTCAATAGACGCGTCTATTCGTATGCTTACCGTACAAACGGGAGCGGCACTCGACTTCTGCTGCCTCGAACCTATCGGCGAAGACGTCATCGAGCGTTTCGACAAAGCCGTGGCGGACGGCAGCCGCCCCATCGTCCTCACACGCTATCTCGCCGACCAATACGGCTTTTCGATAGGCGACGAAGTGATGCTGCTGGCAACGACTTATCTCGGCTACGGTCCCGTCGGCTCGACTTTCACCGTGGTGGGAATCGACGACTCTGTCACGGCGTGGGATTACTACGCAATGATATATGCCGGCGATATGGATTACGAATCCGTGCCGTTGACCCCCATATATACCATTTATCTCAACGGCGACGAATCGGCATTTGCACAGATTCGCGACGAGATAGACACCGAATGGACAACATTGTTCAGAAACAGCGGCTACTTCCCTCTCGAAACGTCGGGCGCACTCGATACACAGCAGTTGCTTTCGGTCTTTTCTCTCATCATCTACACCGTTGCCGCCGTCGGACTTATAAACCTTATCGTCATCACGGCAAGCGAAAGAAAAAAAGAGTTCGACGTTTTCCGCCTCGCGGGAATGACTTTCTCGGACGCTTTGCGTTACATCCTCGCGGAAACCGCCTTGCTTGCCGTCGGCGGATTTTCCGTCGGACTGCTGTTTGCGTTTCTCGCCGAAGGCGCTTCACGCGGAATAGCTCAGGTCGTGGACAAATTCCTGTCGCCGGCGGAGTTCAGCCCCGAAAGCGCGGTGATTGCCGCCGCGGCAACGGGCATATTCGTACTCCTCTGGATTGTTTCGCATATCGTCGCCTTCGCGCAGGTCGCCACCGACAAATACCGCCACCGCGAGGACAGAATGCTCCGCTCCGACTGACCCCGTGCGCCCAAAGCGCTCCGCGCCTCCGCACCATAGCCGCAACACAATCCGCCGCACAAGTTTTTCCGCCGTCCCGTCAAAATCATTTGACATGACAAGACGCTTGGAATATAATCTACAAGCAATCACCCGTGCGTGGGTGGCGAAATTGGCAGACGCGCTAGATTCAGGTTCTAGTGAACAATACGTTCATGTGGGTTCAAGTCCCGTCCCGCGCACCAGACCAGAATAATACGAACCAAGAAGACGATTCGAGGTTCGTATTATTTTTTGCAAGAGATTATTTCGGCGCCATTGTCCGATTGGATCAGCACCTCTGAATTTGCGCTTTTTCGGGAGGCTTAGTTTTGCATAGGTCTTCGCGGACGTCAACGGCCGCAAAATCGTCCCTTAAAACATCCATAGAAACGAATTTTGAGCTGAGCAAGGAAACCCCTTGCTCGGCTTGCTGTACAAACAACTGTTTTGTGCACATATAACGTAATATCACACGAACTTCTGCGCCGTGCTCACGGCAAACAAAACCTCATTGATGTGATTTGGTATGGTTAATAATATGCAAAACGAATAATTTTTACTGCGAAAAACGGCAATAGTTGTGCTCCCGCTGAGTCAACACTTTACACTAATTCGTTTGCATGCGATTAGAATGATCTGCAGAAGCTTGTAAAGTCATCCTGAATCTAATATAATTATTGCAATCAACGTGAGGGCATCGATTCGTAACAAATGAAAGACAAAAAAGACAAAACAATCCTAGACGCGTCATTGCTTAAATCTTTAAGAGATAAGATTAATTCATCAAAAATTTTTACGGAAGATATAAATCTTAAACCCAAGATGAATTTGATATTCTCCGTCTTAGATAGATTAGACAGTTGCGTTAAGATTATTAATGAGCATAATCTCTATAAAATAAAGGACGATGAAGCACTACTTGCCTTTTTTACTAGTGCAGCTATGCTTAAAGATGCCATTCCTCTTTTATTCAAAGAAATAAACATGACATACCCATTTGATGCTGCAGAAGAACCCAAAAGCCACGAATTCTTTGGCAAATTGTATACAACTTATCATTGTTTGCATAAGCGTAATGTGTGCAGCGAATCGCATGAAATAGACGACGATCAAATTAGTTGTTCGATTTTAGATTGCAATACACCCTCCTGTCCAAAATGGCAAGATAATTTACTAGGAAATTGCCCTACGGACGATAAGTTCTTTGAATATCTGAGATCGCTAATTTTTGCGCATCCATTCAATACCGACCGTCCCAAATTTTTTCTTAAAAATGAAAAGCAATATTCTCCATGGATTACGAAGTCGAATTTTGTGAGTAAAGATAGGCTTATCATTAGAATCTATTCTAATAAATTTGACGGTATGCTTGATCTAAGGATCCCATTTGATAATTTCCATGACTATATCAAATCAAGATACAATTTGTTGAAAGACGCTACTATTTGGGCAGATACGGAAATCAATATGCGGAAACAAAAATGGGCTGAAAAACAGATCAACCGCAATCTTGCCCCTGTTGAAATATTGCAAGAAATAAAGTCGGCATTAAAAGAAAGATTTGAAAATAGTTATTCTATAGATGATGCAATAGCTTACTTAACTTGTCCACTCACGGATGCATCAAATAGTTGTGCCGTAGATAAATATAGGGAATTTGTTATTGGGAATATTCCTGCATTATGCGACAGCATAGACAGCCTTGATGAAACGAGTTATGAAAACAATTCTTTTACCGATGCATTAAATCCTCAACCCGAGAAGATGCACAAAATGGCACATTATCAGTTAGAGAAAATATTTTCTTATCTTATGAATGGCGAACGATTAGATGACATGAATAGTTTTTACGAATATCTACACATGTATTATCAAGGAAACGACATTGATTCAAATGCTGAGTGGGGCGTAATGCAAGCAATGCAATTTAATGAAGATTTAGCAAAAAGCTATGTGTGCATAAAGCCTACAATGCCATTCACTGAAATTAAGTTATTGGTAAATTGCGCGTGCTATCTTGAAAAACTAAATCAACAAGAAGGTATAATAGGAAAAGCACTGAAACTCACATTAAAAGAAGAAGAAAGTCGTAGCGGTAATGATTCCGAGAGCACCGGGCTATCTATAATGTTGGATAAAGACGCTTCGTTAAGCATTCGATTCGTGGACATGAGTGGTAAAAAAGCTACTTGACTTGGCAATTCGGCATAGGTACAACCACATCGCCAAAATCTTATAATACAAAACAAGACGACAAGCCGAGGTTCGTATTATTTTTGCCCGCGATTTTTTCGGAATAATCGTCCGTTTACAATAAACCCCTGAATTTGCGCTTTTTTCGGTCGGCTATGGCAGCATAGTTCTCGCGGAAGTCAACGGCCGCAAAATCGTCACTTAAAACACCGATATAATGTCTTTGAGAGCCAAGTAATGATCGTTCCCTTGCTTGGCTCTTTTGCTGTATTTAAGCCGTTTTACGCGCTTGTAACGCAACGATTTTGGCTTTGTCCTGTTGACTTCCGCAGACTTGCTATTCAGAGTACTGCCCTTTCCCGTCCTATGCACCTCCGCCTGTTGCCCGAAAAAGGCAAATACAAATTCAGAGGTGTTAAAATGGAAATGTTGGTAACCAAGTTCTCAAAAGGAAAGTACCGTAACGAAGGCGAACTCTTTGCCGAACCTATCTCAAATGAGAACGTCAAACTTATGGGCGAGATGATCGCATTGCAGGCGCTTCGTACCATAAAGAAGTTTGATATGAAAGTGGCAGACAGACTGTATATCGGTCTCATCAAAGACCTGCACCATATGAGCGAGATGGATTATATCGTATCGGACGGCTATGACGTGGCACAGACCGCTATCTGCTTTCTGTATCAGTACGCCGGCAGAAAGGTGTCCGAGATTTGCGGTAAAGACAAACGCGGCAAGGAACTTACCATTAAACTTGCGTGTTATCGTGAGGTAGACAGATTCATCGATAGCTTACGCAACCGCTCCGACAGACGCGGCGCAATCGAATACATAGATTTTACGGATTACAAGGCTCTGCCCATGGATCCCGTGAATTGCTTTGAGCAAGAACAAACCGATTACAGCAAATACGACAAACTTGTCAACGCCTTGCAACTCTCCGCCTTGGAACTCGCCATACTGAATTGCTATATTAACGGCATGAGGCAAGCTGAAGTCTGCGCCGAACTCGGAATAGGTCGCGGAACGATAAACCATCGCAAGTCAAGCATTCGTCAAAGATACTATAATCTTTACGGCATACTTTAATATGCCGCTTAACTTCATACAAACGTAAAAGCCGTAGTCGGATGATTACGGCTTTTGTCTTGCAGTATATAGTTGTTATTTCAATTCCAAAAATCCCAGCACAAAGGCGTCAGGGAAGATGAATTGCTTCTCGCCACTTTGGAATTTTACGCGCATATATTTCTTATCCGAACCGATCCATGTGATTGTGCCGTCTCCGAATTTTTTGTGCGAGACAACATCGCCGACTTTAACCCCGGAAAGTATCTCTTCCCATTTGTCATCAGCCGCTTTGTCGGCTCCGCCATCCGTCGCACCTGAAACAGCAGGCTCGGCATTTTTCGCAATATTCTCATCCGCGGCATCTTTCTTATCCCGATACTTTTCGGGAATGAGGATTTGCTCAAAGTCCGTCATCGTCGCCTGCTGCTTGGAGTATAATGCTTCGTATTCCTCACGGCGCAGGACGGTATCCCAACCGCCGACGGCTTCGCCTTCGTGCTTGTCAATGCCCGTATAAGAAAGGCTGGAATTTTCATACTTGCGGAAGCCGAAAATGCCTTGATTCATCTTTTCGGAATCAAAAAGCCCGATAGAACACAGTACGTCGAAGTCCTTGACGGTCAAGCCCGTGACCTTTTGGAACAATTCAGGTTCTATCTGCGTAATGACGTCTTTTATCGTCTGTTCGCGGTAATCGGTAAGATACATAAACGCGGGAATACGCGCGGCAAGTTTCAGAAGGTTTTCCTGCACCTGTTTGCGCAGGGACTTGGCTTTCTTCTCGTCCTCCGTAAGCTCTTTCTTTTCGGACGGCGTGAGCTCGTCGCCTTTTTCCTTTTTGAGTTTTTTGACCTTCTCCGAACGGTTGATGATCGTCTGTATCTCGGCATTCAGAGATCGGAAGCCCTCTATGCGCATGAGCGCGTCCAAAGCGTCTTGATTAGACTGTAACTTTTTCAGCGTGTCGTTGTCGACATGGACGAGAAGCGCCGTTTGCCACCGTTTAGCAAGCAACGTGGCGGAAGTCCCAGCATAGGTGATATCGAGAATATCCTGTGCGTCGATGCGGTTCATAGACGAGCCGTCAAACGCGAGCACGGGCAGAAATGAGATAAATTCCGAAACCTTCTGTTCGGGGCTGGCATCATCCACTTTCAAACGGCAGGAATAATCGGAAATCTGGTGCAGCGCGCGTTCCAACGCAAAGTCAAAGATATAGCACTCCTGCTTGATAACTTCTTTATCCCCGTGGTCGTTTACGACTTCCCACGGCGATTGCACGCGGAATGCTGTCTGAAAATACGTTTCGGGCGACTTTAAGTTGCGCAGCATAAATACGCCCGCCCAGGGACGAACGGTAACGCCTGTCGTCAGTTTTCCGCAGGACAGCGTGATCGTCTTCGTTTTGAGCGGATCGCCCATAGCGTTCAACACGGGACGCAACGCATCCAACCCGATACCCGCTTTCGCTCCGGCGCAGACAATGACTTTGTAATCGTCAAAAAAATTGTTCTGCTTTTGCCGAAGCAGGTTATACATGGCATAGCAGCTTGCAACGTTCGGCAAAAACCATAAAGTATGCGACAGCACGTTCAGAAGTGTGGTATCGGAAAAAGGCATGGGCGGGCGCTCCGCGCCGAGCTTTAATCCGTCCACGGGCATATAGTTGCCCTGAATCATTTTGAGCCATTTTTGTACGTCATCTTCATAAACAAACCGCGCCGATTCGAGCTTGCCTTTTTCGGGTATTTCCGCGCGGAAAAATTCGTTGATGTCGAACTCGTCATAGCCCTCGTTGATGGCGACGTTTGCCGTAATGGAATCGGGCACTTTGTAGGTAAGCATCACCATTTTCGGCAAAGCAGCATAGGGATTTTCGCCCAAAGACTTATCCCAATTCTCTTTTGCCGCCTGTTCGTCCGAATACGTCCAGTTGAACACCTGATCTTCCAGAAATTCACCCGAATTTAACGCACGGAAGGGCGTGCCGGAAAGATACAGATAGTGCGCCGATGTAATGGGCAGGAACGTTTCGTTTATGGCATTGCCCGCTTCTTCGCGTTGATACTTTTCAAGGTCGAAATCGTCGTTTTCTTCGTCAAACTTTTCAAACAGGTTTTTGGCGTTTTCGCGCCATGCGCCGAAGTGATATTCGTCGAACACGACGATGTCCCAATTCATGGTATGGATAAATTCGTTTTTCGCCTTTATGCCGCCTGCTTCGTTCGTGCCGAGCAGATCCTGAAAGGAACCAAAGACGACGATGGGCTGCGTTTTATCGCACGCGTCATACTGCTCGTCCAGCTTTTTTGCGTCGAACTTTGCTTCTTTGTTAGAAACGAATTGCCAGCCTTTGAAGTCCACATGGTGAGAAAGGTCTTCCTGCCATGCCGATTCCACGGCGGGTTTGAACGTCAGCACAAGGATCTTTTTGAACCCCATCGCCTTGCAAAGCTCATAGGTGGCAAAGGTCTTTCCGAAACGCATTTTAGCGTTCCATAAAAACTTGGGCGGGCGCGCGGGGTCGTCGGCTTTTGCCTGTTCAAAATACGCCCTCGTCATGTCCACGGCGGCTTTTTGCTCGTTGCGCATGGAAAAATTCCAAGTACGCTGCCCCTCGAACCGCGTTTCCGTGCGCAGTTCTTCGACTGCCGTCAGGGCGTCCGTGAGCGTGCAGCGGAACCATTCGTTTCTGTCATCGCCTTCGTTGAGCTGTAAAAAGCCCCTGTGCCGCAGCAGCCGATGCACGTCTTTGTCCGTAAAGCAGGTGCCGTCCGGACGCATGGCAGATTCCTTGAACAGTATTTTGAAATTGATTGCCGCCGCGTGCAGCTGTTCGCGGATACGCGTCTCCGTATCCTTTCTGTCCGTATAGCCGATTTTGATATACCCGTCGTGATCTTTCAGGTCGGGCAGGATATATCCGTATATCGTCGGCACCACGGCGGGGCGGGTATGTAATATCTCGGAAAGGCTGATATTGTTTGCCATAGTTTTTTACTCCATACGGTAAGATTTTCTTTATCTTAATGGGCACTTTGATTGCTGAACCGTTTCAGCTAAATTCGCATAACCGAGAGAGGAAACATATGCCTTAAATGTCGATTCGCTTTGGTGTGAACGAGGTCCTAATGTTATACTGTTTATGATACTTTCAAACTGAATGCTATTTTTAGCGCCTAATTGCTTTAAATCAACTTTTAGCACATTTTTGACAACATTATTGATTTGTTTGTATGCGGGCTTGTACACATCGTCGGTCAGTGCTACAATTGAGAGCACAGTGACACGCAGCTCTTGTTCACTGGCAAACCCCTCGTGCTTAAATCTGCTTGAACAGGCAATTATATTGTCAATAATACCTTTTTCCGTAGTAAATGAAGCTGTCAATGCTCCTTTCTCTAAATATTGCTTGAGGATTGAAAAAATGTTATGGCTTTTTATGTCATAATAGTATACAACATTATAGAACAGCCCTAATTTGTTAAAAAAACTCTCTAGCTTTTGACTATTAAACCCAATTGCCACTCCTTGTGCATTATCGGCATACCGCTCCCATTGAGCCGCATCGTCTTTCAATGCGGAAAGACAAAAAACATACGATCTATCTGTCTCCAACGCAGCTATTGTTTTTTGCATCATTTCATCACATTTACCATGTTTAGTCAGTGGAAGATTATTTTTTACCTCATAAAAAAGATTCTCTATAAAATATAATTGCTCCTTAGCATCGTTCATCGATATGGTATTCCCCATCCATAACTCCCCACTAGATAAAATACTACAGAGGTTTTTCAGCGAACAGTAATGATAAACCACGGAAGGAAATTTTCTAATGTTAGATTGCAAGGCGCTTTTGTTCATAATTGCTCCATAGGCTTTATCATGCTTTCGATAAAGCCGATTTCCTCTTGTGTCAGGTTATATTTCTTATATAATTCCTCATCCGTCCACGGCTTGGAAAAGTCTTGCATAGGAACAAACTGGAATTTCTCTTTGGAAAGGTTGATTGAAGAAACAGCTTGCAGCAACAAAAATCTAAATAATTTTGTTGTCATATAATTATAACAGTTTTGTACAAATGCTTTGTTGTGGGAATGGTACGCAATCAAGTAAGAGTCTGTGCAAACTTCATTTGGTTCTAATATCCGCATTTTGGATAGTACCATAAATTTCCCGCTCTGATCTGGTTCTCCTGCGTGTTCGCTGGTAACTTTACTCAACATTATTTTATAATCGTTTATTAAGTCTATACCAGCAGTTACTTTATAGCGTGTGATCTTGAATGTACCACCGCTTGAGTACAGGGTATAAGTATCGTTTCCATTGTCGCCTCTTTCCGATGATGAAAGCCCAAACGGATTTCTTGTGCTGATACATTCGCCGAAATCGGGCTCATGAAGAGCTTGCACTTTATAGACGATAGATAGTGCTTCGTTATAGCGAATAAGCACAGGGAATTCGCTGAGATTTCTTACTTTAGTTGACTGAATGCAATCATGTATGCTCGTAAAAAGACAGTCTTTATTTTCATCACGGCTCCATAAAAAGTAACAGATACCGCCGCCGATACTTACCCCCGAAAAACAGTCTTTTGCGTTTACATAATCAACAAGCCGAACAATATGGCTGTCGTTTAACATTGTACTACGAAATTCATCCAATCCCTTACCGCCAGCATACCATCGCGCTGGAATAATCATGGAGAGATAGCGCGGTTGCAATTTTTTTGCTTGTGCAACAAACTTATGATAGATAGGTTTAGCACTCGCACCGTTGCCGCCGTCGCTCAACTGATACGGTGGATTACTTATAATGACGTCAAATTTCATGTTGAATATTTTCTCCGGCTCCAATGTGTGGATAAATTCGTAGGCGTGCGTTTCTTTCTTATCGCCGCGGTCGTATTCCTTTTTGCTTGCTCCGCAAAACTTGCATTTATCGCCCACCCAAGTGTGCTGAATGCGACGGTAACGGATATTCCCTTCAGGACTGTCGAAGTGCGACACCGAGTATTCGCCGTTCGGGTATTTGCTGCAATACAGGCTGCGGCGGGACAGTAGGCTTGTCAACTCCGTAATGGCGATACCGAAAAGCTGTTTATGAAAGATATGGTCGATGCGCTGCTGCAAATCGGGGATCTTATCTTGCAAACCCACAAGCAGCCGCTTTGCGATCTCGCGCAAAAACACACCCGTCTTGCACGCGGGGTCTAAAAAGGTGGTATCCGGGTCGCTGAACAATTCCTGCGGCAAAAGGTCGAGCATTTTGTTCACCACGTCGGGCGGCGTGAACACTTCGTCGTTGCTCAAATTGGCAAGGCACGAAAGCACGTCGGGCGTATGCAATGTTTTGCTTTTGTAAATTCTGTCAAAAAAAGTCTCAGCCATTTTCCGCCACCTTCCTGTAATGAACGGGCGGATATTCGCGTATGGGGTCCGCCATAAGTTCTCCCGTCACGGGATTTACGGACAAATAGTCGTCTACGCCGTCTTTGAACATCGACGGCTGCCCTGTCTTCGGATCGTCTCCTACTTTCAGCATTACGTCAAGACGAAAATCGCGCCGCTTGAGCTTGGTCCCGAGCAAGCTCCATTCCGGAAAAACGATGGGCTTGTCCGTATCCTTTTGGTTTTCGTCCACGCACATGAGCGTGAGCGCGTTGCCGCACAGAATGTTCTTGGACAGGATATACCGCACCGCTTCGCGCGTTTCATCGTTCGCCTCTTTTTTGCAGACGGCGGTGTATTCCTTGTCCCATAGCGCAAACAGCCTTTTGCGGCACTCTTCCGCATTGTCGGCAAGAAGCTCCACGCCGTAAATGCTCGCTGCGGCAAGCACCGCATACCGCTCGTAATCGTAGTGATTGGATTTATAGAGCTTTTTGACGGTAGCGAGTTTTCGTGAAAGTATTTCGGCAAGGAAGTTACCGTTCCCGCAAGCGGGCTCTAAAAAGCGGCTGTCTATGCGGTCGCATTCGTCTTTCACGAGGTCGCACATCGCCTTCACTTCCCGTTCTGCGGTGAAAACTTCGCCGTGGTCGCGTATTCGTTGTTTTGACTTGGTTTGAGGGCTCATTCGTTCTCCATTTCATGAACAAATGACCCTATCAAATGTTCATGGATTATGCTATTCAATGAACGAATAACCGCAAAAAGTTCATGAAATCAAACCGTATAAGAAAATCCTAGGGGCGCTTCCCGACGATTTGCCCGACAGAGCCCCGAAAATCTTGCATTTGCTACGTAAATTTGCTATAATACAATAGGCTATGTCACAACAAACAGTTGATAAATAGCCATTTTTATAGGGGAGTATCAG
>ERZ827181.58-NODE-58-length-157155-cov-26.027454_pt1 | contig 157155 bp, 121 predicted proteins | sample MGYA00519778_ERZ827181 | MGnify/ENA primary metagenome ERZ827181 (study PRJEB31778, sample SAMEA3449273) | human gut metagenome | biome: human gut; feature: human-associated habitat; material: faeces | place: United Kingdom | collected 2010/2012 ...
AGAAACAAACTCTCAATAGGAATGTAACGTAAGTCCCGCATTTTGGGAGAAGTGCCCTTTATTCCGAACGGGGGAGGAATGCCCGAAGGGAAGGAGGGGGCACAACACTCCAATTAAACGGGGGAAACCCGAAGGGAAGGAGGGGGCACAACACCCCCTCTGTCAGAGAATGGAATAAAATCGGGGGTCCCCATAAAACGGATGCTGTCCGTTTTATGGGGTTTCATTCGGGGTCCCCGCCGAAAGGACGCAGTCGTTTCGGTGGGGCATAATCGGGGTCCCCGCCGAGAAATCTTCGATTTTTCGGTGGGGTTTAATTCGGGTTCCCGTCAAATGACCGCAGGCGATTTTACGGGGCATATAAAACCCCCGCAGTCGCTTGACTATTGGAGAAGTATAGTATATATTATATGAAAAAAATAAGACGGTTCGGAAACAGCGGCTTCGGATAAGCGGGGACGCTGTTTGCGCGGAATAAGCATCGAGGACGTTTCGGCGTCCGACGGAGGCGGTATGAAAAAGAACATCGAGAAGATTCTCGCTTCGGCGGGGCTTATCATCGCTCTCGTGCTCATCGTCATCCTGATTGTCACCGCATTCGGAGGCATTGAGCAGTCGGAGTTCGACAATCAGCTGGTCAAGGGGCTTATCATAACTCTCAGCGTGCTTTATCTCGTGCTGGCGATAAGTTCGCTGACGATGCTGTTCCTCGGCAGCGACGCGGTGCGTGAGATAACCCTGCGCAGCGAACAGGGCGGCAACTGCAAGGCGACGCTCGGCGTCATCCGCAAGCTGGTGAAAGAGACGTTCTACGGAATTGACGGCGTGAAGACGGGGAAGGTGTCCCTCATCGTCAACGAGTACGGCGTCAAGCTCAAAGTTTCCGTCCGCATCACCGACCGCGACGTGTTCGAGACGGAAACGTATCTGCGCACCTTGCTCGAAGAGGTTTTCAAGGGCGCGCTGGGCTTCCGTTTCCACGCGATAGAGTTCAAAATCGTGTCCTTGCAGGCGCGTTTCAAGCCCGACAAGGACAAAGTCGACGCCGCCGTTGCCGAAAAAGTGGCGGCACACACCGCAAATTACGCCGTAGTGCCCAATCTTGTCGAACATACCGCGGCAGAGGACACGGAAGACGGCGTCGCCGAGACTGCGGAAGAAATTCCCGCCGCGGAGGAGGGTGCGGCGGTTACGGAGAGCGCGGCGGCTGAAAGCACGGCTGCGGAGGAAACGACTGCCGCAGAGGAAAGCGCCGCGGAACCCGCAGAGAACGAGAGCGAGGCGGAAGCGTCCGACGACGCCCCCGAAGAGCTCAAAGAATATGATGAGGAAGAAAGTATAACGGAGGAAGGGGCAGAGGCGGACGCCGATGCCGAAAACGAGCAATGAACGAAGTTTATCTCACCCGCGAAGGGCTGGAAGAGCTGAAACGCAGACACGAAGACCTTGTCGTCAACAGGCGCAAGGAAGTTGCGGAGAGGATTAAGATAGCGCGCGAATTCGGCGACCTCAGCGAAAACGCGGAGTACGACGCGGCAAAGGAAGAACAGAGTTTTGTCGAGTCCGAAATCAAGGACCTCGAAGAGAAAATTATGCACGCCGTCATCATAGACGACGGCGAGCTGAGCAAACACGAAGTTTCTCTCGGCAGCACGGTCAAGGTGCTGGACGTCGAGTTTGACGAGGAGGCGGAGTTCCGCATCGTCGGCACGACGGAAGCGGACGCGGCGGAAAACCGCATCAGCAACGAGTCGCCTCTCGGCAAGGCGCTGCTCGGCGGGAAGAAGGGCGACGTGGTCAAGGTCCCCACTCCCAACGGCGGCACGATTGAGTACAAGATAATAGAAATCAACTGAAAGAGAACCTATGAGCGAATTCATCCCCGAAAACACCCAACCCGTGCAGGACATAAGCGAAGTCCGCAAGGTCAGGCAGGCTAAACTCGCGGAACTGGTCGCGGCGGGCAAAGACCCCTTTGAAATCACGACCTACGACCGCACCGCAACCGCAGGCGCGATACGCGCCGATTACGACGCGTACGCGGACAAAGACGTGTCCGTGGCGGGCAGACTGATGTCCAAACGCGTTATGGGCAAGGCGAGTTTCGGTCATATTGCGGACAGCGACGGGGAGTTGCAGCTCTATTTCAGCCGCGACGATATGGGAGTCGAGGCGTATAGGGAATTCAAGAAGCTGGATGTCGGCGACATCATCGGCGTCAAGGGCAAGGTGTTCAGGACCAAGACGGGTGAAATCACCGTGCACGTCGCGGAGTACACCCTGCTTGTCAAGTCACTGCTTCCTCTGCCCGAAAAGTATCACGGGCTCAAAGACCCGGAGCTTCGCTACCGTCAGCGCTATGTCGACCTCATCGCCAATCCCGGCGTGAAGGAGATTTTCATCAAGCGCAGCAAGATAGTGTCCGCCATCCGCGAATATCTGGACGGGGAGGGCTTCTACGAAGTGGAAACCCCCGTGCTCAACACGCTGGCGGGCGGCGCGAACGCGCGTCCTTTCATCACCCATCACAACACGCTCGACGTGGATATGTATCTGCGCATCGCCACCGAGCTTTATCTCAAACGCTGCATAGTCGGCGGCTTCGAGAAGGTGTACGAAGTGGGCAGGATTTTCCGCAACGAGGGGATGGACCCCAAGCATAATCCCGAATTCACCACCGTGGAAGTCTATCAGGCGTACACCGACTATAACGGGATGATGGACCTCACCGAAAACCTTATCCGCCACTGCGCGATGAAGGCGTGCGGCACTCTCGACATCACCTATCAGGGCGAGAAAATCTCTTTCGAAGGTCCGTGGGAAAGGCTCACGATGTCGGACGCGGTCAAGAGATATACGGGGCTGGATTTCGACAAGGAAGACCTTGCGGAGCTCATCAAAAAGGCAAACGGAATGGGGCTGGAACTTCCCGCGGACACGACCTGGGGCAACGCGCTCTATCAGGTGTTCGACAATTTCGTGGAAGAGAAGCTGACGGGTCCCGTGTTCGTCACGGACTATCCCGTGGAGGTCAGCCCTCTCGCCAAGAAGAAGAAATCCGACCCGAGGCTCACGGAGCGTTTCGAGCTGTTCATCGCTTGCAGGGAAATGGCAAACGCGTTCAGCGAACTGAACGACCCCCTCGACCAGCGCGAGCGTTTTGCGGCGCAGATGGCGGCAAAAGCGAAGGGCGACGAGGAAGCGCAGCCCTATGACGAGGACTTCGTCAACGCGCTGGAATACGGTATGCCTCCCACGGGCGGTATGGGGCTCGGCGTGGACCGTCTTGTTATGCTGCTCACGGACAGTTACACCATTCGCGAGGTGCTTTTGTTCCCGACAATGAAACCGCGCGCGTGACGGGCGCGGCGGGCCGCAAGGCAAAACGCTTGACACATCCCGCGGCGTCGGCATATAATGCACCTACGAAAGGGAGTAGTTTAGTGCCATTGTCAACATCCTGGAACGGCAAGTTCCTGGCAAGGCAGCCCGACGGGTTACAAGACTTTTGCGCAGGCAGAAGTCTTTTTTGATAACAAGGGCAAACAGACTTCTCAGAGCCGCGTACGGCTGAAAGCGCCGTTGCAGGACATAATAATATGACGGGCGTGTGCGCGCGTACGCACGCGTCCGAAAAGGGGAGCAACTGCCGCGGCAAGCCGCGGCGGCAAATAAAAGGAGAAAATATGGAAACCTTTCAGGACAAATCCGACGACGTGAAAGCGGATGTCGAAGCTGTCGCCGTGACGGAGACCTCCGCGGAAGCGGGCGGCACGTTCCACGACAAATCTGCCGAAGAAGTCCTGCGTTCTCTTTCGGCGACGGAAGAGGGGCTGACCACGGCAGAGGCGGACAAGCGCATCGCGCAGCACGGCAAGAACGCCTTGAAGGAAGCGAAGAAGAAGAGTTTGCTGCGCAAATTCCTCGAACAGTTCAAGGACGTTATGATTATCGTGCTTATCGTTGCCGCGATAGTGTCGGCGGTCATCGCCCTTGTTCAGCAGGAATACAGCGAGCTCATCGACGCCGGCGTCATTCTGCTCATCGTCATCATCAACGCGATAATCGGCGTTGTGCAGGAAAACAAGGCCGAAACGGCTATGGAAGCCCTCAAAAATATGAACAAATCCTTCTCGAAGGTGCTGCGCGACGGCGAATGGAAGCACCTTGCGAGCGAGGAAATCGTGCCGGGCGACGTAGTCAAACTCGAAGCGGGCGACATCGTGCCCGCGGATATGAGGCTGCTCACTTCCGCGTCCCTCAAAATAGAGGAAGCGGCGCTCACGGGCGAGTCCGTCCCCGCGGAAAAGGACGCCGAAAAGACGGTCGCCGCGGACGCGCCTCTCGGAGACCGTGCGGATATGGCGTATTCCAGCGGCATCGTGTCTTACGGCAGGGGCACGGGCGTGGTCACGCATACGGGTATGAACACGGAAGTGGGCAAGATAGCCACTATGCTCACGGACGGTTCGCAGCAGACTTCGCCGCTGCAAAAACAGCTCGGCAAGACCGCGAAACTCCTCAGCATACTCGTGCTTGCGATAGCGGCAATCATATTCATCGTGCAGGCGGTGCGCGGCAACGACATTATGGACAGCTTTATGACCGCCGTCGCGATAGCGGTCGCGGCAATCCCCGAAGGTTTGCCCGCGGTCGTCACCATAGTGCTGGCTATCGGCGTGCAGCGTATGTCCAAGCGCAACGCCATCGTCAAAAACCTGCCTTCCGTCGAGACGCTCGGCTGCTGCGAAGTCATCTGTTCCGACAAAACAGGCACTTTAACCCTCAATCAGATGACCGTAAAGGGCTATTATCTGCCTGATTGCGGTTTCAAAGCGGTGGACGAAGAGAGGGCGTCTGCGGGCGGCGATTTCGATGTGTTCGTGCGCGCTATGGCGCTCTGCAACGACACGGAAAAGACTTCCGAGGGGCTCACCGGCGACCCGACCGAAACCGCGCTCGTCGCGTACGCGGAAGACTGCGGCTACGACTTCCACGCGCTCAGAGAGGATTACGTCCGCGTGGACGAAGTGCCCTTTGACAGCGTGCGCAAACTTATGACCACCGTCAACGAGCACGGCGGCGAGAGGGAAGCGTACGTCAAGGGCGCGCCCGATATGCTGTTGCCGCTTTGCACCCGCATAATGGACGGCGACACCGTGCGCGACATCACCGAAAAGGACGTCGCCGCAATCAAGAAAGCCAATTCCCAGATGGCGAAAAAGGCGCTGCGTGTGCTTGGCGTCGCGGTCAAGACGGACGGGCTCGACCACGGTCACCTCGAAAGCAATCTCGTTTTCGTCGGGTTGGTCGGAATGATAGACCCGCCCAGGGCGGAGGTCAAAGACGCGGTGCGCGTGTGCGTCGAGGCGGGTATGCGTCCCATTATGATTACGGGCGACCATATCGACACGGCGTCCGCCATTGCCTCCGAGATAGGCATTCTGCGCGAGGGCGACAAGGTCATTCTCGGCGCGGATTTGGACAGAATGTCCGACGAAGAGTTCAAGAACACCATAGAGCAGTACTCCGTGTTCGCGCGAGTCAGCCCCGAAAACAAGGTGCGCATAGTCACCACCTATCAGGGCAAGGGCAAGGTGGTCGCGATGACGGGCGACGGCGTCAACGACGCTCCGTCCATCAAGCGTGCGGACATCGGCATAGGTATGGGCATCACGGGCACGGACGTCAGCAAGGGCGCGGCGGACCTCGTGCTTGCGGACGACAACTTCGCCACCATCATAGGCGCGGTGGAAGAGGGGAGAAAGATTTTCTCCAACATAAAGAAAGCGATTCAGTTCCTGCTGTCCGCAAACATCGCGGAAGTGCTGTGCCTGTTCATCGCCACGGTCATTCTGGACATCCCCTTCCTCACGCCCATAATGATACTCTGGATTAACCTTGTGACGGACAGCTTCCCCGCGCTTTCCCTCGGTATGGAAGAGGCGGAACGCGACGTTATGAAGAAGCCGCCGCGCAAGTCTTCGTCCAGCCTCTTTGCGGGCAGGACGGGCGTGGATATCCTCGTGCAGGGCTTTATGCAGACCGCGCTGGTTATGACGGCATTCTGCATCGGCTGTTACGTCATCCCCGGCGGTATGGCGGAAAGACACGACGAAGCGATGACGATGGCGTTCGTCAGCCTTGCGCTCATCCAGCTCTTCCACGCATACTCGATGCGCTCGCAGGACAACAGCATCCTCAACAAGAAGCTGTTTGCCAACAAGTATATCAACCTGAGCTTCCTCATCGGCGTTGCGCTCACTGTGCTCGTCGTTGTCGTGCCTCCCTTCCGCACCGTGTTCGAAACCGCGATGCTCAACGGAATGGAGTGGGGCGTGTCGATAGCGGTCGCGTTTGCGATAATTCCGCTGGTCGAGATTTACAAACTCGTCGTGCGCCTCATCCGCAAACACAACGAGAAGAAAGCCGCGGCGGCGGTCGCCGCAGAGTAAGGCTCCTTACGGCAGTCGGAACGGCGGAGGGCACACCTCCGCCGTTTGTTTTAAGAAGGCTGTTCCGCAGTCGGTCGGAAAGCCTTCCGTGCGGTGTTCCCGCTCTGTTGCGGTCGGGCCCCGCGGCGGGATAAGCCCTTTTGCGGGCAGGCGCGCTTTCAAAGGATTGCCTTTTTCCCGTATGTATATTATAATTTAGTGACCGATTACCGAAGAGAGGACAATATGGCTGATTTCGATATCGAACTCGTCGGCAAAATAGGCTCGATGGCGCTCATCGACCGCGATTATCAGGATATGAACTACAACATCATAGCCAGACTTTCGCGCGAGCTGCGTCCCGGATATATATGGGTCACGTCGGGCGCGACCGAGATAGGGCGGCTGGACTACATCAAGCGTACGGGCAGGGAACTGCACGGCACGGACGAAGAAAACAAGACGGACTATTCCGCACAGGGGCAGTCCATCCTGATGCAGACTTACAGGCAGTTCATAGACAGCCGTTTCAGCGTAAGGCAGATACTCGTCGAGCACCAGCATTTCAACGACGAGGAGAAGCGTGCGCATCTTTACCAGATGCTCTGCCGCTGCCCGGGACAGAATGCCATCCCCATCATCAATTACAACGACCCCGTGAGTTACGAGGAGAACCGCAAGCACGAGATAGGCAGGATACTTGCCGAACGAGGGCGTGCGATAGAGTGCGTCGACAATGACGAAACGGCAAGCCAGATTGCCTGCCTCGTCAAGTGCAAGACGCTGCTCATTATGACGACGACGGAGGGCATTTACTCCGACCCGGACGACGAAAAGTCGCTGGTAAGACGCGTGAGCGGCAAGGACGTGTACGAGCTCATCGCCAATGTGGAGGAGCTGCAATCCCATTGCGCGGGAGCGTCGCGCAAAGGAGCGCACGGCGCGCGCGCGAAACTCGAATATATCAAGGAGCCGCTGAAAAACGGCACCACCGTCATCATAGGCAGCAGCCGCTACGGGATAGCGGAACTTCTGGACGGCAGCGTCCCCTGCACCCGCATAGGGCTGTGACGTGAAAAAGCGCGGAAACCTTTTTCCGCGTCACGCCGCCAAAATCTTGCAACAAAAAGCCGTACAATGCAAAAACGCGCGTTTAACGCGCGTTTTTGCATTATAAAGTCGCCGTTTTACTTTTTAAGCACGGCTTTGAACTCCGCTTTCAGCTCTTCGCGTTCGGACTCGGAAAGGGAGGAGACATACGCCTTTGCGCTCTTGCGGGCAAGGCGGAGCAGGTCGCTGTCGCTCATATCCGCGAGCACGGAAACGGGCACGGGTCTGGACGTGCGGGAAACGAGGTCCTGCAAGAGCAGGAGCGCTTTCATCTTGCGGACGTCTATGCCGAGGTTGTCTGCCGCCAGCGAAAGTTCCGCTTCGCTCATTCCCGTCACGACGTCCGCGTGCGCGACCTTTTCTTCGTAAAGCGCGATGAATTCGGGCGTTATCTTGCCCAGCACGTATTCGGATATGCCGCAGGAAATCTGCGTGCCGTCCTCTTCGCCCGGCATAAAGTTTTCCGCACCCTTTTCGCGCGCTTTTCCGTCGCGGGGTTCGGGTCTGACGTCATCCGTGCCGTCAGAGGGCGGGACGGGCGCAGAATCGCCGTCGAAGTAGGGCAGGGGCATAGGACGGTGCCCGCCGTCTTTACCGGGCGTTCTGCCGAAGTCGGGTCTGCTTTCCCCGCGGCCTCCGTGTCCGCGGTGAGGACGACGGCTTTCGTGTTTTCCGCCGTCGGGTTTTCCGGTGACGGAGTCGGTGGAAGAGTCTTCCGGCGAAACCTGTTCGGTTTCGGGAGCGGAGTCGGGGAGTTCTTCCCTGATTGGCATTTCGGAGGCGCACACGGCGGTTTCGGCATACGTTTCGGGCGTAGTAACGGCGTCGGCGATGCCTCCTGCGGATGTTGCCGAGAGCGCAGCGAGTACGGTAAGAATTGCGGATTTAATCATTTCGGTCTCCTTGAAATTTATTTCGGACGCGCCCGCGTATGCGTGCGTCCCGTTCGGTTTATTTTGGGAAAGCGGAAAATTTTTATACGAAATCGTTAATTTATTAACTTTTTTTCGCGCCGCTATTGAAAACGGATTTTTTTGATGTTATACTTCAATCGTTAAGGAGGAATGCCTATGCAGAAAGAAAAACTCGACTTTTTGACCGCCAAGGCGCGCAAGCTCCGCGACGATGCGATTGAGATTATCGGTCACTTCGGCGTCGGACACATCGGAGGCACGATGTCCGTTATGGACGCGCTTACGGTCATTTATTACGACAAGGCAAACGTAGACCCCAAAAACCCCAAAAAGCAGGACCGCGACCGCGTGATTATGTCCAAAGGCCACGCGGGTCCCGCAATGTACGCCGTGCTGTGCGACCTCGGCTATTTCCCCAAGGAATGGATGAAGACGCTCAATCAGAACGGCACCAACCTGCCTTCCCACTGCGATATGAACAAGACCCCCGGCATAGATATGACGGCGGGTTCGCTGGGACAGGGGCTGTCCGCGGCGGTAGGAATGGCGCTTGCGGCGAAGATAGACCGCAATCCCGCGACGATTTACTGCTTCATCGGCGACGGCGAGAGCCAGGAAGGGCAGATTTGGGAAGCGAGTATGTTTGCGGGTTCACGCAAGCTCGACAACCTCATCGTGCTGCTGGACAGCAACAGGATGCAGCTTGACGGTCCCGTGGAAAGCATCAACGGTCTGGAACCCATCGTGGACAAGTGGAAAGCCTTCAATTTCTTCGTGCAGGATGTCGACGGACACGACCTTTCCGCCATATCCGACGCAATCGACGCGGCGAAGGCACAGCACGAGAAGCCCTCGATGATTGTTCTGCGCACCGTCAAAGGCAAGGGAGCGTCCTTCACGGAAGGCGTTGCCAACTGCCACAGTATGTCCGTGCCCGAAGAGGTGTGGAGAAAAGAAACGGGGAGGTACGAATAATGACCGACGAAAAAGAAATCAGGCAAGTAATGGCAGCCGGGCTCGTCGAAGCGGCGAAAAAGGATGACAGGATTGTCGTGCTCGACGCCGACCTTATGAGCTGTCACGCTACGAAGTGCTTCCTCGAAGCCTTCCCCGAAAGGTTCATCAACGTAGGTATCGCGGAAGCGAATATGATTGGCGTCGCCGCGGGTATGGCGGCGTTCGGGAAAATCCCGTTCGCGTTCAGTTTCGCGCCCTTTGCGACGAGAAGATGCTACGACCAGATTTTCATCTCCGTCGCGTACAGCAAACTCAACGTCAAGATAGTGGGGTCCGACCCAGGCGTCATGGCGGAAGCCAACGGCGGCACCCATATGCCTTTCGAGGATATGAGCCTTATGCGCGCCATCCCCAAGATGGTGTGCTTCGAGCCCACCGACGCCGCTATGCTCACCAAGGCCCTGCCGCAGATTATCGAATATCCCGGCGCGGTCTACATCCGTATGTTCCGCAAGAAGACGGAAAAGATTTTCGACGACACTCTGGACTTCAAGCTCGGCAAGGCGGTCAAGGTGCGCGCGGGCAAGGACGTGACCCTCATCGCGTCGGGCATAATGGTGGACAGAGCTCTGAAAGCGGCGGACGAACTCGCGGCGGACGGCATTTCGGCGGCGGTCGTCAATATGCACACCTGGAAGCCCATTGACGCGGACGCGATTTGCGAAGCCGTGAAGGAAACGGGCGCGGTGGTCACCTGCGAGAACCACAGCACGTTCGGCGGCCTCGGCAGCGCGGTCGCGGAGGTGATGGGGCAGAAGTGTCCCGCACCTATGGAAATGATAGGCGTGGTCGACAGCTTCGGCGAGGTCGGCAAGCAGGCTTATCTCAGCGAGAAGTTCCATCTCACCGTGGCGGATATCGTCGCCGCGGCAAAGAAAGCGGTCGCACGCAAGTGAGACGGCGCCGCGCTTCTGCGCGGACGGACAACGCAAAACGGAAAGGCGCGGACATCCGCGCCTTTTTGTGCGGAAATCCGCACGTCGGGCGGTGATTAAAATTATAAACAATTAAACTAATTTCGGTTTTGGTATTGACACCCGATTTTGGATAAAGTATTATAATTGGTAGGAAAATTCTATTATGAAGCGGCCTCGGAGGAGGGGAATCGACGGTTTTTCTGCTTCGCGCTGCGGTAAAGGAGGAATTATGGACAATGTCACAAGAGCAAAGATAAACCTGTTCGCAGTCCTGCGCAACATCGAGGATCTTTGCACTATGGATCCCGTTTCCGCGGATCTCATCAAAAACGTCGATCTCGGCGTGGAATTCAATGTGCCCGAAGTCGGCGCCGCCGTCCTGACGTTCAAGGGGGGCAAATGCAAGTTTACGAGAGGCAAAGGCAAGTCCGCCCTTAAACTCTATTTCACCTCTCCCGAGCATTTCAACAATCTGATTGCTCCTCCCGTCGACCCCAAGACCGGAAAACCCAAGATGGTCATCCCCATCTTCTACAACGTGTTCAAAGTCGGCTTCCTGCTCAACACCTTCACGAAGCTGGCCGACAGACTGAGCTATTATCTCCAACCCGCTCCCGACAAGAAAGAGGAGCTGCTCAAAGACCCCGCCTATTTCGAGGCGAACACCATACTGACGGCTTACACCGCGTTCTATGCGATGAGCGAAATCGCCAACAGCGACTTCGTCGGCAAAGCGATTGCGCGCCGTATGCCCGACGGCGTCATCGCCTGCTCGGTCGGCGGCACCGACCTTGCCGTGAACATTGCGGTCAAGAACCATAAATTCGTCACCAACAAAGGCAAAGTCAAAGAGCCGCGCGCCACGATGGTATTCGGCGATTTGCAGTTCGCGCACGACCTGCTCAACGGAAAGTCTTCCAGCTTCACCGGTATGGGCACGGGACAGTTCCAAATCAGCGGTTACGTCGAAATGCTCGAACAGATGGCGAAGCTGCTCACTCAGGTCAGCTACTATCTCGCCTAATCGGATAAGGAGGAATTGATTTTATGAAACTCAACTACGAACCCAAACAAATATATGACGTTTCCAAAGGACAGGAGCTCTTCAAAAAAGCGCTCAAATACGTCCCCGCGGGCATTTACGGTCACCTCGGTCCCTCCGAAGGCTGTATGATTCCCGTCAGCGCGTATCCTCTGTTTATGTCCCGCGCGCAGGGCACCTACATCTGGGACCTCAACGGCAACCGCTACATCGACTATATGTGCGCGTACGGCCCCAACTTCCTCGGCTACAACGACCCCGACGTCGACGCGGCGGCAATCGAACAGCTCAAAAAGGGCAACTGCACCACGCTCATTGCGGAGTCTATGGTCGAAATGGCGGAAGAGATGGTCAACACCATCAATATGGCGGACTGGGCGTTCTTCGGCAAGAACGGCGGCGATATGACCGCGTTCGCAGTTATGATTGCCCGTGCTTACACCAACCGTAAGAAGATAGTCCTCGTCAGCGGCTACTATCACGGCGTCGCTCCCTGGATGCAGAAGCTCGGCTATTCCGGCGTCACGGAAGAAGACCTTGCCAACAACCTCTACATCGATTGGAACGCTCCCGACCAGTTCGAGAAACTCATCAAGAAGTATCCCGGACAGATTGCGGGTCTCATCGCCACGCCTTACTATCATCCCACTTTCGTCGACAACCAGCTTCCTCCCGAGGGTTACTGGCAGAAGATGCGCAAGCTCTGCGACGACAACGGCATAGTCCTCATCTTCGACGACGTCCGCGCGGGCTTCCGTATCGACGAAAAGGGCAGCGACTATCACTACGGCATCGAAGCCGACCTGTCCTGCTTCTGCAAGGCAATCGCCAACGGCTACAATATGTCCTGCATCTGCGGCAAGGAAAAACTCAAAAACGCGACCGCGGACATCGCCTACACCGGCAGCTACTGGCTCTCCGCAGTTCCCTTTGCGGCAGGCGTCGCAACCCTCAGAAAGGCGAAGGCAATCCACGCCGTCGAAGAGAACGCCAAGAAGGGCAGAATCCTCACCGACGGGCTGAAAGAAGTGGCGAAGGACAACGGTTTCGACCTCCGCGTGACGGGCGAACCCGCAATGTTCTATCTGCGCCTCGGCAACGACTATCCCTCCACTATCCTGCATCAGGAATGGGTTGCGGAGTGCGTCAAGCGCGGCGTGTTCTTCACCTCGCACCACAACCACTTCATCAACTCGGCTCTCTCTCAGGAAGATATGCAGTACACTTGGGAAGTCGCCGACGAAGCGTACAAGATTGTCAGGGCAAACCATCCCGACGCGAACTACATCAAGTAAGGACCGCATTTCCGCGCAGTCGCGCGGACGCGGCTTGTACCGACTCAAACTCAAAAAAAAAGGCTGTGCCGTTTCGGCACAGCCTTTGTGCGTTTCGGGAGCGCGGCTGCCGCGGGCGTCGGGGCGGAAGGCGCGGCAGAGGATTGAGGGGGATGGCCTGCGGGACATTGCGCGGCGCGTCAGGAGAGCACGACCGTGCCGGACGTAAAACTGTCTATTATGCCCGCCGCGGCGAAGCCCGCCCGTTCGAAGGCGGCGGACAGGTCTGCCTGAGATGCCACGGAGTATGCGTTCGAGGAGCAGTATTCCGCAAGCGCGCGGAGCATTGTGTCCTCGCCCGCAAGCGTGAGAAGAGTGTCGAAGAGCAGCAGCCCCTTGCAATATGTCACCGCGACGTATTCGCCGTTGGTGAGATAGGAAGACAGCGGTCTGTTCATTACGGAGTCGAACCCTATCTCCGACGGCATACGCTCGTATACGGCATAATAGGCGGCGGCAGAGGAAACCAGCTCGCCGTAAGAGGTGTTATCGCCCGTGCGGCGGAAATAATATGCCGTGCTGAATTCGGTGAGTCCCTCGTCCAGCCAGGGGGAATTGAGCTGGTCGGAGCCGACAAGTCCGAACCACCATTGATGTGCGGTTTCGTGCACGACGGTGCGTTCGTATTCCGTCCTGTCCGCGACGGACGGGTCAACGGTGACCAGCGTGCCGAATTCCATACCGCCCGCGCCCATAGGCGCCTGCACCACGGTGAAAGCGGAGTAGGGATATTCTCCGAACGCGTCGGAAAACACGCGCAGCGCGTCGGCGGCAAGAGCCAGGGTGTCCTCTGCGTCATTGTCGGACAGACAGAAACAGTTCACTCTCACATCCCCCGACGGCAGAGCGGCGGAACCCGTGTGCACTTCGAAGTCCTCGGAGAGCACCAGCGCGAAATCCCGCACGTTTTCCGCCGTGATTTCCATACGTTTCGTTCCGTCCGTTACGCTGCTTTCCGTCACTTCGCCAGATGACGCCGCCACAAACTCTTCGGGCACGTCGGCGGTGACGTAAAACGAGGATATGTCGCTGAAAAACGGGTCGCCCGCGGCGGTGTACCCGTCTGTGCGCGGAGTTCCGTTTTCGTAATGGCACAGCACCGGGTAAAAGCCCGTGAAATTGACCGTCGACTCCGTCACCCCGAAGCGCGCGTTGCACTTCGGCAGAGTGAGCGCCGCCGTGACGGACAGCGTCACGGTTTCGCCCGCTTCAGGCGCATACGGAATGCGGAGTATTGTATTGTCCGTGCCGCAGATTTCGTATTCCGACGTTTTTCTGTTCAATTCTACTCTTAAAATCTCAATTTTGCCGAAACTTTCGCCGTCATAGAAAAACTTGTCGCGGTCGGCGGCAAAGTACGGAGGACTTGACGCGCCCTCGGCAAAGGCGTTCGGATAAAGATGAAGCGAGATGTCCGTCAGCGTATCGTCCGTGTTGTTGGTGAAAAGGATTTCCTCTTTCAGTTGCGCGGTGACGCCGCCGTCGTAGGTGAGGTCGATGTCGTAGACGGGGACGGGCGAGGACGGCGAGGGCAGTTCCGCCTTGTCGCAGGCGACGAGCAGCAGCGCAAGGCACAGCGCCGCAAGCCCCGCGGCAACGAGAAAGAAAAAGCTCTTTTTACGCGCGGTCTTCATTTTCGCGCCTCACTTCGACGAAAGGGTGAGTTCCATCAGCTTTCCGTGTCTGCGCGCGGTTTCGACCAGGTCCACGGTGACGCGCATACCGCGGGAGGCGAGTTTTTCCCCGGAATAGGAGAACAGGTCGTCCGCAAGCGTTCTGCCCAGCAAAAAATTGTAGTCCGCAATCACCCTGTGCGGAGTGAAGCCGTCGTCGCCGAAAATGACTTCGGGTCTGCCCGCGGCGTCGCGGAGATAGACGTGGGTTTCGCTTTCTTCCTCGGCGGGACGCACGTCCAGCGCCGCAGGGGAGTCGGGACGGATGTCCGTCTGCACGGGGGAGAAAAAGACGGGGCGCCCGTCTTCTTCCGCCGCCGCGCCCGTCGGGGACTTCCCGTCCGCCGCATCCGCCGCTTTCTCCGCGTCTGCGGGCTTCGCCGTGCGCGGCGGGGCGGCTTCGGAGTCGCCGAGTATTGTCGCCTTGTAGTCGCTTTTCGCCTTCGGAAAGGGCACTTTCGGAGTGTTTCTTCTGCCGCTTGCGGAGTCTTTGAGCAGCCATACGTCGCCGAATGCACGGAAGGAAGAGGGCGAGTAAGACACGCCGTCCGCAACGATGGCGCTCACTCTGCCTTTCGCCGAGAATACGACGTCGCTCACCTCGCCCTTGAAACGTCCCGTCCCCGTATAGACCTTTTTGCCTATGGGGGATGAAACGAGCGGAGAAAGGTCCGCGTCGCCGCGGGAAGTGAGCGCAAGCGCGTCGTCCGTCATAAGCGCGTCGGCAACCGACGCGACCGCGGAGAAGGGCAGAAGCGTTTTCCCTCCCGCGCACGTGACGTCAAAATATACAATATTTCTACAATTTCCGTCAAAATATACATCGGCCGTGCTGCCGATGAGAGAGCTGTCGGCTTTGCATACGACGTCGCGGTTCAGGGTTTCGGACAATTTCATCTCATACCACCTCCCGAACACTTTATGCCGCACTCCGCCGCCTTATGCGGAAAAGCGGGGCGTACGGCACGTTTTTGAACGAAAAAGCATATATTATAACCCCTTTTGCGCGCCGAATACGAAACGGTTATGACGTGAAAACAAGAGTTATTCACGAAGTTGTCCACAATTTCGGGCAAAAATGTGAATAACTCGGTGGACAAGGTCGTATTTTTATGCTTGCGTGAATATATTCAAAATTGAAACGATATGCAGAAAATCAGGGTGAGTTCAATCCCGCGGAGGCGGATTTTCAAGGTGATTGCGTTGGTGCTGGCGGCGGTTCTGCCCGTGTTGTGCGTGCCTGCCGTCACCGTGCTTGCGGAGAACATCGGCGCCGTGACCGTCGTCATCGATGCGGGACACGGCGGAGCGGACGGCGGCGTGACGGGGGTGAATACGGGAGTCAAGGAAAGCGACCTCAATCTTGCCGTGTCGAAACTTGTCGGAGAGTATTTCGAAAGCGGCGGCTTCCGCGTGGTCTACACCCGCAGCAATAAGGGCGGGCTGTACCGCGAAACGGACGGCAACAAAAAGCGTGCGGATATGCAGCGCAGGGCGGAGATAATCCGCGACGCGTCCCCCGCCGCCGTCATCAGCATACATATGAACACCTTTTCCGCTTCGTCGCGTCGCGGCGCGCAGGTGTTTTTCGACGCGTCGTCCGAAGAGGGAAGGGCATTTGCGGAGATAATGCAGGAGGAGCTCAACCGCACGTTCAACGTCCCCGACGCGGGGAGGGAATTCGCGCCGCTCACGGCGGAGAAATACATTTTGCAGCAGTCCGCGGCGCCTGCCGTAATCGTGGAGTGCGGATTTTTGTCCAATCCTGTCGACGAAGCGAATCTGCTCGACCCCGATTACAGGGCGGAATTCGCCTATTCCGTCTTCCGTGCGGCGGCGGCTTTCCTTTCGGACGGAGCGTGAACGCCTTATTGCATTTCGCGTAATCGCGGCGTTGATTTGCATTTTCGGTACATTAAAAGCCACATACGAGCAAAACCGCTTTGATTGTCCGCCGCGGAGTCTTTGCGTGTCCTTTGACGGTGCGCTTTTCATACGGCGGCTAAGTGCGGGTTTTTGTTGATTTTGCTTCGCGCGTAAGTTATAATTTCCGAAGGTTATAATAACTCACGCGTATGCGCGGGCGGACATCCGATGGGAAAACACGACGGTCACAGAGAAAGAGTGCGCGAGAAAATCGCGGCGGCAGGGCTTGATACGTTTCAGGACCACGAAGTCCTGGAATATATTCTGTTTCATTGCATACCCAGGAAAAACACCAACGAAATAGGACACGAACTCATCGACAGGTTCGGGAGCTTTGCGGATGTTCTGAACTCCGACAAGGAGCGCCTGAAAGAAGTGCCGGGGATGACGGAGATTGCCGCGCTGTTTCTGTCCGTGCTTCCCGACATAATGCGCCGATATCTGCTCAGTGCGGAGCGCAAGCGGACAAACCTTTCGGGCAGACGGAAAGTGCGCGATTATATCGCGAAGGAAATGTACGGTGCACCCGTCGAGATTGCGGGTGCGGCGGCGCTGGACGCGCAGGACGGGCTCATCAGGTTCAGAAAACTCGCGTCGGGCAAGGGCGACGGCGTGAACGTGTCCGTGCGGCAGGTGGTGGACTTTGCGCTGGGTACGAACGCGGTGTCCCTGGTGCTGGCGCACAATCATCCCGGCGGCAACGTCAATCCGTCGCAGGAAGACGTGGAGCTTACGCGCGAGCTGGCGTACGTTCTGGACAGCATAGGGGTCAGACTGCTCGACCACATCATATATGCGGGCACGGAGAGTTTTTCGTTTGCGGAAAGCGGACTGCTCGGCGACATTCTCGGAAACTGAAAGAGGTGAAAATGGAAAAGACGGTAAGGACGCGTTTCGCGCCCTCTCCCACGGGATTTATGCACATAGGCAATCTGCGCACCGGGCTTTACGCCTATCTGTTCGCGCGCCACAACGGCGGCAGGTTTATCCTGCGCATAGAGGATACGGACAGGGAAAGACAGGTCGAAGGCGCGGAAGAGATGGTCTACCGCACCCTGCGCGCGGCGGGTATGGATTACGACGAAGGACCGGACCGCGACGGCGGCTGCGGACCTTATATCCAGAGCGAGCGCGCGGCGATATACCGCGAGTATGCCGAAAAGCTCGTGGAGGCGGGCGGAGCGTATTACTGTTTCTGCTCGAAGGAAAGGCTGGAAAGTCTGCACGGCGAGAATGGCACGCACACTTACGACCGTCATTGCCGCAATCTTACGCAGGAGGAAGTGCAGGCGCGGCTCGCGGCAGGGGAGCCTTACGTCATCAGGCAGAAGGTGCCCGACGGCGTGGTGTCCTCTTACGTCGACCTGGTTTTCGGCGAGATTTCCGTGTCCTCCGACGACATAGAGGACGGCATACTGCTCAAATCCGACGGGATGCCGACTTACAATTTCGCCAACGTCGTGGACGACCATCTTATGGGCATCACGCACGTCATACGCGGCACGGAGTATCTCAGCTCCACGCCGAAGTACAACCTCATTTACGACGCGTTCGGATGGGAAAGACCCGCGTATATGCATCTGCCGCCCATAATGAAGGACGCCACCCGCAAGCTGTCCAAACGCTACGGCGACGCGAATTTCGAGGATTTCATCGCAAAGGGCTATCTGCCCGAAGCTGTGGTCAATTACGTTGCGCTGCTAGGCTGGTGTCCCAAGAACAACGCCGAAAAGATGACTATGGCGGAGATGACGGAATATTTCGACATCGACGGCATCTCGGTCAGCAGTTCCATATTCGACGAGGCGAAGATGCGCTGGCTGAACGGGGAATATCTCAAAGCGATGAGCGAGGAGGAATTCTATCGCGTGAGCGCGCCGTGGATTGCAAAGAGCAAGGCGGGCGGCAAGTTCGACGACCGCGAGATAGCGAAACTTATGCAGACGCGCGTGGACGTGCTGGGAGAGATACCCGAAAAGATAGATTTCCTTGACGAATTCGGCGCGTACGACCTCGGTATGTATATCCACAAAAAGATGAAAGTGGACCTTGACGTGGCAAAACAGGCAGTTAAAGTGTCGGTTGCCGCGCTTGAACCGCTTTCGGTTTGGACGGAAGAGAGCATAAAGGCGGCGGTCGTCGCCGCGGCGGAAGCGGCGGGAATGAAGAGCGGACAGGTGATGTTCAGTATGCGCGTCGCGCTCACGGGACAGCCGTCCACTCCGGGCGGAGCTATCGAGATGGCCGTCGTGCTGGGCAAGGAAGAGAGCCTCAGACGACTGGCGTTTTCCGACGGACTGCTTGCCGCCGCAGAGTAAAAGCACATCGCCGCGCAGTGGGGCGCGGCAGGGGAAGTGAAATGAGCAGATTTTTGACAATACGCAATCTTTCGGTCATCGCGCTGGCGGTTCTGCTTGTACTGTGCGCGCTGATGCCTGCGGCTTTCTGCGGGACGGCTTATGCCGCGGAGTTTTCCGCGGATGCCGTGACGGCGACGACGTACGGCGATTATGACACCGACTCCCTGTGGTATTTCGCGGAAGACGAACTCAACGTTGCCGCGCTGCGCACCTTTGTGAGCACGAAAGTCATCCCCGTGCTGGAAGCCAATTCCTATGACGACCCCGTGGTCATCGCGGTCGTCGACACGGGACTGGACCTCACCAATTCCGTTTTCAGCGGGCTTTTGCTGACGGACGAAGACGGGCGCATAATGGGTTACAATTCCTATTACGACTCCAAAAACGACAGCTCGATGCTCGGCGACATAGACGACGAAACGGAGGACAAGCACGGCACCAAAGTCGCAAGCGTGATTGCGATGCTCATCCGCGAACTCGGGCTGGAAGACTACATCAGGATATATCCCGTGAAGGCGTCCTATCCGTCCGGCTCCTCAGACGGCGGCGTGAACAATTTCGACCGTACGACGGTGCGGCTCGCGATATCCAACGCCGCGGAAACGGGAGCGGACGTCATCAACCTTTCTCTGTGCTCGACGACGGATTCCGCATCGACGTGGGCGAACGACACGCAGCTGCAAAACGTGATAGCGTCCGCGGCGACGCAGGCGACGATTGTCGCGGCTGCGGGCAACAACAGCCGCGCGAGCACGTCCACGAAGTTTTATCCCGCGGCATACGACGGCATCATAGGCGTGATGGCGTCGGCGGAAGGCGGCACTTATCACACGACGACGAATTACGGCTCGGCATACGACGTTTTCGCCCCCGGCGAAAACATTCTCGTGTCCGGCGCCGACGCGTCTTACGAATTGACCAGCGGCACGAGTATGGCGGCGCCCATCGTGTCCTTTGCCGCCGCGCTCTTGAAGCTCACTCTGACGGCGGAAGAGCTGGCGGGCGGCGAAGCCGTGCCCCGCAACACCGTCGTGACAAGGCTCATCACCCATTTTTTCGAGGACGACGCGTCCGTCACGGTGAGCGGCGACGAATACAAAAAACTCGACATCCTGAAACTCGTGTCCAAGGATATCCTCAATATGGATGACGCGTGGCTTCCCGTCACGGGCATCAGCGTGTCTGCCACGAGAGGCGGAAGCGCGGTCACGTCGGGCGGGAGTATGACGGTGCAGACGATACGCGAAACGGGCAGCGGCAGGTCATATCTCGATTTCACCGCTTCGCTCACCCCCGTGGGCGACACCGACCCCGCTCTCGAAGACACCATAGTGTGGGAGCTTGTCGAATACACCGAGGACAGTTCGGGCGAGGAGAGCGAGGCGAACGTCACGCAGATAGGAAGCGGCGCGTCGTGCGGCTATCTGTTCTCGCGTGCGGGCGATTTCGGAGTGCGCGCAAGCATCACCACGTCGAGTGACACTTACACCGCGGAGTTCCGCGTCACGGTCGCGCAGGCGGCGTGGAACGGCGCGAACGCATTCATCGTCACTTCCGATTACATTTCCTCCGACGCATACGTCAACGGGACGGGCGGAAGCATTGAAAACGGAGTTACGCTCTACGGCACGGGCAATTCCGTGACGCTCACGGTGACCACAATAGAAGACGTTGCGTACGAGGCAATCAACTGGTACGTCAACGGAGAAATCGCGTGGACGGGCGCGACGTTCACGTTCGAGCCGTCGGGCGTCCCCGGCAAAGATTACACCGTCACGGCGCAGGTCATTCTTTCCGACACTGATAAACCGTTTGTGCGCGGAGCGTTCACCGTTCACCACAAATCCTGGGCTGCGCATCCGCTCTTTGCGATACTCTGGACTGCGCTCGGAGTCGGCGTCTGTGCGGGCGCGGCGGTGCTGATAGTCCGCGCGAAAAAGAAAAAAGCCGCTGCCGCGGCGGCGGAAGCGGAGAAAGATATTCTTCTTCCCGCCGAAGAGGAGAAAAAGTCCCCGATACGCAAAAAATGACAAAACCGCTGCATTAACGGACGATACGAAACAATAAAACCGCCGTACGGCGGTTTTATTTTTCCGTGAGTTATGCGCGTAGTCCGTCGCCGAGCGTTGCGCGGCGGACGTGCAGGGTGAAAACAAACACCAACGGATGAGTGTATTGCGTGCGGTAAGGTGCGTTCTAATCCGGTGTAAGCCGTGCGTGATGTAAAGTAAAAGCAAACACCAACGGGTGAGCGGTTTGCGCGCGGAAAGAAGCGTTCTTATCCGACGTAAGTTGTGCGCGATGAAAAGTAAAAGCAAACGCCAACGGATGAGTGGATTGCGTGCGGTAAGGTGCGTTCTAATCCGACGCAAGTTGTGCGTGATGAAAAGTAAAAGTAAGCGCCAACGTGCGAATGTTCTGCGTGCGGGAAAAAGCGTTCTAATCCGACGCAAGTTGTGCGTGATGTGAAGTAAAAGTAAGCGCCAACGGCGTCAGGTGTCGTCGCGGAGGAACATTATCCCGCGCGTGTGCACGTCCGAATAGGAAAAGGTGCGCACTTCTCCGCTTTCCGTTTTCACGGTGAACACGGCGGGGAAGACCGCAATGATGCTGCCTCGGCAGAGGGAGCTCCGTCCCCGTCCTTCGTTGACTTTCATCAGAAGAGGAATGCCTGCGAGCGCTTCCACGCGCGCTTTTGCTTCGCCTATGCCTTTGCCTATTTCTCTCATAGTCGGATTGTTCCCCCGCGGCGCGAAATTTATACTTTCGGGCATAAGGGGGAAGCGCGCGGCATAAGATGTTGAGGAATTGGAGGCGAATATGTTCAAATACGAAAAGTTCAACGCAAGCAACATCGTGACCGCTCCCGCCGTGGAGCGCGTGGTCGAGTTTTCACCGTCCGGGTTGGATGCGGGCGACGTCGCGCGCGTGCTTTCCCTCGCCGTGGACGGCAAGGTCATCTCTTCGGAAGCGAACGACGGCTTTGCGGACATTACGGGCAGAGTGAATTTCCGCCTCGTGTACCAGGCCCGCGAAGGAGGTGTCAGGGGAGTGGACTACAACGCCGATTTCAACCTTAAAGTGGAAGGCAACTTCACGGGTGACGACAGCGTGAGCGCGGAAGTCGCCGTGGTGGAAGCGGATGTGACGACCGGCGATTCCGTGGTGCTCTCCGCCGTAGTGTCCGTGCGTGCGAGCGCGGTTCAGCGCACCGAGGAAGAGTGCCTCGTGGACGCGGAACAATGTTACAAGACGGTGGACACGGTGCGTCTTCCCTCGCTCGTGGCGGCAAAGACGGTTTCCGTCAGCGTGAGCGAAGAGGCGGAAGCGGGTGACGTGGACAGCGTGCTGCTTGCCGACGCGCAGGCGGTGATTGTGTCCGCAGTCGCGGGCGACGGAAAGATAACGGTGGAGGGCAAGGTGCGCGCCGCCGTGACTTATACCGAGGACGAGGAGATACGCATACGCGAAATGGTCGTACCTTTCACGGAAGAGATTCTCGCCGACGGCGTGGAAGAAGGCGACAAGGTCTGCGCGTCGGCGGCGGTCAGAACGTCCAAAATAGTCCTTGCGGGTGTGCCGGGGGCGAATATTATCCGTTTCGACGCGGATATTGCCGTGCGCGTCAGCGTCGTCAGGTGCAGGGAAACGGACGTGATTGCGGATATGTTTATGCTCACCAACGAGGTCGAGCTCGGCAGGGAAAACAGAAAATTCACCTTTTTCGGCGGGCTGAAATACGTGTCCGAAAGCATTTCGGGCACCGCCTCGCTGGAAGACCGTCCGCCTGCGGAAAGCGTAATTGCCGTGCCGTATGCACGTTGCTTCGCGGCGAAGGCGGAAGTGACGGATACGGGTGCTTTGGTGGAAGGCGTGCTCACCGCCGACGTCATCTACCGTGACGAAAACGGATTGAACTCCGTGCGCGCGGAAGTGCCTTATTCCGTGGAAATCGACGGGACGTTCGGCGCGGAAGTCAGGGCGGTGTGTTTCGTGGAAGAAATAAAGACAAAGGCGCGCCGCGGCGAGCTGGACATCGAAGCGGAGGTCGGTATACTGCTCACGCATTACGAAGTGGGCGAAGCGGAGTACATCTCCTCCGTCACTGTGGGCGAAGAGAAGGAACGCAACGACTCCGCGCTCTCCCTTTACATCGTGTCCGAAGGCGACGAGATGTGGGATGTGTGCAAGGCGCTCACCGCAACACCAGAGGACATTCTCGCACAAAATCCGACTCTGTCCGTTCCCCTCGCGGAAGGCGACAGGGTGGTGTATTTCAGAACACTGGCGTAAATGCGCTCCCCGCACAACGCGGGAAAAGGCGGAGAGGGTTTTGCCCTCTCCGCCTTTGCATTAAATCAAAATGCGATGTTAAACAGACAAAATATGACGATAAACGCAGGAATTGTGTTTTAAGAAGAAATTTACCCGCCGCCCGATTTGCGGGCTGCACCTGTTTTCGCGGTACGGACGCACACGCGTCGTGCGGATGATTGCGCCGCGAAAACGGCACGGACCTGAATGTTTTGAGGCGCAGCCGACGTTCTTCCGTCGCTCTGTGTCTTGTCCGTATTGACGGCTTCGCCTTGCGCCAAGACTGCGCGGCAGGCGGCGTTATCTGCGTGATGTCAGGCGCGGACACTCTTCCCGCGGCAGGCGTCTGCACGCGGATATTGTCGCATTTCTTTGCCGCCGTTCCGATTTGCCAAAACAATTGACACCGCCCGCGGGCTGTGCTATGATATGCAGGCAAAACAAATTCGGCACGGAGAAGTACCCAAGAGGCCGAAGGGGCTCCCCTGCTAAGGGAGTAGTACGAGTGAATCGTAGCCAGGGTTCAAATCCCTGCTTCTCCGCCAGTCAAAACCTAAATTGAACCCTCGGTTCGGTTTAGGTTTTTTACATTACAATTAACAATGAATGTACGTAAATCAATTTGTTCTTCACAACGTGAGGAGGAATTATGAAAATAAACAAAATCGGGATTATAGTGTTGATAGTAATAATAATTGTCTGCTCTCTTCTTGTAGTTTATTCACCTGTTGAATGGTTGAAAGAGTTATCGTCTGCTTTGTTAGGAGGAGCGCTGTTATCGTTGTTTATCTGCATAGTGAATCACGCTGTTTATTTGAAGAGTTCATATGAGAAGGTGACAATTAAAACGCATGATTTTTCAATTAAAGCAGCACTTGCTTTCAATCTGTACGAAGAATCCGATAACATACTTGATTTTTTTAAAACGATTTCTCAAATCTACCTCGATATTTACAAAATTTATGCGTTGAATTACGAACTAATTGTGGGATCTTTTATTTTTGATCCAAGGCGGAAGCAACTTAAAAAAATCGACCACGATTTGAAAAACGCAATAATAAAAATTTTCAAAATAAAATGTTTTGTAGAAAGGCATTCTAAAGAAGCAGTGACAAATCTTCCCAAACTGTATGACGACCTGAAAAAAATAAGCGAGACGAGGACAATTTATCGTAATTACCTTAGTTTAGCCAAATGGTATTTAAGTTCCATACATTCACCTGAAACCAAAAACAGAGACTTATATATGAAACAAGCCGCTGAAGATTATAAATCTGAATTTGAAAATGCCCAACAAAAAGAAAACGACGAATAAAACTTGTTGCAAATTTTCATTATATTTGCTTAGTTAAGAAAAGCCCCCGAGAATCGTCGGGGCTTTTCTTCAGCGGAGTTTTGTATTTTATTTCCATTTTGTCATCGTAAAGCGTTATGCTTTCAACAAGATAATTCAGCAACATTATCGGTTCGTATTCGAGTGCCTGTCTATAAAATTGCCGCACTTCTTTTTCGCTCAATTTTTGAGTGGTGTTTGCCCGCTCGACCGCAATTTGTTTCATCAAATCTTCTTGCCTTTTTTCAAGTGCCTGCAATCGTTTCATTGCCGTTGCGGCAGTCCCGCCGTTTTCAATTGCATTCATAATGTTTTCCAACGCTGTTTCCGTCTTTTTTAACTCTTTTGTCAGAACTTTTAACAGCTGATTATCGGTGAAGCGTTCGTCTTGAATTTTCAAAACTGAGTCGACAATGATATCCATCTGAGATTTATCGCTCAAGCAACCTATTATGTTATCCAACACGAGTTGTTCCAGATAATCTTTGCGAACCTGCGCCTTACAACACCCGTTACCGTGCTTCTTGCCCAGACATTTGTAATAGCGCATAACGACACCGACTTTCGCCGTTTCGGTCTCCGCGCTTATAGGGCTGTTGCAATAACCGCATTTCAGTTTGTTCCTCAGCAAATAAACCGTCTCCGTGCTGCGTTTTCCGTAATGGTTTGCCTCGGTTTTGATGCGCACTTGGTCAAATGTTTCGGTCGAAACGATTTGCGGATAAATGTTATCGAACACCTCACCGTCATGACGGTATATTCCCGAATATTTCTCGTTTTTCAGAATGTTGTAAATCGTGTTTGTGGCAAAAGGCTTTCCGTTCTTCATTATCCCTTTTGCGGTAAGGTCGGCGATTATGTCTTTCACATAAACTCCGCGCGCATATTCCCCGTATATGTATCTCACGACTTCCGCCTCTTCCGCATGTATGATGACTTGTTCTGCACTCTGTAACCGTAAATCAAGACTCCTCCCGTAAAGTTGCCTTTGCGACGGGACTCGTTCATTCCGCGTCGGACTTTCTGCGAAAGCTCTGCCGAATAATATTCCGCATAGCCTTTCGGCAGTGGCTAAGGACCACTGAATGAAGCACGAATCGGTTAGCCTGCAAGTGTAGCCTCTCGGAAGTCAACGACAAAGAAAAAATTATTGCGTCGGTTTGTCGCGCTTGATTGCAATCACGGAATAATAAAAGAACAGCCACACTCTTGATCGAGTATGACTGTTCTTTCTTTTTATGGCTTATGCAATAAATTTTTCCGTTGACTTGCCGCTTAATTCTGTGGTACAACGACACCACGAAAGGCATAAAAAATAAGGTTGGTTTGCCATTATCCTTAGGCGGCAATCTTATATGGTGTTCTAACGGGGTTAGGCAAAGGTGTTCAAACATATAGTCGCAATACGTACCGCAAAAAATAATAGTATAATCAGTGGAACAGGATTCTTTATTAAAACGGAGAATAAAGTTTACTTGGTTACGGCAAATCATGTGGCGAGAGATACTACAATTCAAACGGATATCTGGATTCGTAATCTCGTGACAGGCATGCCAATTTCATTTAAAATAAACCAACTAAATCCAATGGTTATTTGGTTGTATCATCCTACTGCCGATATTGCAATTCTTGAAGTAACGAAATTACAAGACATTGATTTACAACAGTATATTTTGGACTTACAATTATTTGTTAACGACTTCAATATTATTCCTGAAAGAGAATTAACTTTGACTATGTATGGAATGCCCGATGTTTATACACACTTAAAATTTAGCCCATTTACATGCGATAGCAAACCGGCTTCAGATTTGTGGGTTTCATATTTTGAAATAACAGGAAGTATGTTTAAATGCTTTATGCTTGACAAGCCTTCAACCCAAGGATTTAGCGGTGGTCCAGTTGTTTGTTTGGAGAACCCTGAAAAACCAATTTTCTACGGTATTATACACGGAACAAGAAAAGATGACACCGGAGGAAAACTTGCAGTTGTGGTTCATAGTGCCTATTTATTTGAATTAATTCAATATGCGCAAGAGAACCAATAAATTCGATTTACGTTACATACGCTCCGCCAGCAAAATCCCGCCTTACAGGGCGGGATTTTTTATGGTCGGGCGCGGGACGGAACTTTGCGGTTGACGCGTTTGACATAGGGCAGACGCACCGTTTAGTCGCGCCGAGCGGGGCGGAAAGAATAAGGGAAGCGCCGCATTTTAGCGGCGCTTTCGATTGTTTTGGGGGAAGCGGATTTATCTGTTATCTCAAAGAAACACCCGCAAGCGAAGCCACGTCGGATACGGTGAGACGTTTTGCTATGATGTAGGTGTCGCCGCCGCGTTCGGGGTCGTCGGCGGGGGAGAACGTGCCGTAGGACGTGGTGACAATCAGTCCGTCGTCGTAAATCACGAGCCCCGCATAGCCCGTGTCGGCGTTTGCCCTGTCTGCGTCGCCGATAGTGTCGTTGCCTCCGTAAGTGTGCGCGAGTTTCACGAAAAGGTCTCCTGTCGCATCTGCGCCGTGTTTGAGGTCTTCGTAGTCGCCGACCCACATAACCCAGCCGTAGGACCTGCTGTATTGTGAATTCCAGCCCTCGGAGGGGTCGTTGTTTCTGAACACGATACTGCGCAGTGTAATGACGAGTTTGCCGGTTGCGGGATCATATTCGGCCTTGTGTCTGTCTCCGGTAAGTTCGGGGGAGAGCGTCTGCGGCTCGCTCCAGGTTTCGCCTTCGTCGGTGGAGAAGGACACATAAGAGAAGGAACGGTGGGCGTTTGCCCTGAAAAGCGCCGCAAGTTCGCCGCCGTCGGGCGAACGTATGATTTCCACTTCACAGAACTGGCTGTCTTGCTCTACGTCGCTGTATTCTTCGTTCTGTCCGAGCAGGCGGACGGGTTCGGTCCAGACCATATCGCCGTTTTCGTCAAAGGTGAGGTAAGTTTTGTAGTTTATGAAATATCTGTCGTCGTGGAAGGTGCCCATCCACTTGTCGATGAAGTTCCCGTTTTCGTCTTTGAGCTGGGTGAGGCTGCTCATCGCGACGACGCAGTCCCATTCCGTCGCGGGGCGGTTGTAGTCGGGGTCGTCGGTGTTGGGACCGAAGTAGTTTTCGAGTTCCGTCCAGGTGACGCCGTCATACGAGCCGTCTTCGTTCAGGGGAGATGACACCGCCGCATCCCAGCCTTCTCCTTGGCTGCCCGGCACATCCGCCCAGCTGGGACGTCCCGCGATAAGGACGAGCCTCTGGGTGCCGTCCGTGAAGCCAAGCTTATAAACGGTGGGCGTTTCTTCCGTGGTGGAAAAAGAATCGGGGAGCGCGACTGCCTCCCAGGTCAGCCCTTTGTCGCGGCTGATGCGCATCACCGTGCCGCCTTTGCCGTGTCCGAGAGAGAGCGCGGTGAGAATGTCGCCGTTGTCGAGCAGCACGCTGTCGGGATGGGCGAGATAATCCTTGCCGGTGTCGCTTTCGTCCGCGACAACGCTCTGGTCGTAAAGATACTGATACTGTTCCGCGGTGCCTTCGGGCATTGCGGAAAGGTCCACGAAAGTGCCAGCGCCCTGCGACCAGACGTAATCGTTCTTGTCGCATCCCGCAAGCGCGAGAGGCAGAGCGAGCAGCAGAAGCAGAATGAGTACGGGAAGTTTCTTTTTCATATTTCTCCTTTTCGGCGGCCCGACCGCGGTGTGCGCGTATTAGAGCGGAAGTATCCGCGCGCGGTCCGAACCGACTAATTCATTATATCCGCGGGGCGGAAAATGTCAAGCGAACGCAATTGCGGGCGCGCGCCCGTTAAACGCGCGCGAAGCGCGGGCAGAGGAAATGCGTCGGCGCATATGCGGAGCGGGAACGGGACACGGTAATTTGCCCGCGCGGCCGCGCGTCAAAATGACACGCGCATTTGCACACGCGCCCGTGCGGGAGACGCGCACGCGTAAAAAAATTCTGTTTTGACAAATTTTTTACATACTTTGAGAACGTTTGTGACAACGCTTTTTTACACTTGAAGCAAGAGTTAAACATCGGGAGGCAAACCAATGAGCACCGAAGAAATGACTATGAAAACAAACGTTACCGCAATTTATCCGTCGGCGGTTTCCGCAAAATCCGAAACCGAAGCCAAATCCGCACACAAAACCCGTGTGTCCGCACTTCGCTGCGCGCTGTCCTCGCTGGTCACGCTTGCAGGCTGCGGCGGGATGGCGTTCGGATTCTGGATGCTGGCGGAACGCCAGAAAAACCTCGGGTTCATCGACGTGCTGATTGCGCTTGCGGTTGTGGCAGGCGCGGCAGTCGCGGCGTGCGGCATAGCGTCCCTCGTCCGTACAGTAAAGGACAGGAGGGACAGCGCGAAGTAATCCGCCGCGCGACGCACAAATGAGCAATCCGAATTACGTTGTCAGAGGCAAGGAAAAGTTTGCCTACGGTTTTGCTGCCGTAGGCAGTTATATGGTTTCGGGCATAGTTTCGTCTTATTTTCTGAGCTATGTCACGGACATTCTCATCGTCAATTCCTGGTGGTTCATCATCGCGCTCATACTCGTGGGCAGAATAAGCGATATGATAACCGACCCCATAATGGGTATCATCGTCGACAAGACGCGCACCAAGGCGGGCAAAATGCGCCCGTACGTCAAGGTGGGCGCGTTTTTCATAGGGATAGTCGCGATACTGATGTATTTCCCGCTCGCGGGAGAGCAGCCCGCCAAAATGGCGTGGGCAATGATAATGTACGTCGGTTTCGGGCTCGCTTATACCCTCGTCGACGTCCCCGCAATGGGAATGATGAGCGTCGCCACCCCCGACAAGGACGAACGCGCTTCGCTGCTGTCCTTCTATGTCACGGTCGGTTCGATAGGCGGTCTGATGCCCACGGTCATATATATGGTGCTGGACTTCTTCGTCCCGCCGAAGTGGGTCTATTTCGTGCTGGGCGTGTTGGTCGGCGTCATAGCTTTTGCCGCATACCTTTACCTCTATTTCCACAGCAAAGAGCGTTTTGCGACGAGCACGGAGTCCATAAAGGTCAAGGATATGATAAAGGCGGTGGCGAAAAACAAGCCGATGGCGCTCGCTCTGCTTATGTCGATGCTCGCGTCGCCGCGCTATATGATAATGTCTGTCGCGGTGTACATCTCGACTTACGTCGTCATCATCCCCGGGCTGGAATCCGGCACCGTGCTCCTGCTGCTGTACATCGTCGTCGGCGTGGGGATGTTCGGAGGCATACTGCTCACCCCGCCCACATATAAGAAACTCGGCTACAAGAACGCGTCCCTGCTTTACGGCGCGATAGGCGCGGTCTTCCTCGGCTGCGGCTTCGGCGTGGGCACAATCAACATCTATGCCGCGCTGCCGTTTATGACGATAGGCGGGCTCGGACTCGGCGCATACAACACTCTGCCGTATCCTATGGTCGGCGACAGCCTCGACTATCTCGAATGGAAGACGGGGGAGAGAATGGAAGGCATCTGTTTCAGCCTCAACTCCTTCGTGACCAAGTTCAACAACGCCGTGGGCGTACTCGGCGTCATAGTCGGACTTATGGCGGTGGGTTACGTTCAGCCCGAAATCTCGGGTGAGTTCCTCGAACAGACCGCGGCAACGCGCAACGGGATGTTCGCCCTTGCCACGCTCGTGCCTGCGATAGGATTTGCGCTTTCGCTCATTCCGATGCTCTTTTACGATTACACGGGCAAGCGCAAGGAGAGAATACTCGCCGAGCTCGAAGAGCGCCGCGCCGCCAAGGCGGCACTTGCCGCAGAGGGCGGACAGGCAACTGTGTCCGTGACCGCGGACGAAGCGGAGCCTTCCTTTACCGAGAGCGTGTTCGTCACCGAAACCGACGCCGTGAACGCCGACGTCTCCGCGGTCCCCTCCGCAGAGCAGAGCGACGACGGGAAACAGAACGAGTAAGTATCCGGCGGTCTGCCGCTGAAACCATGAATACCGAAATCAAAGAAATCATTGTCCCTCGTCGGCTGCGGGTCGCCGTCGTCTCCGACTCGCAGCTGACACCTTTTTTTCACAAGACACCCACGACTTTCGAGCGCAATCTGCGCGCCGCCTGCCGCACGATGAAAGAACTCGGCTGCGGCTTCGTCGTATATGCCGGCGACATCTGCAACCGCGCGAGCAAAAACGGCTATAAAACGTACAAACGCAGTTTTAACGACGCGTTCGGCGACGATAAACCCGTCGTTCAGTCGATTATGGGCAATCACGATTACTATGCTCATCCCGCGCCGCGCGCCCTTTTCGAGCGCGAGCTCGGACAAAGTCCCTTCACGCATTACGTCGTGAACGGATGGCATTTCATAGGTGCGTCGCCCGATTCTCCGAGTATGTACAACGGCTACACTAAAACGCGGGAATGGATTGCCGAAAGACTGCGCATAGCGGAAGCGGACGGCACGGACAGACCCGTTTTCGTCACCGTGCACAACGCGCCGCGGAACACCGTTTACGGCAGCGACCGCTGGGGCGACGACAGCCTTGCGGGCGTGTTCGACGGACATCCCCGCGCTGTAGTGTTTTCGGGGCATACGCATTATTCCGTCCTCGACCCGCGCAGTATGTGGCAGGGCGGCTACACCGTGTTCAATACGCAGTCGCTTTCGTACACGGAAATGGAGAAGGGAAAAGCCAACGGCAGCGTCCCGCCCCTCGCGTATTCCGCGCCTATGGGTTACGTCCTGGATTTTTCGGAAGACAAAATAGAAGTCCTGCGCTATAATATGCTGACGGGAAGAGAACAGCTTCCCGAGCGGCGTATCGTGCTGCCCGCAAAAAGCGCGCCCGCGCTGTCGCCTGCGGTGACGGAAGTGCCCGCGCCCGTTTTCCCCGACCTTGCGGGAGAATGGGAGAGCACGGAGAGTGGCACCGTACTGCGTTTTGCGCGTGCGGAAAACGCGCATTCTTACGAAGTGCGTTTTTCGGACGGAGAAGTGCAGACCTATTTTTCTTCCTTCTATCTCGGCGACGAAGCGGAGGAAAGGGAAGCGCTTGTCGTTTACGGAAAGAAAGCGGGCGTATACGACACGGAAATACGTGCGGTGAACGCTCTCGGCGAAAAGAGCGCGGAGTGCGTGCGTATTCCCGCAGTCAATGTCGTCTCGCGCAGATACCGCCGCAAATTCGCTCCGGAGATTTGGTACTGATGAAATTTTGCGAACTTGCAGGCTACATTTTCGACCTCGACGGCACGCTGCTCGCGTCCACATCCCTGTGGCACGGCGTGTATGCGAGGGCGCTTGCCCATTTCGGCATAGAGATGCCCGACGATTACGTCGAGCACGTCAATCACCTCAACATAGAAAAAGGCACGGAGTACACCGCCCGCCGCTTCGGGCTTGCCTGCGGCGGAGAGGGAGTGGCGAAGATATGGAGAAAGTACGCGGAAGAAGCGTATGCGCACGAGGTTGACCTCACGCCTTATGCCCGCGAATTGCTCGCCGCACTGCGAGGCAGGGGCAAAAAACTCGCCGTCGCGACCGCTCTCGACGAGGACCTCGCCCGCATATGTCTTTCCCGTCACGGCGTGTGGGAGATGTTCTCCGCTTTCGTCACCGTCGGGGACGTGGGCAAGGACAAGAGCGCTCCCGACGTCTTCCTCGCGGCGGCGGCGGCACTCGGTCTGACGCCCGACGAGTGCGCGGTGGTGGAGGACGGCGAAGTCGGCGCGGCGAGCGCAAAAAAGGCGGGCTTTTTCGCCGCGGGGGTATACGACCCGTTCAGCGGCAGCGACCCGGCGCGGATGGCGGAGGTCTGCGACCGCTACGAACGCGACCTCGGCGGCTATCTGGCGGACTTTGCGGGGCGGAATTGACACGGCGTGCGCGTTGCGGCTAAAATCGCATTGAGGGCGCCCGCCGATGACTGCGAAAGAAGGGATTAAAACACCGTCGAAAGGCGGTTTCATATTGTTTGTGGCTGCCGCGGCATTTGCCGTGATGGCTGACGTGACCGCGCTCGTGCTCGTCAGTACGGAGATACGCGCCACGACAGCGGCGTTTGCCGTCTACGGCGTCGCCGTGCTGCTTACGCTGTGCGTGGGGAGCGTACTGCTCGTTTACCGCCGCACAGTAAAAGCTCTCGTCACCGACAGACTGCTTTCGGGCAGGGTCGTCGCGGCGCTGAAAAGATACACGCTCTTTGACAAAATAATCACCGATTACGGCACGCGCACGCTCGTGACGTCTGCGGTTGTCGCGGTCGGGAACACGGTTTACGTCGCCTATCTCGTCTGGATGGCGGTCGCTTACATTTCCCCGTGGTACACGGCGCTTGCGGGTTTTTACTCGTGGATGCTCGTCATCCGCAGCGCGATAGTCCTGTGGGAGCGTGTGTTCGCAAAGGACTGCGGGGACGAAACCGCGCCGCCGAGGATAAAACATATGATTGCCGCGGTGAGCGGCGGCGCGCTCATCGTTGCGGGCGGAGTGGCGGCGGCTCCCATAGTCCAGATGTCGATAGGCGCCTATCCGCACAGCGGCGGCATACCCGACGTCGTGATAAACGCCGTCTTCGCGTTCGTGAAAATGACGTCGGCGGTGGTTCAGCTGGTGCGCGCGGCGGGTTTCCGCGACCCCGTGGCGCAGGCGTTGAGGAACGTAAGCCTGGTGAGTGCGATGATGTCCCTGCTGACGTTGCAGATTTCCGTCATCATCGCGTTCGCGCACGGGTACAGTATGTGGCAGTATGTGACGGGGCTCGGCGTCATAGTCAGCAGCACGACCATTGCCGCAGGTGTTGCGATGACGGCAAAAAACGTCGTCGCACTGACGCGCAGGCGCGGCGCGGCGGAAGACGGGAAGACCGTGCCCGCGGGGAAGGCGGACGAAATACCGCCCGTTGAGGGCGAGGAAGAAGAGGACGCGGCGCAAGCGGTTGAAGATTACAGGGGAACGGAAGACGGAAATTGAAGACAGCGTTATCCTTACGGCTTTCGGACGGCGCAAAGCGTAACGGCGCCAAAATAATACTGCTGCTCAGCACCGTGCTTTGGGGGAGCAGCTACTTTATTCTGAAAGACACTCTGGACGAGGTGCCGCCTTATTTTCTGCTGTCCTTCCGTTTTCTCGTGGCGGCGGTGCTGTTGGGGCTGGTGTGCCGGAAGAAGTGGAAGCTGTTCAACCGCAGCTATCTGTGGCAGGGCGCGCTGACGGGCGTTTTTCTCGCGTTCGCATACATCTTTCAGACGCTCGGATTGCAGAATACCACGCCGGGGACAAGCTCTTTTCTCACCACCGTTTATTGCATACTTGTGCCGTTCATAGGCTGGGCGGTCACTAAAAAACGTCCTACATTGCTCAACATCGCGGCGGCGGTCGTGTGTATGGCGGGCATAGGTATGGTCTGTATGGACGGCGGCGGCGTGGGTTTCACGCTCAAAGGCGAAGGGTACACCCTGATTTGCGGCGTGTTCTTCGCGTTGCAGATTGTCGCGGTGGACCGTTTCGGGCAGAAACTCGACACCCTGCTTTTCACGACGGTGCAGTTTTTCACCGCGTTTTTAATCTGCGTCGTATTCTTCCTCGCAAAAGAGAGCTTCCCGACCTCGCTTTCTTCGGACAGCGCGGCGTCCCTCGTATATGTCGGCGTGATGGCGACCTGCGTGTGCTTCGTGATGATGAACGTCGGGATAAAGTACGCCTCTTCCGTCGCCGCCTCTCTCATTCTGAGTCTGGAAGGCGTGTTCGGCGTCGCGTTCTCGATGATATTCTATCACGAGCGGCTCACGTTGCAGGTCGGGCTTGGCTTCCTCGTCATATTTGCGGGGATACTGCTCAGCGAAGTGCTTCCCGAAGTGCTGAAAGCCCGCAGAGAAGCCTATTTCCCCTCCCTCCGTCCCCGTAAACGCGGGGAAGAGTACATCCGCATACGGAGATAGCGGAACGCTCCGATACGTCCTCGGTCCGTCTTCCGAACGATGTTCGGAGAAGGCGAAGAACATTCCGACCAAGAAAAAACCCTCTGCAAAGGCAGAGGGTTTTGAATTTCGGATTTCGGTTGAGGTTTACGCCTGTTTTTTCTTCATACTCTTCAGGAAGATGAGAGCGAACAGCGTGTGCAGCACTCCGATTGCGACGGGCACGAACACCAGATAGCTCTGATTTTCGATTATTCCGACGAAATAGTCCGCAAGAGCCTCGGACCCGACTTCGGTGACGGAGGGGGAGAGGAAGGGACTGAACAGTATGCAGGCGGACACCGCGAGCATACCGAGTGCGAGGATGAGGTTGAGCAGACGGGAATACTTCTTGCAGACGAAGCCGATGAGGGCGAGAGCCGCCGTCAGCAGCGCGCCGAGGAAGAAGATGGTGGGCAGCACCGTTATCATACCGTCCGCCACGCTCAGTTCGAATATCGCGGCGAAGGGAGCGGTGTCCTGCGCCATCGTTTCCAGCTGGGAAATGCCGTCGAAACGGGCAAGTCCGAGCATCTGCGCAACATCGAGGTCACCCTGAACGAAGAAGTAGCCGAGCACGGAGCAGACGACGAGCAGAGCGGCGAAGATGAATATCATCGCGTTTCTGCTTCTGCCGGACTTTTTCTGCGTCTTGGCGAGCGTGCGCGCCTCGCGCTTTGCCTGCTTGTCATCGGCAGGAACAGCCGCTGCGGTGCCCGCGTTGTAGATGGGTTCGGATGCGTACGCATTAGGATTGGCGGGGGTGAAAGTGGGCTGAACCTGCGCGATTGCGTCGCGGTTGGGCAGCTTGACCCCGATGGTCACGCCGCAGCTCGGGCACTTGATTCTGTGCTTGTAGCCGTCGGGCAGATTTGCGGCATTGGCAGGAGGCTGAAAACAGATTTCGGCTCTGCAACTAGGGCATCTGGTGTACATGGCAATCTCCTTTCAGGATATTATACACACATATTATAAAAGGATATGATCGTAAAGTCAATTGCAATTAAATTTATTTTTTCTTCGCGCAGTTTGTGCACGGCTTGCGCGAAAAAGCGAGCGCGCGTGCGCGATTAGTGCGCGTGTATAATGCGCGAGGATTGTGCGTGCGCGAGGCTCCTGTCCGTCCGTGTTCCCGCGGGGCGCGGCGCTCTGCGTCACGCTCTTCGGACACGCTTGCAAACGCGCGGGAGAAGTGGTATCATAACGCCGTGGGTGCGGCGCAAGCCGAGAATCGGGAAGTCGGGTGAAAGTCCCGCGCAGCCCCCGCTACTGTAAGGTGAAACGGAGCACGCCATCCTTCGGGAGAAGGCGCCGCGGCGAAAGCCGACCGAAGCCAGGAGACCGGCCCGCAAATAAAAAAGCAGTTGTTTCGGAGGGAGACAACGGCGGGTTTTGCCTTGCCTCCCCGGAAGAACGGGAGGTTTTTTCGTGAAACGCAGAACGGTAAAACGAATCTGTTCGGTCCTTGCGGCGCTCGTCGCCGTGCTTGCGTGCACGCTTGTATTCGTCGCGTGCGACCACAGCGATGCCAACACCGGCGAAGTCACCGTGGGGCTCATCATCGGCGACGCGGAAGCGGTGAGCGTCACTTCCGACGCGCCTTATCTTTACGATATGCTTGTCGAATACTGTGCCGAAGAGGGCATCGCGCTCGAAGGCGAGGAGAGTGCGTACGGCTTTTACATCACCCGTATAGGCGATATGGTGCAGGGCGACGGCAAGTACATTATGTTTTATCACGACATCGACGACGTGACCCTTTACACCCCGGGTTTTGACACCGAGAGGGACGGAAAGACGTTCTTCTCGTCCTCGCTCGGCGTGTCGTCCCTGCCTTTGCGCGACGGCGCGACCTATCTCATAGTTCTGGAATAAAGCGCACTTAAACCGCGGAAACGTATGTGTAAAATGCGGATTCGGCAAGAAAGCGCGGCGGAGAGCGATTCCTTCCGCGACGCGGCGGAGGTGTGCGCGGACGAAAAAACGGGCGGCGGAAATCCGTCCGCGACCCCGCGCGCGTTGAAGCGCGGAGGCAGGCTCGCGGCGGAATACGTCGTGAAGGTCGCCGTGATGTCCGCTATGCTCACGGCGCTGAAATTCGCCCTTTCGTTCATCCCCAACGTCGAAGTCGTCACTCTGCTTATTATGGTGTACGCCGCCGTGTTCGGCGCGCTTTACACTCTGCCTGCGGTGTGTGTGTTCTGCGCCGTCGAAGTGGCGATATACGGTTTCGGCAGCTGGGTGCTGCTTTATTTCGTATATTGGCCCGCGCTCGCGCTTCTGTGCTGCGCGCTTTTCCGCAGACGGCGCAGCCTGCTCGTTGCGGTCGCCATCGCGGCGGTTATGTCCGCGCTTTTCGGCGTGCTCTCCGCCTGTACGGACACGCTGTTTGTGGCGGTGGGGTTTCCGGGGCTTGACCTCGGCGCGTACTGGGCGGCGTATTACGTCCGCGGGCTTTATTTCGACCTTGTGCACGCGGTTTCCAATTTCTGCGTGGTCGGGCTGCTGTTTTTGCCGCTGTGCGCGGCGGGTGACAAAATCAGGCGGAGCGTCCGCCGCGCGTAATTTTGCCCCCGACGGTGCGGAATATGTCGCATACGAACGAATGCGGAAGGTTTCTGTCCGCTTTTGTCGTCGTGCGTGAAAACCGCCGTTTTCCGTGCTAGCATATTGCGCGGAGGCAGCTATGGCAAACGTCAGACATCCCGAATGCGCAATAAGAAACCTTGCCAAGGAGGCAAAACGCAGGCTGCGCGAAGGCTCTTACGACAGAGAGGCGCGGCAGTCTTTTCCGCAGGGAGCGACGCCTGCGCAGAAACAGATATACATAAGGCTGAAACAGCTGCTCGACAGCGGAGAGGAAGTGGTCAATCCGATTCGTCAGCTTGCCGACGCCGAACTGATGTCCCGCCTTTCCCACGAAGAAAGGCAGAGGTACGTGTTTCGGCTTGCGGCGGATTATCTTGCAGTGAAGAAGGAGCTCGAAGGTCGTCTCGCCGCGGGGAAATGACGCCTTTTTTTATTCTGCGCGCCGCAAACCGCGGCGCGAATCTGTCCGCCAGAAAAGCCGCGCAGCGCAGCATCGCCTTTCGGCTGACCGCGAGTGAAAGAAAGTAGCATACGGCGCAGTACGCCGTAAGCTGACCCTGCGCGCCCGTTTCCGCCGAGAGCAGAAAGAGCACTCCTACCGCCGCCGCGGCGACGAAATCCGCCGCAAAACGTTCGAGCGGGCGCAGTTTCAGCGCGCAGAGCAGAGTGGGCAGGGCGGCAAGCGCGCCGAAGCCCGCCGCCGTCAGCGCGGCGACGAGCTGTACGTCCCAGAAAGCGCCCGTCATTTGAAGATGCGTTTTATGACGGAAGAGGGTGCGGGCGCGGTGGAATAGCGCATAGAAGTGACGTATCCCGACGCCGCAAGCCTCCCTCCGTCCAGGTCCAGCCCTTTGACGACGAGGTCGTGCCCCGTCACCGTCAGGGATTCCCCTTCCAGTTCAATCTCTATGAGTTTATCCGTGAAAGTGGGGACGGATTTTACGCCCGTCACGGTGAGCAGTCTGTGTTCCGCAAGCTGTATGGAATGCGGTTTTGCGGGTTTTTTATTTTCCTGTTCCGTCATTGCAGTCCTCCCGAAGCGCGCGGCTTGCGCGGTCGGTATGATAGTATGCGCGCCGACGTCCGTATATGCGCCTGCGGTCGGCATTCCGTTGACAACGGACGTGAAAAATAATACAATGATTTGAAATAAGTTGCGCGCGGAGGCGCGCGAAGGGAGCCGACGTGAAAAAAGATAAGCCGGAGCTCAAAAGATACCGTTTGGACGTGTCGGCGCAGTTTTATCCGATAATCTCCACGAAAAAAGCGCAGAGCCTTTTCCGCCTTTCCGCCGTAATGGACAAAAAGGTGGACGGCGGCATATTGCAGCGCGCCGTCGAGGACGTGCTCGTCCGCTTTCCGACCTTCAAAGTCAGGCTGAAAAAGGGCTATGCGTGGTACTATTTCGAGGAAAACACCGAGCGCGTGCGCGTCACCCCTTCCACGGGTGAGCTCCTCCGACCGATAGATATGAAACTTACGGCGGGATATCCTTTCCGCATATGTTACGAAGGCGACAGGATAGAGTTCGAAGTGTTTCACGCCGTGTGCGACGGTATGGCGGCGCTGGTGTTCCTGAAAGCGCTGGTCTACCGTTATGCCGTGCTTTCGGGCGCGCCCGTGCAGGGGTCGGAAGGCGTCATCGACCTTGCCGGGCTTCCCTCCGACGAAGAAGCGGAGGACGCGTTTTACCGCTATTACCGTCCCATACGTTTCGGAGAGGTCGACCTCAAAGGGCTGATGGGAGAGCTGCCCCTGCTGCTGCCCGGCACGATAGCGGAGGAGGGCTATTCGGCGGATTATCGCGCGGTGTCTTCCTCGGCGATGGCGGCGGCGGCAAAGTCGATGGGAGCGTCGTTCACCGCGTTCGTCAGCGGCGCGCTTGCCTATTCCGTCGAGAAACTCACCCGCGGGAGGAAGGCTGTGGTCATAATGGTGCCCGTTAACCTGCGTTCGATGTTCCCGTCGAAGACCCTGCGCAATTTCGTCAATTTCGTCAGGCTGGTGTTCAGACCGAAAGAATGCCAGACGCTTGCCGATTACGTCCGTTCCGCCTCGGAGCAGCTCAAAGCCAAGGCGACGAAAGAGGAGATGGAGAAGTTTTTCGCAACCACCGTCCGCACGGAAAAATCGCTGGCGCTGCGCATTGCGCCGCTGTGGTTCAAGATTTTGATGGCGCGCATATTCCGCTTTTTCTTGAAGTCTCGCCAGACGATGATTTTCAGCAACGTCGGAAGGGTGTCCCTGCCCGAAGGGTGCGGGTTGAAGAGGGTGCTGTTCAACCTCAACGTGTCGAAGACGTCGAAAGTCAACGTCGGCATGGTCACCGTGGGCGGTGAAACGACGGTGTCGTTCACGCGGTCAATCACGGAAACGGAACTGGAAAGGGAATTCTTCCGCACGTTGAGCGAGCTTGGGCTGACGGCGGCGGCAGTTTGACATAAAAAGGATTTTACGGATATAAACCGACAGATAAACAGAGGAATTATGAAAAAACTCAACTCATCCGAACTTCGCAAAGCATATCTGGATTTCTTCCGCGAGAGGGGACACGCGGTCATACCCACGGCGTCGCTCGTGCCGGAAAACGACCCCACCGTGCTCTTTACCACGGCGGGGATGCATCCACTCGTGCCCTATCTTCTGGGCGAAAAACATCCCGCGGGCAAAAGGCTTACGGATGTGCAGATTTGCGTGCGCACGGGCGACATCGACGAGGTCGGCGACGCTTCGCATTGCACCTTCTTCGAGATGCTGGGCAACTGGTCGCTCGGCGACTATTTCAAAAAGGAGTCCATCTCGTGGAGCTTCGAGTTTCTGACCGACGTGCTAGGCATCCCCGTGAAGAGGCTTGCGGTCAGCGTGTTCGGCGGCGACGAGGACTGTCCGCGCGACGACGAGAGCGCGGAGATATGGAAGAGCCTCGGACTGCCCGAGGGCAACATCTTCTTCCTGCCCAAGAAAAACAACTGGTGGGGTCCTGCGGGGCTGACGGGTCCCTGCGGCCCCGATACGGAGATTTTCCTGGATACGGGCAAACCCGCGTGTTCGGAAAACTGTTCGCCCGCCTGCGACTGCGGCAAGTATCTCGAAATCTGGAACAACGTCTTTATGCAGTATTACAAGGACGCGGACGGAAAGCTCAACCCGATGGAACACAGAAACGTGGATACGGGTATGGGGTTGGAACGCACCCTCGTAACTCTGAACGGTTATTCTTCCGTGTACGAGACGGATGTGTTCGATTTCGCGATTAAGAGGCTGGAAGAGCTTTCGGGCAAAAAGCACGGCGAGGAAGAGGAGAGCACGGCGGCGATGAGAATAATCGCCGACCACACCCGCACCGCGACCTTCCTCATCGGCGACGTCAAGCCGATTTCGCCTTCCAACGTGGACCAGGGCTACGTCCTGCGCCGTCTTATCCGCCGCGCAATGCGCTATTGCAGGGTGCTGGGCGTGGATTTCTCCGCGCTCACGGAGCTTGCGGGGCTTTTCGTGGACAAGTACGGCGAAGTCTATCCCAACATCGCCGCCGCGCGCGGCCGCATCGCCGAAGAGCTGGAAACGGAGAAAAACAAGTTCGCAAAGACCATAGAGCAGGGGCTGAAAGAGTTTGACAAGATACTCACGCACATCCCCGCGGGGACTTTCCCCGGCAAGACGGCGTTCCGCCTTTACGACACTTTCGGTTTCCCCATCGAGATGACGGAGGAGCTGGCAAAGGAGAGAGGCTATGTGCTCGACCGCGCGGGATACGAAAAGGCATTCCGCGAACATCAGGAGAAATCCAAGGCGGGCGCGGAGCAGAAGTTCAAGGGCGGGCTTGCGGACGGCGGCGAACAGACCGCGCGGCTGCACAGCGCGACGCATCTGCTCAATTATGCGCTGAAAAAGGTGCTCGGCGACGAGAGCATTTCCCAGCGCGGCAGCAACATAACGCCCGAAAGGCTGCGTTTCGACTTCAATTTCCCGCGTCCTCTCACTCCCGACGAGATAAAGGCGGTGGAAGACGTCGTCAACGAGGAAATAGCTTCCGCGGCTCCCGTGAAGTGCGAGGAAATGAGCGTGGAAGAGGCAAAAGCGCAGGGCGCGGTCGGCGTCTTCGGCGACCGTTACGGCGAAGTGGTCAAGGTCTACACGATAGGGCACAGCAAGGAAATCTGCGGCGGTCCGCACGCGGCGAACACGGCGGAACTCGGCAAATTCCGCATCGTCAAGGAACAGAGTTCCTCCGCGGGCGTGCGGCGCATAAAGGCGGTGCTGGAATGATTTTCGTCGACTCTCACGTTCACACGCGCCATTCTTCGGATGGCAAGGACCCGATATGCGATATCCTTGCCGAGGCGAAAGCGAAAGGGTTATATTATCTTGCCACGACCGACCACCTCGACTACGACCTCAAATTCGGTCACAACCGCTCGCCCATCCCCTGGAAGCACATCGACATCGACGCATATAAGGCGGAGTGGGAAGAGAACGCGGACGCGCTGGCAAAAGAGGGGAGCGCGCTGAAATTCCGTTTCGGCATAGAGGCGGGCTTTTCTCCCGAACCGCAGGTGCAGGAGAAATACGCGGAGCTTTTAGGAAGAATGCGTTTCGACGTCGTCGTCAACTCCGTCCACTTCGTGAACGGCTGGGACGTGTATTTCCCCAACGCGTTTTTCTTCAAGTCGCGGCGGCGGATGTACGGCGACTATCTCGACCTCGTTCTGCAAAGCCTGGACGCGCCGTACGAGTACGACATCGTGGCGCACATCGGCTATGTCACCCGCAACGCGCCCTACAAGAAAAAGGTGCTGGAATACGCCGATTTCCCCGACAAGTTCGACGCCATACTGCACGGAATAATCGAGCGCGGCAAAGCGCTGGAAGTCAACACGCACACCACGCTCTTCCCCTCGGAGGAGATACTTCGCAAATATTACGAGTACGGCGGCAGAAAACTTTCTTTCGGCTCGGACTCCCACCACGCCGAACTGTGCAAGGATTACGAAAAGACCTGCGCAATGCTGCGCGGCATAGGCTTCACGCACTTTTCCGTCTTCACCGACCACAAGGAAGAGCTCGTGGAGATTTGACGCCCGGGAGCGGGTTCATATCCGAAAACGGAGCATTGAAAAAGGGAGCGGGAACGCTCCCTTTTGCTTTGCGGCACGCCGACGCGCCTAAACTTTGACCGAGGGGCGGGTCATTTCACGAGGTCTATGAGCCGCAGGGCGCGCTTCAAGGCGAGCTTGCTGTTGACCTTGAACTGGAAGGGCACTTCCGCATAAACTTTCTTGTGACCCGTCGCCGTGTGCGGCATTTTGCCGTCGTTGAATTCGGGCGCTTCGGGGTCGAGAGGCAGGTTGATGCGCAGCGAGCCGCCGATTATGGTTATCTTTGCCACGATGTCGCCTCCGCGGCGATAGGTGTCGCATTGACGGCTTATGCGGCTCTTAATCTTGGGCGAGCCTTTGGGCACGGCGGTGAGCGCGGCTTTGAGCGCGGCGTATCTCTCTTTCACGATGTCGTCCGAGAGAGCGTATTTCTCCGCGAAGCTCAGACTTTTCCTCGCCGCTTTTCTGCGCATAACGTCTTCGATGTCGACCGTTTTGCCGAGAGCCGTGGTTTCTTCCGTCGCGTCCGCCGCGGCAAGCGCCGCGCGCTCGCGCTCATCCTCATCGCGCGCCGTCATACGCATATAGGCATTGGCGCACGGATACGCTTCTGTTTTGTCGCAGAAAGAGCAGTATGCGTACGTCCCGCACATATCTCTGCCTTGCCGCTCCGATTCCAGCCATTTGTCAACGTCAATTCTGTCTTGCAGTCCGACGACCGATTTGTCTTCCGTCATTTTCGTCCTCCCTCCGGTTTTCCGCATTCTGTCCGCTCGGATTTTACAAAATAATATAGCAACACCGCATACAATGTCAAACAAATCGCATATGCAATCCGTCTTTTCCGCACAGTTTTGCGGACAAAATTTCCGCGACGCGGCGTGCGGCGGCGGTTTGTATGCATTCCGATGTCTTACGGGGCGGTTTCTGCTTGCCGCGTGGCGTCCCGCGGCGCATATTCCGCCGCGGCAGAATGCGGAAAACCGCTTTCGGAGCAAACGGAAACGGAACAAATCAAAAACACTCGCGCCGCGAGTGTTTTCGGTTCCTCCGCCAGAGTATTATAAGGGCTTAAGAAATTAGCATAGAATGGGGAAGTTCGCTTTTGGGCTTACACCGAAGCGGAGGAAGTGTAAGTATGTGGGGCAGAGTATTTCTACTCTTTGACTATACTGTACGGGGACATTCTTGCAACAAAATTAAATTAAAATTTTTTCGGAAGAAAATTTCATAAAAATTACATTTTGCGCCCGAAATCCGCTTATAAGTGGCAAAATCACATTTCACTAAAATTAAACGTCTGTTCCGAGAGGGCCGCGCCGCAGGCGGCGGACAAGCAAAAACCGCCCTTTGCGGCAAACGGAAACCGCCCTTTCGGGCGGTCGTGAATTCGTGAATAAACTTTGGGAAAGGAGTCAATCCTCTTTTTTGTCGTCGGCTCCGGGCGGGAGGAAAATGTTCGCGTCGGAGTCTTCCTCCTGCGTTTCAGCAAAGTAAGAGTCGTGCTCCGCGGGCATTTCCGTCGCCGAATCCGAAACCGCGGGGTCGGGGCGGTGTTTGTACTTTTTCCCGGAGCCTTTCGACAGCGGAATTGTGACTTCGAACACGGTGCCTTTGTCCTTGATGCCGCGGCAGACAATCGTTCCGCCGTGCGCCTGCGCCGTTGCGCGCGCGATTGCCAGCCCCAGTCCGAAACTGTTGCCGTCGGGGTTGCTGCGCGCCCCGTCCGAGCGGTAGAAGCGGTCGAAGACGTGTTTTGCATCTTCGTCGGACACGGCTTCGCCCGTGTTCATAACATAGAGATGGGCGCGTTTGCCGTCCGCCGTGAGTTTCAGACCGATTTTGCCGTTGGCGTTGCAGTACTTCGTCGCATTGTCCAAAAGTCCCGTCACCAGCCTTTCCAGCGCGTCGCGGTCGCCCATAACGTGCACGTTCGGCGTGATTTCCGTGATGAGGCGCAGCCCCTTCTCGAAGCACACCGCGTCGAAACCGAGGCAGGCGCCTTCCGTCAGCTCGCTGAAATCGGTGTCGGTGAGATTGACGACGGCGTTCTCCATCTTCGAGAGTTGAAGCATATTGACGATGAGCCCGTTCATACGCTTTATCTGCGCGTCAATGGCGTCCATCCATTTGGCGTTTTCTTCAACGGTGGAGTGCGGCTCCGACTTCATCACCGCGAGGTTGGTGGAGATGACGGTGAGAGGAGTTTTGAGCTCGTGCGACGCGTTCGCGATGAGGTCGCGCTGTTTTTTGAAGGATTCCTCCACGGGCGCGAGCGCATACGACGAATAGATGTAGAAGAAGAGTATCGCGACGATGAGTGAGGTGACGTATATGAGCACGATGATGGTCGCGACCAGCGTCAGAGTCTGTCTGTCCGACGTGCGGTCAATCACCGCATAGAGCGCGGTGTTTTCCGTAATATATCTGGAACTGACGCGGAAATAAAGTCCGTCGACTTCGAATTTGCCGTTTCCCTCGCCGACTGCGGCGGCGATTATGTCCGACTGACTGTCGCCGTATGCCGCCCACTGGTCGGCGTAAACGTCCATCACCTGATAGTAATACTGCGTCTCCCCGCCGCTCTGAGAGGCGGAACATATGAAAGCGAAACAACGCCGTCCCATATCGTCCACAACAGTCTGGTTGGGGCGTTCGAGGATGGCGTCGAGTACGTTGACGGAGGTGAGTTCGGCGGAAGCGTAAATGGAAACGCAGAGGATGACGAGCAACAGCAACAGCAGGATGCCCGAGAGCAGTCCCGTCATTGCGGTGAATCGGATGCGCAGCTGTTTGAATGAGGCTTCCATTTGCAGAAATCGGCGTTAAGCGTACGTTTCGGTCGGCTTAACACGGGATTGCGTGACGAACGCGCGCCGTGCGAACGACTGCGGAAAGTGTCTTCCGCGCGTTCAGTTTTTGTGACGGGGCACGAAACGGTATCCCACCCCGCGCACCGCCTCTATCGTGAAAGAGGCGTCGAGATGGTTGAGCTTCTTGCGGATGAAAGAGATGTACACTTCGAGATTGTTGGACTCGAAGTCGCTGTCCAGCCCCCACGCTTTCAGAATGAGGTCCTCTTTGCCGGCGACGAAATTCGGATATTCGAACATATAGCGCAAAAGCTCGAACTCTTTTGCGGTGAGCCCTATTTCGCCCTTCGGCGTGGCGAGGGTGAATGTCGTGAGGTCCAGCGTCGCCTCGGCGTATTCCAGCTTGTTGTCCGTCACGAGTTTGCCGCGGCGGCGGAGCAGAGCGCGGATGCGCGCCGCGAGTTCGTCGAAAGAGAACGGTTTTGAAACATAGTCGTCCGCTCCGCGGTCCAGCCCTGCTATCTTGTCCTGTTCGTCACTCAGAGCGGTGAGCATCAGGATGGGGGTCTCCACCTTTTTGCGGCGCAGTTCCGACAGCACTTCGAAGCCGTTCATCTTCGGCATTATCACGTCAAGCATTATGAGGTCGTAAAGTCCCGACAGCGAAAAACTCAGACCGTCGACACCGTCGTAGACGCAGTCCACGTCGTAACCGTCTTTGGTGAGCATCTTCGCTATCGCGCGCGAAAGGTCTTTTTCGTCCTCGACGAGCAAAATTCTCATATCATCTCTCCCGAATCTCTTATGATAGTTTGCTGTATAAATCTTGTTATTATTAGCTTAAAGAAGCATTAAACGGAATTGCAGGGGGTTATCCGCGCCGTAGAAGCGTTGTCGGGGTTAGGCGTACATTTTTCCGAGAATGTACGATACGAGCCTCGGCGGCAGCACTTTCGAGAGCGCGACCAGGAAAACGTACTTGCCTCCGCCCACGCGGCTGACGGGCGGACGGGACGAAGAGGCGAGTCTGACAATGAGCTTTGCGATGACTTCGGGCGGCATTCCGTTTTTTTCGTCGCGTTCCATAACCGCCACCGAACGGGCGACCCTGTCGCCGTAAGCGGGGTTGTCCGAGGCGTTTTTGCGCCGCGCCGCCGTGAAGTCCGTCTTCACGTCGCCGGGAAGCACGCAGGTGACCTTTATCCCGAAAGGTGCGACCTCGTTGCGCAGCGCCGCCGAAAAGGATGACAGCGCCGCTTTCGTCGCGGAGTAGAAGGATTGAAAGGGTATCGCGAGTTCCGCCGCGACGGAGCTGACGTTGACGATGACGCCGCCGCCGTTTTCGCGCATAACGGGAATGACTTCGCGCGTCACGTTGAACATCCCGAAGAAATTGAGCTCGAATATTCTGCGCACATCTGCGGTGTCCGTGTCTTCCGCCGCGCCCGAAATGCCCATACCCGCGTTGTTGACGAGCACGTCTATCCTGCCGTATTTATTCCTGATTTCTGAGATTGCGGCTTTCACCGCGTCCGCGTCCGTGACGTCCGCGCGGACGGAATCGAATTCGTCCGACAACCGCCGTGCCATACACACGACCGTCGCGCCGCGTTTTTTGAAAAGTTCGGCGGCGGCTTTGCCTATGCCTGCCGTCGCTCCCGTCACCACGACGATTTTGCCTTTGAGTTTTTCAGACATAAAGCGGTGTTTATCCTTATTTTTTTATAAGATTATACAACTTTTACGCTCCGAATGCAATAAGGAAGGGGGCATATTTGCCGTTTTGTCGAAAATCTTTGCGATTCGCGTCAAATGCCGTGTTTTGCTTAAATGAGTACGAAAATCCGTGCACGACTGTTGACTTTGTTCGGATTTGATTTATACTGTTACCGAACAAATGTATAATTTTGCCGACACAGGCGTTCTTATGCCCCGTTTCGTAGGGTGCTATGCGCTGCCGTCGGTGAAGGAGATTTTTACGTCCACGGAAAGAGAAGAGCGCGGCGTTTCCGCGCGGATAATCGCGCAGACGGAAGAATACTGCGCTCATAATTACAGCCCCAAGGAAGTCGTCATCGCGGAGGCGTCCGGTGCCCGCGTGCGCGACGCGGACGGCAGGGAATACTTCGATATGCTCTCCGCGTACAGCGCGCTCAATTTCGGGCACAGGCACCCCGAGATTGTCGCCGCGGCGAAAGCGCAGCTGGACAAGGTCACGCTGACGTCGCGCGCATTCCATAACGAACTGCTCGGCGAATTCTGCCGCCGTCTTGCGGAGCTTACGGGCAAAGAAACGGTCCTGCCTATGAACACGGGCGCGGAAGCGGTGGAAACCGCGCTGAAAACCGCCCGCAGGTGGGGTGCGTTCGTAAAGGGTGTGCCGGACGGCAGGCAGCGCATAATCTGCTGCGCGGGCAATTTCCACGGGCGGACGGTCACCGTCGTGAGTATGAGCACGGACGAAACCGCAAGGCGGGGATACGCGCCTTTCACGGAGGGCTTCGACATCGTGCCCTACGGCGACGCGGAGGCGGCGGAACGTGCGGTCACGGAGGATACCGTCGCTTTTCTAGTCGAACCCATTCAGGGCGAGGCGGGCATAATCGTGCCGCCCGACGGATATCTGCGCGCGGTGAGGGAGATGTGCACCCGCCGCGGCATACTGATGATTGCGGACGAAGTGCAGACGGGGTTCGCGCGTACGGGAGATATGTTCGCCTGCGACCACGAGGGCGTCAGCCCCGACATTTACGTTCTCGGCAAGGCGCTCGGCGGCGGGATAATGCCCGTAAGCGCCGTCTGCGCCGCGAAAAGCGTGCTCGGAGTGTTCGAACCGGGGTCGCACGGGTCTACGTTCGGCGGCAATCCTCTGGCGTGCGCCGTCGCTCTCAAAGCGATGGAAATCGTCGTGCGCGACGATTACGTCGGGATGGCGCGCAGAAAGGGCGAAGCGTTCCGCGCCGCGCTTGCGGAAATACGCAACGACGAAATAGTCGACATCCGCGGCAGGGGACTGCTCATCGGGGTGGAATTCTCCGTGCCTGCCGCACCGTATGTGAAAAAACTCATTGCCTGCGGGGTGCTGGCAAAGGAAACGCACGAGAGGACGATACGTTTCGCGCCTCCCGTCAACATTTCGGACGAGGACCTCGCAGAGGCTGCCGAAAGGATAAAACAGGCGTTGTCGAAATGAAGAGCAGAAGTGTGACAAAGGCTGCGGATAGGACGAAAAAGATGGTTTATACTGCGCTTTTTGCCGCGTTAATTGCCGTTTTGTCCCAAATCAGCATTCCGCTGCCGTCGGGCGTGCCCATCACGCTGCAAACTTTCGCAGTGGCGTTCGCCGGGTTCTTCCTCGGTCGGAAATACGGGCTTGCGGCGGTCGCTGTCTATGTCGCGCTCGGCGCGGCGGGAGCTCCCGTTTTCGCGGGGTTTACGGGAGGGGCGTACAAGCTCGTGAACGTGACGGGTGGCTTTATATGGGGATTTTTCCCCTTCGTCATTATGACGGGCGCGAGGAGTCCCGAAACCGACAGGATTTCTGCGGCGGTGCTTTCCGTCCTCGGACTGGCGATGTGTCATCTTATCGGCGTTGCGCAGTACGCCGCTCTCACGGGCAACGGCTTTGCCGCTTCCGCGCTTGTCGTGTCCGTGCCCTATATCGTAAAAGACGTGCTGTCCGTGATGCTTGCGGCTATGCTGTCTTCGGCGGTGTCGCGCAGACTGCGTTCCCCCTTCCGTTCGGCAGCGGCGGACGGCAGAAAATTGATGAAAGAATTAAAAAACATAAGCTGACGGAGGCTATATGGCTAAAAACACCAACAAAACCGACCTGCGCATTCAGCGCACACAAAAGGCTATCGTCGATGCGTTCTACGAGCTCCTCGACGAGAAATCGTTCGGTTCGATTACTGTCATCGACATCTGCGAGCGCGCCCTCATCAACCGCGGGACGTTCTACACCCACTTCGAGGACAAGTATCAGCTGCTCGACAAGTGCATAAGCGACGTTATGTACGGACTGCACGAACAGGTCAAACAGGTGCACGGTGACAGCGACCTCATCACCTATTACAACGAAGTTATGTCCCTCGGCATCAATTTCCTTGCCCAGTACCGCAAGCGTCTGCGCACCATCATCCTCAAAGCGGACAGCGCGCTGGTGTTCGACAAAGTGCACGAAATCCTCACGCACAACATCGTGAACAGGTTGAGCAAGGCGAAGCCCAAGGACGGAGCGGGCAAAATCCCCGCGGACATTCTTGCGGAATTCTTCGCCGGCGGCATAATCTCCCTCATCAAATGGTGGCTGCTCGAAGAACCCAACTACACGCAGGAAGACATCAAAGCACAGCTCAGCGTGCTTGCCGAAACCACACTCAGCGAATATTGCGCGTAGCGGGGGTATTATACCCCCGCACCCCCGTGCTTTGTGTTGTTGTCCCGCACATTTGTTGTGAATTATACGGGCGGCAGGGCACGCACGGCTGACACCTGTTGCGGCGCAAAACGCCGCACCCCCGTGCTTTGCTTTGTTGTCCCGTTCATCTGTTGCGAATTGCAGCACGGCAGGGCACGCGCAGAGTGACGGGCGCCGCGGTGTCCGAGCCGTCGGGGCTGTGCGCGTCGTTCGGTCTTTGCGCTTAAAGGTCGTCCACATCCTGCTCGGGCAGGTCGAGGGGATTGTCGGGCACGCCCGTCCACGAACCGTTCGGGTCTTTGAGTGCGTCCCAGACTTCCTTTTCGCTCTGACCGCCTTCGGCGAGCAGAGGGCGTTTGACCTTTTTGGCTTTCTTTGCCTGTTTTCTGTTTTTCATATTCACCTCCGAGTATAGTTTGCACCTAACGGAGCGTGCGATACGCGAAACGTAACGAAAACAAAAAAACGCAGGTTTATCCTGCGTTTTATGCTTGTTAACGTAAGATTTTGCGGCTCACGGTGTGCGGCGGCGGATTTTCGTCCGCCCCTCCGCGGCTTTCCCGTCAGCTTTCCCGTCCGTATTTTCCGACCAGATAGGCGATTGCTTCGCGGTATCCGTCGAAGCCCTTTCCGCATATCGTCTTTTCCGCGTAGAGGGAAACGTAGCTGAAACGGCGGAATTCTTCGCGCGAGTTTATGTCGGTGAGGTGCACTTCCGCGGTCGGTATGCCCACGGCTTTCATGGCGTCGAGGATTGCGACGGAAGTGTGCGTATACGCTGCGGCATTTATGACTATGCCGTCGTACACGCCGTATGCGCGCTGGATTTCCGTCACGATGTCGCCCTCGCTGTTGGACTGATAGAACATCACGTCCGCGCCGAGTGCGGTGGCACTCTGTTCGATGAACGCGACGAGCGCGGCATAATCCTGCCTGCCGTAGAGTGCGGGCTCGCGCACGCCGAGCATATTGATGTTGGGACCGTTAATGACCAAAATTTTCATCGAATTTCTCCGTTATCTTTTCGGCGCACTCTTCGGGTGCGCCGTCGTTGCACACTTCCGCATCGGCAAACGCGGTGTATACTGGCAGGCGCGCTTCGCGCATTTTCACCAGCGTTTCGCGGTCGCGGGAGAGGGGTCTGCCCGTCGTTTCCAGCTTGTCCGTATCGCGGTCGCAGAAGACGACGAAGCCGTTGCTTTTGAGGTTTAGTCTGTTTTCTTCCGAAAGGGGTGCGCCGCCGCCCGTTGCGATGACCGCTCCCGTTTTTGCCGCGCACTCCGCCACGACGGCCCTTTCCTCCTCGCGGAAGCCCTCTTCGCCGCGCTCGCGGAATATTGTCGGGATGTCCTTCCCCGTGCGGCTCACGATGAGTGCGTCGGTGTCGAAAAACGGGCGGGACAGTTTTTCGGCGACGATTTCGCCGAGTGTGGTCTTGCCCGACGACGGCATTCCGACCAGCACGATGTCGGTCAGGTCGCGCGTGATGGCGCGCCATACTTTCAGGATTTCTTTCCCTTCCGCGCTGTCGTGGGACGGTTCGGAATATTCTTCGCCGCGGAAGAGCATATTTGCGGCTTTCGCCTGTGCCGTGAGCATCAGCAGTCCGCTGCCTGCGGGGAAGCCCATAGCCTGCGCCTGCATCACAAGTCGGGTGCGGAGAGGATTGAACACCGCGTCGAAGACGCCTTCCAATGCGGGAAAAATGCCGAGGTCCAGGGGAGCCGCCGCCGCGTTCGGGAACATACCGACGGGGGTGGTGTTGATGACGACCTGTGTTTCGCGCCTGTCCGCGACGTTGGAGTAGTTCACCTCTCCCGACCTCGACACCACGGTGACTGACGCCGCTCCTTCGCGTTTTGCGAGCGCGCACGCCGTATGCGAAGTGCCGCCGCTTCCGAGCACCAGAACGTGTTTGCCCGCAAGATGAATGCCGACGCAATTCATTGCGAAATTCATCCCGTATGCGTCCGTATTGTAGCCCGTGAGTCTGCCGCCGCGGTTGACGACGGTGTTCACCGCGCCGCAGATGCGCGCGCTCTCGTGCAATTCGTCGAGGAATGGGATGACGTCGCGCTTGTAGGGTATGGTGACGTTGATGCCGCGAAAGTCGCGCACCGCAAAGAATTTTTTAAGCTCACGGCTCTCCAAAGGGCGCAGCTCGTAATCCGCCGTGCCGAATGCGGCGTGCAGACGCGGTGAAAAGCTGTGCCCGAGCGGATTGCCGATAAGCCCGATTTTCATTGCGCCACCTCGTAGTAGCTGCCGAGGAATGTGAACTGTTCCGTCCCCTGGTCCAGCTCCGCGATGAGGGAGAGGGTGTCGGAGTTTTCGATTTGTCCTTCGAAATCGAAATAGAACATAAACTCGAAGTCCGTGCCGGGCAGGGGACGGGATTCCAGCTTTGTGAGATTGAGCCCCAGGGTGGAGAACTTGTTGAGCACGCGGTTGAGCGAGCCGGACTCGTGGGGCAGCGTCATCATTATGCTTATGCGGTTGGCGGGAGCGAAGACTTCCAGCGTCTTGCTTATGCAGATGAAGCGCGTATAGTTGGAGTCGTTGTCCTGGATGTTGCTCTCCAAAATGCCCAGCCCGTAGAGCTCGGCGCAGTTGCGCGAGGAGATGCACGCCACGTCGTTGCGGTCGGAGTTCGCCACCATTTCCGCGGCGACCGCGGTGTTGGGGCACGCGGTGATTTTGACGGACGAGGGCAGTTTTTGCAGATAGGCGGAACATTGTCCTATCGCCTGTTCGTGAGAGTAGACCTCCCTGATGTCCGAAAGCGCGACGCCCTTTTTGGCGAGCAGATGATGACAGACTTTGAGTTTTATGCTGCGCACGATATAGAAACGGTGTTTTTTCATCAGGTCGTACACCGCGTTCACGCTGCCCACCGCGCTGTTTTCGATGGGGAGCACGCCGTAGTCGCACAGCCCCTTTTCCACGGCCTGGAACACGCCCTCGAAGTTGCGGAAGAAAGTGATGTCCGCAATCTCGAACAGCTTGTCGGCGGCGATGGAGGAGTAGCTCCCTTCCACGCCCTGACAGGCGACGGTGCTGCTGACGGGGAAGTATTTCTTGCCTTCCATAAGCACGCGGCGCAGGTTGTCCGAAAGGGGAGTCACGGGGGCGACGAGGCGGCGCTGATAAGCGCGCGAAGTTTCCAGAATCGTTTCAAACACGCGTTTAAGATAAATTTTCTGCTCGTCATCTGCCTGTTTTGTCACTCTGGCGATGATTTTCTTTTCGCGTGCGGGGTCGAGCACGGCGGCGTGAGTGCGCGCTTTTTCTTCGCCTATCTCGCGCACCGTGCGCTGTCTTTCAAGATAGAGTTCGGCGATTTTGTCGTCCAGCTCGTCTATCTTTTTCCGAAGTTCTTCTATCATATATCCACCTCAAAATTGTTTGCTTATTCCGTTTTTTCACGCTCTCCGAGCAGCACCGCGTCCAGCACGGCGAGCGCCGCAGCCGCTTCCACCGCCGCAACCGCCCGCGGGACCACCGTCGCGTCGTGTCTGCCGCGCACGGTGATGACCGTTTCCGTCATAGTGCCGAGGTCTACCGTCTGTTGGGGCAGCGCGATGGACGGGGTCGGGCGGAATGCCGCCCTGAACGTCACGGGCATTCCGTTGGATATGCCGCCGTTGATGCCGCCCGCGTTGTCGGTCAGCGTCACGACTTTGCCGTCCCTTATCGCGAAGGGGTCGTTGGCCTCGCTGCCGCGCATCCTTGCGATGGCGAATCCCGCGCCGAATTCCACGCCCTTTACGGCGGGTATGGCGTACACCGCCGCTGAAATCTTGCTTTCCAGCCCGCCGAACAGCGCGTCGCCGAGTCCTGCCGGCATACCGTACACGACGCATTCCGTCACGCCGCCCACGCTGTCGCCTTCCGCTGCCGCCGCTTTTGCGGATGCCGCGGCTTCGTCGGCGTTTGAGAGCATAGGCAGGGCGCCTTCCGTACACGCCGCCGCCTCTTCGTAGGACGGGATGCCGTCCAGATAGCTTCTGCCTTTCACTCCCGCAAGTTCGCTTATATACGCCGCGATGCGGATGCCGCGCTTTTCGAGCAGCTGTTTCGCGACGCCGCCTAAGGCGACGAGAGGCGCCGTCATCCTGCCCGAAAATCTGCCGCCGCCGGACTTTGCGGCGTTTTCGCCGTCCTTTACCCACGCGCAGTAATCGGCGTGCGAAGGACGGGGCGTGAGCGCGTAAGAGTAGTCGGAAGGACGGATGTTCTTGTTGAAGATACGCACGCGCAGCGGGCCGTCTATGCGCAGACCGTCCGCGCAGGGGGTGCACCCTTCCCACACCGCTTCGTCGTCTTCGCGGCGGGGAGTGGAGAAGAGATATCTGCCGCTTTTGCGCCGTGCGGCAAAACGGCGTACGCCGTCGGGGTCGAATGTTTCGCCTTCGGGCAGCCCTTTCAGCACTCCGCCTATCTCTTCCGAGTGCGACTCGCCGTAAATTTCCGCGTCCAGCACGTCAAATGGTTTCATATACCGCACCTCCGAGTTGTTTCAGGTCGTCGAAAAATCCCGGATAGGACTTTTCCACCGCTTCCGCGTCGTTCGTGCTTCCGCCCGCGACGATACCCGCCACGGCGGCGGACATCACCATTCTGTGGTCGTTGAACCCTTTCGCTTCGAACGGTTTAATGCCGCCTCCGCGGACTACGAGCGAGTCGCCCTCTGCGGACGAGGACACTCCCATCGCGGAGAGATTGTGCATTATCGCGGCGAGCCTGTCGCTTTCCTTGTCTTTCAGTCTGCCCACACCCGTCATCACGCTTTCGCCTTTCGCCTGCGCCATCAGCACGGACAGCACGGGCGCCATATCGGGGGTGTCGGTTATGTCGACGCTCACGCCGTGCAGCGGGCTTTTCGACACGCGGCAGCGGTCATTCTCCGCGGTCACCGCCGCGCCCATACGCGCCAGCACGTCCGTAATAAGTCTGTCGCGTTGCGTGCTGACCTGCGAAAGTCCCGTCACGGTCACGTCTCCCGTCAGCGCGCCCGCCGCAAGCATAAACGCCGCATTGGACCAGTCGCCTTCCGCACGCACTTCGGACGGGGAGCGCAGCGCCCCTGCGGGGATGAGATATGCGCCGTCCCTGCATTCGATTTTTTTGCCGAACAGCGCGAGCGCGTCCAGCGTCATTTCGGTATATCCGCGCGAAACCGCTTCGCCTTCCGTGCAAAGGGTGCATTCCCGTCCCGTTGCCGCGAGCGCGAAGAGCATTCCGCTGACGTACTGCGAGCTTACCGCCGCGTTCACGCGGAATACATTCCCCGAAAGAGTGCCTTCCGTCGTGAGGGGCAGGCTGTCTGCGCTCAACCGTATGCCGCCTTCGCGCAGGGTTTTCGCAAGTTCCGCTATCGGGCGCGACGGAAGTCTTCCCCCGCCCGTGAAGGTCGATTTTTCGCCCAGCGCGCACGCAACGGGAAGCAGAAAACGCAGGGTAGAGCCGCTTTCGCCGCAGTCGAGCAGGACCGTTTCGGGCAGGGCGCCGCGGTCGGCGGGCACGACGTCGTAGCCGTCCCCCGTGCGCGTGACCGAAGCCCCCAGCGCGTTCAGACACCCGACCGTCGCCTCTATGTCGCGTGAAGTCACGGGACACACGACGCGGCAGGGCGCGTCCGCAAGCGCCGCCGCAATCAGCAGCCTGTGCGCGTGGGATTTGGAGGGGACCGCGCTCACGGTTCCCCTCGCTTCCGAAGGAGAGAACACCGCTCTCATGACACGAACTCCTCGAACTGAGCAAGGGTCATAGGCATAATTTCGCACTTGCCTATGCCGCGTATCACGACGGCGTTCAGCTTGCCGCCCGCAATCTTTTTGTCGTGCGCCGTATGCACCAGCACGGAGCGCACGGAATAGGGGCATTCCGGGAAGCCGTACTTTTGCAGGAGTGCGGAGATTTTTTTGTAATCCGCCTTGGGGAGCAGTCCCGCGCCGACGGACGCGCGCGCAATAAGGCGTATTCCCATCGCGACGCACACTCCGTGCGGAAATCCGAGCGCGCTTTCCGTTTCTATGGCGTGCCCGACGGTGTGACCGAGGTTGAGCAGGCGTCGCGTTCCGTTCTCGTTCTCGTCCTCTTCTACCACGCGGCGCTTGCAGTCCACGCAGAGGTCCACGAGCCTTTCCAGATTGGAGTCGTCGACGCCCTGCGCCATCAGGTCGAAAATTTCACCGCCTTCCAGCACGGCGTACTTCACCGCTTCTCCGAGTCCGCATTTCCATTCGGATTTGGGGAGGGAAGAGAGTGTGTCGAGGTCGCAAATCACCGCACGGGGGGGATATATTCTGCCCGCGAGGTTCTTGCCCGCTTTGAGGTCCACCGCCGTCTTGCCGCCGACGGACGAGTCAATCGCCGCAAGCAGAGTGGTGGGCACCTGAACGTAAGGTACGCCGCGCATATACACCCCCGCGACGAAACCCGCCAGGTCGCCGACCACGCCGCCGCCGAGAGCGATGACGGTGTCGTCGCGGCAGAAGTCGACGGAAGCGAGCCAGTCCAGAAGTTTGCCGGCAAGTTCCCAGTTCTTGCTCTGTTCGCCGTGCGGCACGACGTAGCACGGGGTGCCTTCGGGAAGAGAGGCGAGCAGACGGGAAAGATAGAGGGGCGCGACGTTGTCGTCCGTGATGACCGCCGCCTTCGTGCCCTCGCGTGGAACGCCCGCAAGAGAGGCGAAACGGTCCAGCAGTCCGCGTCCCGTAATTACGGGATATTCACCCGTGCTTGTCGACACCGTGATTTTCATTTTTCCTCCGTGCCGCCGCGCGGTTTGCGCACAAACGGCGGTTTATGTTGTCGCTCGGCGGGTTTAATCCGCGTCAAGCGCATTTTGCAGCTTTTTCAGCCTGTCCTTTTCGACGGAGAGTTTCATTCTGTTGCCGGCATCAAGCAGGTCGTAAAGACGCCCCCTGTCGCCGCTTTCCATACAGTCGGCGTACTCCGTGAGCCGTTCCGCCATCGCGCGGACTTCCTTTGCCAGATTGTCCGCATTGTCCGTCATAAGCTCCGTCCACATGGCGGCGTTCATACGCGCCACTCTCGTCATATCGCGGAAGCTGCCCGCGGAATAGCCGTAATGTTTGCCCGCGGAAGGGGATTTGACGTAAGCGGAGGACACGACGTGCGCCAGCTGCGAGGTGTAGGCTATCATCTCGTCGTGAGTGTCCGCGTCCGTGATGACCACGCCTTCCGCACCCACGCCGAGGTACATTTTTTTCACCGCCGCGAGCGCTTCCAGCGAAGCGGCGACGGGCACGAGAAGCACGGACGAGTTTTCGTAAAGCCCCGCTGTCGAGTGCGCGACGCCGCTGAATTCTCTGCCCGCCATGGGGTGACCTCCGACGAATTCCACGTCGGGGCGGAGCGCCGCCGCGGCTTTCATAATTTTTACGACGGGGCGTTTCACGCCCGCGAGGTCGGTGACAATCGCGCCGCTTTTCAGAAGGGGCAGAAATTCGTCCAGAATGCCCTGCATTGCGGAGGGGAGCACCGCCATTGCGAGCACGTCGAGCTCCCGTGCGTTTTCACGGCCGAGTTCTTCGTGAAAGGCATGCAGCAGTCCGCCTTTCAGCATCGCTTCGGGGTCGGTGTCGCAGGCGAATACGGTGTGCTCCGTTTTTGCGACGAGCGCACGTCCCAGCGAACCGCCCATAAGCCCCAGACCTACAATACCGATTTTCATTTGTCGCGCTCCTTGCCGCACACCGTGAGCAGAACGTCTATTCTGCCGACGAGGTCGTCGAACTGTTCGGGGCGCAGCGACTGCGCACCGTCGGACAGGGCGTGCACGGGGTCGTTGTGAACCTCGATTTCCAGTCCGTCCGCGCCCGCGCCGACTGCGGCGAGGGAGAGGGGAAGGACGAGCTTCGCGCGTCCGGAAGCGTGGCTGGGGTCGACCAGAATGGGCAGATGCGTGAGGTCGCGCAGCACGGGGATGGCGGAAAGGTCGAGAGTGTTGCGCGTGTACGGCTCGAACGTGCGTATCCCGCGCTCGCAGAGTATGACGTTCATATTGCCTTCGGACATAATGTATTCCGCGCTCATCAGCCACTCTTCTATCGTCGCCGCCATACCGCGTTTGAGCAGAATGGGCTTATTCGTTTTGCCCAGCTCTTTCAGCAGTTCGAAATTCTGCATATTGCGCGCGCCGACCTGAATGAGGTCCACGTCCTCGAAGAGAGGGATGTGACGGATGTCGAGGATTTCGGTGCATATGGGCATCCCAGTTTCCTTTTTTGCGAGGGAGAGCAGTTTCATCCCCTCTTCGCGCAGCCCCTGGAACGCGTAAGGCGAGGTGCGGGGCTTGAACGCGCCGCCGCGCAGCACCGTCGCGCCCGCCGCTTTCACGGCTTTGGCGATGGTGATGAGCTGGTCCTCGCTCTCCACCGAGCACGGCCCCGCGATAAGCTGGAAATGTCCTCCGCCGAAGAGGTGTCCGCCCACGTCCACAATCGTGTCTTCGGGGTGGAATTTGCGGTTCGCGTTCTTGAAAGGTTCCTGGATGCGCTTTACGCTCTCCACGATGTCGAGCGAACGTATGAGGTCCTCGTCCACGACGGAAGTGTCGCCGATGAGCCCCATAATTGTGGTGTTGTCGCCCTTGCTCATATGGATGTCCAGCCCCAGTCCTTTTATCCATTTGACGAGGTTGTCCATCTGTTTTTTGTCGGGATTGTTTTTGATTACGATAATCATTTTTGCCTCTCTTTCAACGCCTTCGCACACAAACAAAAGACCGCCACGGTATGGCGGTCTTCGTCAAGTCGGTCTGTGAACGACCCTTATCCGCGCATACCGAAAACGGGGCTCTTGAAATAAAAGCCCTTAAAGTAAAAGTATGCGTAGCTTGTCAGGTCGACGTTTCTCATAGTTCTTCACCGATACTATAAAACGCATTTTGTCCGTTGTCAACTCATTCCCGACGGTTTTTCGGGCGAAAATCAGCCTTCTTCCCGTTCGTCCGCGACGGCGGGCAGCGGGTCTTCGGCGGCGGAAAGATTGAGGACGCTTATCGCGTCGGTGATGCTCTTTTCCATCGCGAGTTTGCCGTAGGCGTCCACGTCGCGCTTGTTCTTTTCTCCGTGGGTGAGGCATCCCGCGCCGCCTATGCAGCCGTCGACGCACGCCATACCTTCGATAAAGTTGGCGTCCAGCACCCCTTTGGATTTGCGCAGCAGGGCGGTGCGGCAGGCTTCGATGCCGTCGCAGGTGACGGGATTGTATTCGAAGTCGGTCTCGCCCTGTTCTTTGAGCGCCTGCGCCACCGCGTCGGTTATGCCGCCGCTGCGCGCGAATATTCTGCCGAAATAGGACGCGTTGTCCAGCGCGCTCTCGGACAGGTGCTCTATGTCGAAGTCGCGGGAGTCGAACAGCGCCTGCAATTCCTCGAACGTGATGACGGAGTCGATGTACGGGCGCACTTCCGGCTTCTGGAATTCCATTTTCTTTGCGGTGCAGGGCCCTATGAACACGACCTTGCAGGGAGAGGAAGTGCTCTTGATGTATTTCGCGATGGTCGCCGCGGGAGAGAGATTGGCGGAGATGTGCTGTTGCAGTTCGGGGAACTGTTTTTTGATGTAATCCACGAATGCGGGACAGCAGGAAGAGGTGAGAAAGCCCTTTTCTTTGAGTTCCGCCGCTTCCTTGTACGCGACCATATCCGCGCCCAGCGCCGCTTCCACGACGTTGAAGAAACCGAGTTTGCGTATGCCCGTCACGACCTGTCCAAGCTTCGCGTAAGTGAACTGGCTGGAAATGGAGGGCGCGACGACGGCGTACATCTTATATTTCTCGTTGTTCTCGCTCTTCTTTATCATATCGATGACGTCGAGGATATAAGACTTGTCTATTATCGCGCCGAAAGGACATTGATATACGCACGCGCCGCACGCGATGCACTTGTCGTTGTTGATGCTCGCCGCCTTGTTCTCGTTCATTGAGATGGCTTTCACCTTGCAGGAATTTTCACAGGGGCGGCGGCGGGAAACTATCGCGCTGTACGGGCACACCTTGGCGCATTGTCCGCATTCGACGCAGAGGTTTTTGTCGATGTGCGCTTTCTGCTGATGGTCGAAAGAGATTGCGTTTTTGCGGCACACGTCTTCGCAGCGGTGCGCAAGACATCCGCGGCAGGCGTTGGTGACCTCGTATCCGCCGGCAGGGCAGTCGTCGCAGGCTATCTCTATGACCTCTATGACGTTGGGGTTGGAGCGGTTGCCGCCCATAGCGAGCTTGACGCGCTCGGAAATGATGGCGCGTTCCTTGTACACGCAGCATCGCATCGTAGGTACGTTGCCCGGTATGATGGTCTTGGGGATGTCCGTTATCTTTTCCAGCAAATCCCCGTTCCAGGCACCGCGCGCGACTTCGCGCAGGACCTTGTATTGCAGATACTGCACTTTTGTGTCGAATTTTCTGCGTTTCTTGATGTCGTCCATATCTCGGATTTCTCCGTCTTTGTATTTGCTTATTCCGCAAAAGCGGTTTTATTCTGTGTTTTTGCACGTTAAGCGTGCGGTTTGTGTTTTTTCGGCGACGCTCAATCGTAGTTGAGTTCGACCACTTTGCCCGCCGCGCGCAGATTTGCCGCTATGCTTTCCACCAGTTTCAGCTTCATCGTGGTGTCGATTGGCAGCCCCTGGTGCGCCGCGTTTATGCTTTGTCCGACAAAGAACGTGACGTGCGTCGCGTCCTCGAAGAGCATATTCGCAAGCAGGCTTGCGCCGTCCTTTTTGTTCGACCTCTTGGGGGAGAGGTCGGAGGTGGAGAGATAGCGCTCGCTCAGTTCCAGCAGCTTGCGCAGGGTAAGCACTCCTTCCGTCGTCAGGTCTATGCCCTTGATGTAGCCTATGGGGGGCACGTCCTTGTCGGGGAAGTCGAATGTCGCCGCCACCTTTTCGCCCAGATATCTCGCCACAATCTGCGAGCTTGTCCCGCCGCAGACGACCTTTTTGCCTTCTCCGCCGAGGAAGCGGGAGATGTAGAAGTCGTCCTGGTCCTTTTCCACGGGAGGTCCGACCATTATCCTTACGGGGCAGTATTCCCTCGCGCGCACCACCGCCACGGTGGTGTCGTCGCCCGGCTTCCCGACGTAAAGGTCGTTGCACGCTCCCGCAAGCATACACGCCACGCCGCGCGCCGACATTCCCTCGCGGAAATTCTTGTCGAGATACTCCATCACGTCCTTGCGCAGCCAACCGAAGTTGAGCAGCATACCTATGCCCGCGTGGATGACCCCGTCGCTCATCAGCACGATGTAGTCGTCGGGCTGCATTTCAAGCCGCGTACCGTACACCTTTTTGCCGAGGATGTCGTATTCCTTTCTCTCGAAGTCGTGGCATTTGCCGCCGCGTATGAGTATGGCTTCGGGATTGTCGAACTCGAACAGCCAGCCTTTCCCGTCCGTGCCGACGTGCACCACGGAAAAGGTCGCGTACGCCACCTGCCGCACCTTGCACACGGGCAGAGTCTGCACCACCGTTTCCACGCACTCTTCCATCCCGATTTCGTTGGACACCATAGTGCACAGAATTTTGGACGTCAGCGTGGCGAGGATGTTCGCTTTTACGCCGCTGCCCAGCCCGTCCGCCAGCACGAGGGTGGTGTGGCTGCCGTCCGCAATGCACTCCACCTTGTCGCCGCACAGCTCTTCGCCCTTTTTGTTCAGGGAAGTGTAGCCGTTTTCGAGAAAGAGCTCCTTCATTCTTCCTCCTCTTCCTCCGTACGGGGCGCGAGGGTCTGTTTGAGTTTGGTGAGCGCCACTTTGGTTTCGGCGGTGGTTTCGCCGAGCAGGGAAGCTATCTCCTGCGCGACGCGCATCTGTTTCTTGATGACTTCGTCGGTCGTCGCCAGGGTTTCCAGCTTGACGGCGTTGAGTTTCTCGTCGTATTCCACGCTGTCCGTGATGTCCTTCATAACTCCGAAGAGCACCTTGTGCTCCTGCAACAGAACTATGGACAGCTCGATGTATTTCTTGGTGCGGTTGACGAAGACGCGCTTTTTGCTGACGTTCTTGCCCTTTGCCACCGCCGCGATGAACTCTTCGCAGTCGAAGCAGTCAAAGGCGAGCATACCGCGCACGTCGTGTTCCGTCACGCCGAGCAGCCGCATCGCGCGGGTGTTGATGTCGAGGATTTTGAAATCGTTGTCCATCAGCACTATGCCGTTGGGCGTGTTCTGAATGATTTCGTAACTCATCGACTCCGCACGGCTGCGCATATAGGGCAGGCACATCTCTATGTCCGCGTATCCGTTCAGCACGGCGATTGCCTTGTCGCGGCAGGTGGAATATCCGCACGCGCCGCAGTTGAGCTCGTCCTCCGGCGAATTCTTGCCCGTCTTGGCGAGCACTGCGCGGATGTCCTTCTCGCTCGGCACGAAGTCGTCGAGGATGATGCGGGGATGCCTTTCGGTGAGGTCAACCTTTTCCGTAACGACCGCGGGAGCCTCGGCGGCGCGCGCCGCGTATTTGCGCACGTCCTCGTTGCTCTTTATCGCGCCTCCCGGCGTCGCAAGACGGCAGGGACCGCCCACGCAGGCGTACTCGCAGCAGTTCATTTCGAGGAAGAGCCCCGTGAGGGAGTCGATTTCTTCCAGCACTTCGCAGCAGCGGTGCACCCCGTCCACGGCGACGTATTCGTAGCCCGCGGGCAGCGCGTCGAAGGACTTGATTATGCCGCGCGGAATGGGATAATAGCGCGCTTTGAGCGAGCTTTCATCTTCCGCCTGTTTTGCCTGTATTTTGCAAAGGTCGATGTTTTTCTGCGCGAAAAGAGCGTTCAAATCCTCGAATGTGAGCACTCCGTCGATGATTCCGCTCTCGTGCGCCTCGCGTTTTTTTGCGATGCACGGCCCGATGAACACTATCGCCGCGTCGGGATATCTCTTTTTGAGCATACGCGCGTGCGCCACCATCGGGGAGGGCACGGGCGCGAGATATTTCAGCGCCTTGGGATAGTAGAGCTGTATCATCCGGTTGACTGCGGGGCAGGCGGAAGTGATGAAGTTTTTGAAGCCGCCCGCAGACAGCAGTCGGGCGTATTCCTCCGTGACCGCCTTTGCGCCCACCGCGGTTTCTTCCACGACGGAAAAGCCGAGCATTCCCAGCGCCTCTTTCATTACGGCGAGGTCCTGCACGGCAAAACTCGACACGAAAGAGGGCGCAAGGCTCGCGACGACCCGACGTCCGCTTTCCAGCAAGGCGGTGACGGTGTCCGTTTCGCTGTGCACCTGTTTCGCGTTTTGCGGGCACACCAGAGTGCATTTGCCGCAGAGTATGCAGCGCTGCTCGATGATTTTCGCCTGGTGGTTCTCGTAGCGTATCGCCTTGACGGGGCACTCACGCAGGCACTTGAAGCAGTCCTTGCACTTGGCGTTCTTGAAATCCAGATACGGTGACGTGACGGGCATAATTTCCCCTTTCTCTCCTTATTTCGGGCATCGCCGCCGCATTACGCGGCGGCGGTGTAACTTCACATTGCCTTTTTGCAAATCACGTCGGTGAAGAGGTCGATGACGTTTTCGGGCTTGACCGCGAAGTAGTCGCCGTCCACCGTCACGCTCACTCCGTCCTCGCCGCACTTGCCCATACAGAAAGTTCCGCTGAGCTCGACGCGGTCGCCGAGGTTGTTTTTGTTGATGAGATACTGCAACTCTTCCACCACCTGTCTCGAACCTTTGAGGTGGCAGGAGCTGCCGATGCAAACCGTAACTTTGACCATAATTCCTCCCTTTCAGGGCTCAGTCGTAGTCCACGACGTCCACCCAATGCAGCAGGAAATCCCTTTCTTCGGGCTTGCCTTTGACCATCTGGGAAGCGGCGACGATGGGTATCCATTTCTGCACATACTGTTTTGCGGTGTCGCTTTTGAGGCAGAACAGGTTGAGATATTTGTCCGCAAGCGCGCTGTCGCCGCTCAGCGAGAAGAGCAGATAAGTGCGCGCCGCGTCCGCGGAGGCGTTGCCCTGCGTGGCGTGCGACCAGTCGATGACGTACGCCTTGCCGTCTTCGTCGGAGATGATGACGTTGCTGGGGTTGAAGTCGCCGTGGCAGACCTTGTTGTGCTTGGGCATCGCTTCGAGGCGGGTGTGCAGGTCATAGCGGATGGTCGCCGAGAGGTCCGCCTCGGAAATCTTGCGGTTCATTTTGTCCTTCAACTTATTGAGAAGGGGAGCGCGCTTGGAGTGGATTTCCATTTGCAGGTCGACGAACAGGTTGAGATATTCGTCGAGCTTGTCGGGGTTTTCCGCCATGAGCTGCGCGAGGGTCTTGCCCTTGATGTAGTCCATAACGATAGCCCAGCGGCCGCCCACCTTGGTGACTTCGGCGAGCTTGGGGATGTTCAGCCCCGTTTCCTCGACGCGCGCCTGATTGAGAGCCTCGTTCAGGATGTCCGCCTTGGAGTAGTGCTCGTCAAATACCTTGATGACTTTGTCGCCGTCGCGGTAAACGGTCTTGGTGTTGCGCACGGCGATGACCTTGTCGGTGTTCATACTCCCTCCTTATTTGCCGTAGTAGGCGTTGAGATACATTTGTTTGATTTCGCTCATCAGCGGATAACGGGGGTTTGCGCCCGTGCACTGGTCGTCGAACGCCTGCTCCGTCATATCGTCCAGTCTTGCGAGGAAGTCCTGTTCGTCGATGCCGTACTCGCGGATGGTCTTCTTGATGCCGACCTTCGCTTTCAGCTCGTCGAGAGCGGCGATGAGATTTTCCAGTTTTTCCACATCGTTCTTGCCCTTGATGCCCAGCGCGTCGGCGACTTCGGCATAGCGGGCGAGAGTGTGAGGATGGTCGTACTGCGGGAAGGTGCCCATCTTGGTCGGCACTTCCGCTGCATTGAAGCGCAGCACTTCGTCAATCATCAGCGCGTTTGCGACGCCGTGGGGCAGGTGATGGAATGCGCCCAGCTTGTGCGCCATGGAGTGGCACACTCCGAGGAACGCGTTCGCGAACGCCATACCCGCCATAGTGGCGGCGTTTGCCATCTTCTCGCGCGCTTCGGGGTCGTTTGCGCCGTTGTCGTAAGCGCGGGGAAGATATTTGAATATCATCTGCAAGCTGCGCAGCGCGAGACCGTCGGTGTAATCCGTCGCCATCATGGACGCATACGCTTCGAGGTTGTGCGTGACGGCGTCGATGCCGCTCGCCGCGGTGAGCCCCTTGGGCGCGTTCATCATCATATCGGCGTCGACGATTGCCATATCGGGCATCAGCTCGTAGTCCGCGAGGGGATATTTCACGCCCGTCTGCTCGTCGGTGATGACCGCGAAGGGAGTCACTTCGCTGCCCGTACCGGCAGAGGTGGGGACTGCGATGAAGTACGCCTTTTCGCCCATCTTGGGGAAGGTGTACACGCGCTTCCTGATGTCCATAAAGCGCATGGCAAGGTCCATAAAGTCGACCTCGGGATGTTCGTAGAGCACCCACATAATCTTGCCGGCGTCCATAGCCGAGCCGCCGCCTACCGCTATGATGCAGTCGGGCTCGAAAGCGCGCATCGCCGCGGTGCCTTCCTTGGCGCAGGCGAGGGTGGGGTCGGGCGCGACGTTGAAGAACGTGGTGTGCGCGATTCCCATCTCGTCGAGCTTGTCGGTGATGGTCTTCGTATATCCATTATGATACAAAAAACTGTCCGTGACAATAAAAGCTTTCTTTTTTCCCATGACGTTTTTAAGTTCGTCGAGGGCGACGGGCAGGCAGCCCTTCTTTATATACACCTTTTCGGGTGCTCTGAACCACAGCATATTCTCTCTCCTTTCCGCTACCGTTTTGATGTTGACGAGGTGTTTGACGCCCACGTTTTCGCTGACGCTGTTGCCGCCCCAGCTGCCGCAGCCGAGGGTGAGGGAGGGCGCGAGTTTGAAGTTGTAAAGGTCGCCTATGCCGCCCTGCGAGGAGGGAGTGTTGACGAGTATGCGGCAGGTCTTCATACGGTGGGTGTATTCGTCAATCTTGGCTTTCTGCGTCACCGCGTCGACATAGAGAGATGCGGTGTGGCCGTAGCCGCCGTCCGCGATGAGGTGTTCCGCCTTGTCGAGAGCATCCTCGAAATCCTTGGCTCTGTACATCGCGAGCACGGGGGAGAGTTTTTCGTGCGCGAACTCTTCGGAGATGTCAACGCTGGTCACTTCGCCGATGATAATCTTGGTGTCTTCGGGAACGGTCACGCCCGCGAGTTCCGCGATTTTGGCGGCTTTCTGACCCACGATTTTCGCGTTGAGAGCGCCGTTGATGATTATGGTCTTGCGCACTTTGTCCGTTTCTTCGGGGTTGAGGAAATAGCATCCGCGCGCCTGGAATTCCTTCTTGACTTTGTTGTAGACCTTGTCAAGGACGATGACGGACTGTTCGGACGCGCAAATCATTCCGTTGTCGAAAGTCTTGGAATGGATGATGCTGTTGACGGCAAGCAGGATGTCCGCGGTGTCGTCGATGATGGCGGGAGTGTTGCCCGCGCCCACGCCGACTGCGGGTTTGCCGCTGGAATACGCCGCCTTGACCATTCCGGGACCGCCCGTCGCGAGAATGACGTCCGACTCTTTCATAAGCAGGTTGGTCATTTCGAGGGAAGGGATGTCAATCCAGCCGATGATGCCTTCGGGTGCGCCCGCTTTGACCGCCGCTTCCAGCACGACTTTCGCCGCCTCGATGGTGCTCTTTTTGGCTCTCGGATGGGGGCTGATGATGATGCCGTTTCTGGTTTTCAGCGCGATGAGCGTCTTGAAGATGGCGGTGGAAGTGGGGTTGGTGGTGGGGATGACCGCGCCGACGACGCCCACGGGCTCGGCAATCTTCTTGATGCCGAAGGACTTGTCTTCTTCGATGACGCCGCAGGTCCTGGTGTGACGGTAGGCGTTGTAGATATATTCGGAGGCGTAGTGGTTCTTGATTACTTTGTCTTCAACCACGCCCATTCCCGTTTCGGCGACTGCCATTTTTGCAAGCGGGATACGCTGCTGATTCGCGGCGGTGGCGGCAGCAAAGAAGATTGCGTCCACTTGCTCCTGCGTGTACTCGGCGAATTTTTTCTGAGCCTCGCGCACGCGAGCGATGGTTGCTTCCAGTTTCTCGACGTTGTCGACGACTTCATACTGTTTGCTCTCTTCCATGATTGGTCTCCTGTTTGTTGTTTTCTTCTTTTTTGAGTATTTCTTTGAGTTTTGCGGACAGCACCGCCAGTGATGCCGCCATATTCTCGTTTTTTACCGCAACGGTTTCGGGAAGGTTCAGCGTCACGGGGCAGAAGTTCCAGATTGCCCTTATCCCCGCCTCCACCAGCGCGTCCGCAGCCTTCTGTGCCTGCGACGCCGGCAGCGTCAGCACCGCGAGTTTCACGTTCAGCTTCCGCACCGTGCTCGTGAGTTTCTCGGAGGAGAGTATCTTCTTTCCGTGTATCTCCGTCCCCACGAGAGCGGGGTCCACGTCGAAACCCGCGACTATGTTCAGCCCGTATTTCTCGAAACCGCCGTAACCCAGCAGGGCCTGTCCGAGTTTCCCCGCGCCGACCAGCACCGCGTCCTTTTCGTTGTCGTAGCCCATAAAGCTCTCGATGTCGCGTATGAGGTCGGGGATGTAGTAGCCCACTTTGGGTTTGCCTTCGCTCACCACCGCCATCGAAAGGTCCTTCTTCACGACGGCGGGATTTTCCTGCATTGCGTCCGCAAGCCCGACGGATGAAATATACTCCGTGCCCTCCGCTTCCTTCTGTTTCAGATAGCGCAGATACCCGGGCATACGCTGCAACGTAGCAAGAGATAGTGTTTTGTCGTTTTCTGCCATAAGCGTTTTCCCGTCCCCGCGGACTTTTTCCGCCGCAGGTTGTCCCGCAAAAAATCGATACAAAAAATATCGTTACTTTGCGTGTCGATTAGGATTATATGAAACGCCGCACCCTTTGTCAACCGTATTGGGGCGGGAAATAAAGAAAATTTTTCCCGATTTTGTGCAGAATGTATTCTTGCATATACAAGTCCGTGAAAATGTACGAATAACACTGCGCGCAGGGTACACTTTTTTTGCGGTAAACAGCTCAGACGACAGGTTCGAAATGCCGTTGGTTTCCGACAGATACGTTCAACGGTCGCGTTTTATTGCGCTATTAAACAATAAATTACATTATCAATCTTGCAAACCGCGGAGATGTGTGTTATATTGACCTTGCGCTACAATTTAATAATTTTTCGATGTGCTCCACAAGGCAATTTTTTGTTGAGCCCTTCTTTTCACATCGAAAAAGAATTGTGGCGCAACTATGGGCGAGGCGAAATTGCACGCGTCGCCTGAGGCGGCGCGTTTTTATATATTCCGCCTTTCGCTGCGACCTTTTCCGCGTATAGCGCGACGAGGAATATCGAATGAGTACCGTGGGGCGGTGCTCTGAGGAGAGGATTATGAAAAAGAAATTAGTTTTAATGCTTGCAATCTTTTGTTGCTTGGCTTTGACGGTCGGCATTCTTGCGGCATGTAACGAAAGCGGCAGCTCCGGACAACAAACTTCGGGCGGTGATAATCCCGGAATAGAAGTTCCTGGGGAGGACGAGCCGTCGCAAGAAGAATCCACATTGGGATTGGAATTTATGCTCAGCAATGACCAATCCTTTTATACTATAACAAATTATAGCGGAACTTTAGCCAAGGTGACAATACCTTCTATCCATAACGGGTTGCCGGTGATGAGCATAGAGGACTATGCCTTTCGCAATTGCACCGACTTGACCTCAATCACCATTCCAGACAGCGTGACAAGCATAGGTTTTTCTGCTTTTTCGGGTTGCAGTTCACTTGAAAGCATAACCATGCCTTTTGTGGGCGCAACGAAAAACGGAATGGAAAACGCACACTTCGGATATATATTCGGCGCTTCCTACTGCTATGATAATGGTTATTATGTTCCCACATCGTTGAAAGAGGTCACTATTATGGGAGGGACGAGCATAGGAAGTTATGCTTTCCATGGTTGCAGCAACTTGACGTCCGTTACCATAGGAAACAGCGTGACGAGCATAGGGAGTTATGCTTTCTCGAATTGCATCAGTTTGACGTCCATTACTATTCCAGACAGCGTGACGAGCATAGAGGACTCAGCCTTCTCTGATTGCAGTGGCTTGACGTCCGTGACCATTCCTGACAGTGTGACGAGCATAGAGGACTCAGCCTTCTCTGATTGCAGTGGCTTGACGTCCGTTACCATAGGGAATGGTGTGACGAGCATAGGAAGTTATGCCTTCCGTGGTTGCAGCAGCCTGACATCTGTTACCATAGGGAACGGTGTGACGAGCATAGGTTCATCTGCTTTTTCTAATTGCATCGGCTTGACATCCATTACCATTCCTGACAGCGTGACGAGCATAGCGGGCTCTGCCTTCTCTTATTGCACAAACATAACTTCTGCAACGATGCCAACTATTGCGATATATTGCATACCACAAGACAGACTACAGACTGTTATGTTGACGAGCGGCGACAGCATAGGGCAGCGGGCATTCTATAATTGCAGTGGCTTGACATCTGTGACCATTCCTGACAGCGTGACGAGCATAGGGCAGCGGGCATTCTATAATTGCAGTGGCTTGACATCCATTACCATTCCTGACAGCGTGATGAGCATAGGGGAGAGTGCCTTCGGGCGTTGCACTTCACTTGAGAGAATAACTATACCATTTGTTGGCGCAACCAGGGACGGAACGGAAAATACGCACTTCAAATATATATTTGGTGGTTCAAATACCAATGTTCCCACATCGTTGAAAGAGGTCATTATTATGGGAGGGACGAGCATAGGGGAGAGCGCCTTCTCTGATTGCACTGGCTTGACATCTGTGACCATTTCTGACAGCGTGGCGAGCATAGGGCAGCGAGCATTCTATAATTGCATCGGCTTAACATCCATTACTATTCCTGACAGCGTGACGAGCATAGGGCAGCGAGCATTCTATAATTGCATCGGCTTGACATCCATTACCATAGAGGACGGTGTGACGAGTATAGAGGACTCAGCCTTCTCGGGTTGCGATGGCCTGACGTCCGTGACCATTCCTGACAGCGTGACGAACATAGGGGGTATGGCTTTTGGGGGTTGCACTGGCTTGACGTCCGTTACTTTAGGGACAGGCGTGACGAGCGTAGGGAGGTATGCCTTTTCGGGTTGCAGCTGTGATTTCAATATAAAGAATTTTGCCGTTTGGTGTAGCATAGAGGACCATTTTGGTATATGGCCTGGAGACAATTGCAATTGGTACATAGATAATAAAATAATTACAGAGTACCGAAATATACGTATCCCCGATGGAATTACGAGGATAGGAAAGTATGCTTTCCAAGATTGGAAATGGCTGACGTCAATTACCATTCCTGACAGTGTGACGAACATAGGGGGTATGGCTTTTGAGGGTTGCACCGGCTTGACGTCCGTTACTTTAGGGACAGGCGTGACGAGCATAGAGAATTCTGCCTTTTCTGATTGCATCGGTTTGACGTCAATTACCATTCCTGACAGCGTGATGAGCATAGGTCCTCATGCCTTTTCAGGTTGCGACGGACTGACATCCGTTACCATTCCTGACAGTGTGACGAACATAGGGTATATGGCTTTTGAGGGTTGCACTGGCTTGACGTCCGTTACTTTAGGGACAGGCGTGACGAGCATAGGAGATTGTGCCTTCCAGGAATGCATCGGCTTGATATCCATCACCATTCCTGACAGCGTAGTGAGTATGGGAATGAATGTTTTTTATTATGATAGTAAATTAATTGTCTATTGCGAAATTGCAAGCATACCGAGCGGATGGGATGGTCGATGGAATGTTAATGGGCTCCCTGTCGTGTGGGATTGCAACAATAACAATAAAGATACTGCCGGCTATGAGTATGCTATGATTGATGGTTTACGATATGCTCTTAAAGATGGGGACGCTATTGTCAAGATGCAACCTACTTCTATAAGAGGGCATATAAAAATTCCCGAGAGGGTGTCTTACAATGGCAAGAACTACAGTGTGAAGAGCATAGAGGACCTTGCTTTCTCTGATTGCACCAACTTGACATCCGTTACCATCCCAGACAGCGTGACGAGCATAGGAAGGCTTGCCTTCTCTGATTGCGGCAGGTTGACGCATGTCGGATATGAAAGTACCAAGGAGCAATGGAATAGAATCAGTAAGGATAATGAATGGAAACTGTATTCTTCCATTACGAAAGTGATTTGCTTGGACGGGACGATAACGCTTTGATTTCAGCTGGTTAAAGTATACGACTGCACGTAAAAAACTCCGCGCGATTCAGCGCGGAGTTCTCGTTGTCGTTGTTTTATCTCAGTACATAACAACAAATTGGCAGATTTATGATTGCACTTGTCAGACGCGCTCTATGGCGAGGGTGTTCGCATCCTCTACGCCCGTGCTCGCGACCGCAACGACGGTGTCGCCTTTGTGCACCAGGTTGAAATATCCCGCGATTTTCGTCGCCTGTTCCGCCGCTTCGTGTGTGACTTTGGGCTGGTCGGCGGCAAGAATGGGCTGAACGCCCCAGGTGAGAGCCATTTTCTGATACGTCTTTTCGTGACGGGTCACCGCGATTATCGGGCAGGCGGGACGGAAACCGCTGATGAGTTTTGCCGTCTTGCCGCTTCTCGTCGCGACGACTATCGCCTGGCAGTCGAGGTCGTACGACGCCTTGACCGCGGAGGCGCATATCGCGTCCGCAATGGTGTTTATCTCGAAATCGGTGAAGGTGAAACGCTTGCGGTAATGTATGGACTGTTCCGTGAACGCGGCGATGTCGGACATCGCTTTGACCGCCTGCACGGGATAGCTGCCCGCCGCCGTTTCGCCCGAAAGCATCACCGCGCCCGTACCGTCGTACACGGCATTGGCGACGTCGGAGGTTTCCGCGCGCGTGGGACGGGGCTTGTATATCATACTTTCCAGCATTTCCGTTGCGGTGATGACGCGTTTGCCCGTGGCCCTCGCTTTCTTGATGAGCGACTTCTGTATGGAGGGCAGGGCTTCCATCGGGATTTCCACTCCGAGGTCGCCGCGGGCAATCATTATGCCGTCCGAAATTTCGAGGATTTCGTCAATGTTGTCTATGCCCATCTTGGACTCGATTTTCGCGATAATCTCGATGTTTTCCCCGCCGTTTTGCAGCAGGAAGTTTTTGAGCACGCGCATATCGTCCGCGCAGGACACGAAGGAAGCGGCGATGTAGTCCACATCCTGCTTTATGCCGAAAAGGATGTCCTTTTTGTCCTGGTCGCTGAGATAGGGCAGACCGAGGTGTACTCCCACGACGTTGATGCTCTTGTGGTTGGAAAGAGTGCCGCCGATGACGACGTCGAGCACGACCGCGTCGTTCTCAATCTTTTTCACCTGCATCTTGATGAGCCCGTCGTTGATGAGCAGCGTATCACCGGGCGACACCATTTTGTAGAAGTCGGGGCAGGTGACGTACGCTTCCGACGACGTGCCCTCAATCTGCTCGTTGACAAGCCTGAAAGTGCCGCCCGCCTTGACTTCCACGCTGTCGCCGACGAACTTTCCGAGACGGATTTCCGGACCTCTGGTGTCCAGCATGAGCGCGACGGGGACGGCGAGTTCCTTGCGGATGTCCTTGACCATCCCGATGCGTTTGGCGTGTTCTTCGTGGGTGGAGTGGCTCATATTGAAGCGCGCGACGTTCATACCCGCGTTCACCATATCGCGCAGGATTTTTTTGTCCGCGCAGCCTGGCCCCATAGTGGCAATGATTTTGGTTTTTCTCGTATATGACATACAAAACTCCTTTTTCGCCTGCATTATAATTCACGCAGGAGAAAATGTAAACGGTTTGAAATAAAATCCGTCCGCGTCCCCGCCGAGCGCGCGTCCGCGTCCCCGTCGCGCGTGTGCGGCGGCACACCGCGCGCGGAAACAGTCCCTTTTCCCCTTGTTGAGCGCCGTGCGGCGTGCTATCATAATATGCGGCAAGCACGCCGCCCGCGGACGGCGTAAGGAGAGAATTATGAAAAAAGTCAGAATAACCGTGCTCAAAAAACATTTCGACCGCGCCCTCGCCGCGGAATACGGCGCGGAAGGGCTTGGCGCCTGCCCGATGCTGCGCGAAGGACAGGTGTTTTATGCGGACTACGCAAAGCCCGAAGGATTTTGCGACGAAGCGTGGAAGGCGATATACCAGTACGTTTTCGCGCTTTCGCACGGCGTCGGGAAAGACGGCGGACTGTTCTATTACGGCGATTGGATAAGAAAGCCGGGCGTCGCCGTATGCAGCTGCAACGACGGACGAAGAGTCCGTCATCAACTATGTGCCCGTGAAAGAATAATGGCATAATGCAGGTTTTATGCGCGATTTTGCGACGATAAAACCCGTTTTTCGACATATAATCGGCGGAGGACGAATCGGAATGAAAGCGTGGCTGGCGGTCGTGCCCGCGGTTTTCGCGGTTATGAACATTGCGGGGTTTGCGCTTATGGGCGCGGACAAAAGACGTGCAAAGCGCGGGGAATTCCGCGTGCCGGAGGCGTTGCTGTTTGCCGTCGCTTTCTTCTTCGGCGGCGTGGGGTGCACGGCGGGAATGTTTGCCTTCCGCCATAAGACCAAACACCTGAGTTTCAGGATTTTGCTCCCCCTCTTCGCCCTGATTTCCGTCGCGGCGGCAGTCGCCGCGGAATACTTCGTGTGGACGGCGGTCTGCGCCTGACGGACGGGTTTTGCGCGCTTTTTCCGCTCCCTTTTTCGGGATTGCCATTGAACGCCGTTTGTGCGTGTGCTAAAATAGTAAAAAAGGTTGACTAAGGGGAATTTTATGAACAGCATACCTGTACTGAAAATCGAAAAACTGCCATCCGCGCCCGTTACGCACGGCCGCTCCGCGGAAATTTACGACTGGGACGGGGACAAGGTCCTGAAACTCTATTTCAAGGGCTTTCCGGAGTCCGACGTGGATACGGAATATTCCAACACCGTCGAGGCGTTCAGGTGCGGTTGTACGCCGATGGAATGCTTCGGCAAGGTCGAATACGACGGACGCTTCGGCATAATTCTGAAAAAGATAGCCGGCGTGTCTATGACGAAAATGCCGGAGAAGAACCCGCTGATACTTTTCAAGGCGGGCAGGCTCATCGCCGAACAGCACGTTATGGTGCAGAGCAAGCATTCCGACGCGCTGCCCGACCTCAGGGAAAAGGCTGCGGCGTGCCTTGACGGCGAACCTCTCGCTTTCCTCCCCGCGGACACGAGGGAGAAAGTGCGCGCATACATACTTTCCCTGCCTGCGGGCAACAGCTTCATCCATCTGGATTTCCACACGGAAAACATTCTTATGGACGGCAAGAACATCGTCGTAATAGACTGGATGACCGCGGCGAAAGGCAGACCGGAAGCGGAAGTCGCCATGATGGATTTTCTGCACCATCACGCCGAGCTGTTCCCGGGGTCCTCCAAGGCGCAGCTCGCATTTTATACGGCGGTGAGGACGTTCATCTACAACAGTTTCCTCAAAAATTACGTCCGCCTGACGGGGATGGACCCTGCGGCGGCGAAACCGTGGATGATTGTGGCGCTGATTCTGCGCAAGGGGCTGTGGAACATAGCAAGCGAAAAAGAGTATCTCGAAGGTGAGATAAGGAGGCTGGCGGAAGAGATAAAATGAGCAGTCTGAAAAAACTTCGCAAAGAACTTGCGGCGCTCGACCCGTCTTTCCGCGCCGAACCCGACCGCGGCTGCATACTGCTCACGGGAGAGTCCGACGACTGGCAGAAGATAGTCAAAGCGGGCAAACTCGCCGTGGACAAGAAAAAATATCTGGGCGTGGTCAACCGCATAAAACTCAAAGGTTTCGTGCAAAAGACGCCCGAACCCGTTGTGCGCGACCTCGCCCTGGACGGCAGGGCGCCCGACGTGCTGGTGATAGGCGGCGGCATAGTGGGCTGCGCCGCGGCAAGGGAACTTTCCGCCTACAAGCTGGACGTTATGCTGGCGGAGCGCGGATACGACGTTGCGCTCGGCGGCTCGTCCAGAAACGGCGGCGTGGTGCACGTCGGCATCAACTATTCCCCGCGCGCCCAGAAGCACATCTACAACAACCGCGGCAACGCAATGTATGCGGGGCTGTGCCGCGACCTGGGCGTGCCTTTCGAACAGAAAGGACAGGTGCTTCTCATAGGCAAGCGGTGGGAGAAGATACTCTGCGCCGTGCTGAAACTCAACGCGAAGCGTCTGCACATCCCCGGCGTAAAGTTTATGAAGAGGGCGGAACTCGTGTCCGTGGAGCCGCACATCCCCGATTGGATATACGGCGGACTTTATATGCCCACGGGCGGCATAACCTCGCCCTATCAGATGGCCGTCGCGCTTGCCGAAAACGCGGTGCAAAACGGGGCGAAGATATGCCTGAACACCGTGGTCGAGGGGATGAAAGTCGAGGACGGCAAAATCAGGGAAGTTTACACAAACAGGGGTGTGATACGTCCGAAACTCGTGATAAACGCCGCGGGAGTGTATTCCGACGTCATTGCCGATATGGCGGGGGACAGGACTTTCACCATACATCCGCGCAAGGGCACGGACATCATTCTGGACAAGAAAAAGGGATATATGGTGCGCACCAGTATGGCGAAGTCGCCGACGACCGTGCCGCCTCCGCTTGCGGGAGAGGAAGAGAAGCACGCGGGCGGGCTGAAAGCCGTCATCGCCGCACTGCACAGCCACACGAAGGGCATCGCAAGCATCCACACCGCGGACGGGAATATGATTATCGGTCCCGACGCGCTCGAAATCCCCGACCGCGAGGACACCGCCACGACGGCGGAGAGTATGAATTCCATATTCGACGCGCAGGCGCGCATATCCGAGGGCGCGGGAAGGGCGGACGTCATCGCATATTTCGCGGGGGTGCGCGCGCCGACGTACGAAGAGGATTTCGTGGTGCGGAAGGGAGTCTATACCGAGAATGTCATAGAAGCCGCGGGCATTCAGTCGCCGGGCATCACCGCCGCGCCCGCAATAGCCGCAGACGTGGCGAAATGGGCGGCGGAATATCTTTCCCGTTTCGGAAAGGTGGAAAAGAACGCGGCGTTCGACCCCGTGCGCCCGAAAAAGCCCTGCCTTCGCGAGATGAGCGAGGAAGAGAGGGCAAAACTCATTGCGGAAAATCCCGATTACGGCGAGATTGTCTGTCGCTGCGAAGAGGTGAGCAAAGGCGAGATACTCGACGCATTGCGCTCTCCGCTTCCCGTGTATACCGTGGACGCGGTCAAACGCCGTGTGCGCCCGGGGATGGGACGCTGTCAGGGCGGTTTCTGCTCGCCGTTGGTGGTGAAGATAATCGCGGAGGAAACGGGGATGAGCCCCGAAGAAGTCACGAAGGGCAACGCCCGCGCGCGGATACTCTTCGGCGACACGAAACATCCGACGGAGTCCGAATGAGCGCCCCGTGAGCGCGCCGTGCGGGTGCGCCTTGCGGAAAAACAAAAACGGAACGCGCCGCGTCTGCGGCGCGTTTTCTTTTCACGCGTTGCCGCGCGCCGCCGCTTTGCCCGCGAATTTTTCGAGGCGCGACACGACTTCGGAAGAGGTCAGCGCGCCGTCGCGGTTGACTCTTTTCACCTGAAAGAGGGTTTCGGGCGCTCCGCGCCTTATCACGCTCACCCCTTCGTTGCAGGTCAGGAAAATTCTGAACCCCAGCGAGCGCAGCACGGCGAGCGCGTCGTCGCAGTACGCGCCGAAAGGATAGGCGTACGTCACGGGCAGGGTGCCCGTCGCGCGGAGTATTTCGTCTTGCAGGCGTCCCGCGTCCGCGCGCAGCGCTTCCTTGTATTCCGCCCTGCTTTCGCCCTCCTTGCGTTTTATCCCGAAGCGCGGCTCGTAGCGGTGCATATTGTAAGAGTGGTTGCCGAGCTCGAAACAGCCGCTCTTTTGCAGTTCGTCCATTTGTTCCCACGTCACGTGGGAGTAGTTGGGGTTGGAGTGGTCGCCCGACTCGGTCGAAAACGCGGAGAACGCTCCGACGGGGCAGAGCACCGCCTTTGCGCCGTATTTCAGAAGCCGCGGCAGACCGTAATACATATTGTTGTAGCGCCCGTCGTCAAAAGTGACCAGCAGAGGTTTTTCGGGCAGCGCGCCGTTTCCGTAAACGAAATCCGCCACCTCGGAGGGGAAGACCGTCGTGTAGCCCGCCGCGCGGTAGGCGGCGAGGTCGTCCTCGAACTGCGACGGCGACACGATGTAAGTGCCTTTTCTGCTTTTCAGGATGTTGTGATACATAACGCAGGCGAGAGGTACGCTTTGCACCGCGTCCTCCGTATGCGCGTCCCGCGGCTGTCCCCCGTCCGCTTCCGCCGACTTTTCCGACACGGCGGAAAAGGCGGGTGACTCTTTTGCGTAATTGTACGCGCACGCGCCCGCAAACACCGCCGCGACTAGGGCGGTCAGCAGGAATGCTGTGAAAAATCTTCCTGTACGGCTCATAGGGGTAGTATGTGCGCCCCGCGGCGAAAATTGCGGACGTTCCGCAGTCCGTCCCGTGCGGCGCGCTCCACGATGTAAAAAACTTGTCAATGACATTTTTGTGAAGAAATAGGGGAAATTAAAATACATCCGTGCGCTACATTCAAAGCGTAAAATCCGCAAAGGATTAAGGAGGATAAAATGAAAAAATTCTTTACGATACTCATCGGAGTGATGCTGCTCGGTGCGGTCGCGTTTGCCGCAGTGGGATGCAACAACGCGGACGGCGACATCAACGTATATTCCCGCGAGGACGGGTCGGGCACGCGCTCGGCGTTCACGGAACTCACGGGCGTGCTCGTGGAAAACGAGGACGGCACGGAAACGGATATGACCTATTCCGGCGCGGACATCTTCTCGGGCACCAACGAACTCCGCACCGCCGTGTCGGGCGACCCGAACGGCATCGGCTACATCTCCTACGGTTCTCTCAGCGAAACCGTCAAGGCGGTGAGCGTGAACGGTGTGGCGCCCTCCGTCGAAACCATCAAGAACGGCGACTACAAACTCGCGCGTCCCTTCAACGTGGCGTATAAAGAGGGTGCGCTCGAATCCAACGCGCTGCTGGCGGATTTCGTGGCGTTCCTCGGCTCTGCGGAAGCTCAGGCGGTCATCACGGGCGAGAACTATGTCAGCGTGGTCGAAAACGCTCCCGCATACGAGCCCGCGGCAGGACTCGGCGGCGAGCTTGCGATAGGCGGCTCTTCCTCCGTCTACCCCTTGATGGAACAGCTCATCGCGAAATACGTGGAGCTTTCGGGCGTCGACGCCGCGGACATCGAACTGAGCAAGTCCGACTCCTCCGGCGGTATGCGCGACGTCGGAACGGGCACGATAGACCTCGGTATGGCTTCCCGCGAAGTGAAGGACAGCGAGATAGAAAACGGACTTGTCCCGATGGTCATCGCACAGGACGGCATTGCGGTCATAGTCAACACCGCAAATTCCGTGGACAACCTCACGATGGAGCAAATCAGGCAAATCTTCACCGGCGAAGTGCGCAACTGGGCTGACATTGCGTAATCGCACAAAAGAGGGTTTATACTGACAAAAACACATAAGTAACACCGTATTAAGTTAAAACCGCGGACGGAAAACAATCCGTCCGCGGAAAGAAAAATGACAGTTCAGGCATTCAAGGAAATCACAATGAAAATCGTGTTCGCCCTCGCGGCGGCGGTTTTCGTTTTGTGCGTGGCGGTCATCTGCGTGTTCATCTTTGCGCAGGCTTTCCCCGCCATACGCGAAATAGGATTTGTCGAATTCCTCTTTTCCGACCTGTGGGCGCCGAGCAACGTGCCGCCGAGTTACGGCATAGGCACCATGATAGTCGGCTCCTGTTTCGTCACCGCGGGCGCGCTCGCGGTCGGTGTGCCGATAGGACTGCTTATGGCGGCGTTTATGGCAAGATACTGCCCGAAGCCCGTGTATAAGGTGGTCAAGCCGATGACCAATATTCTCGCGGGCATTCCGTCCATAGTGTACGGCTACTTCGGGATGAGCGTCATCGTGCCTCTCGTGCGCGACAACCTCGGCGGGACAGGGTTCAGCATTCTGAGCGCGTCGTTGGTGCTCGGAATAATGATACTCCCCACCATAATCAGCGTGTCCGAGTCCGCGCTGCGCGCGCTGCCGAAGAGCTATTACGAAGGCGCGCTGGCGCTCGGCGCAACGCACGAGAGGGCGGTGTTTCTCACGGAATTCCCCGCCGCGAAATCCGGCATTATGACTTCCGTGGTGCTGGGGCTCGGGAGGGTGATAGGCGAAACGATGGCGGTGGTGATGATAGTCGGCAACCGCACCGTGCTGCCCGACAGTCTGCTCGACGGAGTGCGTACGATGACGTCGCACATAGTGCTTGAACTCGGCTATGCCACCGACCTGCACCGCGGCGCGCTCATAGCGACGGCGGCGGTGCTGTTCGTGTTCATCCTGCTCATCAATCTGCTCGTCGCGGCGATACGCAGGAAGGGGAGGGTGAAATGAGAAATCCCGCCGCAGACCTCAGGGGCAGACCGTTCGTCAACCGCCGCACTCTCCGCGACAGACTGCGGGAGTACGCGAAGCATCCGTTTTCTTTTATTATGATGCTGCTCGTGATGCTCTCCGCTCTCATAACGGTGGCGGTGGTGCTGTGGATAGTCGTCTACGTCATAATTCAGGGCGCGCCAAATCTCACGCCCGAACTCTTCGAACTCGAATACACCGTGGAGAACAAGTCGCTCGTACCCGCGCTGTTCAACACTCTCATAATTGCGGGGATGAGCCTGCTCATCGCCGTGCCGATAGGCGTCGCCGCCGCCATATTCATGGTGGAGTACACCTCTTCCTCCAACAAATTCGTGGCGGTCGTGCGTATGGCGGCGGAAACCCTTGCCGGCATTCCGTCCATAGTGTACGGCATCTTCGGACTGCTGCTGTTTGTGGAGATACTCTTCAAGGGATACAGTATGCTCGCGGGCATATTCACAATGGCGATAATGATACTTCCCCTTGTGATGCGCACCACAGAAGAGGCGCTGAAAGCCGTGCCCGAAACTTTCCGCGAAGGCTCGCTCGCGCTGGGGGCGGGAAAGCTGCGCACGGTTTTCAGGATAGTGCTCCCGTCCGCGTTGCCGGGGATTATCAGCGGGGTGATACTCGCGCTCGGCAGAGTGGTGGGCGAAACCGCTGCGCTCATATATACGGCGGGGACGGTCACGCGCGTCCCGGACAGCCTGCTCGGCAGCGGCGAAACGCTCGCCGTGCATATGTACGTGCTGGCAAGCGAGGGACTTTACGTCGAGCAGTCCTGGGCGACGGCGATAGTGCTCATACTCCTCGTGCTGGTCATAAACGGCGCGGCGGAATTCATATCCAATAAGTTCAGGAAGGATTACTGATGACCGAAACGGACGAAAAAAGACTGATTTACACGCGCGGAGGCGCGGAAGCGGCGGACGGGGAAGTGCTCCCCAAATTCCGCGTGCGCGGGCTGGACCTCTTTTACGGCACTTTTCAGGCGCTGAAAGGGGTGGATATGGACATCGAAAAAAACGAGATAACCGCGCTCATCGGACCGTCCGGCTGCGGAAAATCCACTTTCCTCAAAACCCTGAACCGTATGAACGACCTAATCGCCGGGTGCAGAATATCCGGCGAAGTGCTGCTCGACGGCACGGACATATACAAGGATACGGACGTCAACGCGCTGCGCAAACGCGTGGGAATGGTGTTCCAGAAGCCCAATCCTTTTCCGTCCAGCGTTTACGACAACATCGCGTACGGACCGAAGACGCACGGCGTGCGCAAAAAATCGGAGCTTGACGAGATAGTCGAGAATTCTCTGCGCCGCGCGGCGATTTGGGACGAAGTGAAGGACAGACTCAAAAAGAGCGCGCTGGGGCTTTCGGGCGGACAGCAGCAGAGGCTTTGCATCGCCCGCGCGCTTGCCGTACATCCCGACGTGCTGCTTATGGACGAGCCGACGTCCGCGCTCGACCCCATTTCGACGGGGAAGATAGAGGAGCTTTCGCAGGAGCTCAAACGCGACTACACCATAGTCATAGTCACCCACAATATGCAGCAGGCGGCGAGGATTTCGGACAAAACGGGGTTCTTCCTTCTGGGAGAGCTCATCGAGTACGGCGGGACCGACGACGTGTTCGACGCGCCGCGCGACAAGAGGACGGAAGACTACATCACGGGGAGGTTCGGCTGATGAGAAAACAGTTCGACGACCAGCTGGGCGAGGTCAAAAGCCTGCTTTGCGGGATGTGCCGCACGGACGCCGCGGCTATGCGGCTGACGGAGAAGGCGCTGTCGGAAGGCGGGGCGGAAATCGCGGAAGAAATCAAGGAGTGCGAGCGCGCCTCCGACGAGAAGGAGAGGGAGATAGAAAGGCTGTGTATGCGCATCATAGTCCGCTGGCAGCCCGTGGCGCACGACCTCGCTCTCATCACGTCGGCAATGAAAATGGTCACGGACCTGGAACGCATCACGGACCAGGCGGCGGACATCGCCGAAATCACAGGCAGGATGAAAGAGCGCGGATGTATCGCGCCCTCCGCCCTGCACGAGATGATGAGGGTGACCGTCGGGATGGTCGAGGACTGCGCCGACGCGCTGGACACTTTCGACGCGGCGAAGGCGCGCGCGGTATGCAGGGAAGATGACGCGGTGGACGCGTTGTTCGAGGCGGTCAAGGCGGAGATTGCCAGGTCCGCCGAAGGCGGGAGCGAAGCGGGCGAGTGCGCGCTGGACCTGCTGATGATTGCCAAATATCTGGAAAGGATAGGAGACCACGCCGTCAATGCGGCAGAGTGGATAATCTTTTCCGAGGGGCTGGGAAGGTAGCCCCGCTCAAATCAGTTTCGGAGCGTGTTTGCACGCAAACCGATGTTTATCTCTTATTCGTGCACGCAGAACAGCCGAAAAGGCTGTTCTGCGTGCGTTTTGCGCCGATTTGCCGAGCCGCGGTGAATTACTTCCCGCTCCGCCCGACGGACGTGTTGTCCTTGGTGCGGCAGGCAAGGTCGGGCACAGGGTTGGGCGAGGTCTCGAAGCGGAAGTCCTCGCCGTGCGCACGGAGATAGGAGTCGATTACGGCGTGGGAGGGGACGTCGCAGTCGCGTCCGTTCACTTTCTTGTTGTGGGAGAAGAACACGTCGTCTTTGGCAAGAAAGCAGACTTCCTCGTAGTCCTCGCGTTTGGAAGTGAGGAAGGCGGTGTTTTTCAGGACGTCGCGGACGTAAGGTATGTTGTCCTTGCCGAAAGAGAGCGGTTCGGGAAATTCCGGCTCCGGGAAGACGGAGGAGTAGTTGCGCTTTTCGTATTTTTCGAGCAGTTCCGCCGCTTTGTGCAGATGTGAAAGTTCCTGTTCGAGCAGAGCTTCCCAGATGCCGCGGATGCGGGGGTCGGTTTCGTCCTTCGCGCAGCTGTAATACAGATAGCACTCCGTGTATTCGTGTTCGAGCAGTCCCGCAAGCCAGGTGCAGCCCGTGTCCGTAAGGCAGCCGTACTGCGTGACGTGCTGTTCTTCTATCATCGCGATTTCGAGGAAGAGCTTTTTCCCCTCTTCCGTGGGATAGGTGTTGCCCACGTTCATATAGAAGTTCATCGTCTGCTGTTCCGCGGCGGTGATGATTGCTGCGTTGAGCCGCGTCACGGGGTCCGCCTTTTTATTGTCGCAGGCGCGGCGCACATCGTCTTCGGGAAAGCGGTGTTCGGCTATCGTGGGACGGCCGGGGGTGATTTCCGTGCGCTTGCCCACCAGCCTCGACGCGTCGATGTTCATATCGTGCATCAGCATATTCGAGAAGCGGTAAAGATGGTCGAAGTCTTCGAGCAGGGCGAAATCGAGCGCCATCTTGACATACGGGTCCTTTTCGCGGCGGGCGAGATTGGCGGTGAGTTCGACCGCAAGCTGTTCGTATCCTATCGTGGTTTCGAGAATTGTTTCGTCCGCGGGCTTCAACGAGCTTATCTTTTTTTGCTGTTGCTGCTCCACGCGCCGTATCAGGGCGATTTCGCGGCGCAGGTCGTTGTCGCCGCAGTGGCGGGAAAATTGGTGCGAAAACCAATTCGCCTCGAATTCCGTTCCGTTCATAAGTATGACGCGGAGTTTGGTGTACGGGTCTGCGGTGTTTTTGTCGTAGGGCTTGACCAGCAGGTCCTTCCAGCACTCGAAGGCGTCGCACACGGGTCTGACTTTTTGTTTGAATGGGTTGAAAGACATAAACTCTCCTTTTGCGGCAAAACCGCGGTGATTGAATGCGGACGTGCCGCGGGGCACTCCTTTTAGAGTTTGTCCCGAAAAGCGCCGCTTTATCCCGTCCGCGTTTCGGGCGTTTCGCCGGACGTTGCGCGCTCCGCCGCTAAAAAAGAGCGGACGCCGCGGCGCCCGCTCTTTTCCGAAAGCAAACGGAAGTCTGCGCAAATGTTCGGCTTTACGCAAACAGTTCGATGAACAGCGTCACCGCCGCAAGCAGGAATACCGCGGCTATGGCGACGCGCGACACTATGTATGCCGCGGCGTTTTCGCGCTGCATACGGCGCTTGTACGCGGGTTTGGAGAGCAGCGCGCATACGATGAACCCCGCCGTGCTCAGCACGCAGGGCACGGAGCACCATACGTTTACGAATCCCGTCAGGAACGCAAACGCGAAAGTGAGCGCAAGACAGATTGCTGCGGGCAGACGGAACGCTTTCGCGCGTTTTTCGTCGAGCAGTTTGCTGTTTTCGACGTCTTCGTCGGAGATGAGTTCGTCTATCGTGACGCCGAAGAGGGCAGAGAGCTGTTTCAGACTGTCTATGCCTGGGAAACCGCGGTCGTTTTCCCATTTGGACACCGCCGTACGCGTGACGTAAAGTTTGTCGGCAAGTTCCTCCTGAGTGATGTTGTTTTGAGTCCTGAGTTTTTTGAGTTTTTCGCCGAATGTCATATTCGCCTCCTTCGTGACAATCATACGTCCGCCGCGCCGAAATGTCACGACACTTTCCGTCACGTCGCGCAAAAGTACGCAAAGACACTATTGTATTCTGCGCGGAAAAAGGTTAAGATTACGGTATGACACGCGCGCGAGGAATACCCGTCACGGTGAAAACGCCTGACGGCGACATAACGTTCACTTTCGAGAAAAAGGCGGTGAAAAACGTCAATCTCCGCATACGCGCGGACGGAAGCGTGCACGTCAGCGCGCCGCACGGGACGTCTTTCGCTTTCGTGGAAAAGTTCGTGCGGGAGCACGGCGGGTGGATAACCGCGAGGGTGCAGCGCGCCGAGGACAGAGCGCGCGAGGCAAAGAGGTCGTTTGCCGAGGGCGGAGGTCTGCCGCTGCTCGGCGGGGAGATAGCCGTGGAAGTGCGCGGAGGGGAAAAGAGCCGCGCCGCGTTCGACGCGGAAACGGGAGTGCTTGCCGTCACGGTGTCGGAGAAGGACGGCGCGGAGGCGGACGCGCTCGTCCGCAAATGGGCGGAGCGCAGGGCGAAAGAAATCCTGCCGCGCATTTTCCGTGCGGCGGAAGCGGAAACGGGAGGGAAGTTCGGCGCGCCCGTGCAACTGCGTCTGCGCAGGATGCGCGCGCGGTGGGGAAGCTGCAACGTGGGCGCGCGCAGAATAACCCTCAACACGAGGCTGATATATGCGCCGGAAGAGTGCGTGCGGTACGTTTGTATGCACGAGCTCGCCCATCTCGGCCATCCGAGGCACGACGAGGGGTTTTACCGAGAACTCTCCCTGCTTTGTCCCGAATGGAAAAAATTGAGGCGCAGGTTGAACGACGAATTCGCCGCGCTGCTTTCCGAATGAAAAAATTTTTTGAATTATTCTTGCGGCAGTGTAACCTTTCGCCGCGGCAGTCGTTTATCTTGTGTAAACGGCAGGGAAACTGCCCGCCGACGGATATAGATCAAAACAATATCTCTGCGGAGGATAATATGAAAGAACGTTTCAAAAGGTATCTCGAAAGAGAGTTCCGCGCAATCCGTCCCACTCTTGCGGCGGCGGAATACCGCGAGAAGGTGCTCAAACAGCTTATGGACCGTGCGCAGGAGCTGCGCATCAAGGGCATCGACGACGAAGACCTCATCTATGATATGTGCATAGACGAGCTCGGCGATTTCCGTGCCACGCTGGAACAGTTCGACGAGCAGGAGCACAAGGTCGCAAACGCGAAGCGCAATGCGGTGCTCGGCGCGGTGTGCGCGGTCGGCGCGGTGCTTGCGTTCGTCATCGTCTACCTCGTCGTGAGTTTCGTGACGAGCGCGTGGGCGCTTACTTGGCTCATCCTCGTGGGCGGCGCGTTCATCGGCGTCATCGCGGCGGCGATAATTATGCTCGTCAAGTTCGGCAAGGCGAAAAAATTCATACTTATGCGCCTGATGCCGCCCGTGGTCATAGTGCTGGCGTGCGTGTATCTCTTCCTCTTGCTGCAACTCGTGTTCAACGTCCCCATGAGCTGGATAATCTTCCTCGTGATGGTGATGCTCATCTTCGTGTTCGACGCTGTGATGGCGTATGCGACGGACTTCAAATTCCGCTGGGTGGAGCTTCCCATCGTCATAGAAGTGGTGTGCGTGATGGCGTATGTCATCGTCGGCGTGACGACTTCTCTGTGGCATCCCACCTGGCTGCTGTGCCTCGGCGGTGTGGTTGCGGCGGTCGCGGAAGCGATAGCCCTCGTCGCCGCACGCAACAGCAGGAAGGACAAGAAGGAAAAGGTGAAACTCAACGACAAATACAACAAGGAGGACGAGTCCTACTACACGATGTGGAAGGACTGAAATCTCCGATTGCGGCTCTGACCGTGCCGAAAACGGTCGATAAAGGTGCTATATGGGCAAAACACTGAAAGCGGAAATGTGGGACAAGATGCAATATCTTTTCCGCAATTTCTATGACAGAATGGTGCACTGCGTGCAGTATTACGACGGCCCCATCGACACGAACGTGTTGAAGCGCGTGCTCGTGTTCACGACGGAAAAGGTCCCCGTGCTGCACAGCTCCTTCCACGGCAACGTCATCGACCCTTACTGGGAGGTGGAGGATTATACGGTGAACGACATCCTCACCGTGCGCGACAGCGTCGATTTGGAGGCGGACGTCAACGCCTTCATCTGCCAGAGCATTCCCGTGGAAAGCAACGTGCAGTATAAAATGGCGGTCTTCAACAAGGACGGGAAGTCGACCTTGTGTATGATTGTCAACCATATGTGTATGGACGGCGGCGACTTCAAATATTTTATGAAGAAACTCGCCGAAAACTACAACAAGCTCCTCGACGGCGAGCGCGACCTCGACATCAAGACGGGCAGCCGCAGCTACGACGCGGTCTACTCCAAACTCACTCCCGAAGAGGAAGAAGTGGCGAGAGGGCTTTACAAGAACATCAGTCAGGTCAAGGACGAGCATTATTTCCCGCTGACGCCTCCTTCTCCCGCCGACGTGACGCGCATCTGCCGTCGCAAAGTCGGGAAGGAACTGTTTGCGGATTTCAGAAAGATAGGCAAGGCGCTCGGCGTCACCGTCAACGACCTTATGCTCGCCTTCTACGTGCGTTCTCTTTACGAGATAGGGATGTTCCGCGACGACGAGAGGCTCACCATTCCCTGTATGGTCGACCTGCGCCGCCACATCGTGGACGGCGGCATTCATACGGGGCTGACCAATCATACGGGATTTATGCAGTGCTCCACCGAGAGGAAGGGCGAAACCATCAACGACACCCTCATCGAGGTGCTGCGCTCCGTCAGAAAGAGCAAGGACGACCCCTATATGGGGCTTTACAGCCTGCCTCTTCTCAAACTCGCGTACACGATTTTCCCGTACATCATCAGCGAACAGGCAATCAAGATAGGCTATCTCAATCCGCTCATCGGAATGAGCAACATAGGCGTTATGGACGACCGTGCGCTGAAAATGGGCGACGCGAACATCGTCGACGGCTTTATGACGGGGGCGGTGAAGTACAAGCCGTATATGCAGCTTGCGCTCACCAGCCTGCTCGGCGACATCACGATGACCATTGCCATCCGCGGCAACGACGAGGACGAAAAGACGGTGAACCGTTTCTTCGATATGATTATCAAAAATATGAACGACTTCGTCGAACTCAACCGTTCCAAACTTTAAGCGGCGGCGGGACAAATTCTGCGGCATACGGATGTATGCCGCTTTTTTTTGGAACGGACGGTTTTCGGACAAACGCGGGCGTGTCCCGGACAAACGGGACGGGGATTGTTTTGTCCGGATTTCGGACATTTTTACCCCGTCCCCGTTTGTCCGAAAGGCGCGGGAGAAAGGGTCGCGGCGCGCGAAATATCCTTTTGCAGGGGTTTACATTGTTTTCGACATGTGTTAAAATGCCGTTGATAACGAAAGGCGGGAGGGACCTATGAGTCTGCAAAAATTTCTGTTCGTCGCGATAGACAAACTTTACAATCCTTTTCAGAACGAAAGGAAAATGACCAAATTCAAAGACGTCGACTTCGACATAAAGACGGACATCGTTTACGACGAGTCGGCGCCGTCTGCGTGCACCTTGGACATATATTCCGTGAAGAGGGAAGGGAAGTATCCCGTGCTGTTCTATATCCACGGCGGCGGATTTGTCGCCGGCGACAAGCACTATCGCCGCGCTCTTTCCAGATGGGCGGCGAATATGGGCTATTTCGTGGTGAACGTCAACTACGGGCTTTGCCCCGATTATAAGTGTCCCACACCCCACCGTCAGCTGGTGGCGGCGCTCAACTGGGTGGGCGCGAATGCGGAGAAATACAACCTCGACCTCAACCGTATGATAGTGTCGGGCGACAGCGCGGGCGGATATTATGCGGCTATGCTGGCGTGCATATGCCTGAACAAGGGGTTGCAGGACAAGATGGGCGTTTCCACGGACCTGCGCTTCGGCGGGGCGGTGCTCAACTGCGGCATCTACGACGTTGCGACAGCACTCAAAAACAAGTATCCTTTCGACCTCGGCGGCAAACTGCTCAAAGACTTCGCGGGCATACGCAAGGATGAGGTGGAGAATTACGAGTGGAAAGACCTGTGCAGCGTACTGGGATTTGTCAACGAAGACTTCCCCGTCTCATTCCTCACTCACGCGCAGAAGGACATCTTCTGCGGCGGTCAGGCGTACGCGCTGATGAAGATACTGAACGAAAAGGGCGTGCACAATGAGGAATTCCATTCCACGGGGCTTCTCGACAACCATTGCTTCTCCCTCAACTGGAAGAGCAAGGCGGCGCGCAAAAACAACGAGCTCGTCGCGGACTTTATGAAGAGGTTTGCCGAGGGCAGAATCTGAACATTATCCGTGTATTGCGGGAGAGCGGAAACGCTCTCCCTTTTTTTATGTCGTAAATTATTGCCGCGAAAAAATTGCGCTCGCCGCCGAGGCGTTGTATAATATGCGGCATAAAGGGCGGAATTTGTGAAATAAATCATCGAGAGAGGTCAGGATGAAGCGGATTCTGAGAGCGGAAATGTGGGACAAGATGCAGTATCTTTTCCGCAACTATTACGACAGAATGATGCACTGCGTGCTCTATTACGACGGGCACATCGACGAGGAGAAATTCAAACGCGCGCTGGCGTTTCAGGTGGATTCGGCGCCCGTGCTGCATTCGCGCTACCACAACAATTTCATCAAGCCGTACTGGGTCGTGCAGCCGTATAAGATTGACGACGTGTTCTCCGCCGCCGACACGGACGACCTCGAAGGTTCCGTAATGCGGTTTGCCGAACAGCGCATTCCCATAGACAGCAACGCGCAGATACGCGTCGGGCTTTTCCGCTGCGGGACGAAGCGCGCGGTGGCGTTCGTCGTCAACCATATGTGTTTCGACGGCGGCGATTTGAAATATTTCGTGACGCAGCTTGCGCGGAACTATACCGGATTGCTTGCGGGCGACGGAAATATGACGGTAAAAAGCGGCACGCGCGCGTACGACGCCGTCTATTCCGGGCTGTCCGAAGAGGATAAAAAGAAGGCTAAGTCCCTTTACAGGAACATCAGCGACGTCAAGACGAAGCACGTTTTCCCGCTCACCGAGAGAAGGGAAGGGGACGTCAACCGCATCATCAAACGCAAGGTTGCCGCGGAAAAATTCAATGCCGCGCGCGCGGCGGGCAAGAAGCTCGGTTTCACGGTCAACGACGTGATGCTGGCGGTCTATCTGCGTTCGCTCTACGAGCTCGGCGTGTTCAGGGACGGGGAGACTCTCACCGTGCCTTGTATGGTGGACCTGCGCCGTCATATGAAACAGGGCGGTGCGGAAACGGGGCTCACCAACCACACCGGTTTTATGAACGTGACGGTTGACGGCGTGGGACGGAATATGCGCGAAACGCTGGACATCGTCGCCGCGGCAATGGAAAAGAACAAGAACGACCGTTTTCTCGGCCTTTACAGTCTGCCTTTGCTGCACCTTGCCTACACCATCCTGCCGCATTGCGTGAGCGAGTTCGCGATAAAGCTCGGCTACAACAATCCGCTCATCGGAATGAGCAACATAGGCTCCATAAAGCCGTCCGACTACGCGCTGGGCGACGTGCAGCCTTACGACGGATTTTATACGGGGGCAGTCAAGGGAAAACCTTATATGCAGCTCGCGCTCACGACCTTCGGCGGCGAGGTCACGTTCACCGTGGCGATAACGGGCAACGAGGACGACGAGAAGGTGGTGAACCGTTTCTTCGACATCGTGGAGAAAAACATCGGGGAAGTCGCAAAATGCGCCGAATGAGGGTTCATACGGCAAAATAAGGGGGATAAAGGGGCAGATATGAAAGAAAAGAGATATACGGCGCTGATGTCGGACGCTTCGGCGGAGGCTTCTCGGCAGGACGAGCGCAATCCGCAGGAAGTAAAGGAAGAACGCAAACAGTCGCGGCTGGCAAAAGCGAGTTTTGCCTGGACGGTCATCAGCGTGCTGTACGCCATAGTTTCGGGCGTGCTGCTTGTCGGCAACAACTGGATACTTGCGCCGTATTCCTACATAATGGCGGGACTGCTCGGCGTATACGTCGTGTTTTTCGTCGTGCTCATCGCCTTTTATGCCGACGACGTCAAAAAGGGCAGGAAGAAGATTAAAGTCTTCAAGAAGATGCTCGGGATGTTCCGCATTTTCACCACGCTGGTGTTTCTGGTCGCCACCGCGGTGTCTATGGCGGGCGTCGTGGACGCGAAGGGCACGGGGCTGATACAGTGGATTGTGCTGGGCGCAAACATCGCGGTCGCGGCCGTGCAGCTTTCGCTGAAACTCTCGCTTTTCATTATAGGCGTGACCGCAAAACGCCTGGGCAGGAAATATACCGTGCGCGTGCAGACCTATGTCAACGGCGTGGGCAAGGACAACAAGACGCGCAGCAAGATGATGAGCAAACTGTACGGCACGGAAGTGACCCGTGATTCGGAACTTCCTCCTGCCTCTTCCGCAGGCGAAGTGCCCGCCGCTCCCGACGGGAAGAAGCAGGCGCCTTCCGAGAAGCCGAAAGCCGGAAGGATAAAGCTGGAAAAGGAGCAGATGAGAGAGCTCGCCGCAAAGGCAGCCGAAAAGCTGTCGGCGGGGCGCGGAAAGGACGCGGACGGAGAGAAGGGGAGCAAAGACGAATAATCCCCGACGACAGAATTCCGTGCGGCGTCTGCCGCTTGGTGCAACAAAAAAGGCGCGGTCACGCGCCTTTTTCTTTTTCGGGTCGGGCGGAAGTCATTTCCTGCGGTCGGACGAGAGCTGCAAGCGCGGGCGTCCGTACTGTTCGCGCACCAGACTGCACTGACGCATAATCCTGCGCGCAAAGCGTTCGGGACGGACGAGATTGCGTATCACGAAAGGCTCTTCGCCGTCCGTGACGACTTTGATTTTTCCGTAACCGAGCAACAGCTGCAACGCGTTCTGTCTGACGTCGATGTAGCGGATTTCGTTGAGAGGGAGCATAACGCTCACTGTGCTTCCGACGCCGGATTTGTAAAGGAATTTGTCTTCCGTGACGATGATTTCCTGTTTGTAGAGGGAGAGCGCGTGCAGAAGAGCGAGCAGAATGACGAACGCTCCCGCTCCGAGCATCGCCCATTTGAGGTTTTCGGGGGTGAGATAGCGCGCCGAACCCGAAAAATTCGGGTCGAGAGCACCCTCGATGTCGTCTGCGAACAGCCACAGCACGGCTATTATGCCGCCGAGCAGCGCGGCTATGAAAACTTCGCGCAGAAACGCCCACGCCGAAAATCTCGCGCGTGCGACAATGCGCTCTGTTCCTGAATAAGTCCGTTCGAGTTTTCTCATATCCTTCCTGTACGGGCACGGTTTTACCGGCACGGCTTTACCGACGCCCCCGTAAAATTTTAACTCTTTTTACATACCCTGTCAAGCGAGCCGGGGTTCAGCCCCTGTGGCATACGGGGAACTGGGATATCCTCACCGAGGTGCAGCCGAAGGGCAGGAAAGTGCGCTCCGTCGCCTCCTCCGAAAACTTCGGTTTGCGAGGGAGAGAGGGCAGTCCGTCCTCGTCGTACTCCCAGTTGACCACGTTGCGGCATTTGATTTTCAGCTCGAAGGGCGGCGTTTTGTGGTCGAAGGGCCGCTCCGTGAACGCACCCACCACCGTGCGTTCGTTTTCGAGCAGGGGGGTGCGCCCGCCCGATGTCTTTTTCGCCAGCACGGGGGCGAAGGCCCATTTGCCCGTCGCGTGCACGCACTCCGCGTCGGGCAGCACACGCTCCGCGCCGCGTTCCTCTCCTATCGCCGCCGCCATGAGCAAACTGCCCTTGTACAGGCTTACGCTGCCGTCGCGGTTGGACGCCGCCGTCAGAGGAATGTTCAGACGGAGCATAAACGTGCTTCCCGTGCGGAGAATGCATTTGACCGAAATGCTGCGCTCACCCGTAGCCACGACCTGTCCGCCCGAAATCAGCTGCATCGTCGTGCGGGAGGGCACGCGGAAATTTATCCTGAGCGAAACGTCGCCGTCCGCTTCTTCCACTTTGAAAACCACGGTGTTGCGGAAAGGATAGCCCGTGTCTTCGCGTATTGTGAGTTTCGCGCCGTTCACCTCTGCGCGTATGGTGCAGGGGGCGTAAGAGAAGAAGTCGAGTTCTCCTTCGCGGGTCATACACACCGAACGCAGGAAGGTGGGGAATGCGGACAGCAGCGCCACCGCTCCGCGGGAAGGAATTCCGCGCGAAAACGCGCCGCCGCGAGGGTAAAACCCCGTCGCGTCCCTCACTTTCGCCTCCGCGTCGGTCTGATTGGGCATCATCACGTCGCGGACGGACGAAAGGTCGTCGCTGCCCGCCGCTCCCATCACGTTGAAAGCGATTTCTTCCAACAGGTCTGCGCAGGCGGATTCCCCCGTAGCGGCGAGGGTGTCGACGAGCGATTCCATCATTTCCGTCGCGCTTTCCACGTCTATGCCGCGCACGGCGGATGTGCCCGCGAGCCTTCCGTCGGCGGCAAACATTCCCGTCGCGTTACCGTGATAGCGCATCAGGGACGCCACCATACGCAGGGAGAGCGAGGACATTTCGGGGTCGCCCGCAAACTCTCCGCATACGCACGGGTATTTGACCGCTTTTGCGAGATTTATCCCGTTTGTTTCCACCATAATGCGGTGGGCGGGACGTTTCCATTCTGTTTCGGCGTACGCTTTCGTGAACAGTTTCGCCCGTCTGCCCGCCTTTTCTCCCTCGGCGGCGCGCACCGTGCGCACCGCTTTTTTGAGGGCACGCGCGCTTACGGACCGCTCCGCGGGCTTTTTGTAGGGGAATTTGTTCGCTATCCCGACCCAGTTGCAGGAGAGAGAGCACAGCTTTACCGCAAGGTCTTTCAGCCAGCCCGCTTCCGACTCGCGGTACACGGCGGCAATGGCGGGGACCTCTTCCGGGAGCCGCGCCCTTGCGTCCGCCCACAGCGGAGTCACGTCGAGGGTGTTGAACTGGTTCTTGAAAAATCTGCGCAAAAAGGACAGGGCGCGCTCCTCGCCCGTCAGCTCGTAATAAGAGAGCACCGCCTTCACGGCCTCTATCTTCGCTGCAAGTCCGCCCCCCGACGCCGCGCCGAAATCTCCCCCCGTTTCCGCGCTGTCGAATATGGCGGAAAGGAAACTGTCCGCCTTTTCGCGCAGCCTTTCGTCGCCGAGCGAAGCGGAGAGCAGAATGAGCCCCCGGACGTATCGGGGAAGGGTCTCGCCGTTGGTCCATCTGCCGTTTTGCAGCATAGCGGGGGACGCGCCCAACCTTTTTTGCAGGTCGTCGGCGAGCAGCATCTGACGTTTCAGCCAGCCTTCCGGGGTGACGCTTCCGAGCGGCAGCGGTTTCAGTGCGGAACGTGGTGCTTTTTCCATAAGCTCCTTATGACCCCGGCGCGCTTGCGCGCCGAAGCTTCATATATATTATTCTACACGAAAGAGCGGTTTTTGCAAGCCTTTGCGGTTGTTTGACGGGCGTAACGGTTTGACAAAGAAAGGCAAAAGAATTAACATATCTCGGAGGTGAAATATGAAATACGCAATTATTCTCGGCGACGGAATGGGAGATTATCCCGTCCCCGCGCTCGGCGGACGCACTCCGCTCGAAGCGGCGGACACTCCGTATATGGATATGCTTGCCCGCACGGGCAAAGTCGGGCTCGTCAAGACCGTGCCCGACGGCTACAAACCGGGCAGCGACGTGGCAAATCTCGGCGCGCTGGGTTACGACGCGTCGGAGTGCTACACGGGCAGAAGTCCGCTGGAAGCGCTCTCGATAGGCATAGATATGAAAGACGACGACGTCGCGCTGCGCACCAACCTCGTCACGCTCGGCGACGAGGAGAACTTTGCCGACAAGACGATGAAGGACTATTCGGCGGGTGAAATCACCACTCCCGAAGCGCGCGAGCTCGTGGAATTCTTGCAGGAAAAACTCGGCAGCGACCGCTTTTCTTTCCACGCGGGAGTGAGTTACCGCCATTGCCTCATAATAGCGCACGGCAGCACGGATATGCAGCTCACGCCGCCCCACGACATCAGCGGGAAACGCATAGGTGAGCACTTGCCGAAGGGTGCGTTCGCGGAAGAGCTCACGGACCTCATCGTCCGCGCCAACAAACTGCTTTCCGAGCACCCTGTCAACAAAAAACGGGTTTTATCTGGTCAAAATCCCGCCAACAGCATATGGTTCTGGGGACAAGGCACCCGTCCCGCGCTTGAAAAGTTCCGCGACAGATACGGGCTTTCGGGCGGTATGGTCAGCGCCGTGGACCTGCTCAAAGGCATAGCAATCGGCGCGGGAATGAAGAGCGTGGACGTGGAAGGCGCGACGGGCACTCTGTCCACCAATTTCGAGGGCAAAGCGAAGGCGGCGTGCGATTTGCTCGACGGCGGATGCGACTTCGTGTTCGTGCATCTCGAAGCCCCCGACGAATGCGGGCACCAGGGAGATTTGGAAGGCAAAATCAAGGCGATAGAAGCGGTGGACGGGCGCATATTGCGTCCCGTTTACGAGCACCTGAAAGCGCGCGGGGAAGACTTCGCGATTATGGTCATGCCCGACCATTACACCCCCGTGTCCGTGCTCACGCATACGCGCGAACCCGTGCCTTTCCTTATGTATTCCTCGTCCGCAACCCTCGGCGACGGCAGACCGTACAACGAAAAATCCGCGGCGGAGAGCGGCGTGTATTACGATAAGCCGTGGGAACTCACGCGCGAGTTTTTCTCTTTGGGACGCTGAACGTATAGGCGCGGCTGGAACTGAATAGCAACGAAAAGCGGCGGGCAACCGCCGCTTTTACATATCGCGTTTTTGTCGCAAAAAGTCGAAAAAAGCCGATGTTGACAATTTGCGATTTATATATTACATTGTAATTGTAAGGGAGGATTGTTATGAAGAACCGTTTGTTTTATGCCGAATTCGGCGACGCGGACGCCGCACCTGCGGCCGCCGCGGATGAAAATAGCAGGAAAAAAGTTTCGGACGCATTCAGAGTTTCGTTCGACAATTCGCAGAAGAAATTCTTCGGGCTAGTGCGCGACGGCATTTTCGCCCTTCTGGCGCTGGTGCTTTTTGCTCTGTCTTTTGCCCCTGTTTACGGGATAAGAATAAGTTCTGCCCGACCGGAATATCCCACAGTCGACATAGTAGGGATGATGTTCGATTTGACCGCGGACTGGGACGACGAAAAATATGATGAGGAATACAGGGCTACGTGGAAAGAATTTTCCGAAAAATACGACGAAGCGCGCCAGGCGGGCAATTACGCCGAAATGGAGCGGTTAAACGAGCGCTGGTACATAGACAGGACGAGATTAAGCTTGCGTCAAGAAGGAAGTAATATCGCAATAGGCTCATATGTGGTTGCGGGGCTGATAGGACTTTTCTTCATTGTGTTCGCCTTTCTGCTCGCCGCGGTGTATGTCACCGCATTTGTGCGGACGCTGCTCGGCAAGGAACGTATCCCGGCATTCTTGGCTTCGCGGAAGTTGTTTGCGGCGTGCGGAGGGTGTCACGGAGCGCTTTTCCCCGCGTATCTGTTCTATATGGTGCTGTTCCTGCTTGCCGTGCTTCAATTCGGCACGATTACCACTTATTTCGTCGCTGGGTCTATGGCGGCGGCGCTGGCGTTTGCCTCTCTCGGCACGCTGATATTCCTCGCCGACGCGTTTACGAGCTCCGACCGCGCGGCAAAAAAACGCATCTGGTCGGGCATAACGGTCTTTGCGCTGTCGCTTACGGCGGTGGGGGTGATGTTTACGCCCGCATTGACGATGAGGATAAACGACTATCGCGGGACGGCTTCTTCCACGTTGCTCCGCAATCTCGATTTCTCCGACGAGGACTGGGCAGTCCTCGAAGAAAGCGTACTGTCGTTGACTTACGAGGAAAAGCAGGCTTATGTGGAAAATCTGCTGAGAGAGAGCAGCTTGTATTCGCCCGAGCAAACGGCCGATACGATTGCACAGCTGCTTATAATTTACGACTACGACCATATGTCGGGCGGACTTGCGGCGGGCTACTATTTCTTCCTGTTTGCCGCGGCGGCGTTTGGTGCGGCGGGTGCCGCGGCGCTCGCGGGCGGAGTGTCAGGGAACGCTACGCTGACAAAGTCGCGGACGGCGTTTCTCGTGACGGGAATGGTGAGCCTGCTGGTATTCCTCGGCTGCTGTGCCGCGGTCGCCGGCATTTGCAACGGCACGACAGACCATCTGTCGCCGCTTTACGAGCAGGTTCAAAGCGGCTATCCTTCCACAATAACTGACGGTGACGAAATCAAAGCGACGGTGGGAGTGGGTGCGTGTGCCATAGCTCCTTTCCTCATCGCTCTTTGCGGCGGAATTCTCGGCAAGTGCCTGCTTTCGGAGAGGAAGAAAAAGGACGATGCCGTTCGGGAGGAGAGCGATACGCCTGTCGTGAAAGACGACGCGGACGAAGAACCCGCGGGTTTCGTTGACATCAGGGAGTGTGCGGAGGAAGCCGATTGAGGGCGCTGCCGCAAACGAAACGGCTGCCCGCTGTGGCGGAATACGGCGGCGCACCGCAGGCGCAAAGGTAAAAAGCGGCGGGAATTCCCGCCGCTTTTGATGTCGTTCGGTTTTTGTTTTGCGGTGTGCGCGCCAAACTGCCGCGGCGCGGCGTATCGTTGCGCGGTTTGCCGCGCAGATGCAATCGCGCGTTTAACAGTGCGGATTTGTGGAGGTAAAGTGCGGTTTGTGCAGTTAGTTTGTTTTGTGATATGGAGCTTCGGCGTCCGCGCGGCGCACTACATCAGCACCCAGTCGCCCGGCGTGACGAAGAGATAGCTTATCAGCATAAGCAGTGCCGCCACGACTATGACGTGGAGCATATAGAAGAAAATCGCGTATTTTCCGATGAAGTTCACGGGTTTGTTCCATTTGCCGTCCATAAAGGGCAGCAGGCTGTAACGTCTGGGATAGAGCAGCGGCGCGATTGCCGTGCCCGTGAAGAAGAAAGCCGACCAAGGGATGAGGTTGCAGATGTCGCCGGGCGAGAACTCGCCGCGGTCGTAGAAGAGCGACGGATTGCCGTACGCGTCCTCGTAGGGGAAGAGGGGCGCGAGCCATTCGGGCGTGTCGGCGGGAGGAGTGTAGAGGTAATACAGGCAGACGACGAGCACTATCACGGCGACGCTTGCGATGCATTTGGCGAGCGTGCCGTCACGGAAAAATCTGCGGCATATTATCTCTATGAGCGCGTAGAACAGAATGCAGGCGGCATAGAAGTGGAGCACCCCGAAATTGACGTGCATACCCGATATGCCCAGTACGTTTTCCGCGCCGTAGCTCAGCCCCGTATAGAGCATCGCGACCGCCGCGAGCACTATGCCGCGCTTGACGTTGGAGCGCGAAAATGTGCAGGAAATGCCCGAAATCGAAAAGAAGACGAAGAGCACCGCCGTGCGCACCGCCGTGCGGACTTCGCTTTCGTGGAACCAGGCGCACCAGCGGCAGAACGCCGCGCCGCCGTCGCCCGCCATATCGACGCCGAACCAGGCAGGACCGAAGAACTGCGCTATCATCATCACGAGGTGGTCGAGTATCATCAGCACCACGCACGCGCCGCGCAGGAAATCTATCTCCCATATTCTGTTGCGGGGAGCTTTCGGAGCAAGGGTGACCTTGACGTCTTGCAAGGACGGTGTAAACGTTTCGGAAGTCATCTTTTGTCTTTCTTCCATTCTCTTCCCACGAGGGTGAGCGCGCCGCCGCGCTTCTCGTAGAGGTCGTATCTGTTTGCGTATTCGTAGACTATTATGCCCGGGCTCATACGGCTGCGGTATATCTTCGGGGCTTCGGGGGTGTGTTTCCCCGCCGCTTTGCCGTCATACTCGATTACGCCGCCGCGGAAATATTCGCCCAAAGGTTTTACGATAAGGTTGCGGACGGTGATTATCACGGAGCATATCAGCGAGAGCACGAAGCCGAAGACGTACAGCCCGCCGTCCGTCCCGCCCACGAACAACCCGAACCCGAACACGAGGTAGAGCACTCCGCCGTAGGCAAGATAGGCGAGAGGGATATACAGCCCGAAACAGCGGACGGCCCTCGCCGCTCCGACCGCCGCGTATACCGCTATCCTGCGAATTAGCCCGAACGCCGCCGCAGCGACGCCGCCGAGCAGACAGCCCGCCGTTTTCACTCATTGAGGATATCACACAGAGCGGCGCGTGTCAAAGAAGAATAATGGCGGAAGACGGCTTAAAAGGCGGGAAAATAGCTTAAAAAGCGCGCGGAACACGGGCGCGCGCGTATTGACTGCGGCGTGCCGAAATGATATGATATGAAAAAATCCGTGCGGCGGCGGAAGCGGGCGGTCTGCGCGCGCAGTCCGCGGCACGAGGGAGGAAATATGAACATTGTCCCGAAACCTTATCTCATCGAACCGTCGGAAGGAAGTTTCGCGTTCCGTGCGGATATGAAAGTCCGCACGTCGCTTCCCGTCATCGCCGATATGTTCGGAGGCGCGGCGGAAACGTCGCCGATTATCTTCCGCAAAGCGGATACGGAATGGGATTACGTCCTGAAAATCACTCCTTCCGGCGTCGAGGCGACTGCGTCTGACGACGAGGGACTGTTCCACGCCGCCGTGACGCTCCGTCAGCTGACGGGCGGGAAGAAAGAGGCGGACATCCCCGCCTGCACGGTCTTCGACAAGCCGCGTTACGCTTACCGCGCGGGAATGCTGGACGTGTGCCGCCATTTTTACGGCGTGGACGTCGTGAAAAAGCTCATAGACACGATGGCGATGTACAAGTTCAATTTCCTGCACTTCCACGTCAGCGACGACCAGGGGTTCAGACTGCGCATCGACGCCCTCCCCAAGCTGCACAGGGTGGGGAGCGTGCGCAAGAGCACCTGCGGGGACGGCAAGCCCCACGGCGGATATTACACCAAGGCGCAGATAAAGGAAATCGTGGACTATGCTGCGGAGAGGTACATACAGATACTGCCGGAAATAGACATCCCCGGGCACACCCGCGCCGTCATAGCGGCTTATCCCGAACTTTCGTGTTCGGGCAAACCCACGGATGTGGCGACGTGGTTCGGCATACACTCCAAAGTGTTGTGCGCCGGCAAGGAAAAGGTGTACGAAGCGCTGGACGTGATTTTTGCGGAAATGGCGGAAATGTTCCCCTGTAAATACTTCCATCTGGGCGGCGACGAGGTCGCGAAACTCGAATGGGCGAAGTGTCCCGACTGTGCCGAAACCGTACGCAGAGAAGGGCTGAAAGATTTGGAGCAGTTGCAGGGCTATTTCACAAACCGCGCGATTAAACTGCTGGAAAAGTACGGTAAAACGCCGATTCTGTGGAATGAGGCTCTCAATTCCGAAATGCTCGACCCGTCCGCTGCGATACAGTACTGGACGACGGACAAGGCGTCCGCGGAGCGCGTCGCAAAGGCGGTGTGCGAGGAAGGGCGCAAGGTGGTGATGAGCCGCTGCAATCCGTACTATCTCGACTATCCCTGCGGAATGCACTCCCTCAAAGCGATGTATATGCTCGAACCCGAAGAGGAGCTCGGCAGCGCGGGCAGGGATGGAATTATGGGCGTGGAATGTCCCCTCTGGACGGAGCACATTTCGGAGGAAAAGGACTTGTTCGAGCACTTTTATCCCCGCGCGATAGCCGTCGCGGAAACGGGATGGAGCGCGCCCGGGAAGGACTATGCCGACTTCGAGGCGAGGCTGAAAGAAGTGCTTTTCCCGCTGGACGAAAAGGGCGTGGCGCATATGCCCGTCGAAAAATGCAACCCCGGCAAACTGAAAGGCGCATTGCAGGCGTCCGCATTCGGGATGAAAGCGCAGCGCAGGTGCGACGTGACGTCCGCGCGCAACTGGCGCAGCACGCGCCTGCGTTATCCGCAGAAAACGAAATGACGTCCGCGCGGAATGACGTGTGCGGCGGCGCGACAGGCGTTTGACGGCGTGACTTGTGCCGCTTGCATACAAACCGTCGGACGGAAAAAATTGACGATTTGCTTTGCGGCGGCGGGAGCGCCGCCGCAAAGCGGAAATAAGAGGTTTTGATATGAATACCGTTGAATACAAAAATTACGGAAAATGCGCCGTGTTCGTGCGCGGCGGCACAAAAGTGATGGTCACGCTGGACGTCGGTCCGCGCATAATCTGGTTCGGCACGGAGGACTTCAACTTTCTCAACGAGGATCTCGACCGCAACGTAAACAAAGGCGGCGACTATTTCGACGAGAATTACGGCAAGGGAACGACGTGGTATCTCTACGGCGGACACCGTGTGTGGAAGTCGCCGGAGGACCTCGAAACCTACACTCCCGACAATTTTCCCGTCGAATGCAAGGAAAGGGAGTGGGGCGGCAGCTTCACCTGCCGTGCGGGGCTGCGCATCGACCACACGCTGGACATAGAGCTGGCGGAGGACGGGTCGCTCACCGTGCTCAACACCCTGACCAACAAGGGAGAGGCGCGCGAGCTTTCGGTGTGGGGGCTTACGGTCGCGGCGAAGGGCGGCACGCTTGTGCTTCCGCTGAACGACCCCGTCGACGACCTCAACCCCGTTTACAACGTCGTGCGCTGGCCTTACAACGACCCCGAAGACGAAAGACTGCGCGTGGGAGAGAAATTCCTCACCCTGCGCCAGACGGACCGTCCCGAGGCGATAAAGATTGGCACGTTCGCAAAAAAAGGAGAGGCGTACTACGCCATAGGGGACAAAGTGATGAAATGGGAGTGCGTGCCGGAGGACGGCGTCTACGGCGACTTCTGGTGCAACTTCGAAAGCTACACCAACGCGCACATCCTTGAAGTGGAATGGCTTTCGCGGAGAGTGACGCTGGGCAAGGGAGAAAGTTTCACTATGCCCGAAAAGTGGAGCGTCGCGGAGCTTGCCTTCCTGCCCGAAGTGGCGGAACGCGTCAAAGCCGCCGCGAAGTGCTGAAACACGTCTCGTGTTCAGATTGACGTGGCAAGGGCAAAAATTCGGGCAAAAGAGCGGCGATAACGCACGAAACGTGTTATATGGCGGGTGAGCACGCAAAAGGCGCCCGACTGCCGAAGCACGAAACGTGTTGTGGGGACTGAAATCCGGGAGGACGGACTATGGAAAAGTTTGTGCCTAAGAGCGCACGCGGAGCGGAGGTGAAATATTTCGCCGTATCCGCTCACAAGGACGACGTCGAGATGCTGGCGCTTGACGGCATCTTCAAATGCAGGGATACGGGAGGATTCGCCGCCGCGGTTCTGACGGACGGCGGACAATGCCCCCGTTCCGCCGAATATGCGGCGGTGAGCGACGAGGATATGGCGCTTCTGCGCGCGGCGGAACAGAAACGCGCGGCGGAAGCGGGAAGATACGAAGAGCTGTATCTCTTCGAAAAATCCTCCGCAGAGGTCAAGCGGCAGGCGAAGGGAGGCGGGGACGCCGTGCTGGGACTGGCGGAAATTTTCCGTGCCCATCCGCGCCTCGAAGCGCTTTATCTCCACAATCCTTTCGACAGACACCCCACCCACGTCGCCGCTTTCGAAACGGCGATAAAGGCGGTGAATTTGCTCAAAGACGACGAAAAACCGCGCAAAATATACGGCTGCGAGGTGTGGCGCGACCTCGACTGGCTTGCGGATTGCGACAAAGTCGCAATGGACGTGAGCGGAAGCGACGCTCTTGCGGCGGAGCTGATGGATTGTTTCGTGTCGCAGAATGCGGTGAAGCGTTACGACGTCGCGTCGGCGGCGCGGCGCAAGGCAAACGCCACCTTCTATCAGAGCCACGAGGGCGACGAAGCGACCGCGATAGTATACGGCGTGGATATGACCTGTCTTGCATACGGCGTTCCGGTCGGAAAATTCGTGAAAGAAAAAATTGAAAATTTCCGCCGCGACCTGCACGGGAATTTTGCGGATTGAGAAGAAAAATATTTTTGCGGTCCGCTTTGCGGTCCGCGGACGTTTGACGGGGTGCGGCGGAGCAGGAAAATGTTTCCGTCCGCGCCTGTCGCGGTGCATAACGTCGAAAGTTAAGCCCTTTGGGCTTATTTCCGTTTCGGACGGCGAAAAAACGTCGTTTTAAGGTTTTTTAAGATTTTGTTAATTATATTTAACGCGCTTATAATCGCCCTACGGGCGTGCGTATAATTTCCACGTATTATAGTCTATGCGGGCGCGATTTTATGCGCGCGAGAGCGTAGGAGGGAAGTTATGAGAAAGTGGAAGTTTGCGATTTTGTTTGTGCTCGTGCTGTGCCTCACGGTGGGTATGCTGGTTGCTTGCGACCGGACCGACGGCAATTCGGGCACCCCTACGATTCCCACAAATCCGGACGGTTCGCAGACGGAAGACTCTTACACTACGATGTCGGGGTCTGACGCCTGGGCTTTGTTCAGGGAAGCGGCGTCGGCGGCCAATGCGCCGACGGGCAATTACGTCTACGCCGATTCCGTCATTTATCTCGACTACATAAAGGACGCCACGGGCTATCTTTATGCCGTCAAGGTGCAGGCGGACATCGACCTCGCAAACGACGTCAATTCCGAGCTTCTGCTCGAACTCTGGCAGGCCAACGACGAGGGCGACCTTGCGAAGATGCTCGTCGGTCTGTACTATTACGACTCCACTCTCGTCTATGACTGCACGGGGCTCAAAGAGGGCGCCAAAGTAGTCAAAACGGACAACATCAACATCACCGCGATTGAGGCTACGCTGCGCGACATGTTCAACGGCAGCAGCCTTGCCAACTTCCTCCTCAACAATCTTCTCACTTTCGACACCGGCGTTGTCGGCACGGTCGAAGGTCTTGTCACCGCGCTTCTCGGCGATTCCCGCCTCATAACCAACTCGGACGGCACCCAGCGTCTCGAAATGCCGCTTTCCCTCACCAGCATTATCGGCTCTCTGCTTTCCGGCGTTCTCGTTCCCGGCCCCGACGGACTCATTTCCGACGACATCGCGGAACTCATTTACGACATTCTCGGCATAGACCTTTATATGTTCGAAGCACTTGTGCCCGAGAACGTGTCGGTCTATCTCATTGCAGACCTCAAAGACGGCGCGGACGGCGGCAAAGTTCTCTCCGGAATGAGCGTTGACGTGGGTGTGGACTTCAACACCTACGACACCAGTCTCGAAGAGGATTACGGCATCATCGAGAGCTCCGTAGACCTTTCCATAGGCGCGACCACAATCGACAAGCTCACCGCCCCCACGCTGGACGTCGTGGGCTATCTGACCGCTCCCAAAGCGGCGGAAGGCGAACTCGAATCCGCGGGCGGCAGAGGAATAGAGAGCGTAGAGTCTTTGGACGACTATTCCATTCTGACCCTTGACGTTACTCTTTCCCTCGGCGTTGCGCTCAATGCTTGCAGCATAAGCGCAAGCGACATAATGGGTGCCTTCGGCAGCCTCATAACGGGGCTCATTCCCGGAGGTTCAATCACCGAGGACATTCAGCAAATCCTCGACAAGGAAATCAACATCGAAGACGCGCTGCACGAGCTCAACATTCACATCTCGGGCGGCATAGATATGTTCGACAACGCGGGCACGAATCTGCTCATCGAGATAACCGGCGAGGACGTCTACAATGACGTGCGCGCGAGCATCGGTTACGTGGGAGCGGACGACGCGCTGTACGTCGACCTCTCGGGCATTCTCGGCACGGGCAAATTCGTCGTCGACGAAATCGACCTCAACGGGGTGCTTTCCGACCTCATTCAGAACCAGCTTATTCCTCTCGTGAAAGACGGCCTTGCAAGCGTGGGACTGCTGCCCGACGCCGCGGACACGGAGGAAGGAGACGACGAATCCTCCGTGACGGACGAACAGAAGGAAGCCGTCGAAACGGTGGGTGAGCTCATCGCAAACGGCACCGTTCTGCAAGTCTACGGCGGTTCCGCCAGCGGCGAACCCATCACCGACGTAATCGGACTGGTCAGAGCCATTTTCGCCAATATCGACGTCGATATGGCGAATAACATCTTCAACATCCAGGCAATCACCGCCACCCTGACGCAGGAAATCCTCGACTACATCTGGAGCCTTGCCTTCACGGGCAACCTCGAAGGCGCGACCATTCCCATTGTCGGCGACGTCGTGCTCGAATACCGCAACAACGGTTTCGCCACCACCAAGGACATCGAACTTAATGTGGACCTCGGAAACGTGCTTACGGGCGACGTTATCGCGGGGCTTACCGTCGGCATAGAAGCGCAGTTCGGTTCCGTCATAAACGAAAGCTATTTCAACGAAAGGCTTGCGGCATTCTCCGCGGGCAGGCAGAACGGCGATTACATAACGCTTGCCTCTTTCGGCGACCTGTTCGACGAACAGGGCAACTTCGCACTCGACCCCGAAACTCTGCTTGCGGGCATACAGTCCGTCGGCATCGGTTTGCGGGCGGACATCAACATCAGTGCGCTCGAAGGCGGGCTCGCCGACATCTATTACGAACAGGCGAACGAGTTCCTCATCGCGGTGCTTGCCGAGTTCGAGCAGTCTTTCGGCGGCAGCGCCACTCTCGTGCTGCAAGCGGAAGTAGCGGACGTTTCCGCCCTGATAGCGGCGCTCTCCGTGCCGGAGGGCCAGCAAGTCGATATCGGCGCGGTGCTTCCCGCTCTCAACATTTATCTCGCACTCGAAATCGCGGACGGTTCCGCGCCTTTGCGCGTGTGGCTCGTGGACGGAGTCATCTATCTCGCAACTTCCGAGAAACTGCTTAACGGCCTTGCCTTGCAGGTGGACATCAAACCCTTCCTCACCTCCGCCGGCGGCGCAAACGAAGCGCTTTCCGCCGACGGAACGGGCAGCGGCGACACGGGCACGGGAAGCGCGGTCACCATTCCCGCGGAACTTCTTGCCATCATCACCGCGGCCGACATCACCGTGGGCGACCTCTACATTGACGTGGCTCTCGGCTCCGGGCTGCTTGCCACGCTGCTCAACCTCATCGGTGTGGAGGGCATAAAAATCAACGAAAGCGGTTCCGACGAAACGCTCGGTCTCGACGCAGGCATTTCCATTGAACTCAACGACGGTTTGCAGATTGCGGGCGGCGACACGTCCGAAGGACTTTCCATCGGCATAGTGCTCGGCGTGGGCGAAAACTTCGACTTCACCGTGGACCTCGGCGGAGTGAACGCCGTGGTCAACGGCGACAGCTATATCGAGTCCGTTCCCGACGACGTCGAATTCGTCGACTTCTTCAACGAACCTTACGTCAATCTTTCTCTCGAATTCGGACTCGGCGCGCTGATTGCGGGCGGCAGCATTTCTCTCGGCGACGATGTCGGCAGCATAGACTTCCCCGAAGGGCTTGACGTCGACCTTACGCTCTCGCTGAATGCGAACCTCGACCTCGGCACTCTGCTTGCCGAATTTACCGGCGTCGTGCCCGAGGGCGAGAACCGTACGGAACTTGCCTTGCAGCTCAAAAATGGCGACGAAGTGCTCCTTGCCGCTTACTATTCGGCGGGCACTTTATATGTTGACGCGGGCACGCTTATAGGCGCGCGTGTGAGCACCGACCTCGACATAATGGCGCTGCTGGCGTCCGTAATCGCGGGTTCGGACAGCGGCGGCGAAGGCGGCGAAGCAGTCACCACGGCGGATATCAACGCGGAAGATTATTCCGTCGGCGTGTTCGAATTCCTTATGAAAGTCACCTCCACGGGCTTCTCCGTCGAAGTCGCGAAGGGACTTACCTCCGTCATCAACGACCTCATCGGTATGGACCTCGGGGAAATCAGCGCAGTGCTTTCTCTCGACTGGACGAACATCGTCAAGGACGAGGACGGCGGCTATCTCCTTGCGGGCGAAGTCAAAGTGGGCGATATGGCGACGGTGAACATTTCCCTCTCCGGGCTCGGTCTCGGAATAGGCGAGGGCATTTTCGATAACTCCGTCCTGCCTGCGGAATTCGACTCCGAAGACTATAAGAACATCGGCAGTCTGCTTGACGAAAACAATCAGTTCAGTGCAGAGGGGCTGGAACTCGACAGCGTATATGTCGAGCTCAGCGGAACGCTCGACCTTTCGGCGGACGCCAACACCGCCGGCGACTGGAATGTCGGCGATTGGATAAACAACTTCCTCGAAGGTGACGCCACAGTCGCCGACAATGTGAAGTCGCTCATCCAGAAACTGGTGCTTTCGTTTGCGATAGACAGAAGCGTTTCTACGTCGCTCGAATTCACCTTGAAAGCGCTGCTGCGCTTCGGCGACGATATGACGGATGTGGGCTATATCCTTTCCCACTCCGATATTGCGCTCGAAATCAGGGAGAGCGGCAAGACGGAAAATCTGCTCGCGGTTTACATCATCGCGGATGAGGCCACGGGCAAGAGCACGCTTTACATCGCTTCCGATGCGGGCGGTCTCATCGGCGGAGGCATTGCCGTGCCCGACATCGACCTCGGCTCGCTCTTTACGGCGAACACCGATACTCCCGCGGAAGGCGAAGGAACGCAGAACCAGGCTCTCTCCGCCGCGGACGGCGAAACGGAAACGACGGACGGCACCGACAATATCCTCGACACCATTCTCGGCATCATCAACCGCATTTATATGACGGACAGCGAACTGGAAGTCGGCCTCGGCGCGAACTTCCTCGTGTCGCTGCTCAATATGCTGCTGCCCGGATATGAGCTGAACGCGGACAATTTCGTGCAGCTCAATCCCGAAAACAGCTTCCTGTCCCTGTTCTACGGGCTCGGCGAAGGCGGCCGCAGAGAGATAGGCATAGACCTCTCCCTCGGCGTGGACCCCTTCACCGTTGCGCTCGGACTCGGCGGGCTTAAAGTGGCAATCAACGACGACAGCAATGCCATCGAACCTTCCGTTCCCGAAGGATACGGCGGAGTCGACGACTATTACAAGAACATCTTCGCGGAGGACGGCGTCATTTCGCTCGAAGCCACCGTCGGTCTCGAACTTTCCTTCGGCAACACCGCGGCGCTCGAAGACGGGAAACTGCCTCTCGGAGATATGCTCTCCGCGATAATAGCCAATCTTGCCCTTGAACTCGGCATCGAAATTTCCGACGACCTGCGCCTTGCCGTGGACGTCTATCTCGGCGCCAACATAATGTTCGGCGACGCCGAAAACACAGAGATTGCCCTCCAAATCAAAGACGCGATTTCCTCCGACGTCATCCTTGCGGTCTATCTCAAAGGCTCCGCGATGTACGTCGATATGGGCAAACTGTCCGACAAAGACTTTGTCATCGAAAATACGGGCATCATCTCCACCGTCATCGAAATGGTGAGCGGACTGCTTGCCGGCGTCGAGGATAACGGTACGGAAGGTGCGTCCGAAGCGGTGACCGCGTCGGATGCCACGGCGCAGGCGGACGAAGAAGATATGCTCGACATCGTGTTCGAAATTGCGGAAGGGCATCTTGCCCTCAACGTCACCGAGCGCGTCATTCTCGGCATAATCGGAGCGTTCGCGGGCACTGATGTGGACATCGATTCCATCTTCGAAGCGCTCAATCTTGGCGCGGAAGTGTCCGTCGACGTCGATTTCGAGGCGCCTTCCGTGAGCATTGACATCGACACCAACTATGCAAGCGTCGGCATCTCGATAAAAGACCCCTACATCACCAATTCCGAAAGCGATAACGTAAGCGGCATTATCGACAAAGCCATAGCGGAGGGCAATTTCCAGAGCTATACGGCAAGCAGCGTGGCGCGTTTCGGCCTGAACCTCTCCGTGCGTTACAGTGCCGACGCGACTTATCAGAAAGTCGACAATCCTGACGCGTACGCGAATTCGGACAGATACACTCAACTCTCCGACGGGTCGTTCGTGCAGGATAACGACGGCGATTATGTGCGTCGTGCCGTGACGCTTTCCGAAATCATCGATGCGTTGCTGGATATGCCCGCAATTGCGGACGCTTTCGGCAACGTCGGCAACGAAACCTTGCAGGCGATAGTGGACGTGCTCGTCGCACGCCTCGGCATCGAGCTTTATCTCGACGACCCCATCAGCGACAATCTCCAAATCAACATCGAAGGTCTGCTCGACCTCGAAGCGCTGGGGCTCAGCGGTATACTTGGTGACTTCACGATTCCCGAGTTCGATACGCTTGCGATTCTCAACGCGCTGCAAGTCGGCATCGAAATAATCTTCAACCCCGAGACCGGCAGCACCGCGGATGTCGCCATCTATCTGATGAACGGCGACATCTACGTTGACCTCGAAGGGCTCGGCGGTCCCAAAATCAGCGCAAGGCTGTTCGATATCCTTGCGGAAATGAACGTCAGCCCGTTCGGCGAAGGCGGTTCGGAAGCGGTGACTGCGGACGAGAATTCCGGCGACGGTTCCGACAGCACTTCGGAAGGTGTGGACATCAACGCCATCCTCAACGCGCTGGTGCGCACCATAGTGCTGCGTGAGGGCGGTTTCGCGCAGGCAGGCACGGACGGCTATTACAACATTCTGCAGAGCGGAGTCGGTCTTGACCTTATGCTGCCGTCCAACCTCGTCGGCAACATAGTGAGCCTCATCGTCGGAAACGGCGAAGAGTACAGCTTCGACGACTTTATCCTCAACGAGGAACAGAGCCGCGTAAGCCTCGTTCTCGGCGGCGGCAACATCGCCATCAAAGTCGCGGCGCAGTCCGACACCGGGTTCAGCATAGCGGTATCCACGGAAGCGGGCATTACCATAGACGTTGCGACTCAGGACGACACCCTGCTGTCCTCCCGCGAGAGAAGCACCTATGTCGATATGACCGATTTGGTGCTCAACATAATCGACCTCGTAAACGGCGAAACCACCGACGGAGGCGGGTTCGGTTCGCAGCGCGTTACGTTCAGCCTGTCCGGCATGGCACAGTTCGAGTCGGATGGCGAGGGCAGCTATGACCTCGGCTCGCTGCTAGCGGATTATCTCGGCGACATAATCCTCGAACTCAACACGCAGGAAGCGTTCTCGGACGGCATCGCGTTCCGTCTGTCCGTGGCGGCGGACCTCGGAGCGATTGATTTCGCGTCGTTGACCGGCGACACCCCCGATTGGGACGCATTCCTCGAAAATACCGACCTCGACACCATCGAAGTCGCGCTGGAACTTCTGAACATCGACGATGCGGGCAACATCGAACAGGATAACGTGCTGGGCGGCATCTACATTTCGCGCGGCAGATTGTATCTTGACGGCACCGACATCTTCGACGTGGTCGAGAATTATTCCTATGTGCCCAACTTCCTGCAGTTCGTCATCGAAGCCGCACAGCTCGGCGCGTCTGCGGACGTTACGACGGGCGAGAGCGGCGGCGCGTCTTCTCAGGCGCTTACCGCGGCGGTCACGGCATCCGAGGGCAGCACTTCGGCGCGTGACGCGCTTCTCGAACTCATCTATTCCGACACCGCAATGCAGATTGTGCTCACCAAGAGCATTATCAGCGCGGTGCTTGCCACGCTCGTACCCGACCTCGGCGGCATTGCCGACATCTTCGACAACTTCGACGTGACGCTGGGCGCGGAGATAGGCAGAATCGATTACGAAAGCGTTTACGACGTGTTCTATGAGGCGACGGCGGCAGAAGACGGCGAATATGTGGCTGTCACGGAAAAAGACAGCATAACAGGTTTCCGTCCCGCCACGGCAGACGACGTCGGTGTGCAGAGATACTCCCTGACCCTCGTCGAAGCCGAGAGCGTGCTTGACGGCACTTATTACGTGAAGGAAGCGGACGGTACGTTTACCGCCGCGGTCGCGGGACACAGGTACAGCTATTACGAAACGGAAACTTACTCGCTCGCAGCAGAAGGGGTGACCGGTTCGTTTGTCAAACTTGTTGCTTTGGACACCGATGACAGAGAAATTTATCTCGAAAGCGACAGATATGTGTTCTACACCCCCGCGGAGAACGGAACATACACAGTCGTTTCGTCGCTTGACGCAGTAAGCGGCGACAGCGTATATGTCATTTACGACGGTATGTACCGCCAGCTCGAATATACCGGTGAAGGCGAAACCGCCGAAGTGAATACTTATGTCAGGCAGTTGGGCTATGTGCGCGATGCGGAGGGAGAATTCTACCGCGTCTACACGCCGCACACGGCGATATCCGACTTCTATCTTACGCTCGGCGCGCACGTCGGCACGATGAACGTCGGGCTTGAACTCGGCGGCATTGAGATAGAATTCGGCGGCACCGATTCTCTCGTGCCCGATTACGTCACCGCGGGCAAGACCAAGACCCCCGCGGAATATGACGGCACGCAGGACAAGGCTTATACCTATGACGAAAATACGGGCGTCTATACAGAGGTGGAATCGCCGCAAACGGGAGAGGCATATTATTACGACGTATCCCTTGCTCCGTTCTACAATTCCGTCATTACGGTCGGGATGTCCGTTGAGTTCGAACTTTCCATCACGGAAGGGCAGATTGACGTGGGCCAGATTTTCGCGGGCATACTCGGCGACCTCGACGGCATCGTCATCGAAATCCCCGAAACCAACAAGGGTTATTCCTCCGCACATCTGCGTCTGGACCTCTCCCTTATGCTGGATATGCAGGACCTGCCCGGTTCCGAAATAGCGGTCGAACTGTACAACCTGTCCTCCGAAACGGGGGCGGAAGTGAAATGGCTCGCGGCATACTATCTCGACGGTATGCTGTATATCGACCTTTCCTTCTTCAATATGCCCAAGCTCGCCGTGCCGATGACGGAAATCTCCGACTTCATCGAAGATAAGCTCGGCGACCTGCTCAACACTTCCATTTACGACGATGTCGAAATCTCCGGCGGCTCTTCGTCCGAAGCGATAACCGCTGACGATACATCGGCCTCGGACGACGAGAGAGCAGACCTCACCACGGAAGAGAAGGTTGCGTCGCTGCTTATCAGCGAACGCAGACTTGCGCTCTCCGTCGGCAACGCGTTTATGCGTTATCTGCTCGAAAACATCACAATCGGCGGCGACCCGCTCGGAAGCCTCGTTTACGAAGACCTGCTCGGAGGACTCGACGTTGTGATAGACGTCAGCGACGGGCTCGATGTTTCGCTTGACCTTGCGCTTGCGCTTACGGGCGACCGTTATATCCTTGTCGACAACAACGCGAGCGAAGCAACCGACGACGTCCTCTACTATGTGTTTAAGGCGGGCGCGGACGGCGACGCGGCGGGACTGTTCGTGTACGATACGGAAGAAGAGGTTTACCGCGCGGCAAACACGCAGGATATCTCCGCAGGAACGACCACCTATGTGCGTTACGAAGCGGCGAATGTCGACGGTGCATGGGTGTACTACACCTATACGGAATTTGACGGAACGCCTGCGGACGGCACCACCTATTACCGTTATGACGAGGCTCAGGACGCTTATGTGGCCGTCGGCGCGGACGAAGACACGACGGGTGTGACGCTTTATACCCGTGACAACGGCACCGCAGCGTCCAATCTGCCCGTGTATGCTTATGTCGCCGGAACGAGTGCGAATCCCAACGACTACGACACGGAACTCGACCTCTACGTCGGCATAAACAACGTCGATATGTACTTCACCGAACAGAGAGAGTATTCTCTGACGGCGGACGAACTGAAAGAATACTACAACTTCAACAGCGTCGATACGGTGTCGCTCAGCGAGACCATCTCTCTTGACCTGCTCTTCGACGTGGGCAGCGAGATAGACCTCGCAAGCCTGTTCGAGTATCTCTTCCCGGACAGCACTTACGACTTCGATACCATCATCGCAGCCATAGGCGAAGGCGACCAGAAGGACGAAATCCTGCGCGGACTGGAACTCACCGTTTCGCTGGAATTCAAGCTCGGTGCGTTCATCAACTATCTGCGCAGTCTCGACGCGCTTTACGAACTCGGTTCTCTTGACGAAAACGGCGTATTCACCGCTTTGGCGGAACTGCCCGAAGAGCTTGACCTCGTCACGTTTATACAGCTTGTGATGAGCCTTGTCGGCGCGAAGGCGGTGCCCAATGCGGACGGCAGCATCTATTACACGGACGACAATGTCGACGACCTCTTCGGCCTCGAAGATTTCCTCAACTTCGTCAATGCGTCCGTGGTGCTCAGCACGTCGTCCAACGACGGAACACCCGACCATACGATGCTCGGCGTCTATCTCTCCCTCGGCGATGCGGATGGAGTGGAATACGACGCGGACAAGCACGAAGGACAGCAGAGATATTCGCACTACTTCGCGTCCGCACTCGGCGATTACGGTTATGTCGACGGCAAGTACGTCCTCATATCCGAAATAGAGGGTTATGACGAAGCGGTGCACGGCAGATATTCTTACGACGCGTCCTTCCTCTATCCCGACGAGAACGGCAAATTCGTGCGCGAAAGCGCGGGTCTTTACGTCGACCTCAGCTACTTCGGTCAGCCCGGCGTGTACGTCAATCTGACCGAGCTGATGGACTTCATAGGCGGAATGATGGGGCAGGAAGTGTCGCTCGACGGCATAGGCGCGAGCGAGGCAATCACCGCGGCGGGTGACGACAGTTCCGTCTTCCCCGTCGACCTCGGCGACATTCTCGGCGGCGGCATCAATCTGTCCGATTCGCTGCCTCTGCTTTCGCAGGAGATTGCGGCATACGTCCAGGCGTTCCTGTACGGCATCCGCATCACCTCTACTTACATAAGAGTCTTCCTGCAAGCGGACTTCATCGACAGCCTCATAGACCTGCTCGACACCGACCCGTCGCTTGACTTCGGTGACTTCGAACAGTCTTACATCGGCATCAACGTCGACGTCAACAACTACCTGTACGCGCCTCTGGTAGAGAGAACTACCTCGACCATAGAGGGCACTCTTCCTGCCGCCACGCACGAACAGCTGACTTTTGCCGACACCCGTTTTGCGATTTCCGAAACTGCCGACGGAATGTACTACATTTCTTCCGACGGTTACTTTGCGTTGCGTTCCGATATGACCGCACAGGAAATCGAAAATTATACGGGCAGTTATTACAACATCACGCCGATAGAAACCTACCTCAACGTGAACGGCGAATACGTCCTTGCCTCCGAAGCGAGCAACACCGATTGGCTGCGTGCGGAAAGATATGACGCCGAAGACGCGAGTGTTAAAGAAAAAAATGCGGCGCTCGAAGGGACTTACAAGTTCTATGTCGCGGCAGACGAAGGATATTCCGAGCTCGAAGTTTCGGGTGACGTCTATGTCGTGTATCCGTCCGACGAACAGAAACCCTTCATCGAAGCCAACATCTATCTCTGGAACCACAACATCAGTCTCGGCATCAATATGCCGACGACGTCCGGTGCGGAGTACAGCTACAATAATGTCGGCGAAGGGAAGGGCGCTTACGAGGCGGTCGAGCTTGCTCTTTACACTCCCGACAGCGTCATCGACGGCGACGGCGGTGCGGAGGGTAACGATTATCTCTACTACCGCGGAGAATACTATCAAATCACTCTTGACGCTCTTTATACCTATGTTGACGGTGCCCGTCAGCCTGTGAGTGATTGGAGCGCATTTGTCCGGAATTACTATGCAGGCAACTATTACCTGCACGTGTCGGTCGAAGGTGAAGGTTTCGACCAGTACATCGTCATAGAAGAGGATTACGTTTACGAGAGAGAAGTGTACAAGACGGTCTACCGTTACGTCGGTGAAGGCAACGGTTCCTATGAGCGTCTTGCCACCACGTCGCTTGTCAGCGTGCCCGAATTCCACGTCAACTTCGACTCCGATGTCGATTACGACGGATTGACGGAAAACGAGTATTATGTGGACGACACGGGCAATCTCGTGGCAGGCACCGCTCCCGAAGGCACGGAGAAAGTCTACGACAAGGAAGACGTGCACTTTGTGTACGACGAAGCGGCGGGAACATTTATGTCCGTTGCGGATTATCTCGCGGCAAACAGCCTTGATTCTCTGCCTGATGGTACGCGCGTCTATGACAGCGAGTATATCAACTATCTCGACACGGGCGACCTGTACTACCTCAACGTGGTCATCCGCGGTGAAATCTTCCTCGGACAGCACGTCGAATATCTGACCGAAGACGAGTGGACATCCGCAAATCTCGGCGAACTTCCCGAAGACAAGTATGTGCTGGTGAGAGGGAAGTATGTCCCGTACGACAAGGACAACACCACGCACAATGGACTGACCCCGTATTACGCTTATGCGAACAGTTCTTCCGCGGTCAGCGAAGTGCTGGGCGCCATCCTCGGCGATATGGACGCGCTCTTCACGGTTGCGGACGGCTATCAGGCAAGACTGCCGTTCGAAATCCGCGCGACCGTAAAACTCGATTACGCCAACGAGACTGACTACAACTCTCTGTATGTCGCGGGGCTTGAACTCGCGGTCGACGTATGGCGCACCGAGGCGTCCGACGACACGCTCTCTCACGTGCTCGGACTCTACTATATGAGCGACGTGTGGAACATCGGCGATAACGACGGTACCAACGACGTCATCAACAGCTCCGCACTCTATCTCGACCTCACCTGGCTGCTCGGCGACGGGGCGAAGTTCAAGGTGGACCTCAGCGATTATCCGCTCGAAGACCTGCTCAACGACAAAATCGACCTCGGCTCCATTTTCGGCGGCGGCGCAAGCGAAGCAATCACCGCGGCGGACGAAACCGACCTCGGCCTCGGCGACACGAACAAGGCAACGGTGCTGCTCAACGTCTTCTCGCGTTCCATAGCGCTGAAAGCGAGCGCAGGCCTTATCAAACTGCTTGTGGGTCTTATCGCTCCCGATATGTCGGCGACGCTGGAAGAAATGCTGCCCAATATGTCCATATTCGCGCAGATAGACGCCGCGCCGTATGACCTCACCATAGGCGCAACGCTGTATGACGAAGAAGGCACAGGGCTCCTCGACCTCGGCCTTACGCTCAACCTCTTCAACACGGACGACGCGTCCGAAGGGTTGCAGCTGTCGTTCGGGTCGCTGGAAGATTATGCGGAACTCAGCGCGGCGCAACTTGCGGCGAAGAGCAAAGATTACATCTATTACTACGGTCTGTTCACCCGCAATGACGATGTCGCAGGCGACGACTATTACATCAAAGACGGCACCGAAAAAGGTTACGTCCACATCAGCGAAGCAACGGAAGAGCAGATAGCTGCGGCGGGCGACGCCAAGTTCGTCTTCAATGACGACCCCGCATACGACGTGTTTGTCAGCAGTGCGGCGAGAAACTCTTATGAGGAATCCGAGCGTTATGCGGCGATTCCCGAAGGGTATATCGTGCTGGATGACGCGGCAGATTATACCTGGGCAACCAACATAGGTACGCAGCTCTACTATTACTCTTATTCGTTCACCAGCGGAAGGGCGACGATGTACACCGTCAACAGCTCGCAGGTGGGGAATATGTCCAACGGCATCCGCTTTGTCGATTACGGCATCGACGGTCAGAATGTCGGATACGCAAAACTGTACATCAACTACAATCTGCTCAGTTCGGAACAGAGAAGCCAGGCGCTTGTTCAGTTCGGTCTGACGGAAAGCGAAGTGAACAGCGTGCGCTACACGCTCGATTCACAGGGCGCGCACAAGCAGACGACCGTCTTCACCGATTACAAGACGCTGCTTTCGCTCGACCTCGAAGACCTCATTGCCGGCATAGGCGGCTCGGACGAAAGCACGGACACCACGAGTGCAATTCTCGATATGCTGGTGGGCGGCTTGCAGGATGCGGGCCTTGAAACGGTGGAAATAGGCGGCACGCTCTCGCTCGACCTGACGTTCAGCGATGCAATCAACTGGACGCGTCAGATGTCCAGGCTTATGGCGACGGACAGCAGCGCAGACACATATTTCGAGATGCTGCTGGCGTCCCTTGCGATGAACAGTGCGGAATTCGTGTCCGCAATAGGTGTTGACATCAAGCTCGCGCTGCAAATCAGACTCGACGGGCTCATTGCTATGCTGCCCGACCTGCTCGGCGGCGGCGAAATCGACACCGCGGCGCTTCTCGGCGCAATCCTCGGCGGAGCGAGTATCTATCTCGAAATCGCAGTTGACACCAACTTCTTCGGCGAAAGGATAGAGGACGCGCAGCCCATCAAGATATGGCTGCTCGTGGACGAGAATCTCGGCGCGGACATCTATCTCGATACGACAGGTCTTGGCAAAGTTATCGGCTCCGTCGGCGACGGTATGACCGACTTCTTCGGCAAACTGAAACTCGAAGGAATGCTCAATCTCGGCGAGCTGCTTTCCGGCCTTGCGGGCGGCAGCGGCGCAAGCGAGGCGGTGACTGCGGCTGACAGCTCGTTTGTCATCGACATCGGCGACGCAACGACGGGGCTTATCCCCGAAGACATCTGGGGCGTGCTCAATCTGCTCGTCGGACAGGCTCTGTTTGCGGGCGATATGATAAGCGTCGGCATCACCGAAAACCTGCTTGCGGGTCTTATCAAGGCGCTTGTGCCCGAATTCCCCGAGGAAGACCTCGAACTCCTGCCCACCTTCACGGTGACGAGCGGAGCGGACACCAGCGGCGTCAACCTGCTCTTCGGCGACGGTTCGCTCGCATTGCAGGTCCAGCTCGGCATCAGGGGCGGATTTGACGATTACGCGCCTCTCGACGAGGTTGTCGAAGTCATCGAGCAACTCGGCTCCGCATCTGTGTACGGCATCGACGATATAAGCGCCTATCTCGGCGGCATCACGCCCAACAGCGAAAGCGAAGTGGTCATTTCCACCGAAGATTATGCGCTGGCAGTGTATGCTTCTCCCGAAGAAGCGTGGCTGGGTGACAGATATACCCTCAGCGGCTTCAACGAGGAAGGACATCCGGAATTCACTCTTGCAGACAACGCTTACGCAAATGCGTTCACGCAGTCCGATGACGGATTGTACGGAATACTTACGGAAGACCTCACAAGCTATCAGGGCGTGACGGGCGGACAGGTGACGGAAGGCACTTATGTGACTTACGAAAACGGCACTTATATGCTCGTGAGCCGCATTGAGAAACTCACGGGAGAAACTTATTCGGGAGACCGTTACAGCTTTGACGAAGATGCGGTGACGGGCGAATACGTCAAGCTCGGCGACGTGAATATTGCGCTGGAACTCGGCGACATCGGCGTGCTTGTCAACGAGGAGTTCTCCGCTGCTCTCAGCGACGACGAGAAGGCGGCATACGGCAACGTGCTTTCAAGCAGTGTGCGTATCAGCACTTCCGTCGATGTGGGCTTCTACGGTCATACCGGTGCCGACATTGACCTCGGGTCGCTGGCGGACCTCATCTTCGGCATCGACGCCATCAAGAGCGCACTGGGTGTCGAACTTACAAACAACAGCCTTGACGTAAACATCACGGGCGAGCTCGGAAACGAAGACGCGCCTTACTTCAACATTCAGCTTGACGGCTGGATTGACCTCGGCACCGGCAAGTTGCAGGTTCTGCTCGAAGTCGGACGCTATGACGAATCCGGCGGCCTCGATACTATGCTGGCGGTAAGTCTTGCAGACGACACGCTGTATGCGGACCTCAGCGGTCTGCTCGGCACGGGAGTGAAGGGTTATATCACCAATCTCGGTGTGGAAACGCTCATTGCTGATGCGCTCGGCGGTTTGACCGGCACGGGCACGCAGAATGCGGAAGCCACCACGGCGACCATTTCCGACACTTCCGATATGACTTTGCACGAGTATGCGTATCTTGCGGTTATGATTAACCCCGGATATTTCTCGCTGCAACTGACGCTGGCGGCAATCGAAGCCATCATTGCCAAGGTCGGAGCGGACAATCCCGACCTCAACCTCGGCGATATCGACCTGCCCGACCTCGGCGACATAATGATTGAGTCCAACGGAAGCGCGGAAGACGGGGCGTGGCTGTCGCTGAATGCCAAACTGTCCGAAGACTTCGGTGCGTCCATCGACATCGACCACCTCTACCTTGCGTCGAATCCCATCTACACCACGACCAACAAGGCGGGAGGTGAAATCACGGGCACGGAAGGCGGAAGAGCGAATGAGATATTCAGCGATTACACCTTCCTGTATGATGTGGCAAGCGGTGAGCTCAATTCCGACCTCAACATCTCCGCAAGCGCGAGCGCGGAAATTTCGATGACGAGCGAAGGGCTTAACCCCGGCGACGAAGGCTATGAAGACTCCCTCGCGGGCTGGGTCATCGACCTCGTGACGGGAATGCTCGGCGCCACGTCCATCTTCGTCACGCCTTACGACATCGGCAGCGAAGCGGAGTACGACGCGTACGGCGGTCCCATCTACATCCTCGGTGAAGACGGCGCGACATACGAAGAAATCGGCAAAGTCGCCTCCGACGGCAGCGGATACCATGCGCTGAAAGATGACGGCACTTACGATATGGACACCGTGACGACTTGGAGTGCGGGCGGTTACAGCCAGTATTACCGCACGACCATAGTCGAGGCGACCTTCGCGGCGAATGAGGTCAACCTTACTATCGACCTCGAAGCGGACCTCAACATAGGCGCCATCGTCACCTACGGCATAGGAGGCATCCTGTTCAGCGACCTTAAACTGTCGGTCGGTCTCGGCTCGCCGTTCAACAGGACCATCATCGAAGTGTACTATCTCGGCTCTTCGAGGCTGTCCGATGCGGCAAATAACAACATCTACACCCTCGTCGAAGACGTCGAAACGGGCAACCTCGGCGCGTTCAACGACGCAATCTACATCGACGCGAGCGGCCTCGGTCTCGGAAAGATTAAGTTCCAGGGTCTTGCGGGTGTCTTAGGCGCGAACATAGGTCAGATTTACGACAACGATGCGCTCTCCGCCGATGCGGGCAGCGCTGCTGATGAGACGGATATCGGTGCGGAAGAGGGCACCGCGTCGGAAGGCGAGTCTCTGCCTTCCGCAAGCGTGTCGCTCGGCATCAACATCGCGGAGAACTATGTCGGCATCGGCATTGACCGCAACCTCATCCAGACGGTGTTCGGGCTGCTCGGCGACAGCCTCGGCGGCATCAGCCTGCCCGACGTGCAGTCGCTCAACCTCGGCCTCACCTTCGGCGAAGTCGGTCTCAGCTCCATTGCAATAGATGCCGAGCTCGACGCTGCGGGCACCGGCGCGCATATAGCGCTCTCCGACCTCGAAGTGTCCCTCGACCCCTTCGTTGATGTGGACAGCCTTGTCAATCAGGTCGCGACCCAGTTCGGCGGACTCACTTATTCCAATACGGCTGGCGTTATGACCACGGTTGCGAGTCTGCTTGAAAGCCTCAATGCTGCGGCGACACTTCGTGTGGACAGCGACGTCTACCATATCGGTATGGCGAGCGGTACATGGGCAGGGTTCGGAAAAGCGCGTATCACGACCGCAAGCTCCACTACACTTAGCATTACAGGCGGATACAGTGGCAGCGTGAGCGGGAAGGATTCCGATATCCCCAATGACTATATGTTAATCATTGATGTGATATCCAGAAACGACAATATGGCGAACGACTCCGTGTCGCTTGATGTCTACTTCGGCAACAACGATTTGTGGCTTGACCAGCTGGATGTTGACTGGGGTACGCTTGGCGGAACAATCAACGGATTGTTGAACGGTCTTGCTGTGTCGAGTCTGTATGCCGATATAAGCACTTTGCTTGGCGGACTTGCGTATTCGGATGCGGATAATTCAAGCTGGAACCCGTCCAATCCCGTCGCGACCACCGCGTCCGACGATACGACGGCAACTGTCGATACCGCTTCCGCAACGACGGCTTCCGAGGTGACGGATTATGTGTTGCCTGCAACATATAACAAAGTTTCGTCCACGGTGGCAAGCCCCTACTCAACCCTCAGTCTGCAAAGTCTGGTGGAAAAGGTGGAAGTCAATCTCTTCAACCGTAACGGATATCAGCCTTATCTCAGCGGTATGACCGTGGATACTTCGCTCACGCTGGATACGGATGCGTCGCTCATTTCCATAAAGATAGAGCTGAACAAATATGCCTACAACGACCTCATCATGTATGTGGCATGTATGTTGCTTGGAATAGTGCAGACTTATATGGATGCAAACGGCAACGGACTGAACTATTTCGGCGTGACAAACGGTACGTCTATCTCCGATTACAGTCGTCACGGCAGCGGCGGTCAGTGGGCAGTATCCAACCTGTTCCACGAACTGGCTTATGTTGACAGTCTGAATGGCACTTATGAAGAAAAGGTCGCCAAGAAGATGGAGATTATGAGTCCGTATCTCGAATGCCTGCCTTATGCACTCGGTTACAGTATCGTAGCGGATATGTTGCCTCCTATGCTCGGTATGAGTTGGGATACTTTGCAGGGGCTTGGCAATTTGCTCTCACTCAATCAGCCTATTGCCGATATCATAATGCTGATTGCGGACATTCTGCCTCCGTTTGCGGATATGGACGAATCCATTCCGAATCCGTCGCTCAATCTTTATATCGATTTGGCGCCGGAAAGCTCGTTCTATGGTATTAACAGAGAGATTGCTCCCGGTATACAGGCCATAGAACTTATGGTCAATGCAGAGAAATACGGCGGTGGTCAAACTATAACGCAGGACGGTTCGACTGGGTTCCAGATTGGTGACGGTTACAGCGACGGTTCGTTCTCGCAGGCCTATGTCATGGCAATCAATCCCAGCAATCTGGTTGCGACCGGAAATGATGGTAAGGGCTTGCTTTCTTTCGTCGAGGCGGACCATCTTAACGGCAACCTTACGACAACGGGCGGGGTGGACGTCGAAAACGTCTTTATCGAAGTCGACGACATCGGCACCAAGTCCGCGACAATGTACTCGGGCACCTATAATGCGGGCACCGACAGTTGGAGCAACACTTCACAGATTGCGACGGGCAACCTCAACGCGGGCTTCCTGACGAGCAATCTGTCCACAAGCGCGAACGTGCAGTTGGTGAGCCCCAACATCGGACATGACGTGATAGTAATTTGGGATGCGTCGGCTGTCGACCTCTCCGCGCCTCAGGACGGAGAGAGCAGGCTTGCGGGCTTTGTGTACGGATATGCGTTGAACCTGGTCGTGGCGAAGATACCCGTCTATGTGACGAACGATTATGCCTTCACCGGCATATATGCATATGACACGTCAGGCAGTGCATCTCAGCTCTCCGTCGAAATGGACGGCGGCAACGTGACGCTGCCCGACCTCGCGATGATTAACTTCACGCAGGGCAGCTATGTGTTCGGCACGCAGAGGTTCGACGAGGCGGGCAACGCGCAGTATGCGGTGCTCCGCAACGCCGGCGGCAATTATCAGTTCAAAGTGACTGACGCCAACGGCAACGTGACTTATTCTTATCACGAGCTCGGCACAAGCAGCACCGAAACCACGACATACGAGCTTGCCCTCTATCCCGCATATGTGGCTTATACTCAGGAAGGAAATACGGTCACGAGCGGAGAAACGACGTATTACGTCATCGATTCCGCAAGCGTGAACAATATGCCCGTGGGTACGATAGCCTGGGATTTGTCCGAATTCTACTACGGCTGGGACGGCGGCAACGTGACGCTCGGCTTCACATATCAGTGGGGTTACTCCGCTGAACAGACTGCATCCGTAAGCGTGCCTGTGACAGGTGTGCTGATAGAAGATGACGACAGCCTGACTTTCCGCGGAGATACGGCTACGATATACGGCGCGGAAGGCGGCTTTACGTTCTCCGATTGGGATGCGTTGCAGGATGCGGCAGGTGCGCTCGGCGACGACTGGGCGGCTCAACTGAAAGCCTATATCACAGGTTTCAATACACTGTCCGGCACTTATATCGTGGCAAGCGGCTACGGCAACAGCTTCCAGAAAGCAATAGCCTGGGACCTCTCCGCGATTGACAGCCTGAATGTGACGCCCGGCTCCGCGTTTACCGTCCAGGTGACGATGTTTGTCGGCACCGGCGGCGGCGACGGCTATAACATCTGGCGCCAGTATAACGGCGATGCGCTCTCTTACGGTATGATGGGAGATGTCGCGGTCTATGACGACGAGGCGGAAGCGTGGAGAATCGCAACCAGCAATACTGACCACAATATCATCAGGCAGCAGCTTGAATCACAGGGGTATGCGGTTGTCGCACAACCCGTGACGGTGACTATAACCGTGGGTGCGCAGGAAGGCTTCGTGCCTTCCGGCAGCACGGGCGGCGGCACGGATGAAGGCGGCGAACAGGGCGGCGAAATCACGACCGAGAGCGTCGACACCTTCGCGTTCTCCGACGGCTCGTCCACTTCCGTCACGGCGGACGGCGTGCAGACATACGAAATTACTTCGTCCGCGCAGCTCTACGGTATGATGCCCGAAAGCGGCGTCATCGTTGACGGCGACACGGGCAGGACGCGCAAAGCGGCGTTCGATTGGAACGGATTTGCCTATGACACTTCCGCTTCCGTGAACGTCGCGCTGCTCACCGCGACAAGCGGCAGCACGAGGGAGGAAACCGACGTCATCGTCACGCTTGCGGACAACGCGGACGTGAACGCAGGCGTCGAAGCGCTCGAAGCTACGGCAGGGTATGTCACGGGCATTGCTGACGCAAGTATGCGCGCGATGGTTATCGACCCGTTTGAATACTCCACATTCGCGGCGTATCTCGAAGCCAAAGGATATGAAAACGGCGACGAAATTACAGTGTATACGACCGATAGTCCGAGTGTGCCTGTGCGTGCGACCGTCGTCGCTTGGAGTGACACTTTCGAGAACTCTTCGGCAATGCCTCTTGCGGGCGGAAGGTATGACGACCACTGCATTATCGTCGAAATCGGCGGTGTGCAGTATTCCGTCAACGTGCCCGTCATCGTGTTGGAGCGCAACATAGCGGCGTCCGAACTGCTGCTGGACGAGAGCTTCGAACTCGTCAACGAGTACAACCGCCTCAACAGCACAATCAGACGTTATGTGGGCGAAGGTCAGGTCGTGGAAGTCACTTATTCCCGCGACACCTATCTGCCTACGGCGATAACAGTCTACAACCTCTATGCGTTTGCGGATAATAATCCCTTCACGGGTCAAATCCGTATCACGTTCGAGAACGGCGGCGAACAGGTGGATTATCCCTTCGCTTATGTGTCGGCACAGAAGGACGGCGGCGATGCGTATACCGACGAATATGTTGATGTCGACGGCATCGAAATCGTGCGCAAGAACGCGTCTTCTTCCGACGCGCGTATCTACAATTACTCGGTAGCGGGCGACATCTTGACAGGTTCGGTCACGGTGACGTTCAATGCCGTGCGCATCACGCAGAACAATATGGATTCCAAGGTTGCATACGGTGACCTCGGCGGCACTGCCGACGGCACCTATCAGCCGTTCGCTCCTTATGACAATATGTTCAACGGCGATGATAAACTGACTGCGTTGTCCGCCACGAGTGGACTCAGCGCCTTTGGCGAAAAAGGTGACGTCATCGTCTACATCGACGGCAGATATGTCTTGAAGGCGGAAGCGGACGAGTTGACTTCGCCCTTGGAAGGATATGAGGCTGCGCAGTATAAGAGGCTTGACGGCACATATAACCGCGGCAGCGGCACGTCTTATGTGCTTGCGGCAGGTGATGAGGGTGATTATGTGTTTATCTATGCGGCAGAGTATACATTGTCTGCCGACGAGCTGACCGCAAATGCGTCCGCAGTAAGTTATAACTATAACGGCGGCCGCAGGAACATCACCGTCAACATTCAGCATAACGGGAGTAAAGATGTCATTCTCGGAGCATTGACTATGCCTGTCTGGATTGTCAGCGGCAAGGTCGCAAGCATCGAAGGGATGAAGTTCGAGCTTGACGGACAGACGGACCTGTCAGGCGGAAGCAATTCGCTCAGCATCGACCCGTTTGATTTGAAAGGCTCCATTACGGATGCCGTAGAGGGCGGATATAAGTACTTCCCGAACATTTTGACGTTGAATACCATTGAAGACGATGCTACGGGAATATCTTATGTCATACGTGATGTTGCGGTGACTTGGAGCAACCTCGGTTCCATCCGCGTGGCATACGGCGGGAATGATTACGATGCGCGCTTCACCATAGGCAAAACAGATGCCTTCGGCGCGCAGGGCTTCACGGTCGACAGTTTCGTCCATGTGGAGAGCAGAGCGGCTGTGGAAGGGACTCTGACCCCCAATAACGGAACGCTTCCGACTGTCGGATATGCGGACAAGAACCCCACGCCTTCCGATTACATCGACCCGTATGAGTTCGACCTCTCCGCATTCCGCGCAGAAGTGGAACAGATTACCTCTGTCACCGTCAGTATAAACGACGAGGAAAGCGGCAGAGTTGAGAAGACATTTACCACGGACGGACAGGACGGCTACACCCTCGTGTGGAGCTTTGCGGGTATGGCGGTCAACTATCTCGGCGGCAGAGTCGCGCTCATCGCGCAGCTCACCGGTCCCGACGGTTCCACCCAGAATTACGAGATTGACTATCTCGTCACCCGCAAGGTTGTCAGCCGTATTTATGCCACGAAAGGACTTTCCGACAGGGATAAACCCGCCGAGGGAGAAAAGATTAATGCTAACACCTTATGGTTCACTTTCGGGACCGACCCCGATGCCGTTGGCTTCGGGACCGTGAACGACGGAGACAGCAAGAAGGCGTATTACAGCAACGGAACTTATGTGATTGATCCGTTCATTCCGTCCACGCAGTCGCTGCCCACGGGCTGGAACGTGACGTTCGCTCTGTTCAATCCCGTGCTTGAAGGCGGTGTGGTGACAGGCTGGACGGATGAGGGCACGGAAGAGCAGTCCTACAGCTACATCACCACGATAATGCCTTCGACGGCGGCGGTCACGGCTGATGTCGCCAACAGCGCGGACGGAAAGCCCAATGCGGGCGACGCCACGATGCAGATAGACGGCGGTCAGCGCTTGCGCATCCCCGTCAGCATCAAAGGTAACGGCGCAACGGACAATGTAAGTGTTGACGATGACGCAAGAACCCTGCCAAGCAGAACCGCAGGCGGTTCGAACGTCGTGTGGTACGGGACGATGACCGTCCGTTACAACCTCGACGCTTCGAACAATTACTGTGAGGCGGTTTACAACGTGATATTCACGTCGCCCGACGGCGAAGATATAGTTCTTTCGGGACAGGCGGGCAGGTATGTTGAGTACAACCTCACCGCTTATGTCGGGGCAGTGATAGACGTGTCCGGCAATGTGCTTGACTGGGAAAATGATGTTCCCGCTGCGAGAATAAGCAGCGTGACAATTTCGTCAAAAGTTGATAACAGTGGCGTGACCCAATGGGGAAGCCAATATGACACCGACAAATAAAGTGTGCAAATAAGCAGTCGTCATCGTTGCGGGGCGGACCCCTCCCGTCGTCGCAGCGGTTGAAATCCCCCCACACAACGTCCTCCGATTTCGGAGGACGTTGTGATTATTCCTCCGTCAAAAAATCAAAGATTTCTTGACGGGGACCCCGAATTAAACCCCATAAAACGGACAGCATCCGTTTTATGGGGACCCCCGATTTTATTTCGTTCTCTGACAGGGGAGTGTTGTGCCCCCTCCTTCCTGATGCCCCAATAAATCACCGCAGGCGATTTATTTGGGACCCCGAAAGTGCGCCGCGGCGTTCAAGAGGCGGTTGCACCGCCTGTGAACGCTTGGCTGAGCGGCGCGTGCACTCCGAATAAGCAGACTCTCGGGGACGGAGCAAAACAGTCCGGAAGTTCGGACTGTTTTGCTCCGTCCCCGAGAGTCTGCACCCGTATGGTCCTGCGTGAAATCATGGCAGATGATTTATTGGGACAAAATTCTTGCCGTCGGCGCTCGGGGAAAGTATAATAGGATACGAAATTCGTCCCCGCGGGAGGGCGGAGGGGTTTATGGGATTTTCCACTACCGCAGTCAGCGTTTTGCTGCTTGTCGCGATGGCCGTCCCCGGCTATCTGCTCATCAAGACCAAAATGCTGCCGCAGAAAGCCATAACGTATCTTTCGGTGCTGCTGCTTTACGTCAGTCAGCCGTTTCTTTCCATACGCTCCTTTCTGGAAGTCAGCTACACTCCGCAACTCGCCGTCAACCTTGCGATAGTGTTCGGTGTGTCGCTGGCGGGGCAGGCGGTGATATTCGGCGTGATGTGGCTTGTTCTGCGCCGCAGATTCGACGACCCGCAGCAGACGGCGGAGCTCATCCGCGACGGGTTTATCGGCGGCGATTCGTACACTGCCGAACCCGCCTTGAAAGCGGCTGTCGCGCGCAGCGTGTCAGGCAGGGCAAACCGCGCGATGGTGCTGGCGTCCGCATTCGGTAATGTCGGTTTTTTCGGCGTCCCCGTGCTGCAATTCCTTTTCCCGGACGCGCACGACGCGATAGCGTATTCCGCCGTGTTCATAGTCACGCTCAATCTTATGGGCTGGACGGTCGGGTCTTATCTGCTCACGGGCGACAAAAAGCACGTCAGCCTGAAACGCGCGCTCATAAATCCGCAGACGGTCACATTGGTCATATCCCTGCCGCTGTTTTTTGCGGGAGTCAGCGCGGGTGACCTCCCCGACACGATAAACACCGTCATAGGCTATCTTGCGGATATGACGGCACCGCTTTGTATGATAATCCTGGGGATGCGCTTTGCGCTGGCACCCGTGGTGCAGCTGTTCACGGATTTCCGCGTTTATGTCGCGTCTTTCATCAAGACTCTTGTGTTTCCGCTGCTTATATACGTCGTGCTGATGCCGTTTCAGATGGAGGAAATGCTGAGGGTATCCCTGGTGCTGCTTTCCGGTATGCCCGCGGCGACCATAAATCTCAACCTTGCGGAATTGTACGGAGCGGACCAGAAAACGGCGGCAAATTCCATTCTGATGTCGACCGTGCTCAGCATCGTGACCATACCGCTGCTTATGCTGTTGTTCTGATTATTGTTGAAATTTGCGCGCAGTATTGATATAATGTAAACGTATCGGAGGTTATTATGGGTTTCATCAAGAAAAACTTGCTCAAAGTCATCGAATGGACGGAGAATGACGGAAGTACGATGGTCTACAAATTCCCCGTCCCCGACCGCTATGAGATTATGAAAGGCTCGCAGCTCGTCGTCAGGGAGTCCCAGGCCGCCATCTTCGTCACGGAAGGGCAGATTGCCGACGTATTCACCGCCGGCACGTGGGAGCTCAAACCCGACAACGTGCCCATCCTTTCCAAGCTCGGCGCGTGGAAATACGGCTGGGATATGCCTAAAAAGTCAGACGTGTATTACGTCAGCCTCAAACAGTTCATCGGGATGAAATGGGGCACCGCAAATCCCATTATGATGCGCGACAAGGATTTCGGAATGATTCGCATCATGGGACACGGCGAGTACAGCTTCCACGTTGCGGACCCGTCGCTGTTTATGCGCGAGTGCTTCGGAACGATACATTCTTACAAGACGGACGATATCGCGGACTATCTGCGCAGCATAGTGCTTGCGGAGCTGACGGATTTGCTCGGCGAGTGCCAGATACCCGCGCTCGACCTTGCCGCCAATTATCTCGAACTCGGCGACACGGCGCGTGACCACGCCACGGCGCGTTTCGGCAAGCTCGGACTTGCGGTGGACCAGATTATCATCCGCAATCTGAAACTTCCCGAAGCGGTCGAGAAGGCTATGGACAAGCGCACCACGCTCGGCGTTTTCGACGGCAAGATGTCGGAATACGCGCAGTACGAATCCGTGCAGGCGATGCGCGATTCCGCGCGCAATCCCGGCGCGGGCGGAATGTTCGCCGCGGCAGGTATGGGGCTCGGCCTCGGTGCGCGTATGGCGAACCAGTTCGGCGAAGGACTGGACGGCGCGGCAAAGAGCGCGGCTTCCGTGAAGTGCGCCAAGTGCGGCGCGTCGATGGCTCCGAATGCCAAGTTCTGTCCCGAGTGCGGCGCGAAAGCGGTCCCCGCGGGGAGCACCGTCTGCCCCAAATGCGGCAAAGCGGTGTCGGCAAGCGCAAAATTTTGTCCCGAATGCGGCGCATCTCTTGCGGCAAAGTGCCCCAAATGCGGCGCGAGTGTCAAGGCAGGCGTGAAATTCTGCCCCGAGTGCGGAGAAAAGATAAAATAAAATGGCTGAAAACAGCGAACTGTCGGTCATAAAGTGTCCGTCCTGCGGCGCGGATATGGTCTTCGACCCGGGCGCAGGCGCGTTGTCCTGTCCCTATTGCGGAGGGACTAAAAGCGTAGAGAAGCGCGTTACGTCCCTGCGTGACTTTATGCTGGAACGCACCGAGGGCGAGGTGGAGGAAGGCTCGACGGAGTACGAGTGTCCCAACTGCGGCGGCAAGGTGACTTTGGAAAACTATGCCACCACGGAGGAGTGTCCGTACTGCGGCGCGACGAATATCATCAAAAAAGAAAGGCTGAAAGGGCTCAAACCCGACAGCATTCTCCCGTTCTGCGTGACGCGCGACGCGGCGTTTGCAAGCGGAAAAAAGTGGCTGAAAAAGAAGATATTCGCCCCCACGAAATTGAAGCGCAACTTCAAAGTGGACAAGTTCAAGGGCATATACGAGCCGTCCTTTATCTTTGCCGCGAACACGCTGTCCGATTACGACGGCAAGCTCGGCGAGGACTATTACGTCACGGTGCGCCGCGGCAAGAATACGGTCACGGAAAGGCGTACGCGCTGGTTCCACGTCGCGGGCAACTTGCAGAGAGGATACAAGGACATCGTCGTCGAGGCGAGTTCCAACCTCGACCAGAAGCAGATGGAAAAACTTCTGCCGTTCGACCTGAACACGGCGGAGCAGTATAAGCGCGAATACCTTGCGGGGTTTGCCGCCGAACGGTACAACGAGTCGCTCGACGACTCGTTCACGGATGCGAAAGGGATTATGGAGGAAGACATCAGGGCAGCCATCCTTTCGCAGTACCATTACGACAGAGTGGCATACCTCAACGTGAACACGCACTACAACGACATCAAGTTCAACTACATACTCCTGCCCGTATGGGTGTGCGGCTACAAGTTCCGCGACAAAATCTGGTCCTTCCTCGTCAACGGAAGGACGGGAAAGGCGACGGGCAAGGTGCCCGTATCCGTGCCCAAGGCTGTTTTCACCGCGGTCTTTGCGGCGGCGGTCATCGGCGTGCTGGTGTGGCTGATATTTTTCAGCGGGTTGTTGTGATGCGGCGCGCTTGAAGCCGCAAAGCGGACTTTATCGGACGAAATAGCCGCAAAAACGCTTTGTTGTGCGTTTTGCGGACATAATAATAAAAACATCGGAGGTAATATATGATAACCAAGGATATGCTCATCATCGACGTGCTCAAACAAGGCGACCCCGACAAACTTGCCGCCGTGCTGCAAGAAAGCGGAATGCATTGCCTGCATTGTATGCTTGCTCACGGTGAGACCATAGAAGAAGCGGCGGCGGTGCACGGAATCGACGTGGACGCGCTTGTCGAGAAGCTCAACGCCGCGCTGTGAGGTGAAAATGCAGAACAAGGACATAGCGGCGATTTCGGCGCGACTGAAAGAACTGCGCACTTTCTCCGACTATTCCACCGCGGAAGTCGCGGAAAAACTCGGTATAGACGAGGAAGAGTACGTTTCTTACGAAACGGGCGCGAACGAAATCCCCATCAATCTCATCTATAAGTTTGCGTCCATTATGGACACCGAACCCTCTTACGTCGTGAACGGCACTATGCCTTCCAAAGAGAAGGTGTACGTCGTCTATGACGGCAAGGGCATTTCGGTCAAGCGCTACGAAGGGTATGCCTTCACGTCTTTGGGCGGGGATTTCCGCAAAAAGACGATGAACCCGATGCTCGTGACCATAGCCCCCACCGACGCGCCCGAACTCGTGGTGCACGGCGGGCAGGAGTTCAACTATGTGCTGGAAGGGGAGCTTCGCGTGATAGTGGACAACAAGGAGTATTTTCTCCGCGCGGGCGACAGCATTTATTTCGACCCATCTTTCCCCCACGCGCAGCTCGCGATGGGCGGAAAACCCGCGAAATTCCTCACGGTCATCAACGAATAACGCCGCCTTCGGGCGGACGCAACCGCAAAGCCTTTCCGTACGGGCGCCGCATCGCTGCGGGTGTGCCGCGGAAAGGCTTCGTCGCATTTTTCGGGCGTCTGCGCCGCGCGGCGGCGCGGACGGTGGTGTGTCCGCCGAGCGGGCACCGGTGCGGGTGCGCCGGGCTTCCACGCGGAGGGAAAATGATAATCAACACGGGTGCACGGACGGACACCGTGCAGTATTTTTCCGATTGGCTGCTCAAAAGGTTCGGGGAAGGGTATGTGTACACGCGCAATCCGCTTTTCCCGAACAAAGTCACGCGTTACGAACTCGCGCCCGACAAGGTGGACGCGGTTTTGTTCTGTTCCAAAAATTATGCGCCGATACTGCCGCGGCTCAAAGAGATTACGGATAAATACCGCACCTATTTTTACTATACAATCACCGCATACGGCAAGGACATCGAACCGGGAGTGCCGTCCGTCGACGAGAGTATGGACACGCTGGAAGAGCTGGAAAAAATCGTGGGCAAAAGGAAAATCGCGTGGCGGTACGACCCCGTGCTGCTCACGGGCAGATATACTACGGAAAGACACCTCGACACTTTCGCATATATGGCGGAGAGACTTGCGCCGCACATAGACCGCTGCATTTTCAGCTTTGTGGAGATGTACAGAAAGCTGGAAGTCAATATGCCGGAGCTCATTCCGCTGACGGAAGTGGACAAAGACCGCCTTGCCCGCGGTATGGGCGAGATTGCTGCAAAGTGCGGCATCCGTCTGCAAACCTGCGGGACAAACGGCGATTGGTCGCGCTACGGCATACATCCGTCGGGGTGCGCGACATTGGAGATTATCGGCCGCGCGAACGGGTGCGTGTTCAGGGACATAAAGCACAGAGGAATGCGCGAAGGGTGCCATTGCATAGAAAGCCGCGACATCGGCGCGTACGACACCTGCCTCAACGGGTGCAAGTACTGCTATGCCAACAAGAGTCCGCAGAAAGCAAAGGATAACTACAAATTGCACGACCCCGACTCGCCCCTGCTTCTGGGACATTTGCGGGAAGGGGACATACTGACGGACGGCAACGGGAAGAGTTTTCTGCGCACGGACGCCGCACAGCTTTCCCTGTTTGACGGGGAGGGAGGTGTCTGACCCCGACGGCGATTCGGCTTTGCCGCCGCCGTCGCCGCTTACATCACGCGGCAGAGCGCGCAGGCAATCACCATACCGCAAAAAGAACCGAAGAGCGACACGGGAATTGCATAACGCAGGCGTTTAACCTTGCATTTTGAGAAATAAACCGCCGAAACGTAGAAAATCGTTTCCGACGCACCTGCAATCGCGGCGGCACATCGCGCGATGTACGAGTCCACGCCGTATTCCGTGATTATGCTTTCGAGCAGCGCAATCGTGCCGTTGCCCGAAAGGGGAACGAGCAGGACGAGTTCGGTGATTTCGGGCGGTATCCCCAGAAAACGCAGAGGGTAGGACAGCCAGCCCGACACTATCGCCGAAAGTCCGCTTGCGCGGAAAAGTTCGATGCAGATGAAAATGACGGCGACGTAAGGGAATATGCTTTTGACCAGCGAAAGGCTCTCTTTCGCACCGTCCAGAAAACAGTCGTAGACGTTTACTTTTTTGATTATCGCATAGACGAGATTGCCGATGAGAATGACGGGGAGGAGATAGGCTGTCATTCCGCGCCGTCCTTTTTGCGTCTGCCCCGAACGGCGGATTTCGCGGACGCAAAGAGTTTTGCGAGTATCATTCCTATCGCGGTGGCGCAGGCGGTGGAAATCAGCGTGGGGAGAAATATTGACGCCGCGTCGGAGCTGCCTGCCGCGGCGCGCAGCGCGATGACCGTCGCGGGGATAATCTGTATGGACGTGGCGTTGATGACGAGCAGCATCAGCATATTGTCCGTCGCTTTGCCCTCTTCACGGCACATACTTGCCATTGCGTTTATCGCGGCGGGGGTGGTCGCCCCGCCCATCCCCAGCATATTGGACGCGAGATTGACCGAGATGTAGTCGTAGCTTTTTTCGCTCTCGCCCCTGAACAGCCGTTTTATTATCGGGCGCAAGGCGCGGGAGAGTTTTCTGTCCAGCCCCGTGGATTCCATCATTTTGAGCACGGACATCCACACGGCGTAGATTGCCGTGAGTTTGAGAATCAGCACTATGGCGTTCGTCACTCCCGATATCATTGTCGGGAGAGCGTCCGTGGGCATTGTGAACGTCATAAGCACCAGAGAGATGAGGGTGAGCGCGGTGAACGCAATGTTCATACAATATTCTATTCGCCGACTTTCCGTATATGCGCGCGTACGCGCGGAGCGGAGATGTTTTCCGCACCGTATGAAACGGTCGGGAGCGCCGCCGTGTGTCCGCTTTGAGTTTACAAACGCGCGGGGAAGTTGTATAATGGTTCAAATATAAAAAATAAGCGGATGTTCTGCATCCGGAGGTCTTATGGGCAAGAAGTATTACATCACGACCGCAATCACTTATACGTCGGGCAAGCCTCACATCGGCAATACGTACGAAATAGTGCTGTCCGATTTTCTTGCGCGCTTCCGCAGGGCGCAGGGATACGACGTGCGCTTCCAGACGGGCACCGACGAACACGGCGAAAAGGTGGAGCTGAAAGCCGCGGCGGCGGGCGTCACTCCCAAACAGTTCGTTGACGGCGTCGCGGGAGAGATAAAGCGCATATGGGATTTGATGAACACCACCTACGACAAGTTCATCCGCACCACCGACCCGTCTCACGAGGAGCAGGTGCAGAAGATATTCGAGAAGCTGCTCGCGCAGGGCGACATATACAAAGGCTCTTACAAGGGGCTGTACTGCACGCCGTGCGAGTCGTTCTGGACGGAAAGCCAGCTGGTGGACGGCAAGTGTCCCGACTGCGGCAGGGAAGTCACGGAGGCGAAAGAGGAAGCGTATTTCTTCCGTATGAGCAAATACGCCGACCGTCTTATCGAGCACTACAACGCTCATCCCGATTTCATTCTGCCCGTGTCCCGACGCAACGAGATGGTCAACAACTTCCTCAAACCCGGCTTGCAGGACCTCTGCGTGTCGCGTTCCTCTTTCAGCTGGGGAATTCCCGTCAAGTCCGACCCGAAACACGTCGTTTACGTCTGGCTGGACGCGCTGACGAACTATATCACCGGGCTCGGGTATAATTGCGGAGGAAAAAGCGCGGCGGATTACGGGAAATACTGGCCCGCCGACGTGCACGTCATCGGCAAAGACATAGTGCGTTTCCACACCATATACTGGCCCATTTTCCTGATGGCGCTGGGCGAACCGCTCCCCGAACACGTTTACGGTCATCCGTGGCTGTTGCAGGACGGCGGCAAAATGTCCAAGTCCAAGGGCAACGTGATGTACGCGGACGACCTGGCGGAGTTTTTCGGAGTGGACGCCCTGCGGTATTATCTGCTGTCCTCGCTGCCTTACGACAATGACGGACTGATAAGCTGGGAACTCGTCACCGACACCGTCAACAGCGACCTCGCCAACGTCTACGGCAACCTCGTCAACAGGACAATCGCGATGTCCAACAAGTATTTCGGCGGCAGGGTGGAAAACAGGCACGCCGACGAGCCCGTGGACGAGGAGCTGAAAGCCGTTGTCACGGGAGCGTACGGAAAGGTGGCGAAGAGAGTGGACGAATTCCGCGTGGCGGATGCGGTCGCCGAGATAATGACGGTCTTCCGCCGCGCGAACAAATACATCGACGAAACCGCGCCCTGGGTGCTCGCCCGCGACGAAGCAAAGCGCGACAGGCTTGCCACCGTGCTCTACAACCTCACGGAGAGCATAGTCATAGGTTCGAGTATGCTGGCGTGCTGTATGCCCGAGGCGGCGGCGAGCGCGGTCAGACAGTGCGGAGCGGAGCTCCGTCCGTTTGACAGACTCGGCGAATTCGGATTGCTGCCCGACGGCGTGAAGGTGGCGGAAAAACCGGAAATACTTTTTGCGAGGCTGGACGTGAAAGAAATCCTCGAAAAGGCGGAAAAAATGTACGAAGAAAGAAAGACTGCCGCTCCCGCAGAGAAAAAGGCGGATGAGTCGCAGCAGCCCAAGGAGCAGAAAACCGCGCCTGCGGAAACTCCCGAAGGCACGGTGAACTTAATCGACATCGGACAGTTCAAGACCGTATCCCTGCGCGTCGGGCACATCCTGACTGCGGAAAAGGTGGAAAAGGCGGACAAACTGCTCAAATTCTGCGTCGACCTCGGCACGGAAAAGCGCACCATCGTCAGCGGCATAGCAAAATATTACACCCCCGAAGAGATGGTAGGCAAACAGGTCGTCGTCGTGGCGAATCTCCGTCCCGCCAAACTGCGCGGAATAGAGAGCCAGGGTATGTTGCTTTGCGCGGTGAGCGCCGACGGCGACGTCGTGCTGGTTTCGCCCGAAAAACCCGTCCCCGCGGGCAGCGAGGTCTGCTGATGCTGATAGACAGCCATTGCCACCTGACGGACGAGCGGCTTGCGCCTTTTGAGGAGGAAATCGTTTCCTCTATGGCGGAGGACGGACTCGAAGGGATGATAACCGTCGGCTATGACAGGGAGTCGTCGCTGGGCGGGCTTGCGGTGGCGAGGGCGCACGACGGCGTCTACTGCACATTGGGCGTGCACCCGCACGACGCGGACAAGGCGGACGAAGAAACCTACCGCGAATTCCGTTCCCTTGCCGCCGACGGGAAGGTGGTCGGCATAGGCGAAATAGGGCTGGATTATTATTACGACCTCAGCCCGCGCGACGTGCAGAAGCGCGTGTTCCGCGAACAGATACTGCTTGCAGACGAATGCGCTCTTCCCGTATGTCTGCACGTCAGGGACGCGTACGGCGACTGTTTCGACTTGCTGACGGAATGCAAGGAGCATCTTTCCCACGGCGTGCTGCTGCACTGTTATTCGGGCTCGGCGGAGATGGTGAGGGAATTCGCGCGCTTTGACGCCTACTTCGCTTTCGGCGGCGCAATCACGTTTGCGAATGCACGCAGAAATCTGGAAGCGCTCGCCGCCGTACCGCGGGACAGACTGCTGCTCGAAACGGACTGTCCCTATATGACGCCCGTGCCGTACAGGGGAAAGACCAACTTCCCGAAGTTTGTCGCGCTTGTCCGCGACAAGGCGGCGGAAGTGCTCGGCATATCCCGCGAGGAAACGGAGCGGATTGCAACGGAAAACACGAAAAGACTGTTTAACAAGATAAAATGAGTGTCTGAAACGTCGTTTCGGACATCGGAGTGCTATGCAAAACTGCGTATACGAATTCGGTGACAGCATATACATCAACCTTACCAACGAGTGTTCCAACTCCTGCGACTTCTGCATCCGCAATTTCAAGGAAGGCGTGGGCGGCAGCGGACTGTGGCTGGAACACGAGCCGTCCGCGGCGGAAGTCATTGCGGAACTCGGCAAGCGCGACCTCTCCCGTTACCGCGGGGCGGTGTTCTGCGGCTTCGGCGAGCCGACCTGCGCTTTCGACAGACTGCTCGAAGTCGCGGCGTGGCTGAAAGGCAGGGGAGTGTCCACCCGCGTCAACACCAACGGACAGGCGAACTTAATCAACGGCATCACCGACGCGGCGGAAAGGCTTGCGCCCGTTATGGACAGCGTGTCCGTATCTCTCAACGCGAGCACCGCGGAAAAGTATCAGGCTTCCTGTCACAGCGCGTTCGGTGAGGCGGGGTATTACGCAATGCTCGACTTCGTGCGCGACTGCGTGAGGGTGGGCATAGACACCGTCGTGAGCGTAGTGGACCTCATAGGGGAGGAAGAGGTGGAAGCGTGCCGCAAAGTGGCGCTTTCCCTCGGCGCGCGTTACCGCGTGCGTCCCGCGATTGAGGCGGACGAGGAATACTGAAAGCAAAAAAGAAAAGGAGTGAGTCACTCCTTTTCGTTATAGGCAGGCCGCTTGCCTTTCGGCGTTTGCGTGCCGTGACCTTCGATGAAAGCAGAAGAACAATCGGAATTTCGGTTGTATGACGGAATATCGAATGACTCCTGCTTTTATCGTGCGGATGAAATCCGCTCATCTTTTGTACTTCGACTGCGTTTTGTCTTCGGTACGCTCTTAATTTGCGAAGAAAACGGCGGGTTATACGTCCCGCCCAAAGGAAAAATATGGAAAACGCCACAATTGCCGAATTGCTCAGGTCCTGCGGCTTCCGCTTCAACAAAGCGCTGGGGCAGAATTTCATCTTCGACCGCAATCTGCTCGACGCGATAGTCGCCGACAGCGGAGTGACGGAAAAGGATACCGTCGTGGAAATCGGAACGGGCGCGGGCACTCTGACCGCGCGGCTTGCGGCACGGGCGAAAAAGGTGTTTTCCTTCGAAGTGGACGGCAATCTGAAAAGCGTGCTCGACGTCACGCTGCAAGGCACGGACAATGCGGAAGTGATTTTCCGCGACGTGCTGAAAATGTCCGACGACGACGTCCGCGGCATTATAGGCGACGGCGCGTTCAAAGTCGTCGCCAACCTGCCTTATTACGTCACCACGCCGCTCATTATGCGTTTTACGGAGAGCACTCTTCCCGTGGAGTCGCTGACCGTGATGGTGCAGAAAGAAGTCGCGGACAGGCTGCGCGCAAAATGCGGCACGGCGGATTACGCCGCGGTCACCGTCGCCGTGAATATGTTCGGCGACGTCGAACTCACGCGGGTGGTGGACAGGCATATGTTCCGCCCCGCACCCAACGTGGACAGCGCGGTGGTGCGCATAGACCGCGTCTCCGACAGGATGAAAGGGGAGGATGTGCAGGCGGTCAAAAAGACGGTGCGCGCCGCGTTCGCTATGCGCCGCAAGACGCTTGCCAACAATCTTTCTTCCGCTTTCGGCATTCCGAAAAATCAAGCGGCGGAGGCAATCCTCGCCTGCGGTTTCCCCGCCGATATACGCGGCGAACGTCTGGCTCTCAAAGACTTTGTCGCGCTCACCCACGCTCTTTCGGAGGGCGCGAAAGAGTGAACTCAGCCGCAAATTCACAGCGAAAACCCCGAAGGCGTTCTTCGGGGTTTTGTTTTGCCGTGCGGGGGGGCGGGCGGCTTATCTGATGCACTTTCCGTCCGTCGCGGACTGATAAATCACCCAGAAGCCGTCGCCGTCGGGGCGGCGGTTGTCGAGAGGCAGCCACACGCTCACGTCCGCTATGTCACGGGGCGGCGGAACGCTGCGCACGCCGGGTATGCCGTAACAGATGAATATCGGCAGAGAGAGGTCGAAGAGCACTCCGAGCACGTAATAGTCTTCCGCGTCGGTATCCACGCGCACCCATTTGGAATTCGGCACAAGCGCGTTCAGCCTCTCTTCGGCGGGATAGCGCACAAACATTTCGTCAATCTGCGGCTTCACCGCCTGATAAAAATTCGTGCCGTCGTATGCGACGCCTTCGCGCAGTACGGACTGCGAATATGCTCCGTTTTCGCCGCGCGGCGAAAACGGAGCTTCCGAAGGGCCTCTCATCGCTTGCGCAACGCTCTCGTCCACAGGTGCGCCGCGGAAAGTGCGCCCGCCTTGCGCGCTTTCCCCGCGTACGTTTCCGTCCGCCCAGGAAGACGGCTGTCCGTGTGCGGTTTCTTCGGCTTCCGCGGCGACACGTCTTTCCGCTTCCGCTTTTGCCGCCTGTTCCGCGGCTTCGTGCAGGCGCGCTTCGGACTCCCGCTTTTCCTTCGCCGCACGCGCGCGTTCGCGGCGGTAAAGGTCTATCCTGCTTTCGAGCTGCCGTCTGTCGGCGCGTCCGCCCGAGCTTCCGACCAGCGTTTTGCCGCCCGTGTACAACAGACAATACACGTCGGACTTTGCACTTATCGGCACTTCAAATGTCGTTTTTGCATTTTCAACGTGGATTTCAGTCACATCGTCCGCAATTATGAACAGCCGCGCGTCCGCGCCCGCCGCGTCGCAGCGGCACTCGCACTTCACTTTGTTCAGTCCGTCGAAACTGCCTGACAGTTTGACAAGTCCCGTGCTTCCCCCGCCGCTCAGGACAACGATAATTTTCCGGAATGCCATTTGTCACCTCGCATACTATCGTATGCCGCGGAAGCGTGGCATATTACATAGTCGAGGCATTGCGCTTCAACGAATTAAATCGTTAAAGAAAAGTGCGCGGAAACGCTTTACAACTTTAAAGCGTGAATGTATAATTGCGGTATACTTGACGCGGCAATGCCGCAAGGAGCTGTTATGACTTTGAAACTGTTCGAGGTGCTGTCACGCATAGAGTCCGAGGAGGATTTCAAGGCGTTTTTCGAGGATTTGTGCACTTATGCGGAAATCGAAAAGATGGAGCAGCGCGTGGAATGCGCGCAGCTGCTGCTCGGCGGTGACACTTACAACCGCATAATCGAAAAGACGGACATTTCCTCCGCCACGCTGTCACGCGTGTCGAGGTGCTTGCAGTACGGCAGCGGCGGATACAGCCGCGTGCTCAAAAAAATAGCGGAAGAAAACGCGCGGGAGAACGGCAATGCTGATTGACACACGCACTCTTCCCAAGGACGAAAGGACTTATCTCGAACTCGGCGCGCTCTACGAGCGTAACGGTTATGCGCTGTACAAGATGAAAAAGTTCGAGGAATATTCCCTTTACGTCGACAACAGGAACTTTCTCGGCAGCGAGTCCGTGCTCACGTTCCAGGGCTTCGGCGGGAAACTTATGGCGCTCAAACCCGACGTCACGCTCAGCATAGTGAAAAACGCGCGCGTGCCCGAGGACAGACCTCTGCGGCTGTATTACCGCGAGAGCGTCTACCGCACGGAGCGCGGCGGGACGGACTTCAAGGAGATAAACCAGATGGGGCTGGAATGCATAGGCGCGCTGGACGGCGAGGACGTGCGCGGCATATGCGCGATTGCGGCGGAGTCACTCTCCGTCATAGACCCCGACTTTATATTTTCCGTGTCGCATATGGGTTACATTTCCGCGCTGCTGGACGAATGCGGCGTCCGTGATGCGGCGGCGAAAAAGAAAGTGACGGACTGCATACGTTCGCGCAACGCGCACGACCTCGCGTCGGCGGCGGGCGAGGGCGCGGATACGGAAAAAATCGCGCGCATACTGCGCGCGGGGACGGAGTTTTCGTCCGCGCTGGAAATTCTGCGCGCGGCGTCGGCGGGAGAGGGCACCCGCGCCGCCGCGGACGAACTTGCGGCGCTCTACGAAAGTTTTGCGGACGCGCCCTACCGCGACCGCATCCGCCTCGACCTCAGCATAGTCAACGACGTGGATTATTACACGGGCATAATCTTTCAGGGATACGTCGCGCGCGTGCCGAAGATGATACTCTCCGGCGGGAGATACGACGGGTTGCTCTCGCGCATAGGCAGGACGCATAACGCAATGGGCTTTGCACTCAATCTCGGAGAGCTCAACGTCTATTATCCGCGCGGAAAGGAGGAGGCATAATGGTCAGCATAGCGCTTCCGAAAGGCAGACTCGGCAACAAGGCGTACGGCATACTGCAAAAGTGCGGTTACACGGTCGGTGAGCTTGCGGACGACAGCCGCAAACTCGTCTTCGAAAACGAGGAAAGCGGCGTGAGATATTTTCTCGTCAAGCCCTCGGACGTGGCGATATACGTCGAATACGGCGCGGCGGACATAGGCGTCGTCGGCAAGGACGTGCTGTTGGAAAGCGGCGCGGACGTCTACGAGCTGCTTGACCTCGGCATGGGCAAGTGCCGTATGTGCGTCGCGGCGAGAGAGGATTATGTGGAAGATACTGGAAGGGCGACGGTGGTCGCCACCAAATTCCCGCGCGTCGCGCGCGCCTATTTTATGGACACCAACCGTGAAATCGAGGTCATCAAACTTTACGGGTCGATTGAGCTCGCGCCCTTGCTCGGGATGTCGGACGTCATAGTCGACCTCGTCGAAACGGGCACGACGTTGAAGGAAAACAAGCTGAAAGTCACGGAGGAGATTTTCCCCGTCAGCGCGCGCCTGATTGCCAACAAAGCGGCATACAAGTTCAAGGAAAAGGAAATAGGCGAGATTGTGAACAGGATAAAAGAGGTGACGAAATGATGAAAATACTCGACGCCGCGCGTCTTGCGGACGCGGAAGTCCTGAACCGCAGGATAGAGGATTATACGGAATACGAACCCGTCGTGCGCGGCATAATATCGCGCGTGAGGGAGGAAGGCGACGCCGCGCTCAGAGATTTCGCGGAGAAATTCGACGGCGGCGCCCCCGCGTCGCTCGAACTTTCCGCAGAGGAAAGAAGAGCCGCGCTCGCGCGCGTTTCGGACGAATACAAGGCAATGCTCGAAAGAGCGGCGGCAAACATCAGGGAATTTCACGAAAAACAGGTGCGGCAAGGTTTTTCCTACACCCGTCCCGACGGCACCGTGCTGGGGCAGAAATTCACTCCCGTCCAAAGAGCGGGCATATACGTTCCCGGCGGCACGGCGAGCTATCCCAGCACCGTGCTGATGAACGCAATCCCCGCAAAAGTTGCGGGCGTAGGAGAGATAATTATGGCGACGCCGCCAGCGCGCGGAGGAAAAGTGCGCGACGAGATAGTGGCGGCGGCGGAAATCGCCGGCGTGGACAGGATATTCCTCATAGGCGGCGCGGGAGCGATAGCCGCGCTGGCTTTCGGCACGGAAAGCGTGCCGCGCGTGGACAAAATCACGGGGCCCGGCAACATTTACGTCGCCCTCGCCAAAAAAGAGGTGTTCGGCACCGTGGGGATAGATATGGTGGCGGGGCCGAGCGAAATACTCGTCATAGCCGACGACAGCGCGGACGCGCCGACGGTCGCGGCGGACCTGCTTTCGCAGGCGGAGCACGACAGGCTGGCAAGCGCCGTCCTCGTCACAACCGACCGCACTCTCGCCGAAAACGTGGCGGCAGAAGCGGAAAGACAGCTTGCGTTGCTGCCGCGCGAGGAAATCGCGCGCGCGTCCGTGGAAAACTGCGGAAAAATCATTGTCGCCGACAGCATAGACGAGGCGGTGCGCATCTCCAACGCGATTGCGCCCGAACATCTCGAACTGTGTGTGAAAGACCCGTTCGCTCTGCTTGACAAAATCACGGCGGCGGGGTCGATATTCCTCGGGCACAACACTCCCGAAGCGGCGGGGGACTACTTCGCGGGGCCCAACCACACCCTGCCGACGGGCGGAAGCGCGAGGTTTTCGTCGCCGCTGTCCGTGGACGATTTCGTCAAGAAATCGTCGTTCGTATGCTACTCGAAAGACGCGTTCGAAAACGCAATAGACGATATAGTTATGTTCGCGGAAAGCGAAGGGCTTTCGGCGCACGCGCGCTCTGCGGAGGCAAGACGCAAATGAGCAGATTTCTGGATGCGCGCTATGCGGGGCTTGCCCCCTATGTTCCCGGCGAACAGCCGCAGGACAGGCGCTATGTAAAACTCAACACCAACGAGTCGCCATTTCCGCCTTCGCCCGCCGTGCTTGCGGCGCTGAACCGCGAAGAAACGGAAAAGCTCAACCTCTACTCGGACCCGACGGCTGCCGTGCTCGTGCGCGCCATAGCCGCGCGCTTTGACAAAAAACTCCGCGCGGAAGGAAAGAAAGGACTGACCGAGCGGAACGTCTTCGTCGGGAACGGCTCGGACGAAGTCCTGGCGTTTGCATTCGGCGCGTTTTGCGGCAAAGAGCGGGGGGTCGCCTTTCCGGAGATAGGCTACGGGTTCTATCCCGTGTTTGCGGAATTCTTTTCTCTGCCTTTCGTGACCGTGCCGATGAACGCCGACCTTAGCGTGAACGCGGCGGGGTTCAGAGGATTGAAAGAAACCGTCGTCATCGCCAATCCGAATGCGCAAACTGGTATTTATCTTCCTGTTTCGGAGATAAAAACCCTTCTTTCCGAAAACAAGGACAGATTGGTGATAGTTGACGAAGCGTATTGCGACTTCGGCGCGGAGAGCGCGGTCGGACTAATCGGAGAGTTCGACAATCTGCTCGTTGTGCAGACTATGTCGAAGTCGCGGCAGCTTGCGGGCGGCAGGGTCGGGTTCGCGCTCGGAGCGGCAGAGCTCATCGACGACCTCAACAAAATGAAGTTCAGTTTTAACCCCTACAACCTCAACAGGCTGAGCATTCTGGCGGGTGCCGCGGCGGTTGCGGACGAGGAGTATTTCGAGCGCACGACTTCCGCCGTCGCGGCGGAGCGGGAAAGACTTTCCGCCGCGCTTGCGGGGATGGGCTTTGCGCTCACTCCGTCGCTTGCGAATTTCGTGCTGGCAAAGCACGGCGGCATAAGCGGAGAGGAGCTTTACACCCGCCTCAAAGCGCGGGGAGTGCTGGTGAGGTATCTGGGCGGAGACCTTGCGGATTATGTGCGCATCACGGTGGGCTCGCGGGAGCAGAACGATTTTCTGACGGACGCCGTACGGGCGGTGTTAAAGGAGAAGGATTTATGAGAAAATCGCAAATTTCGAGAAAAACTACGGAAACGGACATCACGCTTTCCCTCTCTCTCGACGGCAGCGGAAGCTACGACGTCAAGTCGGGCAGCGGGTTTTTCGACCATATGCTCGAACAGCTGACCAAACACGGTTCGTTTGACATCGTGCTGCGCTGCAAGGGCGACGTCGGCGTCGATTTCCACCATTCGGCGGAGGACATCGGCATTTGTCTCGGAGAAGCGTTCGGCAAGGCGCTGGGCGACAAGCGCGGCATACGCCGTTACGGAAGCTGTATTCTGCCTATGGACGAGGCGCTGGTGCTTTGCGCGCTGGATTTCAGCGGCAGGACTTATCTCAATTTCGACGTGACTTTCCCGCCCGAATACAAGGTGGGCGACCTCGACACGGAACTCATCAAGGAATTCTTTGCCGCGTTTGCGCGCTCTGCGTGCGCCACCGTGCATTTCAAAATGTTGTACGGCGACAACGTGCACCATATCGCGGAAGCGGCGTTCAAAGCCTTCGGCAGAGCATTGCACGAGGCGTGTTCCGTCGACGCCGCAAATGCGGACAGGCTTCCGAGCACAAAGGGGACGTTATGATAGCCGTAGTCGATTACGGAGTGGGAAACCTATTTTCGCTGGTGTGTTCGCTGCGTTTTATAGGGGCGGACGCGGAAGTGACCGCCGACGCGGCCAGACTGCGCGCGGCTGACGGGATAATTCTGCCGGGAGTGGGCGCGTTTGCCGACGCGCGCGAAAAACTCCGCGCTTCGGGCACGGAGCCGGTGCTTCGCGAAGAGGTGGCGAAGGGCAAGCCATTCCTCGGCATCTGCCTCGGAATGCAGATGCTCTTCGACCGCAGTTACGAGTACGGCGAACACGAAGGGCTTGGGTTTATCCCAGGCGAAGTCGTGCCGTTTTCGCTTCCGCGCGGTATGAAAGTGCCGCATATGGGGTGGAACAGTTTGCAGATATTGCGCGAATGTCCGCTGTTGAAATATGTGTCCAACGGCGAATATGTCTATTATGTCCATTCTTATTACGCGACGGGCTGCGGGGAGTACACCGCGGCGGTGAGTGAATACGGCGTGCCCGTGACGGGCGTCGTTGCCCGCGGCAACGTGTACGGCACGCAGTTCCATCCCGAAAAGAGCGGGGACACGGGGCTGAACATTCTGCGCGCGTTCAACGAGATGACGAGAGGTGTGCTATGAAGATATTTCCCGCGATAGACCTTCGCGGCGGCAGGGTCGTAAGGCTGACGGAAGGGGATTACGACAGAATGACCGTGTACGGCGACGACCCCGTTGCGACGGCGAAGAGTTTCGCCGCGGCGGGGGCGGAGTGTCTGCACGTCGTGGACCTCGACGGCGCGCTCGCGGGGGACGCGGTCAACTTCGGCGTGATAAAGGACATAGTGAAAAACAGCGGACTTTTTGTCGAAGTCGGCGGCGGCATCCGTGACGAGGAGAAGATAGCCGGATATCTCGACATCGGCGCAAAACGCGTGATAATCGGCACTATTGCGGTGGAAAAACCCGATTTTGTGCTGAAAATGATAAAAAAGTACGGCGACGCGATTGCGGTCGGAGTGGACGCGCGCGACGGCAGGGTCGCAGTCCACGGCTGGAAGACGCTGACGGATACGGACGCGTTCGAGTTCTGCGAATATCTGCGCGACGCGGGGACGGACTGCGTGATTTATACGGACATTTCCCGCGACGGGACGCTCGCGGGAGCGAACATTTCCGCCTATGAAAAACTCTCCGCGCTGGACGGATTGAAAATCGTGGCGTCGGGCGGCGTGACGCGGGCGGAAGAAATCGCAAAGCTCGCTTCTCTCGGAATTTACGGCGCGATAGTCGGCAAGGCGTTGTATACGGGCGCGCTGCCGCTCGGAGCCGCTCTCGCCGCGGCAAAGGAGGGCGTATGCTCGCAAAACGCATAATACCCTGTCTTGACGTGAAAGACGGAAGGGTGGTGAAGGGCACCAACTTCGCGGGATTGCAGGACGTGTCCGACCCCGTGGCGCTTGCGCGCTTTTACAACTCGGCGGGCGCGGACGAGCTGGTCTTTTACGACATCACCGCGTCGCACGAGGGCAGGAAACTCTTTGCCGAAACGCTCACGGCGGTGGCGTCGCAGGTGTTCATACCTTTGACGGTCGGCGGCGGAATAAACGACATTTCCGATTTCGACCGCGTCCTGAAATGCGGCGCGGACAAAGTCAGCGTGAATTCGGGCGCGATAGCCGACCCGACCGTCGTCGGGAGAGCCGCAAAAAAATACGGCGACCAGTGCGTGGTGCTGTCCATAGACGCAAAGCGCGCGGGCGGAAGATACGAAGTGTACGCAAAGGGCGGCAGAGTGCCCACGGGCATAGACGCCGTGGAGTGGGCTTACCGCGGCCAGGAAGAGGGCGCGGGCGAAATCGTGCTCAACAGCATAGACACCGACGGCGTGAAAGGGGGCTTCGACCTCGAAATGCTGTCCGCCGTTTGTGCGAAAGTCCGCATTCCCGTCATAGCGTCGGGAGGAGCGGGAAAGGCGGAGGATTTCGTCGAACTTTTCCGCAAAGTGCCCGGCGCGGACGCGGGGCTTGCCGCCAGCATATTCCATTTCGGAGAAGTGGACATACGGGCTTTGAAGCGTATGCTTGCCGCCGAAGGCATTCCCGTAAGGCTGTGAAATGTGCCGCGGTTTATGCGGAATAAATGGCGGAAAACGAAGTTTAGCAATACAAAAACGGAGATAAAGTATGATTAGTGTCGACAATCTCAAATTCGGTCCCGACGGGCTCATCCCCGCCGTCGTGGTGGACCACTACACCAAAGAAGTCCTCACCCTCGCTTATATGAACCGCGAGAGCCTCGACGTCACGATGAAAAAAGGGCTGACCTGTTTTTACAGTCGGTCCAGACAGCAGCTCTGGCTCAAAGGCGAAAGCAGCGGCAATTTCCAGCACGTCGTGGACATCACGGCGGACTGCGACTGCGACGCGCTTGTTGTGGAAGTGGTCAAGGACGGACCCGCCTGTCACACGGGGGAGGAAAGCTGTTTTCACAATCCGCTTTGGCAGTCCGACACCCTCAAACAATTTTCGTACGAGGGACTGTACGAACTCATCAAGGGCAGAAAGACTTCGCCGAAGGAAGGGTCCTACACAACCTATCTGTTTGAAAAAGGCATAGACAAAATCCTCAAAAAAGTGGGCGAAGAGAGCACCGAAGTCATCGTTGCGGGCAAAGGCGGCAGCCGCGAGGAGACCGTCTTCGAAATCGCCGACCTCATCTATCATCTCACCGTCCTTATGGTGGAAATGGGCATTTCCGTCCGCGACGTCACCGCGGAACTCGAAAAACGGCACGTTGTGGACAAGAAGGTTAAGCAGGAAACCCTCCGCTGAACGGCGCTATTTTGCGAATAACTGCGTCAGGCACTCTGCCGCGACTGCTCACGTACGAGAAGTACGCCACGCATCCGCGGACAGAGTGCCTTTCTTGTTCTTCATCAAAATATCGCCGTTCAGAGGGGGTTAGTTTTTATTTCTTTGACAGGGGAGTGTTGTGCCCCCTCCTTCCCTTCGGATATTCCTCCCCCGTTCGGAAAAAGAGCACATCTCCCAAAATGCGGGACTTACGTTACATTTCTTTTGAGAGTTTGTTTCTCGCACCCGCATAACCGAGCGGATAACGGCACTAACTGAACATCGCTCACGGGGCGAGGAAGGCGACTCGCCTCGCACTATGTCCGTGTCTGCTTAATTGCCATCCAGCTCGCGAGGTCGCGGAGCGCGCCGCGGCGTTCAAGCGGCGGTTGCACCGCCTGTGAACGCTTGGTTGAGCGGCGCGTGCACTCCGAATAAACGTCCGTCGGATAGAGGGGAATTTGTTTTCGTCACGCTCTTGTTTCAGGAATTTTCAAACGTAGGAACACGCCCCTGTTCTCGAAGACGCATTGAGACAGCTAGGGGACGGGGTAAAAGTATACTCTCTCGATATACTCCCACGCAAAACCAAAAGCGGACTCTTGGGGACGGAGCAAAATAGTCCGCGGTTTCGGACTATTTTGCTCCGTCCCCAAGAGTCCGCACTATGTCCCCGCTCTCTCGAAGTTTTTACCCAGCCGAAAAATTTGCAAAAAGGGTTGACATTATTGCTTTGCGGGCATATTATATGAACAGAAATTCATATGAGTGCGCGTTCATATGAGTTTGCGCGAAAACCCGCGTGCGGACAAGAAAAGCGAAAGGAGCAAAAAATGGCATATCATCTTTGCACGATACATCCCGATACGGTCGACCGTGTGGCGGCTGCAATGGAAAGCGAGGAAACGCTGAACAAAATGTCCGCGTTTTTGAAGGTCGTCGCCGACCCTACAAGGCTGAAAATCGTCAACGCGCTGCTGATAGGCGAACTGTGCGTGTGCGACCTTGCAAAACTTCTCGGAATGGAACATTCCGCGGTTTCGCATCAGCTTGCCGTGTTGCGCAAAAGCGCGGTCGTGACCGTGCGGCAGGAAGGCAAGGTGAAATATTACTCTTTGAGCGACAACCACATAAACACGGTGTTCAACGTCACACTTACGCACGTAAACGAGTGATTTTGCGCATTGAGCGGGAAAATGCCGCTTCGCACCTCACATCCGAAACGATGAAAGGACGTCAATCAAAACTCCGCAGGACGGCTTGCGGACTTTCGTACAGGGTATTTCGGCAGACGCCGTGCCATAAATGCGCGGGCTTCTCCGCTCCGCGCAAATAACGGATAAGGAGAACAGTATGAAAAAATCTTTCAGCCTCGAAAATCTGGACTGCGCAAACTGCGCCGCCAAAATGGAACACGCCGTATCCAAAATCGACGGCGTAAATCACGTCAGCATAAGTTTTATTGCGCAGCGTATGACGCTGGACGCCGACGACGCACGTTTTGACGACATTCTTGCCGAAACGGTCAGAAAATGCCGCAAAATAGAACCCGACTGCAAGATACGCGTCTGACGGGGGGGGGGCTTATGAGCAAGAAAGAAAAAACCAATCTCATACGCATCCTTGCCTGCCTTGCGGCGTTTCTTGCCGTCTTTATCGCGGACAAGGTGCGCGGACTTGACGGAGTCATAGACGGCGAATACGGCTGGCTGTTGCCCTTCGCGCTGTATCTTGCCGTATATCTCGCCATAGGTTACGACGTGCTGTGGCGCGCTCTGCGGAACATTTTCCGCGGGCAGGTGCTGGACGAAAACTTCCTGATGTGCATAGCGACGCTCGGAGCGTTCGCGCTTGCGATATACCGCGGTGCCACGGGATTGCCCACGGAAGGCTTCGACGAAGCGTGCGCGGTGCTGCTCTTCTATCAGGTGGGCGAATTCTTCCAGGACTACGCCACGGGAAAGTCCCGCAAATCCATTTCCGGGCTTATGGACATACGCCCCGACAGCGCCAACGTACTCCGCGACGGCAGGACCGTGACCGTGGACCCGTCCGAGGTGAAAGTCGGCGAGATAATCGCCGTCAATCCCGGCGAAAAAGTGCCGCTTGACGGCACGGTGGTGAAAGGCGCGTCCTCTCTCGACACGCGCGCCCTGACGGGAGAGTCCCTTCCCCGCGAAATAGCGGAAGGCGACGCGGTGGTGAGCGGCGCCGTCAATATGACTTCGCACTTCGAAATGCGGGTGGACAAAGAGTTCTACGACTCCACGGTGTCCAAAATCCTCGACCTCGTCGAAAACGCGCAGGAACAAAAGTCCAAAGCGGAGAATTTCATCACCAAGTTTGCAAGATACTACACTCCGATAGTCGTCGTAACGGCGGTTTTGCTTGCGGTCATTCCGGGAGCGGTGACGTCTGACTGGTCGGAGTGGGTATACCGCGCGCTGAACTTCCTTGTCGTGTCGTGCCCTTGCGCTCTCGTCATCTCCGTGCCTCTCTCTTTCTTTGCGGGAATAGGAGCGGCGTCAAGATACGGCATACTCGTCAAGGGGTCGAACTATCTCGAAAAATTCGACAAGGCGAACGTCTTTATGTTCGACAAGACGGGCACGCTTACAAAAGGCAACTTCGCCGTCGCGAAAGTGTCCCCCGAAGAAAAACGCGACGAAATACTCGCCCTTGCCGCCGCGGCGGAGAAGGACTCCGACCACCCTATCGCCCGTTCGATAGTCGCCGCATACGGAGGAAAAATCGAGGAAGGATATGTGCTCACCAACCGCGCGGGCGAAGGCATAATCGCAGTCGGGAACGGGTCGGAAGTGCTCGTCGGCAACGAACGGCTTATGCGCGAATACGGTGTGGAATTCACCCCCGAAGAGGGCGCCGGCACGGTCGTGTATGTGGCGGAAAACGGCAAATTCGTGGGTTCTGTGCTCATTTCCGATGAGATAAAACCAGAAACTTGCGAAGTCATCTCGGAGCTTACTTCGATGGGCTGCAAGACCGTGATGCTGACGGGCGACAACGAAAAGATTGCCGCAAGCGTCGCGGAACAGACGGGATTGAGCGGCTACAAGGCTTCTCTGCTGCCGCAGAACAAGGTCGAGGAAGTTGAAAAGGCGCTGGCAGAAAAGAAGAAGTCCGACGTGCTGTGTTTCGTCGGCGACGGCATCAACGACGCGCCCGTCCTGATGCGCTCCGACGTGGGTATGGCAATGGGCGGCATAGGCAGCGACGCCGCCATAGAAGCGGCGGACATAGTCTTAATGAAAGACGACCTGAAAGGCATTCCGCTTGCCAAACGCATCGCACGCAAGACAATGCGCGTGGTGTACGAAAACATCACGTTCTCACTGATAATAAAAGTCGCGATACTCGTCCTCTCCGCAGTCGGGCTCGCAAATATGTGGCTTGCGGTGTTCGGCGACGTGGGCGTCGCGGTGATTGCGATACTCAACGCGATGCGCGTGAACGGCAGATATTCCGCAGACGGGATGCTCCGCGCGGGCGGAAAATCGCCCGTGCGCGCTTGACACTCCGCAGAATGACACGCCCGGTCTCACCGCGGTGCAGTCGGGCGTCCGAATAAGCGCGTCCCGGCGGCATTGCACCGCCGACCGCGGAAAACCCGCGCATATGCGAGGACCCGCATCCGACCGCCCTCCGCCCCGAACCGCGGAGGGCGTCGCATAATGCAAGCGCTTTTTATGTGCATAACAGCGTATGCGGCGATGCGCATATGTGAAGATTGAGCGCGGTCTGCCGCCTTCTCTGCGCATATGACGACATTCACCCTTGTCTGTCGCTCACAAATGCGCATATGCCGAAATAAACACTTATCGTGCGTTGACAAACGGCGGCGCGGCAGCTATAATACACTTATCGTACAAAAGAGGTGCGTTATGCTCAAAACCTGCTTTCCCGAAAGACTCAAACAGCTCCGCCGCGACGCCGGTATGCTGCAAGCCGACCTTGCAGAACATTTCAAGGTGTCCAAATCCGCCGTTTCGGGCTGGGAAGTGGGCAGAAATCAGCCCTGCTACGACATCCTCATCGAAATGAGCATCCTTTTCGGCGTGAGCGTGGACTATCTCATCGGCAGAAGAAACTATTGATTTTTCCGCCTCGGCGGACGGAATTTCACATTGCCGCGGCTTCCGAAACGGGCGACTCGCCCTCCTCGACGCGGTCATTGCGAACACGAAAAGTATATCACCCTCGGATTATCCGAGGGTGATTGTGTTTTGCAGCCTTTGCTCTGCTTCGCGTTTTACCGACGACACAGCCCCGCACGCGTCGGATAAACAGCGGCAAGAATTATTTCTTTTTCGGGAGTATTTCGCGAAGGAATTCCGCGGTGTAACTCTTTTTGCTCTTTGCCACCTGTTCGGGAGTGCCGCAGGCTATGACCTGTCCGCCGCCCGTGCCGCCGTCCGGACCGAGGTCTATGATGTAGTCCGCCACCTTTATGACGTCGAGGTTGTGCTCTATGACCACAATCGTGTTCCCCGCGTCCGCAAGGCGGTTGAGAATGGAGAGCAGCTTCGCGACGTCGTGGGTGTGCAATCCCGTCGTCGGTTCGTCGAGAATGTACAGCGTCTTGCCCGTGCTGCGCTTGCTGAGTTCGGTGGCGAGTTTCACTCTCTGCGCCTCGCCGCCCGAAAGAGTGGTGGAAGACTGCCCCAGCTTGATATATCCCAGCCCCACGTCGTAAAGCGTCTGTATTTTGCTGCGTATGCGCGGCACGTTGGCGAAAAATTCCAGTGCCTCTTCCACCGTCATATCCAGCACTTCCGCGATATTCTTGCCCTTGTAGCGCACTTCCAGCGTTTCGCGGTTATAGCGCGCGCCCTTGCACACCTCGCAGGGGACGTAAATGTCGGGCAGGAAGTGCATCTCAATCTTGATTATGCCGTCGCCGTGGCAGTTTTCGCATCTGCCGCCCGCCACGTTGAATGAAAATCTGCCCGTCTTGTATCCTCTCGCCTTAGCTTCCGGAATGGCGGCGAAAAGGTCGCGGATGTATCCGAACACGCCCGTATAAGTCGCGGGATTCGAGCGCGGCGTTCTGCCTATCGGGCTCTGGTCAATGGAAATGACTTTGTCGAAATACTCCACGCCTTCGATGGCGTCGTACGCGCCTTCCTGCAAATTGCTCCTCATCAGGCGGTTGGACATCGCTGGATAAAGTATCTCGTTGACCAGGCTGGATTTTCCGCTGCCCGACACGCCCGTCACCGCCGTGAACACCCCGACGGGAAACGCAACGTCCTCACCGCACAGATTGTTCTGCCTTGCGCCCTTGACGACCAGCATCCTGTCCGTGACGGGGCGGCGCATCTCGGGCACCGCGATTTTGTATTCTCCCGACAGATATTTTCCCGTTATGGAGTCGGGCGAGGCGATGATGTCCTCCACCGTACCCGCGGCGACAACCTCGCCTCCGTGGACGCCTGCGCCCGGTCCGATGTCGACGATATAGTCGGCGGAACGTATGGTTTCCTCGTCGTGCTCGACGACGATGAGCGTGTTGCCGAGGTCGCGCAGTCCTTTGAGGGACGCGAGCAGCTTCTGATTGTCCTTCTGGTGCAGCCCTATGCTCGGCTCATCGAGGATGTAAAGCACTCCCGTAAGCCCGCTGCCTATCTGCGTCGCAAGGCGTATGCGCTGGCTCTCGCCGCCGGAAAGCGTGGCGGAAGAGCGCGCGAGAGTGAGATACCCCAGTCCCACGTCGGACAGAAAGCGCAGACGTGCGTTTATTTCTTTGAGCAGGCGGTGCACGATGAGTTTCTGCGTTTCCGTAAACTCGACCCCCGCGAGGAAATCGGCGAGTTCCGTGACGGTAAGGCAGCACGCCTCCCAGATATTCTTCCCGCCCACGGTGACATTCAGGGCTTCCGCTTTCAGCCGCTTGCCGCCGCACGCCGTGCACGGCACCTGTTTCATATAGCGCGAAATCTCCATTTTGACCATATCCGAGTCCGTCTCGTTGAACCTGCGGAGCAGATTGGTCGCAATGCCCTCGTATCCCGCGTTGAACTTGCTGCTGAACGACGCGGTTTTGTATTCCATAGGTATCTTATCCCCGCCGTTGCCGTAGAAAATGAGGTTCATCACCCATTCGGGCAGGTCCTTGACGGGCACGTCCAGCGAAAAGCCGTACGCCTTGGACAGCGCGCGGAACTGCATCTGCGTCATTTTGCTGGTGTCTATATACCAGCCGCTGGCGCGGACCGCCCCCTGACGCAGCGTCATATTCGGGTCCACGATGAGCCTGCTCACGTCTATTTCGTTGGTGAAACCCAGCCCCGCGCACACGGGACACGCTCCGTAAGGATTGTTGAAGGAAAAGAGGCGCGGAGTGAGTTCCTCTATGCTGATTTCGCAGTCGGGACAGGCGTATTTTGTGGAATAGAGCACTTCCTCTCCGTCGTAATCGGCGACGACCAGCCCGTCGGCAAGTTTGACGGCGGTTTCCAGCGCCTCGGTAAGACGACGGTTTATGCCCTCTTTGACTACGAGCCTGTCCACGACGACGCCTATGTTGTGCTTCACGTTCTTGTCGAGGTCGATGTTTTCGTCCAGCGTATAGTTTATGCCGTCGACGCGCACGCGCACATACCCCGCGCGCTTATACGTTTCGAGCTGCTTGACATACTCCCCTTTCCTGCCGCGCACGACGGGAGCGATGATTTGCAGTTTCGCTCCGCTGCGGGTCATTATTTTGTCCGCAATCTGGTCCACGGTCTGCCTGACGATTTCCCTGCCGCATTTCGGGCAATGCGGCACGCCGACGCGCGCGTAAAGCAGACGCATATAGTCGTATATCTCCGTCACCGTGCCCACGGTGGAACGCGGATTGTGCGAAGTGGTTTTCTGGTCGATGGAAACGGCGGGAGAGAGCCCCTCGATGTATTCGACGTCCGGTTTCTGCATCTGTCCGAGGAACTGACGCACATAGCTGGACAGGCTCTCCATATATCTGCGCTGTCCTTCCGCGAAAATGGTGTCGAATGCAAGCGAAGATTTTCCGCTGCCCGAAAGCCCCGTAAACACCACGAGTTTGTCGCGCGGGATTTCGAGGTCGATGTTTTTCAGATTGTTTTCCTTTGCGCCTTTGATGAATATCTCTTTCATTTTCCGATATGCCGACGGCGTCCGTGCCGTGGGCTCATTTCAGTTTCTTTATCTGCTTTTTCAGTTCGTTCATTTCGTCGCGGAGTTTGATGGCGCGCTCGAAATCCAGCGCCGCGGACGCGGTTTTCATCAGTCCTTTGAGCCTTTCGACTTCCTTAACCAGGTCATGAGGTGACAATTTGGCATTGTCAACCCTCTTTTTGGTGATTTCGAGCGTATTTTTGAACTCGCTCTTTATCGTGCGCGGAACGATGTTGTGCACGCGGTTGTACTCCGCCTGTATGCCGCGCCTGCGCTCCGTTTCGCCGATTGCGCGTTTCATACTGTCCGTCATTTCGTCCGCATACATCACCACTCTGCCCTTGGCGTTTCTTGCCGCTCTGCCGACGGTCTGTATCAGCGCGCTCTCGCTGCGCAGAAAACCTTCCTTGTCTGCGTCGAGTATGGCGACGAGTTCCACTTCGGGAAGGTCCAGCCCTTCGCGCAGCAGGTTTATGCCCACCAGCACGTCGAACTCGCCTTTCCTCAAATCCCCGACTATGTCTATCCTCTCCAAAGTGTCTATATCGGAGTGCATATACCGCACTTTTATGCCGACTTCTTTGAGGTAGTCCGTGAGGTTTTCCGCCATCTTTTTGGTCAGCGTGGTGACGAGCACCCTTCCGCCGTCCGCCGTGACGCGGTTTATCTCGCCGATGAGGTCGTCCACCTGTCCCTTGACGGGTTTGACCGCGATTTCCGGGTCGAGAAGCCCCGTCGGGCGTATGAGCTGTTCCGCCACTTCGTCGGCACGGTCGAGCTCGAACTGCCCGGGAGTCGCCGACACGCAGACCATCTGCCTTATCCTGCTGTCGAATTCCTCGAAATCCAGCGGCCTGTTGTCATACGCCGCGGGAAGACGGAAACCGTAATCCACCAGGTTCTTTTTGCGGGCGCGGTCGCCGTTGTACATACCTCTTATCTGCGGCAGCGTCATATGGCTTTCGTCCACGAAGCATATGAAATCCTTCGGGAAGAAGTCCAGCAGCGTATACGGGGGCTGTCCCGGCTTTCTGCCGTCGAAATAGCGCGAGTAGTTCTCTATGCCCGAACAGTATCCCATCTCGCGCATCATCTCGACGTCATAGTTCACCCTCTCGTCGATGCGCTGCGCTTCAATGAGCTTGCCGTTGGCGCGGAAGTATTCCACGCGTTCCTGCTTGTCGGCGAGAATGCGGCGGAAGACCTCTTCTTTGTCGCCGCTCACGACATAGTGCGTCGCGGGGAAAATCACGGTGTGTTTCAGGTCGTTCACGACGGTGGCGGTGACGGCGTCAATCTCGCTTATGCGGTCCACCGTGTCCCCGAAAAACTCCACGCGGATTGCTATCTCCGAGCTTCCCGCGGGGAAGATGTCCACCGTATCCCCGCGCACGCGGAAAGTGGAACGCACGAAATCGAAATCCGCCCGCTTGTACTGGATGTCTACAAGGCGTCGGATGAGCTCGTCGGGCTCGATTACGTCGCCCTCGCGTATGGAAACCGCCTGCGCGTAATAGTCAACGGGAGCACCCAGTCCGTAAATGCAGGACACGCTCGCCACGACTATGACGTCCCTCCTTTCGCACAGCGAAGCCGTTGCGGAGTGGCGGAGTTTGTCTATCTCGTCGTTTATCTCCAACTCCTTTTCGATGTAGGTGTCGGAGCGCGGGATGTAGGCTTCCGGCTGATAGTAATCGTAATAGCTTACGAAAAACTCCACGCGGTTATGCGGAAAAAACTCGCGGAATTCGTTGCAAAGCTGCGCCGCAAGCGTCTTGTTGTGCGCAATGACGAGCGCGGGACGCTGCAAACGCTCGATGACGTTCGCCATCGTGAACGTCTTTCCGCTCCCCGTGACGCCGAGCAGGACTTCCGTGGAAAATCCGCTTTCCAGCCCCGCCGCGAGTTTGTCTATCGCCGCAGGCTGGTCGCCGCAGGGAGAATAATTGCTGACGAGTTCGAAACGGTTCATAATCCGGAAATCTGCTGTATGAGCAGTTTTATACCCCATGCCGCCGCACCCGAACAGACGCCGCCCGCGACGGCAAGCAGAATTTTGAATTTGAGGTTGCTCCTGAACGCCTTTTCCACGCGCGCGAAAGCCAGCCCCTTCCTGTGCATATTGATGCAGTACACCAGCTCGCCCTTTTTGTCAGAGCGCGTGATGTCGAAATAGTCGTCGAGTTCGAGGTCGCGCAGCGTGCCGTCCAGCTCTTCCTCGTCGAAATCGAGGTCGAGGGAAAGGCGGTCGAATATGTCGAAGGGCGACAAAAGGCAGACCCCCGACCTTTTGTCGGCAGCCTGATATACCACGCGCATCACGGCGCGCTCCTTTTTGGTGAGAACGTGCTGCTTTTCAAGAGCCATTACGCCGCACCTCCGATATGCCTATAATGTTGATTTTCGTCACAATGCGGCGTTTATATGCCGCAATATGCGGTTAAAGCGCAAATTTCTGCAATATAATCGCAAGCGCCGCCACTATCATCCCGCCCAGCATACTGCCGGAAAACGCAATGAGGAAAAGCCTTGCTCCGAGTTTCGGCCGCTCCTTCGCCGCAGGTTCTTCGCGCTTTGCGGGGACTGCCGCCGCAGGCTGTTCCGTCCGCACCTTTTCTTCCGCAGGGGCAATGAGTTCGTCCAGACGGCGCGAGGTAAGCAGACAGTATTCGTCGGGAGTGAGATATTTCACTTCCAGATAATTCATATCGCGAAGGTCGCGGATGAGAGTGCTGAGCCGCTGTTTGTCGGGGCGGGAGCCTGCGGGAAGTTTTTCGAGTATTTCGTCCGCCTCAATGACTTTATACACGCCGTCTATGCCCGTAAGCTCGCGCAAAGCCGCTGCGATTTGTCCGTATTCCTTGTCCTGCATACGCCCTCCTTGCAACCTCTTGATTTTATCACACGGCACTGCGTTAGGCAATTATTTTTTGAAAACGCTACACAAACGCGCGGAGGTATGGTATCATACATTAAATATTCCGAAAACGGTAAAATCAAGACAAAAGCAAAGAAGGTAATTATGAATCTGCTTTCACGGTTTCTCAACCGCACCGATTTCACAGACTATGACGATTTCGCGAAGAACGTCCGCTTCTCCGTGCCCGAAAACTTCAATTTCGGCTATGACGTAGTGGACGAATATGCGCGCCTCGCGCCCGAAAAACGCGCGCTGGTCTGGTGCAATTCCGCGGGTGAAGAAAAAATAATGACTTTCCGCGACATCAGCGAAGCGAGCAACCGCACCGTCAATTTCCTCATTTCCGCAGGCGTGAAAAAGGGCGATTACGTGATGAGTATGCTCAACCGCCGCTGGGAATACTGGGTGCTGGTCACCGCGTGCTGCAAGCTCGGCGCGGTCATCATCCCCGCCACACATCTGCTGACGGCAAAGGACATCGTCTATCGCTGCAACTCGGCGGAAGTCAAGATACTTGTCGCCACGGCGGAAGAGGATGTCATAGAGCACATTTCCCACGCACTCCCCAAGTGCGAAACGCTGAAAGAATGCCTCTTTACGAAACCCGTCGAAGGGTTCCGCTGTTTTGACGACTGCGTCGGCAAGATGAGCGCGGAGCTTCCCTCTCTGCCCCGTCCCGCCTGGAACGACCCTATGCTGTGCTACTTCACTTCCGGCACGACGGGTATGCCCAAAATGGTGCAGCACAATTTCGAATATCCCGCGGGCTTCGTGTTCAACGCCTGTTTCTGGCAGAAAGTCGTGGACGACGGGCTTCATTTCACCGCCGCCGAAACGGGCTGGGCAAAATGCAGCTGGGGCAAGATATACGGACAATGGATTGCGGGCAGCGCCGTGTTCGCCTACGACTATCACGGCAGATTCACCCCCACCGACCTGCTCCCTCTCATCTCGAAATACAAAATCACGACATTCTGCGTGCCGCCCACGATATACCGCTTCCTCGTGAAAGAGGACCTTTCCAAATACGATTTTTCCTCTCTCACACACTGCACCACCGCGGGCGAGGCGCTCAACGCAGAAGTGTATAAACAGTTCTACGAGGCGACGGGTCACAAAATTTACGAGGGCTTCGGTCAGACGGAATCCTGCGTCATCCTCGGCACGTTCTATTTTATGGAGCCCATAAGCGGCTGTTCGGGCAAGCCCTGCCCTCTCTACGACATCGACCTCATCGACGACGAGGAAAATCCCGTCCCCGTGGGCGCGGAAGGCGAAATCGCCGTCCGTCTGCGTCCTCATCAGTACGGGCTTGTCGCAAGCTACAAGAACGACCCCGAACGCACAAAGGCGGCGCGCGGCGGCAAATATTACCACACGGGCGACCTTGCAAAACGCGATGAGAACGGGCTCTATTGGTTCGTGGGCAGAAAGGACGACATCATCAAATCCAGCGGCTACCGCATCGGACCGTTCGAGGTGGAGTCCGCGCTTATGGAACATCCGTCCGTGCTCGAATGCGCAATTACGGGCGCTCCCGACCCCGTGCGCGGCACGGTCGTGAAAGCCACCATAGTGCTCGCAAAAGGCTACACGCCTTCCGACGAGCTCAAAAAGGAGCTGCAAAACCACGTCAAGCGCGCCACCGCTCCCTACAAATATCCCCGCATAATAGAGTTTGTAGAAGAAATGCCGAAGACCATCTCCGGCAAAATCCGCCGCGTGGAAATCCGCGAAAAGGACAATAAGTAATCATTGCACTAATTTGCGACAAAACGCAAAAACGCCGCCACAAAGGCGGCGTTTTTTTGCTCCATAAAACGGACATCATCCGTTTTATGGGGACCCCGATTTAAGCCCCACCGAAAAATCAGAGATTTCTCGGCGGGGACCCCGAATGAAACCCCATCAACAAATCGGAGATTTCTTGACGGGGACCCCGAATTATTCCGTTCACTTACAGGGGAGTGTTGTGCCCCCTCCTTCCCTTCGGGCTTTCCTCCCCCGTTTGAAAAAAGAGCACATCACCCAAAATGCGGGACTTACGTTACATTTCTATTGAGAGTTTATTTCTCGCACCCACATAATCGAGCGGATGACGGCACTAACTGAACGTCGCTCACGGGGCGAGGAAGGCGACTCGCCTCGCACTACGCCCGTGTCTG